>Ga0105045_10006503_pt1 | contig 10343 bp, 7 predicted proteins | sample MAT02_FD_78089 | JGI IMG/M metagenome (GOLD analysis project Ga0105045, IMG submission 78089) | Freshwater microbial communities from Lake Fryxell liftoff mats and glacier meltwater in Antarctica - MAT-02 (megahit assembly) | ecosystem: Environmental > Aquatic > Freshwater > Ice > Liftoff...
ACGTCTGTCAGAAGGGCGAATTCCATAGGTTTTGATGTCCGGGAGGCGGGCAGGTTGACCAAAGAAAAGGATCCAACCACTGGCGAAATGATTGAAATCCGGACGCCGGGTAAGTTGAAAGCAGCCAAGGCAATTGGATGGTTTATTGAGGAATATGGAGTTGCTCAGGTTTCTATGAATCTGACAGACATTCAGGTTACTCCACTTCATATTGCTTTCGATGCGGTGAATGAATCTGCTTTTTCGCGAGGAATGCGGGTAACAGGTACTGAAATTGTTGGAATGGTTCCCCTAAGGGTTTTGACAGATGCAGGAAGACACTTTTTGCAAAAACAAAACCGTTCCACAGGATTGCCGGAAGCTCAATTGATAAAAATTGCGATCAAATCAATGGGTCTGGATGATCTGGCACCTTTCGACCCGGCCCAAAAAGTGATTGAATATAAGCTTTCAAACCAGCCGGTTTCCCGATTGGTTTCTATGACTTTGAATCAATTTACGGAGGAGGTAGCCTCAGAATCTCCTGCTCCTGGCGGAGGTTCGGTAGCGGCATTCATTGGCTCATCCGGAATTGCTTTGGCTACTATGGTTGCTAATTTGAGTGCTCACAAACGAGGTTGGGACGATCAAACTCCATTTTTTTCTGACTGGGCAGAGAAAGGAGAGCAAATCCGTAAAAAGTTAATTCTGGCTGTCGATGAAGATACGGAAGCTTTCAATCGGGTAATGGAGGCATTTGGTTTGCCCAAAGAATCGCCGGAGGAAAAGGACATAAGATCTGCGGCCATTCAAAAGGCCCAGCTTGGGGCAGTGGACGTGCCGCTTTCGGTCATGAAAATTGCTTTTGAGGGTTTAGAGGTTGCTTCCAGGATGGTAGAGAAAGGAAATCCGAATTCTGTAACTGATGCCGGAGTAGGGGCAAACGCCTTGCTTTGTGGCATTTATGGAGCATATTTAAATGTTTTAATCAATCTTAAAGATTTGAAAGACAGGCCACTTGCCGATGCTATTAAACAGGAGGCGGATCAAATTCTGCTTACAGCAAGAACCAAAGAATCTGAAATCCAAAAAGCGGTGATTGAAGTGATCAATTCCTAAAATCTTTGCCGGGGTACAAAAACAATGCATCTTATTTGTAGTTTTGAACCCTTTCAACCTTCCTCATTGAGGCCAATACTTTTATTACTTTTATTTTTTGGGCTGACAATAAACGCCATTGCTCAGTTTGATGATCCGCAGCAGAAATATTTGCTGATGAATAAAAAGCTTCAGATTGAAGCCACCAAAGCGGTGAATTCCATGTACAACTTCAAGTTTGACGTGGCAGAAAGCGAGTTTAAATGGATGCGTTATAAATACCCAAGTCATCCGCTTCCGGTTTTTCTGATGGGTTTGAAAGAATGGTGGAAAATCCAACCCAATATTGACAATAAAGAGTTTGATGAACGCTTTGAAGCATATATGGATACGAGCATCGCCTTAGCCGAAGCCCTTCAAAAAAGTGACAAGCAAAATGTAGAAGCGGCGTTTTTCCTAGCTGCTTCTTATGGTTTTAAAGGTCGTTTGTTTTCCGAACGGGGATCGTGGAGAAAGGCAGCCATTGCAGGAAAAAACGCCTTAAATAATATTCAGCTTACCCAACAGAACGATACTTTGAGCCCTGAGTTTTTGTTCGGTCTTGCTCTTTTCAATTACTATTCGGTTTGGATTCCGGCCAACTACAGATATCTGAGGCCGATTATGACATTTTTTCCAAAAGGAGACAAGGAAAAAGGAATTAAACAGCTGAAAGAGGTGGCCTACAATGCCTTTTATACCCGGACGGAAGCGCAACTATATCTGGCCAGAATCTATGCAAATGAAGAGGACCAGCCTGCAAAAGCCCTGCCCATGACCGAGTATCTGGCAGCCACTTTTCCTGATAATCCATATTTCCAAAGATTGTATGCCAGAATGTGTTATAGCCAGGGCAAAACAGCAGAGGTTGAAAAAATATCGCTGGATATATTGGATAAAATAGAAAAGCAATTTCCGGGATATGAGGCTACCAGCGGCAGATATGCCTCATTTTATTTGGGTTATATTTATCGGCATTCTTACAAAAAAGATCTGAACCTCTCCAAAAAATATTTTGATGTATGCCTTCAGTTTTGCAACCAGAACAAAGCGTTTGAAACGGGCTACTATTACTATACTTTACTGAACCTGATGCAGATTTCGATTGATGAAAAGAATACATTGCTTGCCACAGAATACGCCTTAAAAATCAAAGAGTATGCCCCCAAGGACCATGATTGCAGAAAACAGGCCGATGCATATTTGAAAAAGCAGAAAAAGGTGTCCGGGAAAAAAAGCGGGTTCTGGGGCTTTTTGGGTTTATAAATCTGGATGCATTGGGTTCTGAAAAAAGAGTCACCCTTGCCTTGTTTTGAATTTTGGGTGGTTTTCTACCGAAATTCTAATTTCTCAACTGTCTAAACATAAGTTTATTATCAATTTGTTAAGATTCTGTACCTCAAAAAATTCTTTCAAATTGATCAAAATCAAACGGCAGATTTTGGATTTAAACAGGAGTTGGTATTTTTATTTTCAACCTGACTTTGTTGCTTATTTTTATTTAAGTCATTGACAGTCATAGTATGAATTATTTTTGTTGACAATTAGTCTCAGGAATTAAAAAATCCTAAGCCTTAAGAGTGGTAAAAACTTACAACCAGCAAATCATAAAATCCTTCATTTCCAGGCTAAATTGGTCAAAATTATGGTTTCAGTTCACCCACGTAATTTTTAAAATCATTGAGGGTCAATTCCTAAGCCACGCGGCATTTCCTTTGAATCAACAAACGAATTCCTTTTAAACTGTTAATTAAAATTTTATGAGCGAAAATAAGACAACTAAAAAAGTAGCCTACAGCCCACTCAATGTGGAGATCTTCTTTTACTTTTTAACTCTGATTGTTTCTCTGGTGATCTTGCTCTTTACCAACTTATTTTAGATAAATAAGAGCTACGTTTTTCTTCAAAAAAGCCCCTCAGAAAGGGGCTTTTTTGATTTTTCGTTTGTCGTTCCAGGCCTGGATTTTTCAGGGAAAGCTTCTATAAAAATTTTAGGACTTTTGGCAGGCATACCAATCGTGGTTTTAATATTTAAACGCCTGCTTTTCCAGCCTAACTGTGGTTCTATATTCATGGCCTACTGAAAAAGTGTTTATTGGCTTTAAATGAGATTGTAATAGAGTATTTCTAAAGAAAAAAGGCAAAGGTATTTGTTGAAATAGATCAAAACCCTCGCATTCCCAATTTTCAAAATTTAGGAGAATATGCTTTAAACCTGCATTCTGACCTCCTCCTCCAAAGGCGGACACGTCCTCCAAAGGCGGACACGTCCTCCACCCGTGGCTTTGCTCGTAAATTTCAAACTCTCGTTTTTATTCATAAAGGAGAGGGAGCTCTGATTATGAATGCTTTATAATTTTTTTTTTAAGTGATTTCTTTTCAGATGAACCTAAATAGATTTTTCTTTTGTAGACGGGCTTTTTGCAATTTTCAAATTCCTGAAAACTCTTTAAACATTTGCGAAAATTCCTCAGCCCCTTTTTGATTTAGGTGGTCGGGGTCGCTAAAAAGTTCAGGTCGACCAAAATATAAGTTTCTGAAATCAAGTATTTTAACTTTATCCTTAAGCCTTACAAATTCCTGATCCACTAGTTTTGGATTGATTCTTTCTGAGATTGCTTCAAAGTAAGGTTTTGAAACAGGATATTTCACCAAAACCAATTTTATGCCTGATTCTTTTAAAAGTTGAATTGTCTTGTTTAAATATTTAATCTGCAATGAATCAACGAGTTTAAATTTCCCAACATGGCTTTTCACTTTTTCGTTTATGATTTCTTTTGCATTTTCATTTTGGCTGAAATCAGTAGAATCTGGCATAAAGCCCAGTTTTGTTAAGCCCAATTGAGGTTGGGCAGCCAAAAATTTGAGGTGATAAAACTGACCTGCATGGGATGCAAAATTTGCGGCCAACCACCATCGCCTGAAATCTGAACCATTAGCTGCTGCATCGGCTTCGAAGGGTGAAATTTTATTGGCCCACCAGCTGTCATCCAATTCATGGTTTACGATTAGAGATTTGCCCTGAGACGACAGGCTGTGAATTTCTGCAGGAAGGAAAATAATAGTGGGTTTGTGCCCCCTTTCGAGCAGATATTTAATTTTGTAGTAGCAAAGAATATAGTTTTCAGATCGGCTCGCCCAATTGAAAGATTCTGGGATTTGCTCAGGATCAATGGCCAGCAGGGGATGAGAATCGCCCATAAACCATACTTTTGGTTTGCTGCTCAATCCATTAAAATTCAATTCTTTTTCTGCCTGTTGGTTCTGCTTCATCAACCAGTTTTTATGCAGGAAATGAAATCCAAAATGGAAGACCAGGAAAACTCCAAGCCAGTTCAAAAAATGAAATTGGTTTCCTTTTTTCATTAAAACTGAAAGTATATAAAGTCCTGACCCTTAAATTTTCCCAACCAAATGAGCATTAAAAACATTGTGGTGATCCATGCCATTCTTTGGTTTTGAGATAGCCTGGAGTACCATCTGAATCTTAATGTTTGATATTTTTCAATCATTAAAAGTGAAACAATTCCCAGTGCTGCCAGCAAAAACTCCCAATTGGATCGAAACAAATTGAATTGCTGAAAACCAGACCAATCAAATTCCTGAATTTTCTGAAGGAAAAGGTCCAAATCGTAGATAGAATTGATTCTGAAGAAAGTCCATCCTGCAAAAATCCAAAACAAAGTCGCCAGGCGGTAGGGAATGGCCCGGTTTTTTACCATTCCAAAAACTCTTTCAAGCACAAGGCCAAGCCCATGCCAAAGGCCCCACATCAAAAAAGTCCAGTTGGCGCCATGCCAGATTCCGCTGAGTAAAAAAACAATGAGGATGTTGACAAAGGTTCTCGAATATCCATTTCGACCACCTCCCAGTGGATGATATACATAATCTCTAAACCAACCGGAAAGTGAAATGTGCCATCTTCTCCAAAAATCTGTCAGACTTGTGGCTAAATATGGATTGTTGAAATTTAGCATCAGATTAACGCCAAAAAAACGGGCTATGCCTCTTGCAATGTCACTGTAGCCTGAGAAATCACAGTAAATCTGAATTCCGAAAAAGAAAATAGCCAAAAGGCATTGTATCCCATTGCTTTCAGGAATGTTATTAAAAACTCCATCGACAAACACGCCCAGGCGATCGGCGATGAATACCTTTTTCCAAAGTCCCATGCAAATGAGCCAGAGTGCAGGGATGATTTTTTCTGAAGTAGCAGCTTTGAGTCTGGTCAGTTGCACCATCAAATGGGGCGCTCTTTCAATCGGGCCTGCCACCAATTGTGGGAAAAAAGTGATGAAAAGCAGGAATCTGGAAAATGACTTTTCGGCTGGAAGTCTTTTTCTATACACATCAATCACGTAGGCCATGGCCTGAAAGGTATAAAACGAAATCCCAACCGGCAATACCAGATTTAGCCAGGCGGGTGTTTCATTTAACCATCCGGCCAGATTCAGATTTGAAGCCAGGAAATGACTGTATTTGAATAGAATCAGAATGGATAAATTGGATACAATGCTGGCCAGTAAACCTATTTTCCTTGCCCTGCGGGATTCCGACTTTTGAATGTAAAGTGCTGAAAAATAGTCTATTGTCGAGGTTAGTGTTAATAAAATCAAATACTCAGGTTTCCAATAACCATAAAAGAACAGACTGGAAATCAACAGCCAGTTTGCCTTTTGGTTTTGATTTTTCAGGAAGTAAAAAACCAACCAAACAAATGGAAAGAAAAGAAGAAAATCAAGCGAATTGAAAATCATTCCAAAGTCTTTTTGTAGAATGGATTGCTGTACGGGATAAAGGAGTGCAAATCAATGGCAATTCGTGGGGAATAAAAATTTTCCTGATTTTGTATCATTTCAGGCACTTCAATTTTGTGGAAAGTGCTTGAAGAGAGACTGAAATTGTGTTCTTTTGCAAGCTTTTCAAGTTTAACAATTGCAACAAAAAGACACATCGGTAGGGGATTTTGCTACAATCTCAATTTTGAGAAAGGTCGCTTTCCATACCATTGAGGGGGTTTTCTTTCAGATTTTCTTCTTTAAATTTCAATAAAGAAAGGGATGTGGAAAAATCTTAGAGATCTGCTTTTTGGGGGAATCACTTCAAAAATCCTTCTTGGAATTTCCAACATATTTCTCATTAAAGTATTGATTAAAAGTGATTTTGCGTTGTTGAGCAATTTCCTTTACATCCAATCCATGGTTTCCGGATTGTTGTTTACGCCCTTTCTGCTGGCAGCAGTTCCTGTGGCCAAGCTTAAGAAAATTCAAAACCACAATCGTTTTTTTTCTGCGCTTAATTGGTTTCAAATGGGTTTTTTATCCCTTTTGCTTTTTGCTGCCTGGGTTTTTGGGCCCTCACTTTCTGTCAGTTTGTTTAAAAAGGAGGAGTTTTATCCATCCATTCTGCTGGGTTTGGTTGCTAGCATTTTTATGACTTTTCAAAACATTCTTCTTTCTCAGCAGCAAACCCTGGAGGCATACCGCAGGTTTAATATTTTAAGCATCGCAAGGCCATTTGCCTTGATTCTGGTTTTATTGGGCCTTCATTTTACAGGCAATCTAAATTTTTGGTCTGCCTCCCTTTCATTTCTCGTTTCCATTATTTCTGCCATTATGGTGGAGTTTGTAGCCTTTTCCTCACTTTTTTCCTTAAAAGGAATTGGCTTAAGAATCAATCAGTTCTCCTGGTTTTGGAAAAGTGCCTGGATGCTAATTTTGTTCTTTTTTATCAGGGGCACTTATGATCACATTGGCTTTTTTTTCGTCTCCAGATTTTTTAATATGGAAAATATAGCCAACTATTCAGTTCCCTTCCGGTATTATTCTATGGCAGATCTTATTATCGTGACTTCACACATCCCATTCATATCCAGCTTTACCACAGAAAGTCGGTTGGAAAGTTTGGGTCGCTACAAAAAGTGGATAAAATATACTTCCATCATTTCCGTTTTTGCCCTGGCTATATTGCCTTTTTCAAAAGAAATTTTCGTGGCCATCAGCGGGGAACAGTATGAGATTTCATTCCCATATTTCTGTATTCTGATGGTGGGGCTTGTTCCTTTTTTATGCTTTAGTCCAGCCATTTATGGAGTTATTGCAAAGGGAATGGGAAAGTTTTTATTAATACTAAGTCTGATTTCTTTGGTTGTTCATTTTGGCCTTTCCTGGTATGGGGCAATTAGCCAAAACCTTGCCCTGATCTCATTTTCAACCGTATTTTCGCGGGGTCTTATTTATATCATTTCCGCATTTGTTGTTTTTCGAAAATTATGAAGCGAATTCTTCATTATCTTATTTTTATAACCTTCCTGACAAGTTCTTTTGATATTTTTTTCAACCTCAATTTGGGTGGATTCAATGTCAGAACCTGTTATATGGCATCTCTCCTTTTTGCCTTCATATATTTTCTTTCATATTCTGATGCCTCTAAATTCAAATTTATCGGATTCGTACCCTTTTTTATCTGGTTATTGTTCCCCATAAGTTTTGTGGCCCATACTCAATTTTTAAACCGGAATATAGGCTATATCCTCTGGATGATTTTCAATATTATGGTTTGCTATTCCATTTATAAATTTTCCAGAGTAGTTGATTATCAGGTGTTAATCCGATATTATCTCCTCAGTTTCTTCATCATTGCCCTGGTCGGAATTACGCAGTTTTTGCTCAGCACCGTTGGCATTCATGTTTTCATAACGATGTGGTGGCGAATGAACGTTTTACCCCGGGTAAACGGCCTTTCTTACGAACCAAGCTATTTTGCTACCTATTTATTGATAGGATTTGTGTTTATGTTCTATGCCTGGAAAAAGAAAATCTACTTCTTTACCCAGCGTTTTCAACTCATCATAATGATTGCCATTGCTTTAGCTATATTATTAAGCACCAGTAGAATGGGTATATTATTTATGGTCAGCATTCTGGTTTTTGATTTTATCAGCATGTTGGCAAGGTCGCTGGTTTCGCTTAAAATCTCCAGGGTAAATCTCATCGTTTCAGCTTCCATGATTCTTTTTGTAGTCGCCATTGTGGTCAATATCCTCGCAGACAGTAAACTCAGGCATCGATATCTCACTGGCACCGGACTGGAATCCACCTCAAGTCACTCCAGAGACACAAGAATTTCTCAAATGACCAATGTTTGGAAAATTTTTGTAGTTAGTCCTGTTTATGGATATTCTTTTGGAGGAATTGCCTCAGGCATAGCCACTTACTATGGAGTTAACCCCAAAGATCAAAAAAAGGCCAAAGAGTTTGAGGGACTAAATATTTTTCTGGAGGTGCTGGCTGCCAGTGGAATCTTTGGCTTTATGTTCTTCGCATATTGGATGATTTTCTTTTTCCGATCTATTGGCAAACTACCCGGCTTGTTGAGAATGAATGGTTTGAAAAAAGAGGCAGATATTTTAATTTGCCTCCGGTATGCCCTTATCGCCGAGTTATTAATTTTGATTTTTAGCCAAAACATCCTAAGACCCTATCTTTGGATCCTTATTGGTGTAACCAGTGCCATGTATTTCAGATTCAAAGAAATGATTTTCAACCCGGAAGCCAACTCTAATCACATAAACTCTTAAACGATTTGGATTCTCAAACGGCTGGTTATTTGGATGTTCTGAGCAAATTAAAGGTTGCAGTGGTGCACGAATGGTTTGTGAATTACGCAGGTTCTGAGCGTGTTGTGGAGCAAATTTTGGAGCTATTTCCAAATGCGGATCTTTTTGCGCTTGTGGATTTTTTGCCAAAAAATGAGCCCAATTATCTGAAAAGGAAAAAAGTAAATACCACCTTTATCCAAAACCTTCCCTTTGCCAGGAAACATTTCAGAAACTATTTTTCATTGTTTCCAATGGCCGTTGAAGGTCATGATTTAAGAGGCTATGATCTGATTCTGAGTTCTTCCCACATGGTTTCTAAAGGATTGATTGTCAATCAGAATCAACTCCATATTTCCTATTGCCACAGCCCGTGCCGCTATGCCTGGGATTTGTATCATCAATACCTTTCTGAAGCGGGTTTAAACAGTGGTTTCAAAGGATTTATCGCCCAGTATTTTCTGCATAAACTTAGAATCTGGGACCAGATCAGTACGCCACGGGTTCATTATTTTTTAGCCAATTCAGCTTTTATTGGTAGGCGGATTCAACATGTGTACAACCGGAGTTCAGATGTTGTTTATCCTCCGGTAGATGTGCATCGGTTTTCACCTGTTTTTGAAAAGGATGATTACTATCTGGCTGCCAGCAGGTTGGTTCCATACAAAAAGATGGAAGTGATCGCAAAAGCATTTGCCCTGATGCCAGACAAAAAGCTGATTTTAGTTGGAAGCGGGCCAGATGAAAAAGGAATCAGAAAACTGATGGCTCCAAATATAGAATTTAGAAAAGAAGCGGATGCATCTGAGTTTCTAAAGTTAATTTCCAGAGCAAAGGCTTTTGTGTTTGCAGCCGAAGAAGATTTTGGAATTACCATGGCCGAGGCCCAGGCTTGTGGTACACCCGTCATTGCATTTGGAAAAGGAGGCGCAGCAGAAATTGTGCTGGATGGAAAAACGGGCATATTATTTTTAGAACAAAGCCCGGAAAGTTTGAAAGATGCAGTTGAAAAATTTGAATCTAATTATTCAAGTTTCAATGCTTTGGAAATCAGTCAAAATGCACAAAGATTTTCAAATCAGGCTTTTAAAGAGAATTATTTGAAGCAAGTTTTTGAAAAATGGACTCATTTCAAAAGCCAAAATTAAAAACCTTTGAAGGAATTGGCCCACGGATTGCCTATTTCGGGTTTTTAGCCTGGAGCCTTGCTTTGCCATTTACCCAATTTCAAAAGATTAGGTTTACAGCCATTTCCATCTTCATCATTCTGGGTGGATTTCTCATTTTTCTTCCTGGAAAGTACAGTTTGCGAAAAGTGCCGGCAGGTTATTCTAAGTTTATGTACCTGTTTGCCTTTCTGGCCATTTTGCCTCTGCTCGATTTTTTCAGATGGGAAAATGAAAAAGCCGCCATGGCTTCATTTGTTTTAAAACTGCCCATGCTTATTGTTCCTTTTATCATTGTCCAGCTCTCACCCTTCTGGCCGGAACAATGGAGGAAAAATGCTTTGATTCTCATCCTCTTATCCACATTGGTGAATATGATTATGTTATGTAAACAGGGTGGAGTATTTCAAATTTACGATTTGATCAGAACCAGTCAGGATCACCAATTTTTAAAATTTCCCATC
>Ga0105045_10006504_pt1 | contig 10342 bp, 9 predicted proteins | sample MAT02_FD_78089 | JGI IMG/M metagenome (GOLD analysis project Ga0105045, IMG submission 78089) | Freshwater microbial communities from Lake Fryxell liftoff mats and glacier meltwater in Antarctica - MAT-02 (megahit assembly) | ecosystem: Environmental > Aquatic > Freshwater > Ice > Liftoff...
CGGCGCAGCGTTGGTCCGTCGGACATCCAGATCGAGATCGCGTTCTGTGGCGTCTGCCACAGCGACATTCACCAGGCACGCGACGAGTGGGGCGGCGCAATCTTCCCGATGGTCCCCGGCCACGAGATCGTCGGCACGGTGACGGCAGTGGGCCGCGACGTGACCACGTTCGCCGTCGGTGACCTGGCAGGCGTCGGCTGCCTCGTGGACTCGTGCCGGACCTGCACCAGCTGCGCTGATGGCCTGGAGCAATTCTGCGAGAAGGGGGCGATCGCGACCTACAACGGGCGCGACACGGATGGCAACCCGACGTACGGCGGCTACTCGAACGACATCGTCGTGGATGCGGCGTACGCTCTGACGATCCCGGCTTCACTGGACCTCGCCGGCGTCGCCCCCCTGCTCTGCGCCGGTATCACGACGTACTCGCCGCTTCGCCACTGGAAGATCACGGCCGGACAGAAGGTTGGCGTCGTCGGTCTGGGCGGGCTCGGGCACATGGCGCTCAAGTTTGCGAAGGCCTTCGGTGCGCATGTCGTGCAGTTCACGACGTCGCCGGGCAAGATCGCTGACGCGATGCGACTCGGTGCAGATGAAGTCGTGCTCAGCAACGATACCGCCGCGATGCGTGCGCATGCGGGCAGCTTCGACTTCATCCTCGACACGGTGTCGGGAGAGCATGACCTGATGGCGTACCTGAAGCTGCTGAGGCGCGACGGGACCATGACGCTGGTCGGCGTGCCTGAAAAGCCACCGATCGTGCATCCGTTCCTGCTGATCATGGGACGTCGCTCGCTGGCCGGTTCGTCGATCGGTGGCATTGCCGAGACGCAGGAGATGCTGGACTTCTGCGCGACGCACGACATCACGGCGGACGTGGAAGTGATCTCGATGGCCGAGATCAACGAGGCGTACGAGCGTATGCTGAAGAACGACGTGAAGTACCGGTTCGTGATCGACATGAAGACGCTGCCGACGTGAGGCGGTGGCACCGGTCGGGGACGCCGGCACGATGACGCCGTCCCTCGTGGTGACGGCGGTCGTATTCGTGCTCGCGGGCGTGCTGCACTTCGTGATGCCGCGCTTCTACCTCGCGATCATGCCGTCGTACCTGCCTCGACCACTGCTGCTGGTGTACCTCAGCGGCCTGTTCGAGGCGCTGGGCGGACTCGGGCTGCTCCTGCCGGCCACCCGCACGGCTGCGGCGGTGGGCCTGATTTTGCTCCTGCTTGCTGTCTTTCCCGCGAACGTCGAAATGCTGCGGCTGGCGCAGGCGCGCGGTGCGAGCCCTGCGTTCCAGGCGGCGCTCTGGCTGCGACTGCCGCTTCAGTTGCTCCTGATCTGGTGGGTGTGGCGCGTGGCACATGCGTGAGATGATCTTATCTACTCCAGCCGGATCTCCCGCTTCGCCGCGCCCTCCACTTCGACGCTGATGCTCGCTGCCCTCCTGATCGCCAATCTCGCCACCTGCCAGCCGGTCGTGTCACGACCAGTCGTGTCGCCCATCGTGGCAGCCGACAGCTCGTTGCAGGGCCTGTTCGACCGCGGCACCACGTTCGCGGCGTTCGTCGCGTCGGCGACGGCGCGACGCGAAGGCTGGCTCCGTCTGCAGCGCGAGGCGGTGGTGGATTCATCGCTGCTGCGCCGGGCCCGAGCCGTGGGCGGCACCTGGCAGTTGCTGGTGATTGCGCGTGATGGATGCGGCGACTCGATGAATTCCGTCCCGTACGCCGCGCGCCTGGCGGACTCGGTCGCTGGGCTCAGCCTGCGTATCGTCTCGCCTGCAGAGGGGCAGGCCGCAGCCAGCCTGCATCGCACCGCAGACGGTCGCATGGCGACGCCGACCTTCATCGTGCTCGATGGTAGCGGCACCGGTGTGGGGTGCGTGGTGGAGCTGCCGGCACCGCTGCGTCAGTGGACGAACGCGTCGCGCGGTGCCGTGAGCGATGACTCTCTGCTCAAGTATCGCAGCACGTTCTACACGAAGGATCGTGGCGAGAGCATCAGCCGCGAGCTGGTCGAGGTGCTCGAGGCTGCACGCGCGGGCAGGCCGCGCTGCGATCGACTCGCGACACGCTAGTGTGGTGTCACGACCACCTCACATGAGACCCACACCATGACGCTGACCGACGCGGAAATCATCATCACCATCGCGGCGCAGGCTGCCGTCGTCGATGGCAACCGTAACGCCACGGAACTCGCGCAGATCGCCGCCGCCGCAACGCGACTCGGCCTGTCGAATGCCGAGGCCGTCGTTGCGCGCGCTTCGGTCGATCACGAGGACGTCCGCACGCTCTCGGAGTCGCTCTCGAGCGACGAGGCGCGTCGTGCCGCGTACGAGATCGCCGTGGCGGTCTGCAACGCCGACGGTGACGTCGGCGCGAACGAGATTGCGTTCCTCCACGAGCTCTGGTCGACACTGGGCTCGGGACCCGGCACCGCCGAGATGTCGGCCATCGCCTCTGCCGCCACGCTGACGGGGCATGTGCTGCCGCCACCCGTGCCGATGACGGCCGCCGCACAGCCTCCGGCCGCTGGTGAGATGGACGAGATGATCATGGATCAGGCAATCCTGACGGCGGCGCTCGAGGTACTGCCGGACCGGCTCTCGAACATGGCGATCCTGCCGCTCCAGATCCGGATGGTGTACACCATCGGCCAGCGTCACGGGCAACAGCTGGACGCGAGTCAGGTGAAGGATCTGGTCGCAACTTTCGGCATCGGTGCTGCGGCACAGCTCATGGAGAGCGTCGTCCGGAAGACATTCGGCAAGATGGCAGGCGGGCTGATTGGCGGCATGCTTGGCGGCGCGACGGGAGTTGCTGCCGGTGCCACGGTGAGCTTCTCGGCGACGTACGCGCTTGGTCATGCCGCCGAGCAGTACTACGCCCAGGGTCGCGCTTTGTCCACCGCCGACATGAAGGCGCTGTTCACACGCTTTCAGGGTGAGGCCGAAACGCTCTTTCCCAAGGTGCAGGAGCGCATCCAGACTGTTGCGCGTGGCACCAACCTGCAGTCAGTCCTCGGCTCGCTGCGCGGCAAGTAGTCCTGCGGCGCGTCACATGTCGCGGAGAGTCGGCATCGTGCGGTCTTCTCCACGCAGCACGTGCGCTGTTCGATGATCGCCACGTCCTGCACGATTCTCTCTGCGCCTGACACATGTTCAAGAGCTTGCGCGTGCCCGAACGGCTGTTCGCGATCGCGATGTGGACCGTCTCGTTCGTCTTCGCCGGGTTCCTGATCGGGTTGGGGGGCAAGGTCGTCGGTGACCTGCCGGGCGTGGATCAGTCGCTGTCGATCGAGCAGTTCATGGATCGCGCGACGAGCACGCGGATGCGGCAGCAGCTCGATCTGCTGCGCAGCGAGGCGAATGCGGTCGACAACCGTCGTAACACGGCGAGCCTGACCGTCGATTCCAGCCGCACGACCTATCGGAATCGGAAGGAGGCGTATGACAACTGGCGCGCCACGCGGACGGCGACGAGCAATCCGGATCAGGACCCGGAAGGCATCGCCCGCACGCAGGAACTCGCCCTGCTGCTCGGAGCGCAGTCCGCCGCAGAGAAGGTCGTCGAGGTGCAGGATGCGCGCAGACTCGAGATCACGCAGGCCGTGGATTCGCTGGACATTGCGAAGTCGAACCTGCAGGACGACGCGCGGCCTGCCTTTGAACGAGCGCAGTTCGCGCAGGAGATGCGCATCTTCGGCATCCGGCTGGCGCTCACACTCCCGCTGCTGCTGATCGCGATCTGGCTCCTCGCCCGCAAGCGGACGAGCCAGTACTGGCCGCTGGCACGAGGCTTCGTACTGTTCGCGGTGTTCGCGTTCTTCGTGGAACTGGTGCCGTATTTGCCCAGCTATGGCGGCTACGTCCGCTATGTGGTGGGCATCGTGCTGACGTTGATCGCCGGCCACTACGTGATCCGAGCCATGCAGCGGTATGTGGCGAAGCGCCAGCAGGTGGAGCAGCAGTCGGAGACGGAGCGCCGCCAGTCAGTGGGCTACGAGCACGCACTCCGGAAGATGGGCGCGAACATGTGCCCAGGCTGCGAGCGCACGATCGCCACAGGCGGCGCAGTGCCGACGAACTTCTGCGTGCATTGCGGCATGAAACTCTTCGACACCTGCGGCGCATGCGGCACCCGCAAGAACGCCTTCTTCCAGTACTGCCCGACCTGTGGCGTCACCGCAGGTCGCGGCGACGTGCATGACGGGGCGCATGGGGCGGATGGTGGCATCGCCCCGAGTGCGGCGACGACCATCGGCTGAGCACGGGAAGAGCACCGGCTGATCGTGCGCCACACAACACAACCGCACACGCCAGTTTGCGCCTGCCGCTACGTCGGCCACAGGGCGGGAACCGGATCTCATGACGTTCGCGAAACCGTCACGCCAGCTCCAGCAGTGCGATCACATCTCGTCGGTGCGCTCGATGTCACGCACGCGACTCGCGTCGGCGATCCGCTGCTCCGACATCCGACGTTCGAGATCCTCGCGAGCGGACTTTGCGGCCTCACGCCCTGCATCCACGGCCCGCGATACCTGCACCTTCTTGAGGTCGATCGTCGATTTCGCGCTGTCGATGCGCGACTCGATCTCGGCCTTCGCGTGCGCCAGCGAATCGGTCACCTTGGCACCAGCGCGCTTCGTGGCTTTGCCTGCCTGCCGGGCACTGCGGCCGATCGACTGTCGGGTCTGCTCACCAGACTGCGGCGCGAAGATCAGTGCGAGGCCGGCGCCGATGGCGGCGCCAAGCATGAACGCGGACAATCCAGATGAACCGTTCTCTTCGATGACGATGATCTGTTCGGCTTCGTCCCAGTCGCGTCGTGGCATGCGTTGGATTGCAAAAGTGAAGTCAGTTATCGCGGCGGGGACCTCAGCGTCCGGGCGCGACCTTGTCATCTTCGGAACGTACGAGCCGCACCGCCGCACGGTCACTCCCCTCCTCGGCCTTTTCGGCACTCTCTCCTGACGGTTCGGGCAGGGTGAGCATCGCCAGCAGTTCTTCGCGAAGTTGCGATTCCTTCAGACCGAGCATTGCCGCCGCTTTCGGGATGTCTCCGCCGAGTTGCGCGAACGTGCGCAGCGCGAGCTGGCGCCGCGCGTCGGCAACGGACGAGCCGACTGACAGCGTGACCGGGCCGAGGCTTTCTGCGGTGCCACGCAGGTGTCGCGGCAACAGGTCGGTGGCGCTGATCTCGGTGGTGCGGGCGAGGATCACGACGCGCTCGATGGCATTCTTCAGCTCGCGCACGTTGCCGGGCCACGGGTACATCGCCATCCATTCGCGTGCGCCGTCGCCGAAGCCGGTGATCCGCTTTCCGTTCTGCTTCGAGAACCGCTGCAGGAACGCCTCGGCGAGGATCAGGATGTCGGAACCGCGTTCCCGGAGCGGGGGCAGCACGAACTCGACGACGGCGAGACGGTAATACAGGTCCTCGCGGAGTTCGTTCGCCGCCATGGCCTTCTGGACATCCTTGTTGGTGGCCGCGACGATACGGATGTCGACCGGAATTTCCTTCTTGCCGCCGAGTCGCCGGATGGAACGCGTCTCGATGGCGCGAAGCAGCTTCACCTGAATGTCTGGCGCCATTTCAGCCAGCTCATCGAGAAACAGCGTGCCGCCGCTGGCGTTCTCGAACGCGCCCTGCTTCTCGTTCACGGAGCCGGTGAAAGCGCCCTTCTCGTGGCCGAACAGTTCGTTCTCGAGGATCTCCTTGGGCAACGCGGCGCAGTTGAGCGCGTAGAACGGCCCCTTCGCGCGATCGCTCTTCTGATGCAACGCGCGCGCGACCAGCTCCTTGCCCGTACCGCTCTCGCCGAGCACGAGCACGCTCGCGTTCGTCGGTGCCACAGCCTCGATCAGGCCGTACACCTCACGCATCGGCTCCGACTGTCCGATCAGCTCCCCGAAGGTCGTCAAGCCTTCCAGGCGGGAGGACAGCTCGCGATTCTTGCGCCGCGTGGACTCCTTCTCGATCGCCTTCGAGATCAGCGCCTTGAGACGCGTGAGCTTCTGCTTCGTGAGCGGCTTCTCGATGTAGTCGTACGCGCCGTGACGCATCGCCTCGACCGCCGTGTCCACCGACGCTTCACCGGTGATGATGATGCACTCCGCCAGCAGGTCACGACTGCGAATCGCCTCCAGCAGCTGCATGCCGTCGAGACCCGGCATTTTCAGATCGGTCAGCACGAGCGCGATGTCATCCTGCTCGAGTCGTTCCAGCGCGGCCGTGCCGTCGCTCACGACGACGATGGTATACCCCTCGGCCGAGAGCACGGCGTCGAGCGGTGTCGTGACGGCTGGTTCGTCATCCGCAATGAGGATCGTGGCGTTGGCCATTGGCGGTGTCATGGGTCAGGCGATCGGAGGGAACAGCAGACGGATGCCATCGTCGGTCGGTTGGATCCGCCCCCCCAGCTTCTCGAACTGCACAACCCATTCCACAGCGGCGTCCGGTACCAGAGGCTGACCGGCATGCACCTCCAGCAAGGCACCGGTTGGGTCGCCGGAGACCGAGAATGCAGGCGCGCCCGGCGTCGTCAGGGCAAGGATCAGGACCTCCAGCGCCACGGCACGCGTGACGAGAGGATCGAGCCCGACAGCTGCCACGTACGGCTTCGAGACGGTCACTGGTCGCAGCGGCACGATTGCAGCGGCCTCGGCGACGATCACTGCCAGGTCCGACGATGTGCTGCCCCGCGCAAAAGAGATGAGCGCGTTGGTCATCTCCGCGAGCTTCTCGATATGATCGGAGGCAACGCTTGCGTGGCCACGAATCGCTTGAAGATCAGGAACGACCACGTCAGCGCGCACGGCGATGGCCTCGACCTGCATCGCGACCACGCCGAGCGAATTGCGCAGGTCGTGCGCCAGGACTGCGATGGTGCGCGCCAATGCGGCGTCGAGCAAGGCGCGCGACTCCCGGGACGACGCAGCGGCAGCATCCTCCGTGGAGGACACCGCCTCTGCATGGAGGCCAGCGAACGACTCAGTCACTCAGGTCGGCGTCGTCCGGTGCCGCGACGACACCCGCGGCACCGAACACCTTGTGCAGGCGCGGCGCTTTCACGAACTCCTTCACCGCGGCCTTGGTCCCGGTGACCTGCAGCTGCATGAACAGGAAGCTGAACTTCGCATCGTACGCAACGGCCAGCGCCTGCTTCACGTCGGCGGGCAGGGCCCAGATCTGCTTCTTGAACGGCCCGATCGCCTTCTTGCGGGTCTTGTAGAAGAACTGCTCGTCGGTGTCGGTCGCCTTGCGCTCATCCTTCGCATTCACGAGGAGCCAGTCGTACATCTCCGTGCGCAGTGCCTGGGGAAGATGATCGAACAGCATGTTCTGGAAGTTCGTGGCGAGGTGGATCTCTGCCGTTTCCGCTGCCGGGAACGAGTTGAACCTGCTGTCGGGCAGCGTGCTCGCGCCGTGCTGCACCGCACCCGCGAGACCATACGAGTCACGCGCGATCTCGCCAAGCGTGCGCAGCGTGTCGATGTCGAGCGCGACATCGGCAATGCTGCCATCCGGCAGCACCGTGCCACCATGGCTGGTTCCACTCTGCACGCTGATCTTGGAGAGGCCGGCCATGCCCGGTGCCTGTGCCTCGAGTACCCGCTGGAAGCCCTGCATGAATGCATGCAGCTCCTCGGGCGTCGAGTTCTCCGTGCCCACTTCACCGATCTCGCCACCGAGCGAAATGGTCACGCCGTCTGGCTCAGACGCGCGCACGAAGCGGCAGATGTCGACGGCGGTGTTGTAGTTCGGCGCCTGTTGCTCATCCAGCGTGGCCTTGGACAGGTCCACGAGCGTCGAGGTATCGACATCGATGTTGTAGAAGCCTGCCGCGACCGCTTCCGTCACCAGCTGCTTCACCGAGTTCACTTCGAGCACCGGATCGACCGCAAACTTCTTGTGGTTTACCTGAAAGTGATCCCCCTGCACGAAGATCGGGCCCCGGAAGCCTTCACGCAGCGCAGCCGCGAGGATCACCGCCACATACTCGGCGGGGCGCTGTTCGGTGTAGGCGATTTCCGAGCGAGCGATCTCGAGGATGAACGCGCCAGCCTCGAGCCGATTCGCGGTGCGGAAGATGGAACGCATCGTGTCGTACGAAGCCGCGCGGATGTTCATCGCGGGTACGGTGTACCCGCTCGTCTTGCCCGCGCCGCGCGCCAGGTACAGGTCGTGAATCGAGGCGGGACGCACGCCGACATGCTGCCCGACTTCCCAGAGCAGCCAGCGCGCATGCTCCTTCTCCTCGTTGCTGCCGAACACGGCCGCGTTGACCACTGCATCCATGCGCTCGGTCGCCAGCAGTTCGGGATGCGTCACCGTGACGGACGAGTCCATCACGGTGACGCAGTCTGACAGCAGGGCCGACGAGATGGCGGGAGCGGACATCAAGACCTCAGCGAGAGAAAGGGAACGGCGAACTCGCACACTGCGCACCAGGATAAGACTGAAAGCTCCCTGGCGCGGTCACGAGATACAAGTGAGCAGCAGCGTCGGCCGATCAGATTATGCAGGTGGGGTCGGGCTGCGGCAGCTGGTCGAAGCGATCACGTTCCGCCTCGAAGCCGGGTCGCCCGAAGATGCCGTACGTGAACTGCTTGCCCAGCTCGACGCCGGGCTGGTCGTAGGCATCGATGCCGTACAGCGCACCGGCAAACGCGGTCGCGAACTCGAACAGCATGATCAGCTCGCCGACATTAGCCGCATCCACATGCGGGATCTGCAGGACGCCATTCGGTCGGCCGCTGCTGGCCAGCGCGCCGGCCGTTGCACGACGCTCGGCATCGAGCAGGCCGCCGATCGTGTTGCCGCCGAGATACGAAAGATCGGGATAGTCCGCGTGCAGCGACGGGATCGCGATGTCGCGATCGAACTTTTCGACGGCAATGAACGTCACCGTCTTGTCGTGCGGTCCTTCCATGAAGTTCTGGACCTGCGCGTGCTGGTCGGTGGCCCCGAGTGCCGGCAACGGAGTCGGGCCGACGTTGCCACCGCCAGGCAGCACCTTGCCGAGGCTCTCGGCCCACAGCTGCACGAACCAGTTGGCGACGTCGCGGAGTGCATCGGCATAGGGCATCAGCACATGGATGCTGCGACCATTGATCTGATCGTGCCGCTGCTGCAGCACGGCGAACACGCCAGCCGGGTTCTCGGTCAACGTCTCGGTCTCGCAGCGCGCGCGCATCGCGGCGGCGCCGACACAGAGTGCGTCGATGTCGATGCCGATGAATGCCGCCGGTGCGAGTCCGACCGGCGTGAGCACGCTGAATCGTCCACCGACGCTCGGCGGGATGTCGTACGTGATGATGCCGTCGGTGCGTGCGATCGCGCGCAGCACGCCCTTCTCGGGATCGGTGATGAAACGAAGGACGGTCTTCGGCCAGGCGCCGCCGAGCTGTTCGAGGCGCTCACGAATGACCAGATACTGCGACATGGTCTCGGCGGTCCCGCCGGACTTGGAGATCACCAGCACGCGTGCGCGCGTCAGGTCTACGCGATCGAGGAGCGCACCCATCGAGACGGGATCGACGTTGTCCATGACGTGCAGTCGCGGCCAGCCGCCGCGTGCGGCGCGATCCAGCTCGTTCCAGCGTGGCGGGCGGAGGGCGCTGCGCAGCATGTTGGGACCGAGTGCGGATCCGCCGATGCCGCAAAGCACCACGTCGTCGATCTCGTCGCGCGACGCGAGTGCGTCAGCCTGCAGGGTCGCGCGCAGCGCGGCGTCGTCGGGCAGCATCGGAAAGCCGAGCGTGCCTGCTGCGCGACGCGCCTTCACATCGGCGACTGCGCCGGCGAAGGATGCCGCTGCCGTGGCGAGCGTGTCGGCCGGAAGGCCACCAGAGCATGCGGGGGCCAGCATGTTCGTGAAGTCGAAGCGAACAGCCATGAGGTCAGGAGATGCCGAGAGGAACCAGCGGAATGTTGAGGACGGCCGCGCAGTCTGCATCGCGCCGCGACATGATCATGTGGCCGACGGGCACCCGATCACTCCACGCGCACCGTGAGCCCGTCGAATGCCGGTGCGATGCCCGCAGGCAGCTCGGCCTCGAGGTCGGAGTGGAAGTTCTCGTGGGTGAGGTGCGTGAGATATGTGCGCTCGGCACCAATCGCGCGGGCCACGTCGATGGCCTCGGGAATGCTGAGGTGCGTGGGATGCGATGTGCGAAAGAGCGCGTTCAGCACCAGGACCTTCACCCCTTTCAGCAGCGCAATACCCGATTCCGGCACCGACTTCGCGTCCGTGACGTAGCCCAGTGATCCGATGCGGAATGCGGTGACCTCGAAACGGCCGTGCGGTACCGTGAACGGCTGCACGGTGAGATCGC
>Ga0105045_10006505_pt1 | contig 10342 bp, 10 predicted proteins | sample MAT02_FD_78089 | JGI IMG/M metagenome (GOLD analysis project Ga0105045, IMG submission 78089) | Freshwater microbial communities from Lake Fryxell liftoff mats and glacier meltwater in Antarctica - MAT-02 (megahit assembly) | ecosystem: Environmental > Aquatic > Freshwater > Ice > Liftoff...
AGCGCGTACCTTGCCCGATTCGGTGAGCAGAAAAGCACTGGCGTCCAAGTCGTAGGCCGCGCCGTCAGTGGCTCGTATGTCCCATCCAAGGCCGACGGCAACGGCGGTCAAGCCAGGCGCCTCTTTGCTCAGGTTGACGTTGCCGCCCTTTTGTAGGTTGATGGCCATCGCGAAACTCCTCTAGCTGCTATGTGATTGAAGAAGCGGTCAGCGCCGCAAAGTACCGAACAAAAATGTATGTTACTTGGAACCGGCGGTCCAGCGAAAGCCAAAGCCATGGGCCTGATCAATTTCCGGGTGGCTGGCGTAGTAGTCCACCAATTTTGTGACCCGAATACTCCCCTTGTCGTTCTCCAGCAGAGCCACGGCACACATGCCCTGACGCGCAGAGTGGCTATCGAGCCTGACCGACAGCTCCGGCTGCCCAGGGGAGTTGAGCGTAACTACGGCCTCCGCCGCAGCCCAGTTCGGCGCACCTTCGTAAATAAAAGCGAAGACCAAGATCCTTCTGAAATCAGCCCACTTGGCGCCGTTTATGCGCAGGCTCTCTCCCTCACTGGCCGCCCCGGTGCGGTCGTCGCCCATCAGCTGCACCCAGGGAGGGCCGTCAAAGTCGCCGAAGCCGTTGCCCACGGCCTGGATCACAGCCTTGGTACCGTTCTTATGTTCGAACATACAGCCCAGGTCAAGATCGATCGCAGCTTCCTTCTTAAATGGGTTCCAACCCGCCGCAGCATTGGGCTTGCGCGACCAATTCAGGTTGACAACGATCTCACCAAAGCTGCTGCCACCTTTATCAAGAGAGACCGGTTTCTGTTTTTCGAGCGTGATTTTGGTCAGCTGCACCGGTGGAGGTGGAGGTGGAGGTGGAGGTGGAGGTAAAGGCGGCACAGGCGGAGGTGGAGACGCGGCCATAGGCGTCGAGCTCTCGGCATCGTCCGCAATATCGACCCCAAAGTGGCTGGCCAGCGGGCCCAGCCCACCATTGAATCCCTGACCGAGCGCCCGAAATTTCCATGCCTCATTGCGCTTGTAGAACTCGCCCAGGATCACGGCAGCCTCCTGCATGTTGCGCGTGTCCAACGCGATGCTTATTGGTTCGGCATCGCCCGTCACGAGGAGGGTCAGTTCTTCCAACTGGGCGAAGCGCTGGCCGCGCGATACAGCCTTTTCGATCGTTAGGGCCAACGCTACTCGCTCGGTATCGGGCGGCATACGCGCGAGGTCGAGCGAGAAGGTCGCGGTCGCCGCGTTCAGGGAGGCCGCACCACCGGCCACACTGGCCTGTCCGTAGAACAGAAAGCCCGCGTCGCTGGCCACCTTTCCGCTCCCCGTGAGCAGGTACCCGCTAGCGTCCAAGACCAAGGCCGTCGAACTCGGGCGCCAACTCACGACTGCAGTGAACGCGGATTGCTCCAGCGCGACGTTCTGCCCCGACTGCAGATGCTTCATCGACAAGTCTTCCCAGAGTCTGAAAAGTGAGTTTTTAATCGGTCCCGTCCGCAAGACTGGACCTGGAAGGTTAGGCCAAAGTGAGTCTTCTCGCGACCGACACCAGCAAGGCGCCCAACGCTCCAAAAACGAACTTCATTCTCGCTGACACGGGCAAGTAGCCCATGATGGCAAACTCTATTGACGCCATCGTTCCAACAGCCCGATCGAGCAACATGCAGCCGACCGTGGTGACGATGCGGAAACGAACCATCGGCTTGATCACCCATTTGCTGCCTCCCAAGGAGATGGGAGGCTGGGCATGCGGCCCGTATACGACCCGCGGCAAGTTGTGGTCGCGGCCGACACCTTTCGGCGGAGCTGGCGAGGGCAATGACGCTTTCAATAATCAATACCGGCTCAGCCACAATGGACGTCTTGCGAGCCGTCCAGGGCCAGTCGTTAGCCTGCATGTGGCCCTACTCTTTGTACTCGGACGCTAGCTTGCCAAGTCGCGGCAAGTTGGCGCAAGGACCGTCGCGCGGTCGCCACCCATTACGACGTCGATCAGGATGACTTGACTCACGGTGAGACAAAGTACAGTAGGTGAAAGACGCTTGCAATGGGTTGGTTCCTCAAGAATCAACGGAGCCTATGCCGTTTTCAGGCATGCCAAAGTAAATACCGACAGCCTTTATTTGGGTGCGATAGAAGAAATTATTTACGAGCCACCAGCCATCTGTACGACCACAAGCCTACCGCCTTCGGCGCGGGACAACAACAGTTGTAGGCCGTCCTTTAGCTCAATCTTCGCACCCACTGGGACCAGCGCCTTGCTAGCTACGTCCATCAGCTCGGGCAGCCCTTCGTTGACCAGCCACCAGCCGCCGCCATGCAGCACGAAGTAACCGACCCGGCGACGCTGGTCCTCGGTGAGCCGTTCGTTGGGGGCGATCAGCCGATTTGCATGCCAAGGGAACAGCGACTGCCCAGTCCATACCATCAGTCGATGGTTATCTGGCCGGAAGTTGCCTTCTCTCCGCGCCGAGTACAGGTTCAACACTGGTACCTGACCGCGGTGGGGGGTGCGGCAGAACGGGCAGGCAGGCCGCGTGGAGTTATCGAAAACATACCACTTCTGCTCGCACGCGGTGTTCATGCAGGGCTGCACAAGGTCCACCGTCTTCACCAGGGCGGTTTCCCAATCGTCGGCAGTTGGGCGCGCGGCGGGCTTGTGCAACGCATGCACGAACGCTTGCGTGAACAACGGCGTCAGGTACGGGCCCGATAGCGTGTAGGGAAGCCTGGCCGTGTCGGCCCATGGCAACTCGCTAGGCTTGACCTGGGCGATGTTGATCCGGTTGCTCTCGTCGCTGGGATGCTCCACGAAAAGGGCGCCGATGCCCATGGACAATGCTTCGTCGCGCTGCTCATCGTCGAGATCGTGGACCTTCCTGCCGCGCAACGGATGGCGGTAGAACAGGTACATATAGATCAGCACTGCTAGCGCATGCCTATCCGTGCTGATGCTGGGCAGGCTACGTTGCGGATCGGCTTTGTCCAGGTGACTGGTCGTTACCACTTCCGGCGCGATGAAGTCGGGCGTACCCACGACATCTGGCGGATAGCGCCCGGGCACCACCAGGCCATCGACATCGATAACGCTGGCGTTGCCGTTCACCGGATCGACTAGCACGTTCTTGTAGGACAAATCGGAGTGCGCCAGGCCGGCGGCATGCATGCGACGCACTGCGCGAGATATCTGGATGCCGATGCGCAGGTAATTGAGCCAATGGCCGCGTTCCTTGGGGTCGAGAAAGCGGTTCTGGTTGTTAGCACTCGCGAACCACTTCCCTTCCTTCTCCCGCCCGCGGATGCCCAGAAAATCGTTGTTCTTTGATCCGTGCTCGAAGAAGAAGTGCTTCTGGTAGGTGGGGACAACGATGCCCAGTTTGCCCTCATGCTCGACTATCGCAGAAGGCCAACGGAACAGTCCGCGCCAGTATTCGCCGCCAGCCTGCTCGAAGATGCTCTGACGGTACTTACCGGTGATCATTTGTAAGCGGTCTTTGCCCTGCGCATCAGGGCGTGACTTGTAGAACGCGATCACGTAGGAGCGGTCGGGCGAGAAGTGCACATCCTTCATCGCGCCTGAACCGATGATGTCATCGATGAACTCGACCGGTTGCCCATCGACAGTTCTGCACTTCACGACCCTGGACATTCGCTGGTCTTCCAAAGTTTCATGACACCAAACAGGGGCTGCAGCTCCACCAGGCAGGCAGGGCAGTTACCACAGCAGTGCAATAGTCCGGTCGTCATGGTGGCCGGGTGTGAAGAAGTCCATCCAATCGACTAGCGCGCGGCCGGGCTCCGGCGTGTCGAGGGCAGGGGCGATCTCGTCCCAGAGTGCGTCCCACCGCGCCGTAGCAGCGAGACCATTGTCCGTTTCGAAACGCGGGTCCGAAATCCCGTCGGTCATTAGGATCAAGGCCGTCAACAAATCGTGGCGGCCGAACTCGATGCGGTTCCAGAGCGTCGTTGAATCGTTTACTGCGGCCTTGTCTAAAAAGCGGGTCTGGCCAGCAAACTCGCCGCTGTCGGGTTTGCCCATCAGGGTTGCCTGCCCTGCGGGCCCATAGGCGCAGATGGCGCCGTCACCCAGCCAGAAGCTGGCCACGAATTCGCCTTGTACCGCCTTGCGATGCAAGGCGCATAGCAAGGTGGTGGCGTAATCCTTGACTGGGGCCGACCGCGCTGCCGCTTCCTCTTCGATAGCCTGGAGTCCAGCCCGCGCTGCTCTGCCGAAAAGCTTGTAGAGATCTTCCTTCAAGCGCCGCGCACCAGCTGTAGAGGCGGCTTCCCAATCAGCCTCTGCAGTTGCCAGGGCGGCTCCGTCTTCGCCTCCTAGCGCCGTGCTCAAGTACTGGCCGGCCTGGCATGCCGCGAGTTGAGCGCCCTTGCGTGAACTCTTGGCGCTGCCCGCTCCGTCGGCCACAACCAACACGCTCCAGCCCGAGGCTGCATCATGAGCAACGTAAAAATCGTCGTCACGGCAAGTACCGGCATGGGCATGCGAACGTCCACGCTTGCTGCCGGCGGCGATGCGTCGCGACGAGCTCTGCAGGTCTCGCGATTCTTCGTTCGGTTTGAAATATGGATCATCCGTGTCGGGATCGATGCATTTCCACAGGTCACGCGGGTTGGGATTGACGATGAGCACCAGCGAGCCGCTACGTCGTTCACCTCCCCCTACTTGCCACTGCACTGAAACGGCGTGGTCCCCGGCTTGCGCAGGAACGCCGCGCAGCCTGGCTGTGGCGGGGTCGAAAATCAAGCCTGGCAGGGTTACCACTCGCGCCTGGAGAACCGAAACCGTCCGCCCTAGATCGTCCTTGCCCTGGATTACGAAGTCGTAAGCTTCGCCGGACTTGGCGTTGGGCAAGGTGAAAGTCGCGGTGCGCTCAGGCGTGCTTACGGGCACGGGTCGGGTCGGTGGCGGAATCGCCCCAACCTTGGCAGAGGGCGGGCCAGCAGCGGGCTCGATGCAAGGGTTATGGGGCATGGCGGGTGCCGGTATGGGTGCAGGTTCTGGATCCTTCGGCGTCGGCGTGGGCGCCGCTACTGGGCATGCGTTCGACGCTACGGGCGATTCACAAGGCGTAGGCTGCGTGATGGCAAGGCACAGCAAAGCTTTACCAGGGTATTGCGTCTTCCAAAGCTTGAGCATCTCTAGCGCAAATTTTTCCGTTGCTCGGCGAACGTTTTGACTGCTCATGAACTCGTCGAGCAAACCGGGGGGCACCTTCCGGCGGTCAAAAATCGCACCCTCTTCGAACCCAAAGACACGCCCCACGAACGCATCGATTTCCTTGCCGCTTGGCCGCGACTGGCGCGGCTCTCCCGTACTGTTGGATTTCGCGTCCATTCGGTTCAGCCCCTGCCGCGAGCTACGTCGAATCCTGTGGCCGCAGCCGAGCCAGGGCTGAACTGCACCGTCTTTTCGCACCAGGGACAAACCGCCTCACCAGGCCCGCCGACACACATCAGCTTGCCGCAGCCGCACATGGCGAAGGCTGAAACATTGCCGCAGTGCGGACAACCCGGCATTCCGACCAGTTCGTCCGTGCTGACCTTGAAACCCGATACACGAGGATCGGACCAAGCGAAATAGTCTTCATTCATCGGATAGCAGCCTGCCAAGTGGTATTGCGGGGATTCAACTTCAAAATCGCGCGCTGCCGCACGCTGCGCAACCTTGTCGTACTTCATCACATAAGGTTTGCGGAGCTTTTGGCAACGCCCGGTTAGCACGACGCTGCCTTCGTCCGCAGAGCCTGCAGCCTCAGCCTTGATCAGCTTCAGGAATCGTTCGTCCAGGGGCGGCAGCCCCTTGGTTTCAGCGCCTTCACCCACGCTCCGGCTGTGCGCGACAACGGAAGCCGTTACCCAGTTGACGAACTTCTTGAAATCATCGACACCGCTTTCCTCGAAAACCAGTACGCACTCGGTCAGCCGGCGCAGCACCGCTTGATCGGCGGCGGCACCCAGCGCCACGGCTATCAGGGTTGCCTTACTGGCATAGCTGGCGTTCCAGCGCAAGATCGCCGGGTCGATGTCGTCGGTAGGTTTACCGTCGGTGAAGAGATAAATGATGGGACGCCAGTCGCCCTTTCTGTCAGGTGTGGTTCGCACCACCGCGGTATCGATTTCTTGCATCAGAGTCAGCAACGCTGCGCCTAAGCTGGTGCCGCTGCCCATCGGAAGCTTGGGAGGGTAGAAGGACACCACTTCGATCAAGGGCACCAGCGTCTTCGCCACGCCAGCGAATGCCACGACCGAAAGCCAGACGGTCTCTAGCGCATGCGGATCGATGCGCAGCGCACGCACGATCATCTGCAGTCCGTCCTCCATGTTAGTCAGGTTGTCGCCGATCATCGATTCTGAGCAATCGAGAACGAAGAAAACGGGCAAGCGGCGCATCGGACTTCCCTTCTGCCTTAAGGCTCGACCCGCGGCACAAGGCGACGGGGTTGAACACGCCCACGGGCGGACGGATCGGCGTTAGCACGCCAGTAGTGAAGGCTCCTGTGGCCTTGTCAGATCACGAGTTGAACTTCTGCCGGCGGTGGAGGCAGGGCCGCCGTGCCGGCAAGCCCGGCGCTGCTGCTACCCAACGACACACTTGCACTGACCCATTTAAAGAAGCTTGAAAAGCCTGATGAGTCCATGGTGTCAAGTGTGACTACCTTGTCGGTTAGCTCGAGCAGAAAATCCTGCCTGGCCTTCGGCCCCGCGGCGCAGGCCACGATGCTGCCGATGGGGCGGCGCAACAGCTCCGGAATGGCTTCGCGAAACACTTGGATGTCGGTGGGGCTGCCGTCTGTCATGACAAAGACCAGCGGTCGCCAGTCGCCCTTGGCGTCATCGGTGGTTCGTTTGACATCTCGGTCTACACAGCGAATCAGCAGTTCGATGGCGGCGCCAAGGAACGTGGGCGCGGACTCCGGCACCTTGATCTCGGGGATCTGCACCGCTTCCAGCGGAGTTAAGGGCAACAGTTCAACCGCTACAGCATCGAAGGTCATTACGCAGAGATGCACGCTCTCCAGCGCGTAGGGGTCCTGCCGGAGAGCGCTAAGCATGGACTGTAGACCGACGTTGACAGCGTGAATGGGTTCCCCCCGCATCGAGCCTGAAGTGTCAAGCAACAAATAAACCGGCAACCTGCGCATGTTCTTCGTTCCTCACTTGTCAGAGGAATTGCTTCAGAACTTCGACGAACGAGTCAGTCTCAAAGGGCGTTCCCACAGCTTTGAACTGCCAGTTGCTACCGTCGCGAAGCATCTCTGCAAACAACAGGGAGCGGCAGTTGCCAAAGCTGCCGTCGCCCGACAGGTCGAAACGAACCATTTCCTTCCCGCGCTTATCCACTGCACGGATGAATGCGCTGCGGACATTGCCGAAGCTCTGGTTGTTCTTGATGCCGTTGTAGATCTGGACTACAAAAACTACTTTGGTGTAATTTTGAGGCAGGTCATTGAGGTTTACGATGATCTGCTCGTCGTCGCCATCTCCGGCACCGGTACGGTTGTCACCGGTCAGCCAGATCTTGCCGGACTTATGCTTCTGGTTATTGAAGAACACCACGTCGCCACCAATCAGCGTTGCTTTGCCGTTGGCGTCGCGACCCAGGTCTGCAACCTTGCCATCGCTACCGCAAAGAAACGCAACTGCGTCTAAGTCGTAATCCTCTTCTTTCGTTTTAAATAGGGAGCCCAGCAAACCCCGTTTCTCCTCGACGATGTCCCAGCCCAAGCCTATCGTGACTTGCGATAAATCGCTTTCGTCCTTACGAAGGCTGATGCCCTGCCCTTTTTTCAGGTTAACGCCCATGCTAGCGGTTTCAGATAACGACGTTGACTTCAGGCGGCGGCGGTGGCAAATCGTTCAGCCCGAGCACCTCCTTTTGCCCTGCATCCACTTTCTGGCTGCCAGTCGAAATACTGGCCGAGACCCATTTGAAGAATGCCTTGATCGTATTTGAGTCGGCCGTATCTAGTTGGACTACCGTGTCGGTGATCTGCTTCAGAACTTGGGTGTCAGCGCCTTGGCCGGCAGCACAGGCCACTATTAAGCCAGTGCGCACTTTCTTGAGCCTGTCCAAGCCGCGCTGCCAATCATCGGTTGGGCTGCCGTCAGTCATGATGAAGACCAGTGGCTTCCAATCCCCCTTCGCATCCGCTGTGCTTTTGCCTACCTCGGCTTCAATGCGCTCTGCCAATAATGCCAACCCATCCCCCATGGCAGTGGTGCCGCTTGCCGCGATGAGCGGCATCTGGAAGGAGGCCAGCTCTGTCAGTGCAATCGCTTGCTTGGCTTGGCTGTCGAATGTGATGACCGACAGGTACGCCGTTTCCAGCGCATAGGGGTCTTGGCGCAAGGTCGAGATCAAGACTTGCACGCCGTTTTTCACGGCCTCAATCGGATCACCGCTCATTGACGATGACGTGTCCAACAGCAGATAAACGGGGAGTCTTCTCATGTCGATTCCTTTGTCTTGATTAAGCTCAATTCACGGCAACACCAAATTGAGCGCACACTGCCTCCAGCCCTCCTGTAAAGCCTTGACCTACGGCTTTGAACTTCCACTCAGTGCCCCGGCGGTAAACCTCGCCGAAGATCATAGCTGTTTCTGTGCTGTAGTCCTCGGACAGATCGAAGCGCGCAATTTCAACTGACCCGTCGAGATTGACCACGCGCATGAACGCATCGCTAACCTGACCGAAGTTCTGCCGTCGCGCGATAGCATCATGAATGGTAACGCACACTACTATGCGCAGCACTTGCGCGGGCACTCGATCCAAGATGATTTCTAGTGCCTCGTCATCACCGTCACCTGCCCCACTACGGTTGTCACCAGTGTGCCTTACGGATTCGCAGGTTGACAGCATCTGATTGTAGAAAATCAAGTCTCTGTCGGAACGTATTTTGCCGCCCTCTGTCAACATGAACGCACTAGCGTCCAGATCAAAATCCGCACCGCCGGTGGTTTTTGCATCCCAACCTAAACCAACAAGAATCTTCTTCAAGCCGACTGCTGCATTGGAGAGTGAGATGTTCCCACCCTTTGTCAGTGTTACCCCCATAAATATTCTCAATTCCCCTTTAAATATTTTGAACCGTAAGCGGCTGTGAGCGACTGTCAGCGACTGTAACGCCTTACTTTCGCCGGTGGCCAATCAAAAACCCAAGAAATTTTCGACATTTGTGCGGGAAAACACCCCGTGCCGATATTAGGGTGTCTCAGGGTTAGCATCGTTCTGTGGCAACATATGAAGCAATCAATCGCTGCCCATCGCCGTCCACTTTTCTGCTCGTCTGTCTTTGGTGGAACTCCATAAAGCGAAGCCAGGAGGAGCGTTTCCAAGCAGACTTGTAATCAGTTTCGAAACGTGGCTTCGGCTGCCCCATAATCGCCCGATTCATCGACTTTTGGCCTATTGCAAAGCCCTCACCCAGATAACCGGAAAGGACCGTCTGCAGGTAGGCGGCGAATACATATTTTGCCCCAGTGGCGTTCAGCCTGATCTGCAGGACATCTTTCAAAGACGAGTTGGTCACAAAGGTTGTTTCGGCCTACTTCTTCACGTCGAACGAATGTATCGATTCGTTGATCGCAGCGTGAATATGTGTCAGAGTAGTCTTGCCTATACGGCAGCTCGAGATAGCCCTTCCTAAGGTAAGGACAGAGAAAGCTCCCAAACGATGCCTGTGATCGCCGAGACTCAACACCCAGGGAACCCACAATACGCCGAGACTACCTTGCATTCTCCCCATCAGCAAGCATGTTCTGCCACTCAAAGTTGCCCGAGGTCACTCGGCGTCTTTGCTCCCCCACTTCTACGGGACGTAGCGACCGTAGCGGTCTGATTCAGGCGACTCAGCGAGCCGGCAATGCCATCAAACCAACCTGATCAGCAAGATTGTTCAGCCTACTGCTGCATTGCGGCAACCCGTCCTCGTTTGCTACTCTGAGCGCGCGTGCCCCAGGGAGTCGATACAGGCCTTCGCCGACAACACACTGCCGACGCCAGCCACGCTAGTGTCAGTCGGACTGGCTTACTTCGCACCCTTGGAAGGCACCGGCATCTACTGCGACCATCACATCAAGTGCGGCGGCATTAGCATTGCCAAGAATCCAGAATTCCGGGCATTCAGCCTCGGGGCCACCTCAGGACGGCACTGGTCGACACTTGTCACGCCTTCGGCTTCGCAAAGTAATCGCGCTACCAAGCCCAATTCCTAATGAACTTTAAGCACCTGTACTATTTTTGGGTGACAGCAAATGCTGGTGGCGTTATGCGTGCTGGCGAACAACTGCACACCACACCGCAAACCTTGTCCGGGC
>Ga0105045_10006506_pt1 | contig 10341 bp, 8 predicted proteins | sample MAT02_FD_78089 | JGI IMG/M metagenome (GOLD analysis project Ga0105045, IMG submission 78089) | Freshwater microbial communities from Lake Fryxell liftoff mats and glacier meltwater in Antarctica - MAT-02 (megahit assembly) | ecosystem: Environmental > Aquatic > Freshwater > Ice > Liftoff...
CCATCTTTTAAAAACCATTCATTTTGGTTAGACATTGAGTAACGAATTAGTAATAAATTCTACTCAAAAGGGAGAACGTATAGCCCTTTTGCAGAATAAACGCCTTCTTGAATACCACATAGAAACGGCGGACAACAACTTCACTGTTGGGGATATTTACCTGGGCACGGTGAAGAAAATGGTTTCCGGGCTTAACGCTGCGTTTGTGGACGTCGGTTATGAGAAAGACGCCTTTCTCCATTATTTGGATCTTGGCTCTAATATTAACTCGCTTAATAAGCTGGCGAAAGACATCATCGCCAAGCGCCCCAACTCCGGTGACATTAGCAAGTTCAAGCTGGAACCCGAAATAGAGAAACAGGGCAAAATCGAAAAAGTCCTGGAACGCAATCAGCCGATTCTGGTCCAAATCGTGAAGGAGCCCATCTCCACCAAGGGCCCCCGCCTGTCGTGCGACATTTCCATTGCGGGTCGGTATATCGTTTTGGTGCCGTTTTCCAACGGGGTCAATCTCTCCAAGAAAATCACCGATCGCCGGGAGCGCACCCGGTTGCAGCGGCTCATTGCGTCCATCAAGCCCAACAACTTCGGCGTGATCGTGCGCACCGTGGCGCAGGGCCACGACGTGGAAGAACTCGACCACGACCTGCGCACCTGCGTGGAGAAGTGGGAGAACGGCATGAAACAACTGCGCGACGCCAAGCCCCGCGACCTCATTATCGGTGAAATGAACCGTGCGTCTTCCATCATCCGCGACATGCTCAACGAGTCGTTCGACAGCATTACGGTGGATTCTCAGGATGTGTACGACGACACCAAGCACTACCTGCACACCATCGCCCCGGAGAAGGAGAATATCCTGAAACTCCACAGCGGTAAGAATAAGATATTCGAGCAGTTTGGGCTGGAAAAGCAGATCAAATCGCTATTCGGGCGGTCGGTCAGCTTGCCGGGCGGTGGCTACCTCATCATTGAGCATACCGAGGCGCTGCACGTGATTGATGTCAACAGCGGCAATAAATCCAACAGTCAGGAAGATCAGGAAGCCACGGCATTGAGTGTGAATGCGGAGGCGGCCAAAGAAATCGCCCGGCAGTTGCGGCTGCGCGACATGGGCGGCATTATCGTGATTGACTTCATCGACATGAAGAAGGCCGATAACAAGAAGCGGATTTACGAGATCATGCGCGAGGAAATGAAACCCGAACGCTCGAAATATACTGTACTGCCGCTCTCGAAATTCGGCCTGATGCAGATCACCCGGCAACGCGTGCGGCCCGAGATGAACATCGTGACCCGCGAGACCTGCCCCACTTGCGGCGGTACGGGCACTATCCAGGCCACTATTCTAGTGACGGACGTCATCCAGAACAACCTCGACTACATCCTGACTAAGCAGAACGAACGCGGGATCAGCATTTCGCTGCACCCATTTTTGCACGCCTATTTTACCAGAGGCTTCATCACGCCGCAGATAAAGTGGTTGCTTGAGTACAAAACTTGGGTAAATCTCATAAAGGACTCCTCATTAGGCATCACCGAGTTCTCCTTCCATAATAAATTCGGGGAGGTGATTGAGGTGACTGTTAGTTAGTTCTTAGTTCTTAGTTCTTAGTTCTTAGTTCTTAGTTCTTAGTTCTTAGTTCTTTTGAAGAAAGGTTCTCAGAGTTTTCTACCCGATAATTTGTTTAAAATATTTTAGAGCTTCCCCCAGCGCCTTTTGGTCGATTGGGGGAAGCTCTTTTTTTTCGGCGGCGAATTCCAGCAGCCGCTCGGTGGGCATATTTCCCACCAAATCGTCCTGCGCCATGGGACAACCGCCGTAACCCAGCAATGCGCTGTCGAAACGTCGGCAACCTGACTCGTAAGCAGCGGCCACTTTTTCATGCCAGTCGGTGACCGTGGTGTGAAAGTGCGCCCCAAATTCCAAGTCGGGCCGAGTGACGATAAGCTGTTGGAAAACGGAGCGGATGTCGTCGGTTTGGGCCACACCCACCGTATCGGACAGCGAAAAAATGTTCACCCCGAGCTGCGCCAGTTCTTCCACCCAATGTCCGGCGAGTTCGGGGTTCCACGGGTCGCCGTAGGGATTGCCGAAGCCCATCGAGATATAGACTACCAACGCCTTGCCGTGTGCTTCGCAGAGTTCCTGCATGGCTGCCAAGCGCGTTATTGATTCTTTTATTCCGGCGTTGGTATTGCGGCGCTGGAAGGTTTCAGAAATTGAAAACGGGTAGCCCAAAAATTGAATCTGTTCAAATTCACAGGCCTGCTGCGCTCCGCGCTCGTTGGCGACGATGGCGAGGAGTTTGGTATGGGTGCTTTTTAAGTTCAAACCATCTAATACTTCCGCCGTGTCGCTCACCTGCGGCATGGCTTTGGGCGACACGAAGCTGCCGAAGTCCAGCGTGTCAAAACCGACTTGTAGGAGTAGGTTCAGGTAATGGACTTTCTGCGCTGTGGGAATAAAAGGTTGGTGGCCCTGCCAAGCGTCGCGGGGACATTCGATGAGTTTTAGCATAAAATGAAAATCTACCGTAAAATCGGTGCCAAATCCGACTCGTTTTCCTTCAGCCATCCCGCAATCTCCCCCACAATCTGCTTAATGCCAATCTCCGGCTTCCAACCCGTTAGCTGCGTCACCTTGGTATTGTCGGTCACGTAAAGCCGAATATCGGCGGTTCGGGTTTCGGCGACGGCTTTGATGGGGATAGTGTGGCCCGTTACTTCCTGACAAATTTTAGTGAGTTCCTGCAAAGACGCGCTGCTTTCGAGTCCACCGCCCGCGTTGAGAATCTGACCATTTACTTTTTCAAGATTGTGTAGTTGCCAGTCGATGAGGCGGTAGAGGTCGGCGACGTGGAGCATATCGCGGATTTGCTTGCCCGTGCCGCCATAGCCGAAGTAACCCAATTGCTGCTGAAAATAGTGCTTCGCCACCCAAAGCACCATCACGCCCTGATCGACCTTGCCCATTTGCCAAGGCCCGGTAATTACCCCGCAGCGGTTGATGACGGTTTTGAGATTATAAAACTCATTGTATTCCTGAATCAATAACTCCGAGGCCAGCTTGGTGGTACCGTAAAGCGAGCGCGGCCCGTCGAGCGGGAAGTTCTCGGCGATTCCTTTGGACGAAGCGCCCGATACAGGCTGCTGGTCGGCGAGCGCAAAGCGGGTTTCTTGCTCCACGAAATTCAAAGATTCCAGTGTTTTGATGGGATACACGCGGCTGGTGGAGAGAAAAACGAAGGCTGCTTTGTGTTTCAGGGCGTAGTTTAGACAATTGACTGTCCCAAAAAGATTGGTGTTTATAAGGTAATCCGGTGTACCATCCAGCCCGGCGAGTACCGAAGGTTCAGCGGAGGCCTCGATAACCACGTCAACCACTGGCAAGGCATCAAAGTCCTCTTTGTTCCTGATATCGCCGTGGACGAACCCAACGCCCGCTTTTGTCAAGCGACTTAGGTTCAGTTCCGAGCCGCGTCTTTTCAGGTTGTCAAGGGCGAAGAGTTTGTAGTCGGGATAATTGATTTTCAGGGCGATGGCCAACGAAGAGCCGACAAATCCAGCGCCGCCGGTGATAAGAATTTTCATTAGAAAATAAAGTGAATGATGTTTTTATAGACTCAAAGTTAAGCCATCTTTGGGACGCATTGCGCCCTCTTAGTGTTGGAAAGCTGCCGGAACGATATTTTTACAATTTCCTTAAACCAAAAACCAAAACCAATCTTGCATGAAAATCCTAAAAATAGGAGAAGACGATAAAATTCCGGCCCTCGGGCTGGGAACGTGGAAGTCCAAGGAAGGCGAACTCTACAAGGCCATCACCGAGGCAATCGAAATCGGCTACTGCCATTTCGATTGCGCCGCGATATACGGCAATGAGGCCGAAGTGGGCCGGGCCTTGCGCCACGCCATGGACGAAGGCCGGGTGAAGCGCGACCAACTCTGGATCACCTCCAAACTCTGGAATAGTAGGCATAGGCCGGAGGACGTGCGGCCAGCCTTGCAAAAAACGCTGGACGACCTGCAACTGGACTACCTCGACTTGTACCTCATTCACTGGCCCGTGGCCTTAAAGCCGAGCCTGGGCAATGGCTTTCCGACTGGCAGCGACGATTTCCTAAGTTTAAGGGAAGTGCCGCTTTCAGCTACCTGGGCTGCTATGGAGACTTGTGTGGATGCCGGGCTGGCGAAGCATATTGGTGTCTCTAATTTCAGCGTCAAGAAGATCGACGACCTGCTGCAAACCGCCCGCGTCAAGCCTGCCATGAATCAAGTGGAGATGCACCCGTTTTTGCAACAGGGCACTTTGGTGGAACACTGTCACAAGCACGGTATTCAGCTTACGGCCTACTCGCCGCTTGGGTCTAATGACCGCCCCGACCGGCTGAAAAAAGACGATGACCCTAATCTACGGGATAACCCAACGATTAAAATTCTCGAAGAAAAGCACGACTACACTTGGGCGCAAATTGCGTTGGCCTGGGCGATTCAGCGCGACACGGCCGTAATCCCGAAATCTGTCAACAAAGATCGTTTGCAACAGAATTTCGACGCCACCGACATAGATCTAGACGATGACGATATGACCAAAATTTCCATGCTAGATCGGCATTTCCGTTATATCAACGGCGATACCTGGGCACAAAAGGGAACGGACTACACGCTGGAAAACCTTTGGGACGAATAGAAATCCCTAATACACCCGCCGGAGCTTGACTTTTTCGGCGGGGCGAATGATTAGCGGCACCTTCTCGATCTTGACCGAACTGCTATCCAGGCCAAACCACTTGTCTTCGGAGGTAGTGAAGTCCTTGATAAAGAAGTACGCCTTCATCACGACCTGCTCCAATAAGGGCAGGTCGTTTTCAAATGACAGGAATCGTTCCAGCACCACGAAGCGGAAGTCGCCCGTCATATTTTGGCGGTTCAGCGACTCGTAGCGGCTGGTGATGTCCACCTCTTTGTTCTTGACCATGTCCTCGATCACCCTTCGGAAATAGACATTGATGCGCTGTTCCACCCGGAAACCCAGCCGGAAAGTCACCTTGATTACGTCGTCCTGTTCCAGCACGTCCACCTTGTACTCCATGGTGTAAGGGTCGTCCAGCGTGTCCACGTGGACAAACCAGTAGATGTCGGCGCGTTTGGGTCGTTTTTGAAAAATGGAATAAATGACCTTCGTCTCGATCTCGCTGGCGCGGGAGGCATTGCTCATGTACACCAGGTGCGTAGCGTATTTTGGAATGCTAATGTCACGGCTCAGTTCGCGCAGGGAAGGTAAATACGTTTCGAGTTTGGCAAATTCCGTGAGCCGCAATTTGATGTAAAAAGCCCGCAACCACACGAACATCACGCCGCCCATGATGCTGGCAATGAACACCGTCACCCAGCCGCCGTGCGTGAATTTAACCATGTTAGCCACTAGGAAAGAGCCTTCGACGAGCATATAAAAGCCCACAAATGCCGTCACCCACCACATATTCACCTTCTTCATGTAGAGGTAGTAGCCAAACAGAATGGTGTTCATCATCATTGTCATCGTGATGGCTAGTCCGTAAGCCGCCTCCATTTTGGACGATTCTTTAAAATACAAGACCACCCCCACGCAGCCCGCGTAGAGCAGGAAATTAATGCTCGGTACGTACAGTTGCCCTTTCTGATTGGAAGGATAAACTAGCCGAACCTTGGGCCAAAAGTTAAGTCGGATGGCCTCGCTAATGAGCGTGAAAGCCCCACTGAGCATGGCTTGGCTGGCGATAACCGTGGCCAGCGTGGCGATGCCGATACCGAATGGCAGAAACCAAAGCGGCATGATTTCATAAAAGGGATTGCGCTCGGCCAGCATCTGCCCGCTGAATTTGAGGACGTAAGCACCCTGTCCGAAATAATTGAGCAGCAAACAGATTTTGACAAAGATCCAACTCATCCGAATATTCGCCCTCCCGCAGTGGCCTAGATCGGAGTATAGCGCCTCGGCACCAGTAGTACAGAGGAATACCGCCCCCAGCAGCCAAAAACCACCCGGATGTAACACTAGCAGCTGATAGGCATAGTGTGGGCTGACAGCTCGTAGCACGCTAGGGTCACCGAGCAGTGCAAGCCCGCCCACGGTACCCAGCATCACGAACCAGGTGAGCATTACTGGGCCGAAGGCCGCGCCGACCTTGTTGGTGCCAAATACCTGGATCGTAAACAGAATGGTCAGAATGATGATGACGATAGGGATCGTCTCAATCGTTGGGTAAATGGCCCGAATACCCTCTACGGCAGAGGAAACCGAGATGGGTGGGGTGATGATGCTGTCCGAAAGCAGCGTGGCCCCGCCGATTATTGCCGGTACGGTAAGCCACTTGGCGTGGCGGCGCACTAGGGCGAAAAGTGCGAAAATGCCGCCCTCGCCGTTGTTGTCGGCCCGCAGAATCAGGATGACGTACTTGACTGTGGTCTGCAGCGTGAGCGTCCAGAAAATGCAGGATAGCGCCCCCAGGATCAGCTCTTCGGTGATGGTTTCGGTGGCGGCGATGGCTTTAAGCACGTACAGAGGCGACGTACCGATGTCGCCAAAAATAATACCCATGGCCACCAACACGCCGGCAGCGGAAACCCGGTCTAAGTTCTTATGATTGTCCATTAACTTCGATTGACGCTTAAAAAGGAAAGTAGGTCATCAAGTATTTCTTGCAAAAAAGTCGCCAAAAGTAAGGGAAAGATGTTGAATTATTGAATCGTGTAATCGTGGAATTGCTGTCTAAGTGTTGATTTGTTTAATCGTGTAATCGTGTAATTGCTGTTTAGGTGTTTAGGTGTGGAGCAACCGAATCTAAATTCTTTGTCACTTTGGACCTTTGTGCCTTTGCACCTTTGTACCTTCAAAACTCACCCCCCAGCTAAAACATCTGCTTCCACGTCCCCTTGATAAAGTTGTATTTCAGGGTGCTCGGCAGGGCCTTCCACCAGTATTTATTCATTTCTACGGCAAAGGACGGCTGCATATAGCAATTGATGGCGCAGCCTTCGCAGGCGGGCAGGCGGCCTTCGAGGGCCACGAGTTTCTGCACTTCGGCGGATTGGTAAAGATTTTTGAGATTACCCTCAATCGGAAATTCTTTCAACCCCAAATGGTAGCAAGGCAGCACCAGCTTGTTTTCGGGTGAAATGACCAGTGTAGTGCTGGCCGCCTTGCAAATCGGCTTCTCGACGTGGTTGCCGCCATCGAGCCGCAACTGCACGAAGGCGTCGTTGAGGTAAACATTTTTTTGCTTGCCCCAGCGGGTAAGTTCAGCCAACGCCTTTCGGGAAAGATTGCCGCCCACCTGATTATATTCAAAAACCGGATTAAGGATAAGCACCAGGCCGTTGGGCATGCAAATGTCTTCCCACACCTGCTGGATTTGGTGAATATTTTCTTCAAAAACGGTAAAAAGAATGTCGGGCCGCTCGCCAAGTTGCCGGGCGATGGCGATGGAGTCCATCACTTTGTCAAAGCACTTTACGCCCCGTGACTTATCGTGTTCCTCGCGCACGGGTGAGTCCAGCGAGAAGTGAAGCATATCGATCAGCCCGCTTAACTTTTCGGCGTATTTGGGGTAAAGCAAGCCATTGGTCGTCACCGTCGTGATCATTCCGTGGCTTTTGGCAATGCGCAGGAGTTGATCCAATTGACGGTGCAACAGCGGTTCGCCGCCCGTGAAATCAATTACCTTCACCCCCAGGGCCTTTAGGTCGCGCACATTCTGCTGGAAATTTTCCAGCGTTACGTAGGGTGAGGGCCGCTCCCATATATCACAAAACCCGCAGGTGGCGTTGCAGCGGTAGGTCAGGTAATAATTGCACAGGACGGGGTGACTGACAAGACGCATTCGGGAGTGATGAATTATGAATTATGAATTATAAAATACTCATCATGTCTTACTTTTCTAACCCCACTTACTGAATCATAGTCAACAGGCTAGTGATTTTATCTTTGAGGTCTTTGCGATCCACGATGAAATCGAGGAAACCGTGTTCCAAGACGAATTCGGCACTTTGAAAACCTTTGGGCAGATCCTTACCGATGGTTTCGCGGATGACCCGTGGCCCGGCAAAGCCGATAAGGGCCTGCGGCTCCGAGATATTGAAATCGCCCAGCATGGCGTAGGAGGCCGTGACACCGCCCGTGGTAGGATCGGTAAGTAGGGAGATATACGGAATTTTCGCTTCAGAGAGCAGGGCTAGCTTGGCCGAGGTCTTGGCCATTTGCATCAGCGAAAAGCCCGCTTCCATCATCCTGGCCCCGCCCGAGCGCGAAATCATCAGGAAAGGCAGCTTGTTTTTCAGGGCGTGGTCGATGGCGCGGGCAATCTTTTCGCCCACAACCGAACCCATGGAACCACCGATGAAGTTAAAATCCATGCAGGCAATCACCATGTCGAGTTCGTTCACTTTGCCGTAGCCCGTCCGCACGGCGTCTTTCAGGCCCGTCTTCGCCATCGTGGTGCGAATGCGGTCGGGGTAGGGTTTGGTATCGACGAACTTGAGCGGGTCGGCGGAGGTCAGATTGGCGTCCAGCTCCGTAAATTCGTTCTGGTCGAAAAGCAGCTCGAAATACGCCTCCGAGCCGATTTTCTCGTGATAATTGCAGTGTTCGCAGGTGTAAGCATTCATCTTATGCTCCTTGGTCTGCATGATTTTCTTGCAATTCGGACACTGGTACCAAAGCCCGTCGGGGGCCTCGCGCTTCATCTCCGTGGGCGTCTTGATTCCTTTTTCTTTGCGTATAAACCAGGACATAGTAGGTCGTTGATTGCTGGATTCTGGATCGTCTCTCTCACCCAATCTTCATAATCGGGTGCCAAAGATAGCAATCAAAAACTTAACGGGGGTAAAGATGGGAGGGATGCATTGGTGCGAAAGTAGCAGTAAGTGCATGGTTATCCCCACCCAATAACAAAACCGACGATACAATCGTATATTTGAAAAAAAGCATAAGCTAAGCTATGGTCATTACCCGCCAAGATCGGAATTTTATCATCGAAACCGACGACTCCGTTAATATGGAAGCGGTGTAAAAGGAGATCGATTACATCAACATAATGGAAATTGCCGCCAAAAATTAAGGGACGGATGAGCAGGCGGCGGAACTGGCCCGCGAAGTCCAGGCCAATTGGTGGGAGGACAACCGCAGCCGCTTTCTGCCATCGTGATAGTCGTGGTCGATAGCAACATTCTGTTCAGCGCGGTTCGGCAGGGAAAAGCGGCACAATGCTGAGGTTTGTAGTGACACCAGTAGTTTTTATTTTCTATGACATTTGATAATTTCGACAACCTTGCCCCGCCGGGTGCGATATCAACTGACTTGACAAATATAGAAATGTCGTTCGTCAGAGCATTCCCATCGTCTTCAACCAGGGAAACGTTATGGAAAAACTACCTGGCTTTCCTGTCCGAACTGCAAACTGTAGTCGGAACGGGCTTTTTCCAATGGATTGACGGGAGTTTCACGACGACCAAGCTAACTCCCAGGGACATTGACTTGGTGACTTTTCTGAATTGGCAGGTGTACGAATTGCACGAAGACAAAATAAGCGATTGGCGTAAAACGTTGAAAAATAAAGGTTTAGATGGTTATTTTGTAAAAATATATCCGAAAAATCACAGATTGCATTATCTGTACGAGGCCGATCGCGCCTTTTGGAATTATCAATTTTCTTACAACACACGAACCCGGAAAAATAAGGGATTTCTGCAACTAAACTTTTAACGCCATGTCAGCACCCGAAGACAACACCGACCAGGGCAGCTCACTACTAGACCTGCTTCAACTCATCAAAAAAATCGAACGCACCGCTGCCCTTCACCAAGCGGCGGAGAAACCCGATCCAATAGCCGTCGAACAGTACGACAGCCTCCGTGAACGCTACACCGCCGAATTCCTGCAATTGTTGAAGCAAGAGTACGGACTCGAATTGCAGCCCGCCACCCAAAATGGTAGCCAAGCGGCTTGATAGCACAAAAATTCGTAATTTGGCTGCGTAGTTTTCAAGGGATATATCAAATCAATTATCGATACTCTTACGATAGAGATACGCAACCCCAAAGTGCGGGAAATCATCGCCAACTTAGCCGATTTGAATTTGATCTCCATTGTTTCCCAAAAGCCATCCTGGGCCGAACGCTGGCAGTCCCTCTCAGACTCGCTGCCCGACGTACCGCAAATTTCCGAACAGGAAATACCGGATGAAATCAGCGCGGTTCGGCAAGCCAGAGCGGCGCGGTGATGAGGGTTGTCAATGACCCTGAAATCCTGATTTTCAAGAACAACATCTTGGTATTTTTCGTATTTTTGAAAAACCAAAC
>Ga0105045_10006507_pt1 | contig 10341 bp, 7 predicted proteins | sample MAT02_FD_78089 | JGI IMG/M metagenome (GOLD analysis project Ga0105045, IMG submission 78089) | Freshwater microbial communities from Lake Fryxell liftoff mats and glacier meltwater in Antarctica - MAT-02 (megahit assembly) | ecosystem: Environmental > Aquatic > Freshwater > Ice > Liftoff...
GATCAAATTTTGAATTTAACACCATTTGAACAGCAATTTAATGAAAATAGACCTTTTTTTACCGAGGGAACAGATTTATTTAGCAAAGGAAATTTAGTTTATTCGCGGCGCATTGGTGGCAACCCCAGCAATTATCCTACTATTTCAATTGATGAGCAAATCATTGATAACCCAGCTAGTGTAAATTTAATTAACGCATTAAAAATATCTGGACGAACTAAAAACGGATTAGGAGTTGGAATATTAAATGCAGTAACTGAAAAAACAGTTGCCACGATTCAAAATAACAACACGCGAGAAAGCAGAAAAGAGACCGTAGAGCCATTAGCAAATTATAATGTTCTAGTTTTAGACCAGCGCTTTCGCAAAAATTCCTCAATAGCTTTTGTAAACACCAATGTGACCCGAAATGGCGATTTTAAAGATGCAAATGTGTCGGCTTTAGTTTGGGATTTAAACACGCCAAAAAATACTTATAATATTTCTGGAGATTTTAAATACAGTTATATTAACGCTGCTGAAGATAAAAAAGGGATCAATTCACAATTAAACTTTTCTGAAACAAGCGGAAAATTTAGATATGGTGTTGGAGCTGATATTACTACAAAGGATTATGACAATAATGATTTAGGAATAAATTTTGAAACTAATTACTACAGCATTTATGGCAATACGAGTTATAGAATCTTAAATCCAACTAAGTATTTCAACTCTTTTAGTGCACGTATAAACACTTATTCGCAATTTCAAAAAGAGACTGGTAAAATACAGTCGGCCAATGTAAATTTACAAATTAATTCAAATGATAAAAAAAATCATTATTACGGGCTCACCGTTGACGCTGCACCAATAGAAACGTATGATTATTACGAACCTAGAGCAACTGATCGATACGTAATAAGACCTACTAGAATTAGAGGATCTGTTTTTATCTCAACAAATTACAATTATCGTTTCGCAATAGATTTTAATCCGTCCTACACCGCATTTGATGAAATAGGTCGTAACACTTATAATATATCAATAGGGCCTAGATACCGATTTAGCGATAAATTAGCATTGAATTATAATTTTAATTTTAACCGGCAAAACAACAACAAAGGATATATAGATAGTGTAGCTGATGATCTAAATTTAGCAGCACCTAATACAATACTTTTTGCCAATAGAAATGTTTTGACTTATTCCAATACCTTGAGCGGTAAATATGCACTTAATAGTCAAATGACTTTTAACATTGCTTTGCGACAGTACTGGTCTTATGCTGAAAATAAAAATATACTTTCATTAGAACAAAATGGAAGGCTTGCTGATTTTGTGGGATATACTACTAATAAAAATTCTAGTTTCTATTCCTGGAATGCTGACTTGTCATACACTTGGTGGTTTGCTCCGGGTAGTCAAGTCTCTGTATTGTATAGAAATAATGCCAATGACTTTGAGAGAATTATTAATAAAGATTTTACTAGTAACATCACTAATATATTGAACAACGATGCGTTAATTCATGCTTTTTCCATAAGTGTGCGTTATTTTATAGATTACAATCAAATTAAGAATAAATTCCAAATACAATAATTTTAGTAATCCGAAGTTTCTGCTACGGTATCACTAATTTTAACCATTGTTCACCATTGAATTAGCAATTGTCACTGCTTCTGATGTCAACCTTTTTAGAAATGATATATCTTTGTTCAAAACAACTTTATAATGAACAAAAAAGTAATACTTATGATTTTGGACGGCTGGGGAAAATCACCTGATCCAAAAATTTCAGCTATTGATAATGCTCATGTACCATTTATAGATAGTTTATATAGAAATTATCCTAGTGCCCAACTAAGAACTGATGGACTGAATGTGGGATTGCCAGATGGGCAAATGGGAAATAGTGAAGTGGGACACATGAATCTAGGTGCTGGTCGAATTGTGTATCAGGATTTAGCCAAAATTAATTTGGCTGTTGCTCATGACACCCTAGCAAAAGAGCAGGTTTTAGTGGATGCGTTCACCTACGCACGGATCAACAATAAAAAAGTTCACTTTTTGGGACTTGTTTCTGATGGTGGCGTACATTCTCATACATCACATTTACGCGGATTAATTGATGCCACTCAACAACATGGACTACAAAAAGTTTTTGTTCATGCCTTTACTGACGGCCGCGACGTAGATCCAAAATCAGGCAAACATTACATTCAAGATTTACAAGATTATATAAGTAACACAACTGTAAAACTAGCTTCAGTTATTGGCCGTTACTATGCGATGGATCGCGATAGACGCTGGGAGCGCGTTAAACTTGCTTATGATCTGTTAGTTAATGGAGTTGGAACTCATTCCACTAATGCGGTTACTTCTATTGAAGAAAGTTATGAAGTGAATGTAACTGATGAGTTTATTCATCCGCTACTTATGGTAGATTTTCTTGACAATCCAGTTGCATTGATCGAAGAGGACGATGTAGTGATCTTTTTTAACTTTAGAACTGACAGAGGACGCGAATTAACCGAAGTATTAAATCAAATGGATTGCCACGAGCAAAACATGCACAAACTAAAATTATATTTTGTTACACTTACGAATTATGATGAAACGTATCAAAATATAAAAGTTGTTTACAATAAAGATAATATCACTGAAACCCTAGGCGAGGTTTTAGAAAAAGCAAATAAAAAGCAAATTCGGATCGCGGAAACAGAGAAATATCCACATGTTACTTTTTTCTTTTCTGGTGGTAGAGAATTACCTTTCATTGGCGAAAGCCGTATTTTAAAAAACTCTCCAAAAGTAGCAACTTATGATTTGAAACCTCAAATGAGTGCCTTTGAACTAACCGAGGCCTTAATTCCGGAACTTAATAATGGGGAAGTAGACTTTGTTTGTCTAAATTTTGCTAATGGTGATATGGTAGGACACACAGGAATAATGAGTGCTGCGATCCAAGCTTGTGAAGCAGTTGATTACTGCGTGGAAAAAGTAATTACAGCAGCTTTAGCAAATAATTACACTACGATTGTTATTGCAGATCACGGAAATTGCGAAACAATGATAAATCCAAATGGCAGCCCAAATACGGCTCACACTACAAATCCAGTTCCTCTTATTTTAGTCGATAAAGAATTAAGACAAATTCATGATGGCGTGCTAGGTGATATAGCACCAACAATTTTAGAATTGATGGGAATTGAAAAACCGCTCGTAATGACCTGCCAATCCTTACTCAGTTGTAATTAATACATTAAACAAAGCCACTCCATGACAAGTGGCTTTGTTTATAAATAAAAGTTAAAATCAGGTTGCTAATAGTAATACCATTACTTTTGCAACTAATTTTGTCACAATATAAAATATAATAAAAATGAAACCAAATATCATTGTCGCGTTATTATTTCTTGCTGCAAATATTATTGTTGCGCAAACTACGCCCGACAAAAATAGAGAATACAATAATATTGAAGAAGCAATGAAAAAGCCAGAATTGGTATATAAATTAGATTTAAGCAATCAAAATATAAATTTAGAAGATGTTGACTGGGGAAAATTTGTCAATATTGAGTATTTAAATCTTAAAAATGATCATTTGAAAAAAATACCTAAAGGAATTACTAGACTTACATCGTTAAAAGTAATCGATTTGAGTGGTAATGATTTTGACAAGTTACCTAGTGACTTTTCGAAGTTAACTAAACTTGAAGAAGTGTACTTGAACGATGAAAAAAATATGAATCTACCTAAAACGTTAAACATTCTAGCTAAATTACCAAATCTTAAATCATTGCACTTAGAAAATGACAAATTAAAAGCGATTCCAAGCGAAATTTTAAATTTCAAAAATTTAGAAAATTTATACCTAGCAAATAATGAACTAGAGGCTATTCCTCAAATAAAACCATTAAGTCATTTAAAATATCTCGATCTTAAGTCCAATAATATTAGACCAGAGCTTCAAGATATGAAACAGTTAAACTTTGGTTTCAAAATTAATTTTTAGTTTTAAATGCAATTGAAACTTGTACTGATTGTCATTTACAAATTGCATCACAAGTTAATAACTGTAATAAAGCCAAATGATGGCTTCTTTTTCATTAAAACAAATATTACATTATTAAAAGAAAAAAAGAGAAAAAAGTATTTTTATCAAATCTCAAATTAATCAAAATATAATGAATACTATTTTATCTAATTTCAAAATTAAAGTAAACGAAAAAATTTATGTTAAAGACCCTGAAACCTCAGCTCTCGGTAAAAGAATATTAAAAAATAGTATACTTTTAATTGATGAAATTGGGTTTGAGAACTTTACTTTTAAAAAATTAGGTGAGAAAATTGGTTCCAATGAAAGCTCCATTTATCGCTATTTTGAAAACAAACATAAATTACTTGTTTATTTGTCATCATGGTATTGGAGTTGGATGGAGTATAAATTAGTATTTGCCACTACAAATATTTCAGATCCAAAAGAGAAATTAAAAAATGCCATTCGCATTGTTACTGAAAAAATAAATGATGACCAGAATACAGATTATATTAATGAAGCTGTTATGAATAAAATCATAATAACTGAATTTACTAAAACTTTACATACTAAGGAAATTGATGAAGAAAATAAAGAAGGTTATTTCCTAATTTACAAAAGAGTAATCAACAGAATTGTGAGTATTATAAACGAAGTAAATCCCAAATACCCTTTTGCCAAATCATTAACGTCAACAATTGTTGAAGGTAGTTTACACCAACATTTTTTAACTGAACATTTAAAAACCATTACAGATTGCAATGAAGTTGTGACGGCAACACAATTTTACCTCAATCTTACCGAAAATGTTTTATATCAAAACCAATAATAATTATTTTTTATGACCCCTTTAAAACGCTTTTACAAATTATTAGAATTAGACAAAAAAGATGTATATCAAATTATTTTTTACGCCACCTTTGCAGGATTAGTTAGCTTATCATTGCCGTTAGGAATTCAAGCAATCACAAATTTAATTCAATCAGGACGAGTTAGTGCGTCATGGATTGTGCTAATTGTTTTAGTAGTTTTTGGAGTTGCGTTGGTGGGTCTTTTATCACTAATGCAGCTTAGAATAACAGAAAATTTACAGCAAAAAATATTTGTACGTTCTTCTTTTGACTTTGCAGCGCGATTACCAAAAATAAAAACGGAAATGCTTTACGATTCCTACCTACCGGAACTCGCAAATCGTTTTTTTGACACAATGTCAATTCAAAAAGGAACTTCCAAACTATTAATTGATTTTTCAGCGGCACTCCTTCAAATATTTTTTGGACTGATATTGTTATCCTTATATCATCCTTTTTTTATAATATTTGGCGTTTTGCTTTTTTTTCTTCTCTATTTTATATTCGTATTTTCGTACGCTTCAGGCCTTGAAACAAGTTTGAAAGAATCCAAGTTCAAATACAAAGTTGCTAACTGGCTTCAAGAGATAGGGCGTAATAGTTACAGTTTTAAAAATGACCTAAATTACAATTATAGCTTACAAAAAAACGATGATTTAGTCGCCGGTTACCTTGGTTATCGCGAAAAACATTTCAATGTAATTAAAAGACAATTCATACAGCTGATTATTTTTAAAATGATTGTAACTGGCGGATTGCTTTCAATGGGAGGATATTTATTGCTTTCCCAACAAATGAATATTGGGCAATTTGTGGCTGCTGAAATAATCATCTTACTGGTAATTAACTCAGTCGAGAAAATAATTATAGGTTTAGAAACGTTATATGATGTTTTAACATCGATCGAAAAAATAGGTCAAGTAACTGATTTAGATTTAGAAAAAGAGGACTTTACCATATCCGATACATGCTTTACAAATATTTCATTAGAAACAGAAAATCTAACCTTTAAATTTCCCGATTCTAAGAAAGATATATTAACTGATATTAAGTTAAAAATAGAACAAGGAGAGAAAATAGTAATTGAAGGTGAAAACGGTTCAGGAAAAACGACGCTTATTCGAATATTATCGGGATTGTTACAGCCTATTTCTGGATATTTCTATATTAATGATGACACCTTCAGAAAAATAAACTTAAAACAATATCGCTCACAAATAGGAAGCATTATTGACGGTGAAACTCCTTTTGAAGGTTCTTTGTTCGAAAATATTACTTTTAACGATCAATCAATCAGATCTGAAAATTTGAAATGGGCATTAGACGGCGTACAGCTTTCGTCGTTTATTAAATCACTGCCAAACGGACTTGACACACATCTTTTTCCCGAGGGCAAACAATTATCTTCGTCTAATGCGCAAAAAATATTGCTAGCAAGAAGTATTATTCATAAACCAAGAATACTGTTTTATGAAGACCCTACCGATGTGATGGATGAAAAAATTGCCAATGAAATTATTGATTTCATTACTTTGGCGGAGCATAAATGGACAATCATTGTTTCTTCAAAAAATCCATATTGGAAAACTAAATCAACACGCACGATTATAATGAAAGATGGTGCTATTCAACTAGACATGAAAAATAATTAGTTATGCTAAACATATCCGATAACAAAACAGATTTACCATCACTTAACAAATATGGAACTGTCAAAGATTTGGGAACCAGGCCGCATTATAAAATTTTAAATAAAATAATTGTGGGCGTTTCAATTATAGTTTTATTCTCCCTGTTCCTGCCTTGGACACAAAATATTGCAGGAATTGGATCAGTAACAACTTTAAAACCTAATCAGCGTCCGCTTTCGATTCAAAGTGTAATTTCGGGTAGACTCGAAAAATGGTATGTGCAGGAAGGCGACTTTGTAAAAAAAGGCGATACTATACTTTTTATCTCAGAGATAAAAGAAGATTATATGGATCCTAATTTAGTACAAAATACTAAAAATCAGATGAATGCAAAGCAACAATCTTTAGAATCTTATGAGTCAAAAGTAGTCACATTAGCATCGCAAATTGATGCAATTGAACAGGAAAAAGTCTTAAAACTGGAGCAGGCTCAAAACAAGATCAGACAATCTTACTTGAAAATAAAAAGTGATAGTATGGATTTAGTTGCAGTAAAAACGCAGCTAAGAATTGCAAATACGCAGTACAATCGTTCTGTTGAATTGAACAAAGAAGGCTTGAAACCGCTAACAGATATTGAGGAAAAAAGACTGAAATTACAAGAGGTGGAAGCTAAAATTATTACTCAAGAAAATAAATTCTTGACTAGTAAAAATGAACTTATCAATGCCAAAGTTGAAATTGGCAGAATAAAAGCTGAATATGCAGAAAAATCGTCTAAAGCTAATAGCGATAAATTTACTGCTTTAAGTAGCCAGTTTGACACCGATGCGCAAGTAAATAAATTAAGAAATCAGTATGCAAATTACAGAATTAGAAATGGAATGTATTACATTAAGGCATCTCAAGATGGTTTTGTCAATAGAGCGCTTCAGTCAGGAATAGGTGAAACAATTAAAGAGGGAACTCCAATTGCAACCATAATGCCTGCTAAATATGACATTGCTGTAGAAACTTTTGTTAATCCTATTGATCTTCCACTATTGCATAAAGGTGAAAAAGTAAGAGTATGGTTTGATGGATGGCCAACAATAATTTTTTCAGGATGGCCTGATATTTCCTATGGTACTTTTGGTGGCGAAATTGTGGCAATTGAAAACTTTATTAGTGACAACGGAAAATATCGAGTTTTAATAGCACCCGATAAAACTGAAGATAAATGGCCAAGTCAGTTAAGTATAGGTGCAGGAGCGCAAACAATAGCACTATTAGAAAATGTTCCAGTATGGTTTGAAATGTGGCGAACGTTGAACGGTTTCCCTCCAAATTATTATCAATCAACCACTGAAACCAAAAAAGATAAGAAATAATGAAATATGTTTTTGTAGCGTTTTTACTCTTTGGATTAACTTTATCAGCGCAAAATATTCCCTCAAAAGAATTTACTTACGATGAGTTTCTAGGTTATGTAAAAAAATACCATCCACTTGTAAAAACTGCCAACTTAGAGATTAGTAGAGCACAAGCTAATTTAATGATGGCACGAGGTGGATTTGATCCAAAAATTGAAGTTGATTTCGATAAAAAACAGTTTAAGAACCAGGAGTATTTTTCGATTTTGAACAGTAGTTTTAAAATTCCCACTTGGTACGGAATTGAAATTAAGGCAGGATTTGATAACAATGAAGGTATTTTTCTTAATCCAGAAAACACAATGCCCAATCAAGGCCTAACATCTTTAGGAGTAACCGTTCCGTTAGGTCAAGGATTATTTATTAATCAAAGAATGGCTGATGTCCGACAAGCAAAAATACAAATACAGTTGAGTCAGGCAGAGCGAAAACTACAAGCTATTGAAGTATTATACGATGCATCAATCGCCTATTTCAATTGGAAAAAGAATTTTAGTGAAGTTGAGTTGTATGAAGAGTATAATCGTTATGCACAAATTAGATTTGAAGGAATAAGATCGTTGATAAAGGAAGGTGATAAACCAGCAATCGATAGCGTTGAAGCAGGAATTATTGTCAAAAATAGGATTTTAAACTTGGAGGATTCTAGTCAGAAATTGGCGAAAGCCAAATTAGAACTGTCTAATTTTCTTTGGTTAGAAAATAATATACCCCTTGAATTAGCCGATGAAATGATTCCTGAAATACGATTGGAATTTACAATTCAAGAAAGTTTAAGAACAAATGATTTACTAAATACCGATTTCTCAATCATAAATCATCCGAAAATTAATGCACTACAAAGCAAAATTGATATTTTAAATGTTGAAAGGAAATTGAAAGCTAATATGCTTTTACCAAAAGTGGACGTAGGTTATTCCTATCTATCTGAGCCAAGTTATATTGACAATTATCGATTTAAAGATTATAAGATAGGCTTAGATTTTTACTTTCCGTTATTTCTTAGAAAAGAACGTGGAAGTTTAAAATTGACTAAGTTCAAGGTGCAAGAAACAGAATTTGCTCTAGATATTGAAACTGTTCAACTGACTAACAAAATCAATGCACAAAAAATAGAAATCACTTCACTTGAGCGCCAGAAGGAATTAATTAAAGCTTTAGTACGAGATAATTTAACGATGTTGAGCTCCGAGGAACGATTATTTTCATTTGGTGAAAGTTCACTATTTTTAATCAACACTCGAGAGAATAATTTAGTACTAGCACAACTTTCTAAAATAGCGCTGGAAAACCGATTCTACATATCCAACTCTGAACTTTTTAAAATTATGGCCAATCCGGATTAAACAATTATAAAATTGTACTTTTGCACACTGAAAATTCAAATTATGATTATTGTTAAATCACGTGAAGAAATAGAGTTAATGCGCGAAAGTGCACTGATCGTTTCAAAAACTTTAGGCATGATTGCCTCAGAAATAAAATAGGGAGTTACCACATTATATTTAGATAAATTAGCTGAAGAATTTATTCATGATCACGGAGCAGTTCCAAGTTTCCTTGGATTATATGGATTTCCAAACTCACTTTGTATGAGTCCAAACGCTCAAGTTGTTCATGGAATTCCAAATAATAAACCATTAGAAAGCGGCGATGTGATATCAGTAGATTGCGGCGCTTACAAAAATGGGTATCATGGAGATCACGCATACTCTTTTGAAATTGGCGAAGTAGCGCCTGAAATAAAGCGCTTGTTGCAGGTTACAAAAGAAAGTTTATACGTGGGAATCCGAGAGTTCAAAATTGGCAACCGTGTTGAAGATGTAGGTAATGCAATTCAAAAATATACAGAATCCCGCGGTTACGGTGTTGTTCGTGAATTAGTAGGTCACGGAGTTGGACAAAAAATGCACGAAGATCCTGAAATGCCCAATTATGGTAAAAAAGGAAGAGGAAAACTCTTTGTAGAAGGAATGGTTGTAGCTATTGAGCCTATGATAAATTTAGGAACTCGAAATATAAAACAGCATAAAGACGGCTGGACAATTACAACTGCTGACGGCAAACCATCGGCTCATTTTGAGCATGATGTTGCCATAATTGATGGTAAACCTGAAATCCTATCTACTTTTGCGTATGTTTATCAAGCTTTAGGGATTGTGAGTAATGAGGAAGATGAGTTTAGAAAAGTGCCTTTTGTAATTTAGATAAGAGATTAGAATGACAGAGATTTCACAAATTATCAAAGATTTATTATAACTGACGCCGTCTAAAAAATAAACCCTTCAACATTATTACATTAAGTAAAGAGCGACATGTGATTTAAATAATTAAAGATTACTCAAAGTAGCATAGATTTCCCAACTTTTCACAGATTTATTATTGAGGAATTTTATTTAAATAATGAAACTTTCAGGATTTTAGGATTA
>Ga0105045_10006509_pt1 | contig 10340 bp, 8 predicted proteins | sample MAT02_FD_78089 | JGI IMG/M metagenome (GOLD analysis project Ga0105045, IMG submission 78089) | Freshwater microbial communities from Lake Fryxell liftoff mats and glacier meltwater in Antarctica - MAT-02 (megahit assembly) | ecosystem: Environmental > Aquatic > Freshwater > Ice > Liftoff...
CAGACTACATCGAGAAAATACGCACCCGGGGCTCAATTGGAAAGAAACGCAAGTCAGCGAAGTGTTGACGGGGATTTTCCACGGTCGGTAAATGCTATTTTGCATTTTTCTCGATCAAGCTGACGACCACTTCGGTGGATTCGATCGCACCGACTGCACTGGTTTTGGGGAACATGAGCTTTGGAATATTGCCAGATCCTGCTTGCTTGTAGAGGGCGATGTGCTTTGCAATGTATTCGCTTGGAATTGTACCGCTCATGGTCGTTGACAGTTTCTCGTTGTCCACCATTTCCTTGGCTTTGACCAAGGCGGCGGCGTAATTCGGCTTCTTTTCGAACAGATAATTATGAAACTCGGGGAATTTGTCTCGATCAACGTACCAAAGCGCCACGGCTAATTTCGCGAGATCACAGGCATCCGCATGCTTCGGATCCGAAGTTTTCACGTTCGGATTGCACTTCGGATCCAGCGGCACAGGCAAAACAATGATGGCTAATCGATCGCCGAATTTCTGCCTGGCCCCCTCAATTGCTTTGTGAGTTCGTTGGCAATGTTCGCATGTATAGTCGAACAACTCGACGAAAACCATCTCGGCGTCTTGCTTACCAAGCAGTGGCCAACCATTGGTTTCTAGCTTGATACTGTTCAGAATCACAGCAGCCCGGGGTTTTGGATCGTCAGCAGCTTCCTCTGCCGTTAGTTCGAGATTCAATAACATCGACGAGTCGCTAAATAGGGCAACACAAGTCGAGACAATCGCAATTTGATTTTCAATAGACTTTCTCAAAAACGAAGCGTGGGGTTTGGCTCCGGGCGCTTCGAATAACAATGGCTCTTCGGGTGACGCTTCGTTTCCATTCGGCGAGGGAAAATCAATCATCTCGTGAGTTTGAGGAGCGGCACTAAGAGACTGCAAGAGGATTAGCCCTGCGATGCCGCCAACGGACGCGCCGGACACCCAGCGAAGCGAGTTTGAGTTGAGGGGTCGGAACCAGAGAAAAAGACCTCCCAAAATCAATGCCCCAGCGTGTGCGACTAAACAATAAGAGCACAGATGCTCAATCCAAAATACTTGGAGCCCAATAAACCACAGAGCGGCAGCCGCAGCGGATAAACAAGAGAAACCAACCAATCCCCAACGAACTGGTTGCCATCTCTCTGGTATCGATTTTCCCATCAGCATCGAAAGCAGCAACAAATGGGTTGCAATGGCGGGAATGCTAACCGGTACAGAGAAAATCGTGGACCAACGGCTGTGTAGCACGTGACTGCAATCGAAAACATTTCCTGAACCGCAACCTACAACAGGCGAGGAGGTGATTGAGGACCAAGCAAGATAGCAACTCGTTCCTAACGCAGTAAAGCTTGCAAGGAACATCATCCACCACACAGCATTTGGAACTCCAACCTGAGCACTTGGGGAGATAGGTTGAGCCAATTTTGAGTTTAGTTGGACACTAGAAACTACGAGAGGAATTCCTGTCCTCAATTCGACCATACTCATTTTTACGCTCCAAACCCGATGCACTGCTAGTTATTTCGAACTATACGCGCCGTACAATGGAAAGCAAGCTGTAATTAGTTAGGCCGAACTGAATTTATTGAAGCGATTAACGCGATGTTATCACCTTTCGCGCCTTGGCTGTCTCTAACCCATAGCGGAAGCTAGGGACAAACTCATGCCAGTGGCGTTCGCCAATCTTCCCACGGTCACTGCTCGGAGTGTAGCACAGCTCTCCGAGCTGTAATTTTCATAACCCGACGCGTGAGCGAGGGACTGTAGCCGGCCCCTCGCTAACGCTTCGGGTTGTGACTGCGTGCCTGCCACCATAAAAATCAGCTCGGAGAGCCATGATTTTTATGAATCACAATACAGTAGCAGGCACACTCCGAGTGCCGTAGCCACGGAAACCAAAGGTTTCTAATTCGCCGACGGCAAATGGAATGTGCCTGCTACCATAAAATCAATGCTGGGAGAGCCATGCTCCACTTGTCTTCGCTAGCATTTCTGATTGAAGCTGAATACTTTAGGCAAACTTAAACGGGTTACCGGAATAAAAATGCACATTTCAACAAGTCAGCTAAACGATCACTTTGATAGTTCAGGTAGGCATTGGGTTCGGGAATGGGCCGCGAGGAGAAAATTGGGGCCTTGAGTGCGTCCGCAAAAACGCATCAGAAAATAGCGACGACTCGAACGACTCAACTGCGAGCCTGGTTTCCGGCACTCGCGGGAAATGTTTCCTGGCAAAGGCAACTGAGGCTGGGCGTCTGGCACACGAGCAACCCTTCGGAACACCAGTAGCTTGATGGGGCCGACGAAACGTCCGCCTCGTTAGAGTCAGTCATCGGAGGAGGAATTAGTTGGTTCATATTTGGTTGGCGGATTTGATAGCTACCATACTAGAGGAGCAAACTTTGCGTTCGCCGATGGATCGGTCAGGTTCCTATCCATGTCCATTGATGAAGGACTTTTGAAGCAGCTTGAAAATAGGGAAGATGGCGCGCTGCTGGTTGGGGAGTTTTACCAAGTCTCTTAGGAACGAATGAAGGGTGGCACGCCTAGAGCATTAGCCATGAGCGTGCGGAGCTAGGCTACCAGAAGTAGCGACGCCCTTCGTGCCTTAAATCGTGCCGTGCCTCAGGGCGTGCCACCCACTCCGAAACTCTTGGCGAGTTCCGCTACAAAGATGCAGGATTGTTGACCATTGCTCCTGCGATGATAAAGCACAACATGAGCAATACCCAAACAATGTCTAGAAAGTGCCAATAAAGGGTGCAAAAGCGCAATCCAAAGTTTCGTTCGTGATCGTATCGTTCTCGACTGGCGCTAAAAACAGATGCGACAAGACCGACGATTCCACCGATCACATGTAGTGCGTGAAGTAGTGCCAACACAAAAGTCAACGCGTATAGGCTATTCCGGGACGATTGCACTTGAGATGCTGCCACCACCAATCGGAACATCCCTTCGGATTGAATCGCCATAAAGAGCATTCCCAAAACCAAGGCTGCGATCGTTGCAATGCGAACCTCGTTTGAACGGTCTTTTCTTGCCGCACGCAATCCCCATTCAAGTGCTCCAGAGACTCCAACGAGCAAGAGTGTGGATGGCAAAAAGCTCTTTGGAAGAAAAAAGGTCTGAGGGGCCATGCCGATTTCTGGTACAAGCCTTAAAGTCAAATACAGAATGAATAAAAGAATGCTTGAGACGAAAAAGATACTGAGGGTCAGCAAAAAAAGCCAAACTCCTTGCATGGCTCGAACATCCTGAGGCAGTCTTTGAGCTTTAATGGGCAATTTGTTCGAAGTCGGCATTGTGCGACTAGTCTCCACGAGTGAGCTCCATGAAATTGGGTTTGTGCAAGTTCAAAACGAACTGTCTTGGGATTGCTTTAAGGCCAAGGGACTTTCTCAGCGTCGCCTGGACCAACGCCTCAGGAAACGGATAACAACTAATTCCTTTGGCCAACCGTCATACTCATCTTGGATGGGAATGGATTGAATACGGCCGCTGGCAATTAGAACCGTTGCGAAAAAGTTTTGCGTAACTTCAAAACTCTACTTCAGATAATCGATCACAATGGCAGCAACGTGACAACCCGAAGCTTGAGCGAGGAATTACGGCCGCAACCCCTCGCTCACGCTTCGGGTTGTGAAAAACAAAGCATATCTATGCCACCCCGAGCCGCCCGAGGACTGGCCAGTTGAGACGAAAACCGAGTTAATCCAGTTTTTGGCACCTAAATTGCCACTAATGGGGCACATGGTTTGACAGCCGGGTTGTCTCGCATTTTAATCAGGGTATCTCGGCCCTAAGTTTTTGATGGAAATTCCAGGTTGCAGGCTGTGTTTGGTTTGCAATGTCTGATTTTTGTTTACCCCACCTTTGGAGAATCGTTTCGAATGAAAAGATTATTTTTTGTCTTTGCCATCGTATTGACGGCATGTTTCGCTTCCCGACCAGCTTTGGCGACCAAGGAGTTTGGTGAACAATTCGCCAAACAGTATGTGACCGATAGCAAGAACGACGACTTCAAGAAACTTGCTGCTGACGCCAAGTGCAATGTTTGCCACATTCAGGGGGAAAACAAAAAGAAGCACAATCCTTACGGTGACGCTGTTAAGGAGGCTGGTCTACTCAAAAAACCTTACATGGAGATGATTAAAAAGGAGCCAGACAAGGCTCGCAAAGAAATCGAAGCGATCTTCAAGAAGGTCGAAGAAAAGAAAGCCTCAGGCAAGGACCAGACGTTTGGTGAGCGCATCAAAGAGGGTCTTCTCCCCGGTGGCGATGTCGAGGGAAAGCAGACAATTGAAAAGACGATCTCTTTTACTACTCCAGCCGCGGACTTTGTCGAAATGTTCGATGGCAAGAGTATGGAAGGCTGGAAGATCAACGAAAGCCCAAAGAGCTGGGCAATTGAGGACGGTTGTATCGTTTGCCAAGGCGATCGCAGCCACTTGTTCTATGTCGGTGATAAGACGCCTTTCAAAAATTTCCATTTCAAAGCAGACGTCAAGACGATGCCGAACAGCAACGCTGGCATCTATTTCCACACTGAGTTCCAACCAGACGGATGGCCAAAGAAGGGCTTCGAGTGCCAAGTGAACAATTCCTACAAAGGAGATCCACGGCGAACAAGCAGCTTGTACTCAGTAAAGGACGTTTTGGAGCCTGCCGCTAAGGACAACGAATGGTATACCCAGGAAATCATTGTCCAAGGGAAACAAGTTACGCTCAAGGTAAATGGTAAAACTTTGGTCGAATACACTGAACCAAAGGATCAGCAAGCCGGTAAAGATTTCGAGCGTATGGTTAGCGAAGGTACCTTTGCTTTGCAAGCGCATGATCCAGGAAGCAAGGTATACTTTAAGAACCTGATGGTTAAGCGTCTCGATTAGAACCCTGATTTAATTTGCATCAATTCAAATCCAACCAGTTTAGCTTAGCATCAGACTGCTTTCCCCTGCCTCTGGCTGGCAAAATCAACAAGTGCTCTCTTCGGGGAGTACTTTGCTTTAGGGCGGAAACACTTCGCGTCTTTGGTCTGCAGCTTGTGGTCTGGTTTTTTTTTACAACCGTAATTACTAATTGCCTGTTGCTCCAAGCCCAACCAGCGGCTGAATCAGAGACAATTATATTTCGCGCGGAGATGGGGCTTGGAGGATTTTGGAAAGTTGGTTTTCCGACTCGTCTCGTGATCGACGTTACCTCTGGGACCCAGGCGCTCGATGGTCAAATAGAGATTCAAACTTTTGATGGCGAGGGGGTGCCGGTTGTCTATCAAAGCGATTCTTGGCTGTTAAAGCTTTCAGCACATTCGACAGCACGCATCGAAACCGAAGCTAAACATGGCAGAGGCAATCGCCCCATCATCGTGCGTATTGTTGGAACGGACGGTACTATTCTCGCCGAACGATCGCTGAATTTAGATGAACGAGGTACGGTCCTACCCGCGACTCAACCGTGGGTGGTTGGTATTGGGAGCGACAAGCTCGGGTTGGGACAAGGCGGCATGAAGTCGACTCGCGGCGCCCTTCCTGAACACTCCACAGTTGAGCTAACTCTAAAAGAGCAATTGCCCGCGTCTGCGAATTGCTACGGCGGCGTCGATTTGCTTGTGTTTTCGTCACGAAACAAGGAACTCAATGAAAGCATCCAGTCTGACCAAGCGACCGCGATCCGAGATTGGATTGCGCAAGGTGGCCGATGTATCTTGTCGCTTGGGGAATACTCTGAAACTTGGCTAAGGAGACCCGAACTTGCCGCCATGTTGCCCGGCGAATTCAAAGGAGTTAGCACAGATTGCGAACCCGGTTCGCTTGAGTCGTACCTCGGCTCCCAAAGTCGATTAGAAAACCTGACCTGCTGCATTATCAATGTCAACTCGGGTACAGTTGACTTAGAATCCAAAACCAAGAATCGTGTTCGGTTTCCGTTGATTTCTCGATGTGCGTATGGCGCGGGCAAAATCACGTTGTTGGCATTCGAGTTGGATTCGACGCAACTGCTTAATTGGGAGACCAGGCCCGGCCTCCTAAAGAACCTTTTAAGTGAACAGTGGGAAAAGAAAGACATTCTCACAGAAAAACGTGTGTACCTCGGCTATGACGATTTGTCTGGCCAACTAAATTCAACGCTCGATCACTTTCCACTTCTTACGCTCGGGAATCTCGCTTCCATTGCGATTTTGGCTGTCCTGTTTTGCTTGGTGATTGGTCCGTTTGACTTCTTTGTGATTTCTCGGGGGTGGAGAAAGCCACGAGGTACTTGGGTCACGCTCTTGTTGTGCTCCATTGGCTGTTGTGCGTTTATCATGGGAGTCGCCAATCGTTGGAAGCCCCAGCTACCTACGATCAACAGTCTCGAGTTTCTCGATATAGACTACCAAACACAAACTCTGCGTGGACGCGGTTTTGCCCATTGCTACGGTGGTGAACGCGGAGCATTTGATTTCTATGCTCACCGCAGAGCCCAGACCGCTGCATCCAAACCTGCAACCAAGGTGCAACTCGACTGGTTTGGGCAACCAGGTCGAGGGCTTGGCGGATTCGAGTCGACGGTTGCTACCGACCGAGGAATGCCTCTATACCGAATTGGCTTTGAAGGAAGATTGCCATCTGCTGAGCAAGGAACAGCCTTAGTCTCTGAAAAGTCATTCGGAATACGCGGCGTTGGGATACCAGCAGCTGGGACCAAGGCGATGTGTGCAACTTGGCAAGAAAGCATTGAGTTGCCAGCTAAAACCAACTCGCTCTCGATGGTTTCCGGCACGATCGATTTGCTCGAAGGTAGCTTCGAGAACCCGCTCGATACGGACCTTCTAAACGGGCTTCTCATTTACTGCGGACGAGCTTATTCGCTCGATACGCGAATTCGAGTTGGACAAAGGGTTACTTTTTCGTCCTCTACGGTTCCCAAAGACGTTACACGACGATTGCAACGTCGACAAAACATTGGAGGCGAGGAACGAAGCACTCCATGGAACCCAGGCGACTCAGAAAAACTGGACCGTCTCATGGAGCTGATCAGTTTTCACGAGTCGGCTGGCGGTAGCAAATACACCGGACTCTACAATCGGTACCTAAGCGATCTGGATTGTTCCGACGTGATTCGACTGGATCGAGCTATTTTGATCTGCGAATTAACAGACCCCTCGCTCACGTGGACCATGAGAAGAAACTCGATTCCGATCCAAGCCTCTGATGGGCAACGCAAAACATTGCTGCGTTTGATAATTCCAGTTAATAAATCCAAAGTCCTATCCCCAGTTCCGGGGTTGGTCAATCCATCAATCGGTCCAAAACCGTGATCAAGACATCGCAGCTCACCAAAAAATACGACGATATGTACGCGATTCGAGATATCGATCTCGATTTGGGCCAAGGAGACTTGTTCGGATTCATCGGGCCGAACGGTGCTGGCAAGACGACGACCATGCGCATCATCGCAACGTTGCTCACACCAACTTATGGTGAAGCGTATGTGTGCGGCTATTCAATCTATACGCACCCAAAGGAGATTCGTCGACTTGTGGGTTACATGCCTGACTTCTTCGGCGTATACGACGACATGACCGTGATGGAGTACCTTGATTTCTTTGCCGCGGCTTATCGTATCGCTCCGCAAGCTCGCCGCAAAAGATGTGATGAGATGCTCGAAGTCGTCGATCTTGAATTCAAGAGAGACGCATATGCAAACACGCTTTCGCGGGGCCAAACGCAACGGCTCGGGCTTGCGAGAGTTTTGTTGCACGATCCTGCGGTTTTGCTATTGGACGAACCTTTAAGTGGACTGGACCCTCGAGCTCGAATCGAAATGCGAGCGCTCATGCGTCGACTGGGCTCGATGGGCAAAACGGTTATCGTCAGCAGTCACATCTTGCCAGAACTAGCCGATGTCTGCAATAAAGTTGGGATCATCGATTCCGGAAAAATGATCGCCAGCAACGATGTCGCCTCGATGATTCGTCAAGTTAGACCGAACATGGCAATTCTAATCGAGGCAGCGAACGAAAAGCAGCTCGAAACCGCAGCCAAGTTGCTCGGTTCGCACGAGCTCGTTCAATCTGTGGAAATTGTAACTCAGACGCTTAAGGTGACGTTGAAAGCAGACGCTGGCGAGTATTCTTCTTTGGCAACGATACTGATCAGCAACGGCATCGCGATCAAACGCTTCGCCGAAGAAGAGATCAATCTTGAGTCGGCGTTTATGGCGTTTACCAAAGGCGCTGGGGCAAAGATCTAAAGTGTCCGTACAGGGCACTTGCCACCAATAATGATTTGAGTAAGACTTGCGGTGGCATCCTACCCAAAATCGCTCCTTTTTGACTTCAGTGAACCGACGGAACTAGCCGCTGGCCGCAGTTCGAGTTGAGTGAACCGACGCCGCTCGCCACGGGCTGCAGTACGGTTAACTTTTTCGTAAATTCAAGCCCGAAGCTAACGCTTCCGGTTCACAAAGTGAGTGCCATTTGGCAGGACGCCGCCGATGCGAATCTAATTACATCCATCTACAAACGCTAACCACTCTTGATTACCTTGCAAATCCTTTGCTACGATTGGTACTCGAAAAGCGTCGATGTGGTGCATGCGCTCTGCATTCCATCCATGCCCTGATCCCGACAGAATAGGTGCTTGAAATAGCGGTTTTTCGGAGTACCAAAGCCTATTCATCTTGGTGATGTGCCAAGCTCGCAATTGATGCCCATAGCATTTTTTGCAGTCTTGAGAGAATCGAATCAATTTTCCCTCATGCGACAAAGGGCGGCCCCCAGGACGCGTTGACGATTTGCAGTAGCCGCGAATCAACGGCATCCAATGCGCTTTCCAAGGTCCCAACGGAGACGAAGCATAAAACAATTTGAGCATGTAGGAACGCCATCCTGCAAAGAGCCAAAAACGTCCGGAGTGTTGAACCATAGAACAATCCATCAACCGCCCTCCAAGAATCGTTTTTTCAAATTCCCATCGATATGGGAATTCCACGGCTCGAAATAGGTCTACACGTCTGACCGACTTGGATTCCGGCATCATGTAGACTTGCCCATCATGCTCGAAAACGAAAGGATAAGATAAGTGATGTGGCTGATCGAGAACAATTCCGAGAGGCTTCCAATTCACCAAATCTTCACTGCTAGCCGCTCCGATTACTGCTTTTTTCTTTCCTCGCTGAAACAATTCAAAAAAGAGGTACCAAATGCTGTTGCGAAACATAGCAAAGGGATCTGCAACGGCCTTGCCATTCCACTGTTCGAAATCTTTTCCAGTCACAATAGGGACGTTTAAAGATGGGGAAATGAGTTTATCTAGGCTCGCCCCTCGCAATAGGCCAACGGACCACATCCCATGTCCATTAGTGGACTCACTACCCATCTCGTCTGCCTTGGCTGGACAGCACGAAGTGAAGAAGATAGTAAGCGAGCGTCGCGACCGCCTGTAAGGTTGCTGCCACGTACGTCAATGCCGCTGCTGTTAACACGCGACTTACTTGTGAAAGCTCCTGGGTATTGATGATCCCAAGTGAGACCAACTCTGTCTTGGCCCTCGAACTGGCGTTGAATTCAACCGGCAAGTTGATAATCTGGAAGATAACGGTTGCGGAAAAACCAGCGACGAAAAGAATCATGGCCCACATGGACCATTGGGACATGCCCATGGCTCCTAAGGCAATCGCGGCAAAGAAAAAAACGCTGCTGAGCGAGCTTCCGAAACCGGCAATAGGAACGGCTAGATTCCGTACGACAAGCGGCGCGTAACGTTTTGCATCTTGAATCGCATGGCCTACTTCGTGTGCGGCAATGCCAACCGAAGCGATTGAGTAGCCTTGATAGACATCAGGGCTTAGACGGACGACTTTGGCGGAGGGGTCGTAGTGATCCGAAAGTTGACCTTGAGATTGCTCGATTGGAATGTCTTGCAAACCGTTTGCATCCAGAATTCGGCGGGCGGCCATAACTCCGTTCATTCGCGTTGGAATTTGACTCGCACGCTGGTAAGCGGAACGAATCAACCACTGCGCCCCAAGCGCGAGCAACATGGTGGGGCCCACGAACAACAAATACAGCAGCATGGCTTCTTTCCCTTAAAAATTTGCAATTGGTAGTCCAAAAATACTGACCCCACCCGTGAGGTGCACATTCCGTGCCGCCTAACTTGTGGGTTCATTCAGGGCCGGTCCCTTGCTTAAACTCTTAACAATACCGTCATCTGTTGTACTCGCTTTCGGGCTAATCAAGGGGTTTCGAAACAGGTGCCACGCCCTGAGGCACAAAGGACGCGTGAATCGCTAGTTACGTTTATCAAGCTCTTCACGCCCATCGCTAAAGCTCTGGGGC
>Ga0105045_10006510_pt1 | contig 10339 bp, 14 predicted proteins | sample MAT02_FD_78089 | JGI IMG/M metagenome (GOLD analysis project Ga0105045, IMG submission 78089) | Freshwater microbial communities from Lake Fryxell liftoff mats and glacier meltwater in Antarctica - MAT-02 (megahit assembly) | ecosystem: Environmental > Aquatic > Freshwater > Ice > Liftoff...
ACGTTATATTTTTACTACTACTTCTTCCTTCTGCCACAATATCTGTTCTTCGATCATTGATGATAGCGCGAGATAAACTCCCTGCATCTGATCGGTTACTGTGGTGTTTCCGTTTTCGTGTATCTTGTTTATCAACTTCTCGGACGACCTTAGAAAGTTTTTTGCGTCCCTTTTCATTTCCCTGACAAATACGTTTTTGAACTCATCGTCATTCATTAGGTCTTCTAAATACTCTAGTGTGAGCATTGTCATTCCTATAAGGCTAATCGCTTTCTTTAGGTTATCCATTTCTTATTTGTTTGCGGTTTTGGTTAGCACTCGATTTGTGCTTTATAGAACATTTCCCGAACTTTCTCGGAAATATTCCTGTTTACATCTTTAGGCTCAAGTCCGTTTTTTACCATCGTATCCATTTCTTCTGACGCTATATCGTTCACGAACCATCTGATAAAATCTCCCATTTTTTTAACGTCTAAATCATCTTTACCGAATACATTTTCAACCGCTTGGTTAAATCTATTTTCAGTTACGGAGTAATTAATAAAATCCTGTATCGTTCCCAATTTCTCAACATCTACGCTCGCAAGCGTTTTCACCTTGGTTGCGGAGTGCTTATCTCCTTTTACTTTGAATCTGTGGATGCTGTCTTTGTACTGCACACTCCAAACAACACCTTCACCCAAACCGCTTTCTATTCCAAACGCCTTAGAAATGGGACATTCGTTCTCCACTTTTTCGGTAATCTCAATGAACTTGTTTTGCGCGAGTTGCGGAATATTAAAATCCACATCAACCGAGTACGTTTCGTAATCTTGTACGTTGAATATTTTACACTCCGTATTTCTAACGCCACTAGAATCAATCCAGTAAGCGTTAAAGTCTTTGTCTTTTAAATTAGAAACTTTAGCACCGAAAACATAAAACGCCTTTTCTAGTTGAGATATGCCAACCCCCTTCTGTATTCCTTTTCCTGCCCACTCCCCGTAAATAGAAATCGTGTATATTTCAGGGTCTATTTGATGATTGTCAAGTAGTTCACGCATTAAGGAACATAGTTCTACCTTATGGCTTTCTGCGAAAAAGGCAAACCCCGCATTATCATTTTCAATGGTGATTACGTTTTCTCTTGACTGTGCCCAAAACCCGTTTTCAGCGTTTAAACAGACACTTGCATTTGTTCCGTGCAATTTAACAGTACCCGTAAAGGTTAGGGTCGGCTTTTTGATTAATAGGTCGTGAACCGCGTTTCCATCCTTGTCGAATCCCGTAAATGTAATTTGCCTAGTTATGTTAGATACTACGTTTCTAAATTGTTCAATCTTCGGGTAACTGATGTGCTTTATCATTTTATTTGTGGTTTATGGTTTCCGTTGAATTCGCAACTTGAAATACCGCAAAGGTTCTTGCAGAAGAAGTGGCTCGGTTGCTTTGGGTATTCAACCGCACTTTCTATTTGCTCGACCCCGCGCTTTAGCCAATCTTTTGCTTCTTCTAGTGTACTCTGCGTGTGCTTAACTTCTATTGGTTTTCTGTCTAAGCACAGGTAAAAGTACATATTTTTTGGGTAATCTCCAAACTTTTCTTTGTGGGCTATTGAATAGAGTAATAACTGCCGAGATTTCTCTTTGAGTTTTGCGCCAGAGAAGCCGCTTATCGCAGCGAACTTCCAATCAATTATCTTAGTACCCTTTGCATCGCGGGTTTCTAGGTCTATGAATCCCTGAAAGGAAATCCCGTCAATATCAATTACGAAGTGTCTTTCTATACCGAGTAGTTCGTCGTTAATTCCGTTGAAACCGTTGAAGAACTGTATTGTCTTACCGATGTACTTACTCGTGTAATCGGCTGTCATGTAGGGGAAGTTTATGTTGGGGGCGTTCTTCTCCCAATACTCTGCGCTTTGATCAGCGGTTATTTCGCCATTAAGAATCTTCTCTATAACCCCGTGGCTAAAGTGTCCGCCCAAACTCCACCCGTTGTCCAAGCCTATTTCTCCGTCTATATACTTCGCTTTGAACGAGTGTGGGCAAGTGATGAATGAGCCAACCCTAGAGAAGCTATAAACTCTTTTCTCTTCCATCTTCGTATCTCCAACCATATTTCCAAACGAACTGATTTGCGGCTTCGTCAGTTTCTTTCATTCTCCTGCGCGGAAACCGCATTATCTCATTCCTAGCATCGGTGTCGTTGTAAAGATAGGTGCTTAACCACTTACGGAATCTCAATTCCTGCGCGGGAGTCCATGAGTGCCGCGTAAACCAATCGGGAATTTCGTTGCTCGCTTGGCTAGAATCTACTCCAATCCAACTGCACATTTTAGCTAATATAATATCGAAGTGCTTCATTCACGTGTTAATTATTTATAGTTCCGCTAAACAGTAATCGGGTATGCTTGGCAAAACGTTATGATCCCACCATTCTGAGCCATCATACTCGCCCCTTGTCATCCAAGTTCCATCTTTGAGCCATACAGTTCCATAAAGTTCTTGACCACCGTAACCGTTGTCATATTCAAAATCCAACGAATTTAAAAAACTGGCCAATTCTATTTCTGAGTGAGTTAACTTTAGGATTATATTCGGATTAGCCCCGTAACCCCTAAGTTCGATCGCGGCGCATTTGATACCGCTAGTATTTTTAACAATTTTTAATAACTCCAATTTTGCGTTTCCCATTTTATTTTAAGTTTAGTAATCACATTGTTAAGCAAATGTAGTCAAAGAACATAATTGCGTCTGCCGCATCTTCGTCTTGTGTCTGATACTTTTCGCAGATGTCATTCTTTGTCGCGTTTCCTTTGCCTATAACCGCTAACTTACATTGCGAGTCAACTAGGTCTTTCCTTACCTTTATCTTTCTTTTTTCTGCGAGATAAAGGAGAACTCCCGTGATTTCGCTTTGCTTTCTTATCGCGGCGTAGAACCTTGTTGGCTTTGCGGTTACAATGATGTCAGGCTTCCATAAGTCCATGAGCATCCCCATTGTCGTCGCGGCTTCTATAAGGCTCTTACAACTGAAAGAACCCGAATCATCTAAACCGAAGTTTGTAGAACCAACCGCGTAGCCCGACCTAATTGCGATGTCGAAGGCTAGGATTGTCATCGGTAACTGTAAACTTCGCGATTATTCTTGGCTATGTTAACCATTCTCTCAATCTCCTTTTCATCTTCTTTCGTGAAAAGGGAAATGCTTTTTAGTCTTTCGTGTTCAGCGTCTAGTTTATCGAACTTTGCTTTTAGTTCATCAAAAAGATATACTTGGGCTGCGTACCTTGACTTGTACTCCATTACTTCCTTCACCGATTCATTGTATATATCGACAGAATCCTTTAGTTGTCTTTTTACTCTCTCAATAGTCGCGTCGTAACTTGACCCTTCGGTTTTCGCTGTGTTATCCAAGCCTTCCGAGTATATAATCAACTCGGCTAGTTCTTGAAACTTATTCAAGAATTGAGTGTAGTACATCTGATAGGTTAGGCTAGTATCGTCCTTCCAAGAGATACATTCATCTACCCTTCGTAAACCGTGCATTACGGTCGCGTGGTCTTTGGAGAAGATAGAACCTATATCTTCGAGAGTCAGTTTGAGTTCTTTCCTAAGCAGGTAAAAGCAAACGTTTCGGGGTACGACACACAATCTTTTCCGCGTTTTCTTTGTAAGGTCAATGTTAATATCGACTGAAATTTCATGGATTAGAAGTGCCGCTTCCTTTATTATATATCCCCTATTCTTCATCATGCTGCGTTTGTATTTCGTGAATTAAACTCTTCTTTTTTTATGACACTTATTCTTTGTATGATTGCGTCGATTACTTTTTGACAAACGTCCCGAAGGTTCCTGACTGATTTGTAGTTTACTTCGGTGATTCGCTTTCTCATCTTTTCGACAACGGTTGCGAACCCCGCTTTAATCTCGCTATCCTTTACCGATTCGCCGTTTTTTCTGTGGTTCATTTGGGATTCGTACTCTGCGGATTTTAGTTCGTCAGATGCGATTAGATGCAGTTCTAGGTATCTAGGCTCAACGTTGCTTATGTTGTAGAAGAACGCGATGAACCTATCCTTCATGTCTAAGAGAACGATAGAGTCCCCGTGAACTGACAAGGCTTCATTCTCCTTCATTAGTGTTGAGAAGTCTGACCGCATCTTTACTATATGCGCTTCGGACTTTTCTATTACATCTTGGTTAATTGTTGATTCCATGCGGTTATTCTATTTTGATTTTGTTAAACGATACGACCATCTTATAGCCTATTGCCGATGCGTAGGAGTTTACGGTTCTTAATGTTGGGCTTTTGGTCACGTTCTCAAATGTACTGATCTTTGAGTATATGCCAATCTTACCCATTACCCTTTCCATATCCCTAACAGTTAGACCTGATTCGGCTCTCGCTGCTCTAAATGCGGCGGCTGTTTCGATTAGATAGGGTTTGTCGTGAAAAGACTCCTTAGACTCCGCATACGTCTTTGTCTTTCTTACAACAATGTATTCTCCTGATGAAATCCTGTTGCATTTCTCATTAAGGTCTTTACGAACAGAATCTTCTTCGATTCGGTTGCTCTCGATCGTCTTGCTTTGGGTCTCTTTAAACTTAATTTTTTTCATGTCTTATGAATTAATCATTACGTCAAACCCGTAAAGAGATAGAAGTAAGCTGGCAATAATCGCCGCGTAAGTTTCCCAAGTGTTCCCAGCTGGACTCATCACGCCGTAAAAACATAATGAGAATGTGAAAAACAATCCGATTAGTAAAATAATCAGCCCTAAAAAAAATACTTCTTTTCGCCCATTCATGTGCCTTTCGGTTTGCTTTTGACAAAGGTAAGCATAATAATCTAACCAAGCAAAATAAAAAGTTATTAACATTACTTGCATTTTGATATATTATGTTGTATGTTTGCAGAATTATGAAAAGCAACGTCTCATAGAGTTTATCTAAAGTCCCACAAAGCCAGAGTGGGGGGAAGTAGGAAGCGGGGAGTCAACCCATGCTTTTTTTAAGCACAAGATTCTTTTAAATGTCTAGGTATGGATGGTAACATTTTCCTCTAGCAGCCTCACTAACGATTCCCGAGAACTCAACGGAGCAGTTTAAGTTGGTAAGAAACTAATTTACTTCTTTCTTTAGGGGTAAGGGGTAACATTTGTTTCTTACCTACTTCTCAAACCCTTCAAATCTAACATAGCAGTTTATATAGATTTAGTCTATGTACTAATAGTAATTATCTATATCACTAAAAGTAACTGAATATGAATATTTATACACTATATATTTGGTAGTGTCGCGGGAATTGCTTAACTTTGTGTAAAACAATCAAGTATGGGAAAGTACAAGAGATTTATTAAAAAGATTTTTGATGATGAGTTAACTATCTATTCATCTAATGATTTGAAAGGAATTATTAAAGCGGAGTTCCCCGGAGAATTCCAAGAACATAAAGTTGGTGATTGGATTTGGGTTAAGTCTGATAAATTCTTAGGTAGACAAAAGCTACTCATTTATTTTAACGGGTACGACAAACAAACTTACGGGTTTAACGAACATGAGGAGTGGGGTGATTCTTTTAATAACGCTTCTTATTATAGATACGGGCGTAATTTAATATCCGAAAATAAAACAACCAAGGCAACCGTTCAATCCGTGAGAATGGCTCTTACCGTAGAAGCGAACAAAAGGGGATTTGTAGAAGGAGCCGTAGCTATTCCTGTACGTTGCAAAGAACCGCAGACGATAAAATCTGTGTTTAACAAGTTTTCTACCGATTCTATAATTGCATCAAGTGCTGGCGAAGGAAGTCTATCCCCTTTAGCGATATACTATTTCGGTAAGTGGGCTACGCTAGTAGAAGGAGAGATGACCCTAGAACGTGAATTTAAGGACAAGGACATGGTGGAGATAATCGCAAACCGAACCTTTCACAAAATACTTATAGGGACTATCTGCGAGTTGGAGAAAAACCATACCGACGATACTTGGTTTATATGGCATGATGGTTCAAGGCACGTTGTCGTGGAGTCCGATATTAAGCACGTAAACTGAAATATAAAACACTTCCCCAAAAACAATGGTACATACACTAAAGACTTGGATTGAATATTTTGAAGAAGTATTAATGGGGCACAAAACCTTTGAAATTAGAAAGAACGATAGAGACTTCAAAGTGGGTGATATGCTCATCTTGAGAGAGTGGGATAAGCTTAAAGAAACCTTCACGGGTAGGTCAATTGCAGTAAATGTAACCTACATACTCAAAGGCGGTTCATTTGGACTTGAAGATGGATTTGTTATAATGTCGATTAAATAACCCTGAACCGAAATGGCAATATATAAGTGGTAGGCATGGTAAACGGTGTAGTGTTCCGAAAGGTTGAAATCACCTTAAATAGTGCGGTTAGTCTCGTTCAAACATTACAGCCTACTGCTTATGTATTTAAAAACAATTATCATTTCAAAATAGGTAACTGCAAGCCTTAACCGAAGTCTTATCTTCACAGCCACAAATACAAACTATGGCTTTAAAGACGATTGGGGACGTGGTAGACGAGTACATAATCTCCGCAGGTTATGACTCAAGGAATAGCTACGCAAGGCTATTGAACATGGCTATTCGCGGCTTAAAGGACATGAACTATGACGTTTCGGGAGAACCGACATGGGCTTTGCTAGAGCTTGACGACATGGGTCGAGCCACCATTCCTGATGGGATGGTAAATATTATAGGAATATTCATCAACAGCCCACAGGGGCTATTAGAAGTCGTTGAAGGAACTAAACTAGCCCCGACAATAGTAACTGCACAAGGAACTGAAGAAATACTGCCAAATCAGATTAACTACGACAACGCAAACTTGTTGGACGGAAATTTCATAAACCCCGCGCGACACTTCCAAAACGGACAGTTTATCGGAGCCTTCTACGCGGGAGTCGAGAGCAACCCTTTCAAGTACCGAAGAAATTACGACACGAACAAATTTGAGTTTTCATCAAACGTGTGCAACCCAATTATAGAGTACCTGAAAGACCCGAGCATGGTAAACGGGAAGCACGTAGTCAATCCGCTAATCATGGACGCACTCATGTATTGGCTTCACTTTGCCGATACGCGGTTTAAGAGAAGCGTTTCCCCAAACGAAAAAGACTTCAATCAGCGAAAGTATATAGTATCGAAGAACCTAGCGGCGCGAAGAATGGTTTCTATGAGCCCCGCTAACTTTAGAGACGCGGCGCGAAGCGGTTACAGCCTAACAACGAAGTAGTATGATAGCCGAAGCAAACGCCATTAGAATAAACAACACGCAAACGAAGATAATCTTTATCGGGTACAACTCTCCCGTTGTAGATATTTCAACCCTAACTACGGTATTGATAAACACCGTAAGTTACAACGTAACTTCCTACGGGTGGGCTAATACAAATTGGGTGATAATAGATGGGTTTACGGGGAGCGGAAGGATTCTCGTGGATGTTACCGCAGGGCCGCCATCAATTCCCCTTGGTTACGGACTACTTTACAATTGGTGGGCGGCGACTGATGCAAGGGGCGTTGCTCCAAGCGGATTTAGAGTTGGTAGCAGACCCGACTTTAATGCTTTAGTAGCTACATTAGGTGGCGCAAGTATCGCTGGTGGGGAATTAAAATCTACAATAACATCACCGACAGCGCACCCGCGATGGAGTACCCCAAACACGGGCGCAAACAATAATAGTCAATTAAGTATTTTCCCTACTGGAATCAGGTCTGACCAAACCGGAATCTATCAAAATTTAGGAGATTCAACTTTGGTTTGGACATCCACGCCGTTCGGAGGGCCACCTAATACTGGCTCTCAACTTCAAGTAGTGTCTAGTAGCGTTATATCACAGTTCTTTAACGCTCAATTCCCCTTGGGGGGTGCTGTTCGCTGCGTTTCAGATTCCCTACCCGCGACCCCTACCGTTACTGATGCTTCTGGAAACAATTACACTTGGGTTCAAATAGGTTCGCAGTATTGGCTTCGGCAAAATCTAAGAACAATAAGATACAACAACGGGGACAATATTCCAACAGGTCAAAGCAACGCTGCATGGGCGGCTTTAACAACAGGCGCGTGGGCTTACGTAAACGGTGATTCAAACCTTCCGATATAAGTCAAAAACAACATGATAGAAAACAAGTTCGATAACAGATTGTTTTTTCGGGGGCAGATGAACCTAGACACATCACCCGAACTTGTAGAGAACGGATTCTACGGTAAAGGGTATAACATACGCCCCTACAATCCCGAGACAGGCTCGGTAGGAACAATAACCCAAGAGAACGGAAATGCAATTGTATCTTACACTTTTAGCGGCGTGAATGCGGGTGGATTTGTAAGGTGCGTTGGGAGCAAGCTAGACCTTAAAAGAAACGGGGTTTATTGGCTCGTATATGGTCAGAACAACGGGTCAGACCAATACGCTTACGTTCTTTATTACTCCTACGAAACGGACGACATAACCACGGTATACTCGGGCATAAACGCGCTTGAATTAACTTCCACCGCTCAAGTAGACAATATCGACATTATATATGACGATGAAATCGGCGATACACTCTTTTGGACGGACACAACAACAGAGCCGAAAGAACTGAATGTAACCGCAGGAATAAACAGGTTCAACAACTACACCGACAAAATAACTAGCTTCTTAGTGGGAGAGATAGCCTTCGCAGACAGCATCAATGGTTCGGAGAACGTCTTTCTTTACATCCCTGTAAGGTGTCGCGTAGCAACGAATACCTTCCCTAGCTACAACTACGCCACAGGGTTACTGAATAGCGCGAGTTGGACAATAATAAACCCTAATGAGTGCTACACACCCTTTTTAATACCTTCTTTGTTTTACCGAAAGCCAACTACTCCTTACTTCTCTCCGAACGCTACGTTCGTTTATGAAACAGGAACTCCCGATAATACAGGAGCCGCCGCAAACCTACGAAGAAAAAGCTATCAGTTCCGCTACCAATACGTGTACGCTTGGGGGCAAGTTAGCGAGTGGAGTCCAATAAGCGAAGCAGTATTCTCACAAGAGATAACTAGCGGTATATTTGCTAATGGGATTACATCAGTAAACGGCTTCTACCCCGTTCCGAAGTCTGTTAAAGTAAAGATACCCATAAGCGTTTTAAGGGCTGCGGGTACATCGGTAGATGATGTAAACTTCTTCCCCCACGCCATGATTTCGGGCGTTAATGTTGCGTTAAGAGAAGTCAGCAACGCCTTAGCCCCCGGAGATTGGTACAAGTGGGACGCAATTCCCTTTGAAGAATTATACAAGTACAGCGTAGACGCGACGCAGATAAGCGCGGGTTTTCCCGTCTTAGATTCGCCGGGAACGTACTTCTACAATTGGGACACTTTCGGCTTTCATCAGAACGCAGAGATAAGCAGAGTCATACACATAACCGCAGAGTACGACGGAAGCCAAACCCTAATCCCCGTAGATATTGCCGAAACTTCTGAAAATTATTTCAGGGTAGGTAAAAGAATAAAAACACAAACAATAGTAGACAACAGGATTATTGACGGTGGCGTAACCGACGGAATAAACGTTACAAAAGCCGTTGCGGATTCGTGGAATAACAACATACAAGTTACCCCCCGCGCTTTCGATGTCAACATAAGCGTAGACCCCCAACTAACCGCGATAAACAATTGGACACCCGCGGCCACATTCACTTCAATAACGGTGAACGATACGGTAGCCACGGTGCGCTTTGATTTGACGGGAGCCTTGGGTAATTACAACCAATATTTTCAATACGGTTTTACTGTAAACTTCACGATTGTTTGGCGGTTATTTCCATTAGGTCAACCCATAACATCAATATTCACAGCATTTGTATCAGGGCAATCTCAGGGGATACCCACAGAGTTCGCTAGCTTCGAAGCGTTTTTAGAGAACGCTATTTCTGATGCTTTTGCTGATTTTATGAATCCCGCAAACGCTATACGAATTACGTCAATAGCCGTAAATAACGCGACAGGACAATTAACATTTATAGTCACAATAAACGCTAGCTTTTCACCGACCGCGATTATAAATAGCGTACTTTTCGCCACTATACCAACTCAGACGTTTCAGATTTTCACGGGCGACGGCTACTTACCCGAGAGAACTTGGAAAAACCACAGCACACAACAAATCGGAGTTGCGTTTTCAGATGAAACGGGTAGACTATCTCAGATTGTAACAAGTGATTGGGGCGCGGCAGACATTGGCCATTTTATTGACAACGACCTTTCCCCCGTAAAGTTTAAACTGCAAGTAAGCAACCTAGCCAATGTAATAGTTCCCGAAGACGCGCGCGTAGCCCATA
>Ga0105045_10006511_pt1 | contig 10339 bp, 5 predicted proteins | sample MAT02_FD_78089 | JGI IMG/M metagenome (GOLD analysis project Ga0105045, IMG submission 78089) | Freshwater microbial communities from Lake Fryxell liftoff mats and glacier meltwater in Antarctica - MAT-02 (megahit assembly) | ecosystem: Environmental > Aquatic > Freshwater > Ice > Liftoff...
CGGCAACCATGATAAAAGCTGCTTCAGTCGCTCGATCGCAAGATCTTCCATCGGCACTCCGTTGGTGCCGGAGTGTCGAGATTCCAGCCGTCGTCGTCACGATGGGGTCCGTCAGGGGCTTACTTACATTGAGCCTTTGTATGGTTATGACGCCAGCCAAATCCACATCTGTGTATCGGAAACGGCCGAGAAGACGCTCCGGGACATGGTTTCCGACCTCCGCGAGACACGATCTGATCGCGGGCGCGCGGTCAACCGGGGAACAAGAGGACCGATATCCTTCCTGGTGGCGATCCGCGAGCCCCGCCGAGCCTCACGCCGCCGGCAACGCGATCCCCTCGGGCCCGAGCTGGTTCGACGCCCCGACCGAGTCACCGCCGAAGTCGATGTCCCCGGCCTGCTCAGCCCGTGCCGAGCGCAGCAACCCTTTGATCCCGTCGGCCAGGTCCCGCGCCTCGCCAACGCCAGCGCCCAGCTCGCGGACCATCTCGTCCGCGAGCGTCTGCAGCTTCGCCGCCTTCTTCTGCAGCGTCTCGAGCCGCTGAAGGTGCATCGTCAGCCCTTTCTCGAGGGCTTCGATCTCCTTGAGCTCGTCGACCGCAGCGCCCTGCTGTAACCTGGCCGCCAGCGCCATGGCGAGGAGCACCGCCGCGTGCAGGTACGCGTCCGAGGCCGGCTCGTCCGGGTGCCACTGCACGAGGATGTCGCAGCCGCAGCGCGCGAACGCCGGGAACCCCGAGCGCTCCCCCACAGCCATGCTCGACAACACGAACACCCCGACCTGCGCCCCGCGAAGCTGCCGCGCGGCAGCCAGCTCATCCAGCGCCTTCTTCTGGGTCATCCCCTCCCGGTCCTTCGCCTCGATCACCACCCGCGACCCGGCGAATCGGCTCTCGGTGGTGAAGTCGACGACCACGTCGCCGAGCTTGCGAGTCGACCCGATCGCCGCGGTGTTGGCCGTGAAGTCGACCATGTACGGTCCACCGCCCAGGGCCGCGTGCACGAACTCGAAGACGTGGACCTCGAAGTCCTGCCCCGCCTTGATCCCCCGCCGGAGCGCGTCCTTGCGGGTCTCGAGGCGGGTCACCTTCTCGAGCACGGTCTGTTCGAACGCCGCCTGCCGGATCCGCTGCGCCTCGATCGCCTCCATCTGCTGCCGCTGATAGCCCGACAGCAGATCCTCAATGGTCTTCTTGAGCGGCGCCAGCAACGACTTCTCGTCGCTCGGGTTGAGCGCGACCAGCACCTGCTGCTGCGCCGCCCGGGTCTCGCGCAGCAGCCGGCTCAGCAGCGACTGCTCGTTGTTCGCGTCCAGAGCAGCCGTCACCTGCGCCAGCCGCTGCTCCTGCGCCGCCCCGGCGACCTTCAGCTTCTCGGTCAGCCCGGCCAGGAATCGCCCAGCCGCGCTCTTGTCGCGCGTCGGGTCGAGCGCCTCGTGGACCGCCACGTGGCTCGCCCGTACCACCTCGTCGACCTGCCGTCGCAGCGTAGCGACCACGCCGTCCTGCTCCGTCGGACTCAGCGCCTTCAGTAGAGGGCCGATCGTCGCGGTCAGCGTCGTCTGCAGCTTGCTGCCCGGTCCGGTGTGGCGGTGCAGGAGGTTGGCCAGCTCGCCGCCGTCCTTGAGCAACCCGTCGAGCCGCTGCATGAGCCGCCCATCCTTGGGGTCGAGGAACCCCCGCAGTTGCGCCTCGACCTCGCGCGTCTGCGCGTTGACGTGGGCCTGCAGCTTGCTCTGCACGTCGGCGAGCAACGTCTTTCCGACGTCCTCGAGCCGGGCCGCGTTCGCGCTCGCCTGGGCGCTCTCCAGCGCTCGCAGGCCGATCTGCCAGGCCTCGCCGGCGATCTGCCCGCGCTGGGTTTCGGCGAAGTGGTTGAAGAAGTCGATGCTGTCCCGACGGCGGTCGACGAGGGAGACGCAGAGGTTCTCGCCGAGCTGGACGGTCGCATCGAGGGGAGGGGACTGGACGATCTGGTTCATGATATCCGCCTCTTGCGTCCGCCGATCCATCCGTCATCCATGTGGAATCGTTGGATTTTCCAGCGGGGCCCTGAGCCGATGGCATAAACATACTTACCTTGATACAAATTTTCTTGTGCATCACCCCAAGGGCCCGACGCTCGTCACCTGGATCGGCCGGACCGACCTCAACGCCGTCACAAAACCGGACGAGGCCGGCCTCGGGCCGATCGGCCAGGCCGTCGCCGCGCGGGAGTACGAGCGCATCGATCTCCTGTGCGACTACCCGGCCGAGGAAGGGGCCGCCTACCTCGCCTGGCTGCGCCCACGGACCCCCGCCCACGTGCACCTGAATCTGGTCAAGCTCACCAGCCCGACCGCCTGGGCCGAGATCCACGACGCCGCGGTCGCCGTCGTTGACCCGCTGTTTCGCCGCCCCGGCGCGCGCCTCGTGTTCCACCTGAGCCCGGGAACTCCGGCCATGGGCGCCGTCTGGGTCATCCTCGGCAAGACCCGCTACCCGGCCGAGCTGATCGAGTCCTCCCGTCAGCACGGCGTCAAGACGGCCTCCATCCCGTTCGAGATCTCCGCCGAGCTGGTCCCCGACCTCCTGCGCCGCCCCGACGCCGCCCTCCAGCGCCACAGCGCCGCCGCTCCGCCCGAGCTCCCGGAGTTCGCCGCCATCATCCACCGCAGCGAGGTGATGACCCGCCTCGTCGCCCGCGCCCGCCTCGTCGCCGCCCGCAGCGTGCCCGTCCTGCTCGAGGGCGAGACCGGCACCGGCAAGGAGCTGGTCGCCCGGGCCATCCACGCCGCCAGCCCGCGCCGCGCCCACCCGTTCATCCCCGTCAACTGCGGCGCCATCCCGTCGGACCTCGTCGAGTCGACCCTGTTCGGCCACACCAAAGGCGCCTTCACCGGCGCCGTCGCCGACCACAAGGGCGTGTTCGAGGCCGCCCACCGCGGCACCCTGTTCCTCGACGAACTCGGCGAGCTCCCCCTCGCCGCCCAGGTCAAGCTCCTGCGCACGTTGCAGGAAAGCGAGGTCACGCGCGTCGGCGAGACCTCGCCGCGCAAGGTCGACGTCCGCCTCGTCACCGCCACCCACCGCGACCTACTCGGCGAGGTCGCCGCCGGCCGTTTCCGCGAGGACCTGTTCTTCCGCCTCGCCGTCGCCGTGCTCCGCCTCCCGCCGCTGCGCGACCGCAAGGGCGACATCGGGCTGCTCATCGACCACCTGCTCGTCCAGGTCCACCGCGACCTCGCCGACCAGCCCGGCTTCACACCGCGGCGTCTCACCCCCGCAGCCCGCGAGCTGCTCCTCCAACACCCCTGGCCCGGCAACATCCGCGAGCTGTCGAATACCCTCCTCCGCGCCGCACTTTGGTCCGAGGACCCGATCGGCGTCGACGCGACCCGCGAGGCCCTGATCCCCTCCAATAAGCGCAAAAACGACGCCATCCTCGGGCACCCCCTGGGCGACGGCTTCAGCCTCGACGCCGTGCTCGCCACGGTCGAACGCCACTACCTGACCCGCGCCCTCGCCGAGTCCGGCCACAACAAGACCCGCGCCGCCGAGCTCCTCGGCCTGGCCAGCTACCAGACCCTCGGCAACCGCCTCGCCCGCCTCGGCCTGTGACCCCCGCAAACCCGCGAGCGCGGGTACACTGCGGCCCTCAGCGACAGGACATCATGCTCACCGGGCAGCTCAGGCAACAAGTCGACAAGCTCTGGAACACCTTCTGGTCGAACGGCCTGTCCAACCCGCTCACGGTCATCGAGCAGATCACCTATCTGCTGTTCATGCGCCTGCTCGACGAGGCCCAGGCCAACGCCGAGAACAAGGCCCGCCGCACCAACAAGCCGCCGGGGCGCCTCCTGTTCGGCGCCAAACAGCAGAACCTCCGCTGGTCCGCGCTCAAGCAGCTCACCGACAACCGCGAGCTGTTCGAGCGCGTCCGCGACAAGGTGTTCCCGTTCCTCCGCGAGCTCGGCGGCGAGGACTCGGCCTACGCCGAGCACATGCGCGACGCGATCTTCATGATCCCGAACCCGCAGATCCTCCGCGACGTCCTCGACCTCGTCGACGAGCTGCAGATCGCTGACCGCGATGCCAAGGGCGACCTCTACGAGTACATGCTCTCGAAGCTGTCGACCGCCGGCACGAACGGCCAGTTCCGTACGCCGCGCCACATCATCCGCATGATGGTCGAGCTGGTCGCGCCGACCCCCACCGACACGATCTGCGACCCCGCCTGCGGCACCGCCGGCTTCCTCGTCGGCGCTGCCGAATACCTGCAAGACCACCACAAAGACGCCCTCCTCGACAAAAAGACCCGCAAGCACTTCGACGCCGCGATGTTCCACGGCCTCGACTTCGACCCGACCATGCTGCGCATCGCCAGCATGAACATGATCACCCACGGGATCGAGAACCCCGACATCACCCGCGGCGACACGCTCTCGTCGGAGTTCGCCACGGCCGGCGAGTACACCCTCGTGCTCGCCAACCCCCCGTTTAAGGGCTCCCTCGCCGAGAACACGGTCTCGAAGTCGCTCGCCCGGGTCGTCAAGACCAAGAAGACCGAGCTGCTGTTCGCCGCGCTGATCCTCCGCATCCTGGCGACCGGCGGCCGCGCCGCCGTCATCGTCCCCGACGGCGTGCTGTTCGGCTCGTCGACCGCCCACGTGGCCGTCCGCAAGCTGCTCGTCGACGACCATAAGCTCGACGGCGTAATCTCGATGCCATCCGGCGTATTTAAACCATATGCCGGCGTGTCGACCGCCATCCTGCTGTTCACGAAGACCGACGCAGGCGGCACCGACCAGGTGTTTTTCTACGACATGCAAGCCGACGGCTTCTCGCTCGACGACAAACGCGACCCCACGCCCGATAAAGACGACATCAAGGACATCCTCGCCCGCTGGCGCACCAGAAACCCGAAGAAGCCCGGCAAGCGCACAGATAAATGCTTCTTTGTCCCGGTCGATGAGATCCGGACCAATAAATACGACCTGAGCATCAACCGTTACAAGGAAACGGCACATACAGCCGTCGAGTATGATTCCCCAAAAGAAATCCTCGCCCGCCTGAGATCTCTCGAATTCGAGATAAGCAAGGATATGCGCAAACTAGAGGACCTGCTCGTATGAGCACCAGCAAACTCGGAGACTTTCTCGCACTCGCAGACAGCGGGACATGGGGAGAGGACGGTACTCCGGATTCCGGTGATCCCGTACTGAGAAGTAGCAATATTCAGAACGGCAGACTCGATCTCTCTGATTTTGCGTGGCGTATTATCCCAGAAAAATACCGACAACGTGGCAGATTGTTCCCCAGGGACATTATTGTCACAAAATCTAGCGGTAGCGCCAATCTAATCGGGAAATGTTGCATTTTCGATATCCAAGCCGAACGCCCTTATTACTTCTCTAATTTCACCTTACGCCTTCGCACGAACCATGCGGTTGCCGACTATCGATGGTTATATTATTGGCTCACTTCAGAGCGTGGTCGCGCTGTGCTCGCGGCGCTCAACACCACAACAACGGGACTTCGCAACCTAAACGTCCCCAGATACCTCGACCAAGAGATCCCGTCGCCTGCGTTGACGGATCAACGACGGTACGCGGACATCCTAGACAAGGCCGACGCCATCCGTCGCAAGCGTCAGGAAGCCATCACGCTGACCGAGCAACTCCTCCGCTCGACCTTTTTGGAGATGTTCGGCGACCCGACCGGGGAAACGGACATGACGACGGTTGCGCAGCTTGCGGAGAATAAAACAGGCTCGATACGCACTGGGCCCTTCGGGAGCCAGCTCCTGCACAGTGAATTCACTGACTCCGGCATCTCTGTCCTGGGCATCGATAATGCTGTCGAAAATGAATTCCACAGGGGACGTCCACGCTTCATCTCCAAAGAGAAATACGAGACCCTACGACGATACACAGTAGCTCCACATGATTTAATTATCACCATCATGGGAACCTGTGGACGCTGCGCGATCGTCCCGGATGATATCCCAACGGCAATCAACACCAAACATCTTTGCTGCATCACCCTGGATAAATCGAAATGTCTCCCTGAGTTTCTCCACTCGTATTTTCTATTTCACCCCAAGGCTCGATCTTACCTCGAAAGAAGCGCCAAAGGAGCAATCATGGATGGACTTAACATGGGGATTATTAGCCAACTGCCGGTCCCTGTCGTGCCGCTTGAGCGGCAACGTCGTTATCAAGGATTCGCCATGCCACTGTCAGGTCTCAAGCGCCGACTCACAGAGTCGATGAACGACGTCGACACTCTCTTCCATTCCCTCGTCCAGCGCGCCTTCACCGGCCAGCTATAACCCCATGACCCGGAGCTCGCCCTCATGCCCTCCAATTTCGACTTTCTCCGGACAAGCCGTCCAGAGTTCTACGAGAGCGCCACGGAGGCCGAGCGAACCATCCACCCTTCACCGCGCGGCGCCTGCGTCGTCGCCCGCTACTGCCTCGAGCAGGCGGTCTTCTGGCTGTACGACCACGACGACGGCCTGAATCGTCCGCCGGGCAACAACCTGGCGACCTTCATCTACGAGCCGAGCTTCTTACAAAACCTCTCCCGCGGCCTCGACCTGAGCGTTCAGCTCATCCATCGCAACGGCAACATCGCCGCCCACCGCAACCAGAAGCTGACCGCGGCCGACGCTCAAAAATCCGTCGTCGCTCTCCACAACTTCCTGTTCTGGCTCGCCAAGTATTACGGCCCCGAAGGCCGCACCGTCCCCGACCAGGCCAGGCTGTTTCGTCCCGAGCTCATCGCGCGCCCCGCCGGGAAGGGCGTCGACCTGACACCCGAGCAGCTCGCCGCCCTCGAGAAGAAGCTCGCCGACCGCGACGCCGAGCTCGCCGCCCATCGGCAGACCCGCACCGCCGAGCTCGCCCGCGCGGAGGCTCATGAAAAAGACCTACAAAAGCTCCACGAGCAGCTCGTCGCCACCCAGGCCGAGCTCCGCGAGAGCGCGCAGAAGCTCGGCGACAATATCATCGCCCTCGACTCCGCCGAGCGGGCCGCCCAGGCCAGAGCCACCGAGCTGCAGACCCGCGAGGCCGAGCTCGCCGATGCTCGCGCCCAGGCGGAAAAGCTGCGTCAACAGGTCGATGCAGAGCGCAAGCAGGTCGCCACCGTCCGCGCCGAGCGCGTCGCCGCCGACCCGCTGACCTTCGACGAGGCCGAGACCCGCGCCCAGCTCATCGACGTCATGCTGCGCGAGGCCGGCTGGCCCATCGATCTGCCCGACGTCCGCGAGGTCCCGGTCAAACTCGCCGACGGCAGCACGGGCAAGGCCGACTACGTGTTCTGGTCGGTCGACGGCCGCCCGCTCGCCGTCATCGAGGCCAAGAAGGCCAGCGTGGACGCCGAGCGCGGCAAGAACCAGGCCGAGCGCTACGGCGACGCGCTCGAGCGCCAGTACGGTCGCCGCCCGGTCCTGTTCTACACCAACGGCCACAAGATCTTCCTGTGGGACGACGCCCGCGGCTACCCGCCGCGCGCCATCGCCGGCTTCTACACCCCGGCCGAGGTCGAGTCACTGATCTCCCGGCGCGCCTCGCAGCGCCCGCTCGCGGAGCTCCAGCCAGACCCGCGGATCGCCGGCCGCGAGTACCAGCTCCGGGCCCTGCGCGCCGTCGCCGAGCGGTTCGAGCGCGACCGTCAGCGCCGCGCCCTGCTCGTCATGGCGACCGGCACCGGCAAGACCCGCACCGCGGCCGCCCTCATCGACCTGCTCCAGCGGGCAGGTTGGGCCCGCCGCGTGCTGTTCCTGTGCGACCGCGTCACCCTCGTTCGCCAGACCGTCAAGGTGTTCCGCAAGCATCTGCCACACAACACCGTCGTCGACCTCACCGAGGCCGAGGACGGCGGCGCACCGATCGTCGTCTCGACCTACCCGACGATGATCGGACGCGTCGAGCGCCCGGTCCACGGCCAGCGCATCTACAGCCCCGGCAGCTTCGACCTCGTCATCATCGACGAGGCCCACCGCTCGGTCTACCAGCGCTACCGCGCCCTGCTCGAGTACTTCGACGGCTTCCTGCTCGGCCTCACCGCGACCCCGCGCGATGAGGTCGACCGTGACACCTACGCCCTCTTCCACCTCACCGGCGGCGACCCGACCTTCTCGTACGACCTCGGGGACGCCATCAGCGACGGCTTCCTCGTCCCCCCGAGGGGCAAGCGCGTCCCGTTCCGCTTCATGCTCAAGGGCATCACCTACGACCAGCTCAAACCCGAGGAGCAGGCCGAGTACGAGACCAAGCTGTCCGACGAGGACGGCAAGCTGCCGCGCCAGGTCGACGCCGCCGCGCTCAACCGTTGGTTATTCAATCAGGACACCGTCGACAAGGCGCTCCACTTCCTGATGCAGCACGGCATCAAGGTCGACGGCGGCGAATCCCTCGGCAAGACCATCATCTTCGCCCGCAGCGTCGAACACGCAAAATATATCGTCGACCGATTCGAGAAAAACTACCCGAGTCTCACCGGCAAGTTCGCCCGCAGGATCGTCAGCGTAGACCCCATGGTCGAGACCGTCGTCGACGACTTCAAAGAGCACTCTCAACCGACGATCGCCGTGTCTGTCGACATGCTCGACACCGGCGTCGACGTCCCGGAGATCGTCAACCTCGTCTTTTTCAAGCCGGTGTTCTCTCGCGTCAAGTTCAGCCAGATGCTCGGCCGCGGCACCCGCCTGCGCCCCGATCTATTCGGACCCGGCAAGGACAAGACCGAGTTCCTCGTGTTCGACCTGTGCAGCGTGTTCGACTTCTTCCGCCAGCTCGACGCCGTCGCCGAGCGCGAGACCCCCGTCGCTGCCAGCCCCTCCACGCGCCTGTTCCGCGGCCGCATCGAGCTGCTGCGCCGCCTGGTCGACCGCCCCGAGCGCTCCCCCGACGAGTCCAAACTCCTCGGATCCCTCCGCGACGACCTCCACCGCCAGATCGCGGGCATGCACCACGAAAACTTCTTCGTGCGCCCGCACTGGCCGCTGGTCCGTCGCTTCGCCGGGCGTGACCGCTGGGACACCCTCGAGCCCCTCGACCTCCACGACCTGCGTGAGACCCTCGCCCAGCTCCCTTCTGAACACGCCGAACCGAGCCCCGACGCCCGCGACTTCGACCTCCGCATCGTCGCCCTCCAGGTCGCCCTGCTCGACGGCAACCGCAGCCTCCCGTCACAGATCGAAGAGATGGTCGACCTGGCCAGCCGCCTGCTCGAGAAGAAGGCCATCCCCCAGGTCGCTGCCAGGCTGCCATTCATCGAGTCTCTCCGCGACGAGGCGACCTGGCAGCGGGCCAGCGTCTCGTTCCTCGAGACCGTCCGCCTCGAGCTCCGGCTGCTCGTCGGATTCATCGACCCCCGCCACAAGCGGCCGCCCGTCTACACCAACTTCGAGGACGAGCTCCTCTCCGCACCCGACGGCGACGACACCGACATCCCGCTGTTCACCTTCACCGGCGACCTCTACCGCCGCCGCGTCACCGAGTTCATCCGCAGCCACCAGGACCACCTGACGATCGCCAAGCTGCGCGCCAACAAACCGCTGACCCCGGCCGACCTCGCCGAGCTCGAGCGCCTGCTCCTGCACGCCGACGTCGGCGAGAGCAAGGACAAGCTGCTCACCCTCTACGGCGAACTCGGCAGCCTGCCCGCGTTCATCCGCAGCCTCGTCGGCCTCGACCGCACCGCAGTCAGCGAGGCCTTCTCGACCTTCCTGGGCGACCCTGGGCGCACCCTCACCGCCGCCCAGGCCCAGTTCGTCCGCCAGATCGTCGACTACCTGACCCACCAGGGCGTCATGGAGATCGCCGCGCTCTACGAGCCCCCGTTCTCTGACCACCACGCCCAGGGCCCCGAGGGCCTGTTCCCCGAGCAGGACATCGACACCCTCGTCCACATCATCCAGGGCATCAACACCAACGCCAGCTTCCCGCCCGCCAACGACCCCGGCACCTCCGCCGACACCCAGCGCCAGACCTGAGCCACGATGCCGCAACTGACCGACGAGGAAGTTTGGGACCGGGTCCGCTCCTTCGCAGAGCGCCGCGTTTCGCCCCACGCGCTCACCACGCTCGGCAAGCACATCGCCCGCACGGTGATCGCGCGGGGGCGATATCGCCGGTGTGGCCGCTGTCACCGGGCGGTCCGACGGCGCGAACAGCAATCACGCGAGACCGAGGATATGGTCATCCCTTACGCTGACCTTCCCTCATGGCATCGGGGGGCAGTTTCACGCCCACCACGCCGGTGATCGTATCGCTCTCGCCGAAGCGGAGCATGGACACGACGTCGACGACGCAGTGGTCGTCCGGCAGCGCGACAGGGGCACCATCGAG
>Ga0105045_10006512_pt1 | contig 10338 bp, 6 predicted proteins | sample MAT02_FD_78089 | JGI IMG/M metagenome (GOLD analysis project Ga0105045, IMG submission 78089) | Freshwater microbial communities from Lake Fryxell liftoff mats and glacier meltwater in Antarctica - MAT-02 (megahit assembly) | ecosystem: Environmental > Aquatic > Freshwater > Ice > Liftoff...
AAGCCTACTTCACCCGCCGTGTGCAACTGCGTGAGGATGCGTAACGACACCGATTTATACACCGCACTAAATGCAAAGAGCCATGCAATAGCAAGAAAGCCGAACACCGCGAAGGCCGGCCAATACGCGAAAGGATAATCGCCGAGGCAAAACGCCAACAGCGCGAACATGTGGCAGATGAGGGCGCTGATGATGTGCCGCACGACAGGAGCTGGGCGAGCAACTCGCACGCGCAACCACAAAATGCTGAGGACGAAGTGCAAGCCGAAAGCGACTACGCCAACGAGCAAGCCCATGTTGGAAGCATTCATGCTGGCATCCCGAAGAGCCTGCGGAGGAATCGCGTGGCGTATGCAAAGAGCGTTCCGCGACCGGGAAGAATTCGCACGCTATCGCCGCTGCGTTCCGCTAATCGCAGCATGAAGAGTAGCCCCAGGCGATCGCGTGCCAACTGTTCAATCGGCTTCCCGCCCGTGTAGGCGAGCACCCATTCTTCGCGGTTCCAAGGCGATTTCGCATCCGCGATGGTGAGCAACATCGTGAGGGTGAAGCCCCAAGCGATTAATGTCCAGATCGTGAACGTGGCGAGCGCCACTGCGAGATACAAGCAGATCGCAGCGATGAATTCCGCAGCATCATCGACCGGCCAGATGATCGCGCTGAGAATGGCGAGTGATGACGAAATGAAAAACGCGAAGAGAAATCGCCGACCGGGAGAACGCACCTTGATGATGCCATGCGAAAGGAGAATCAGCAGGAGCGGCAATGCCGCCGATGCTGCGAATGCAATCGTCATCGCGTGGGATGGTACGAAATCGGGAATCGTCATGGCGTATGATCGCGGATTTTGAAGCGCATTGAGTAACCCCAAGCGGGAACGCTATCTATTCCCAACATCTTGCCACCAACAAGACCCGGTGAACGGCGCGACATCAGTCCGCCGGTGTCATATTGGTGGCAAGATGTTGGGAATCCCGAGATTCCATTCACGATGAGCGTAACCTCAAAACGCCCGCGTCACCCTTCATACTTAACCCAGTGTCGTCTTCCATTTCTTGATGCGCACGGTATCCAGGTCCGCATCGCGTGCGCCACCCACGCATACTGCTCCGCGTACTGCCAGCCAATTCGCGCCGAGGTTCTTGAGTTGCTTCACCTGATCGAGCTTCAACGAGCCGCCGAGCGCCACGGCAATCTTGCTCTTCTTGAGGCTTTCGATGAACTCTTTGAGTTGTTCGATGGGCATGTGGTCGAGCAAAGTCGAGCCGTCTTTGTAGCAGGTGTCGAACAAGAACGTGCTGTAGCGGTAACGTTTAGCGAACTTCACGAGTTCAATGGGTGGCGGGGAATTTGCATCTTCAAAATCGACGTACGAAACGAGCACGACTTCGGTATGTGCGGGGACTTGCCGGCGCGTTTCGAGTAGGTTCTCGCCCCAGCCGGGGTTGTTGCCATAGCCCGCGAGTCCCCATTTGACATAAGCCAACGGCAATTCGAGATGCCAACACGCTTCGGTGAGCGCGTTCTCGCTCCATTCGCCGAGGGCAGCGCTCACGGGAATTTTGTCGCCCACAGCAGCGAGAATCGCCGCGATCGTTTCGTGATGTGGTCGACCCAGGGAGCCTTTGCTGGGGTCTTTAACATCAATGAGATCGGCCCCCGCTTCAAGTGCGGCGAGAGCTTCAGCAGGGGATTGGACGCTGACGAGCAGGCCCGTTTTCGTTCGTGTGGCAGTAGTGTCTTTCATGACGTTGTGACTCCTTCGACCTTGAAGAAGAGTGTTTTCCCGGTGTAAGGGTGAAAGGGAATCAGGCGTGGGTTTTGGAATTCATAACCGTACATTTGCGGCGGAAGATACCAATCGGGCGAGTTCCAATGCTGTTCGTGGTCGGCATCGAACGCGGTTTGCGTGCGGTACATCTTGCAGGCGCGAAGCTCGGTGCAACCGATGATTCCGCCCGTGAGCGAAGCCAGTACTTCGAGTTCCGGCGAGTCGATCAACTTCCAAGCCTCTTCGCGGCGGTCGGGGGTTTTCCCGGCGTGAATCAGCACGAGGCCCCGGACGGTCGTGGGCCACGATCGAATCTCGATGGTTTTCTTTCCCGCGATGAGCAGCGCCGCCCAGGGTTGCTTGATGGAGAGCGCATAACGGAAGTCAGCCATTCGTATTCCATCTCCTCTTTCTGCTCGGCTCGCATTTTTCCCTATCAGACCACAAGTGACCGATCGGTTTCAACCCGGAAAAGAACATCTTGGTTCCGGATGTAACTTTGTTTCCATCGCGCATGCAGTTTGTGAGCTACAGAATACTAGCCCTTTTTTCGTTCGGGTGGAATCCCGCCTCGAATGCCTTTAGTGCAGGATCGGGTCCGATGGCATTGAATCCGGCGACACTCATTGAACTGCCCGAGCAACTGCGCGGGTACAAGCTCCTCGAACGTTTAGGTCGGGGCGGCTTCGGCGAAGTTTGGAAGGTCGAGGCCCCCGGTGGGTTTCTGAAGGCGATGAAGTTCGTTTTCGGCGATCTCGAATCGACGGAGGAAGAAGGACGGCCCGCCGAGCAAGAACTTAAAGCACTTCATCGCGTCAAGAGCATTCGCCACCCGTACATCCTCTCGCTCGAACGTTTCGATATCATCCAGGGCCAACTCATCATCGTGATGGAATTGGCCGAGCGCAACTTGTGGGATCGCTTTCGGGAATGCCGCATGTTGGGCATGACGGGGATTCCGCGCCCAGAACTGATGCAGTACATGAGCGAGATCGGCGAAGCGCTGGACCTCATGAATAAGCACTATAACATTCAGCATCTCGATATTAAACCGCAGAACTTGTTCTTGATGTTCGACCACGTGAAAGTAGCGGATTTCGGGTTAGCCAAGGCATTTGAGGGGGTTCGCGCCACCGTGACCGGCGGCGTGACACCCGTATATGCTTCGCCAGAAACATTTGAAGGCTACGTCTCGCGGTATTGCGATCAATACAGCCTCGCCATTGTTTACCAAGAATTGCTCACGGGCGTTCGCCCCTTCAACGGCGCGAATACGAAGCATCTCTTGTTGCAACACCTGCGCGATGCCCCGGATCTGAAATCGCTCCCCGCACACGACCGCGACATCATCGGGCGCGCGCTCAGCAAGACTCCGCATGATCGCTGGCCGACTTGCACCGAGATGGTGCAATTGCTGAAGAACGCCCCGAGCCGAGCGATGGCCGAGCATTGCGATTCTGCCGCATTGCCGCTTCCCGATTTGAATCAACTCTTGACGCATTCCCCTGCTTTGCCACTGACGACCCCGCTGCCGGCAGGGAAGACGCTTTTGGCCAGCCACAATTATGATTTTGCGGGACCCCAAACGCTGATGCCGCAGGCGGGCAAGAACCTCGGCCTCGAAGCACTTGCCATCAACCCCTCGAATTATTCCCCGAATGGGATTCCGAAGGCACTGCCGAGTCTTGTGACACCCAAACAATCGCAATCGCGGCCCGCGATGGGGACCAATGTTGCGAATACCCTCCAGCGCCAGCAGATCTTCGAAACGGGCCGCATGGGTACAATGGGCATCGCACCGGTCGAGAAAGCGGGAGAAGGCGTGCTGCTTCCGGCGATCATCATCGGCATCGGCCAGGCGGGCGCGGTTGTGCTTCGGCAAATCCGCAGCATGATTCACGAACGCTATCAGAATCAGATTCCTTCGGTGAAGTTTCTCTACATCGATTCCGATAACGATGCGCTCAATGCTGCGGTGCAGGGTGAAGATGCCTTCGACCCGAGTGAAGTTCTGGCCGCAAAACTCAATCGCCCTGGCCACTATTTGCAACGCGAAGGGCTTCCTTCACTTGAAAACTGGATGCCACAAGGGATGCTCTATCAGCTTCCGAAAAATCCTGGCCCGGCTGCGGGAATTCGGGCGTTCGGTCGACTCGCCTTCCTCGATAACTACCGCACGATTGCGCCGCGCATTCGGCAAGCCATCGAACCGCTGCTGAACCCGGATGTCCTCGAACAAGCCTCGAAAAAAACCGGGTTGGGCATACGCACGAATCAGGTGCGCGTGTATTTGGTCACGGGACTCGCCGGGGGTACGGGCAGCGGAATGTTTCTCGATCTGGCGTATCTCATTCAGCATGAGTTGCGGCAAGTCGGTTATCGAAACCCGGATACCGTCGGCTTATTGCTGGTTCCGAAAGCCGATTCTAAATCGCTTTCGCGCACGGCCCAATCGAATGTGTATGCCGCGCTCGCGGAACTGAATCACTTTGCGGCTGGGAACACTTTCCAAGCGCAGTTCGATACCACCGAACCACCGATCATTGATGGCGATGCCGCGTTCCACCGCACCACATTGATTCAACTTCCCGATCGCCCGGGTGCCAAAAGCCTCGCCCGAACCGTCGGCCTGATCGCACGCGGATTGTTTCTGGAACTCTTCACGCCGACTGGCCGCACTACCGATTTCGTGCGCTCCGTCACGCCGGTCGATCCATTCTCGGGGCCAACGGTTCAGACGTTCGGTCTGTTTCGCCTCAGTTGGCCACGGCCAGAAATTCTCTCGTGCATCACGCGCCGCTTCTGCCAACAACTCCTGCGACGTTGGGCGGAAAAAGAATCGACACACCTCGGCGAGCCAATTGGTGTTTGGCTGGCGAACCAGTGGTCACGCAATCAGCTTTCCGTGGAATCTTTGGTAGATCGCATCCAAAACTCGGTGACGGAAGCCCTCCGCGAGAAGCCGGAGAATGTATTCGATGCGGCACTAGATACACTCCGCACACGAACACCCAGTGCTGCGCGCTTGGATGCGTCCGCCGCAGTGAGCGTACTGGAACAGATCCTGAAACTCGTTGGCAAACCGCCTGGCAACCTCGAGCCGGAAGTTACTCCGAAACTCCAAGAATATGTGGGCGAAGTATCGAAAACGATTACTGCTGAAGCGGAGTCGCATCTCTCGTCGGTTGCGGTTTCGTTCTTGGAGCAACCGCAATATCGCCTCGCGGGTGTTGAAGAGGCGTTGAATCAAATCAAAGCACGGCTGAAACAATCCATCGAGACGTTGGAGAATTTGCGAATCACCCTCGCAAAAGAAACATCGGATTCTTATGCGCGGTTGTTCCCGCTGATCGGTAATTTGAATACTACCTCCGGCCTCGGTTCCTTCGTTTCGCGCAAAGGTGCCGCCACTTCGGAACTGCTCGATCTACTCGGGAGCTATCCGCGGAAGCGCTATCGGCTACTCGTCTTGGATACTGCTCTCTCGCTTTATCGTGGTTTGCTCGGCGGCATTCCGGAGTATCACCGCGATGTGACACACTGCCGCACTCGGCTTGAAGCGATCTCGCAGAGCATAGGCGGGGCTGCAACGGTCGATCTGAGCAGCGAACCGGCAGCGTTTATTCTGCCCGTGGGTTGTCGGACTCTCGAAGATGCCTCGGATCAATTCATCGCGGCATTGCCTCCGGAAGATATTTTGGAATTCGATCAAGGCTTCCAAGAAATCATCAGGAAGAAGTTTCGTGGGCTAACTACTATCTGTTTGAAGCCGGAACGCTCGGCCAACTTCCCGCAAATGTTCATTGAAGCGAGTCGGCAGTTCCTCGATGCGCGCCTGGAATATGCGGACCCTGCCGAGGCACTCACGCGATACCGTGGTGATGGCCCCGAATGCGTGGAAGTATTAAGCCAAGCCTACGACGAAGCCCGACCGCAATTGAACCTCGTGGATACCAGGCAGCAAGTGGAAGGTACAATTTTAGCGGTGCCCAAGGGGGCATCCGGCGTGCGGATTCAGCAACTTGCAACCGAGGCGAACCCTGGTGTCGAATTCATTCCTTCAGAAATCTCCGACGAAGTGATTCTCTACCGCGAGTTGCCGCGCGTGCCGATTTCCGAACTGGCCTTGCTCAGCGAGAAAAATCGAGAAGTCTATCTCGCTCAGACACGCACCGAGCAATCGCCCCATGCCCGCGTGGATGTCAAGTGGATGGCTCCGCAAAAGCCCGCGGCACCCCGATAATGACTTTGATTGTCTTTGCGTGGCGAGGATTGATACCGTAATAATCGGACCGAATTGTTCAAATAGCCCGCCCAGGGTTTTACCCTGGGCTACTCTCTCCCGTCGCTCCGCGACGCAGAAAGGCCTCTATTTCATGAGTCCCGTAGGGACGACTGCGCATAGCCCAGGGGTGAAACCCTGGGCGGGCTGATGAACTCAATCAGAATGTGTCAATTCTGCCCGCGCAAGGTATGTCTTTGCACTCTCGTTCGCAGGGAGCGAGCGAAACCGAACACGTAGAACCTGCAAGGAATTTTCATGGCTGTCCGATTTGAGACCGACGGCGAACCTATTCCCGGCTACAAGCTGCTCGATCGACTCGGCAGCGGTGGCTTCGGCGAAGTTTGGCGCTGCGAAGCGCCGGGCGGGATTTTCAAGGCCGTCAAAGTCATCTTCGGCGATATGCGCAACCGCGAAACCGATGCCTACCGCTTCGCCGAGCAAGAACTCAAATCGCTCAAGCGCGTGCAACTGGTTCGCCATCCGTATCTGCTCGCGCTCGATCGCTACGACATTGTTGAAGGTCGCCTCGTCATCGTCATGGAACTCGCCGATTGCAATTTGTGGGATCGCTACCATCAGTGCCGCAAGCAGGGCTTGCCCGGCATCCCACGCGATGAACTCATGCAATACATGTTCGAGACTGCCGAAGTTCTCGACCTCATGGACGGCAAATATCAACTGCAACACCTGGACATCAAACCGCAGAATTTATTCTTGCTCTACAACCATGTGAAGGTCGCGGACTTCGGCCAAGTGAAAGACCTGGAAGGTCTCGTGGCCCAAGTCACGGGTGGGATCACCCCTGTCTATGCGGCACCTGAGACCTTCGATGGTTTCGTCTCGCGCTACTGCGATCAGTACAGCCTCGCGTGCGTCTATCAAGAACTGCTCACCGGTATTCGCCCCTTCGATGGGACCAGTATGCAGCAGTTGCTCATGCAGCATCTGCAAGCGCCACCGAACTTGGGGCCATCGCCTCACTACGATCGCGCGGCATTGGCAAAAGCACTCTCGAAGCGACCCGAAGACCGCTTCCCCAATGTCATGAGTTTGGTGAAAGCACTGCGCGATGGCGGGAATGGATCGCAATCGGTTGCGGTGGCTCAGCAGTCTCGTGCGGAAGTAGCGGTTCCAGCGGGCACTTCCGGTGGATTGCTCACCAAGAATCTCGCAGGGGTCGATGACTCTTACGTGGGCGGTTCTTCCGCAGTCTACTTTGATTCCGGCTCGAATCTGTCCGGCGATCAAACTTCGCCTCCGCGCGGACTCTCCGAGACAAACCCCCCGCTGGATCGGCCTGCGTCGCCCGTGCAAACCGGCCCCGGACCGATTCGCCCCGCGCTCATCATCGGTATCGGCTACACCGGCCTGCGCGTGGTTCAGCATCTGCAAAAGCAACTCAACGATCGCTATGGGGAATTCCAAGAGTTGCCTGCTATTCGGATTCTCTACCTGGATACGAACGCGGAGACGATGGAAAGCGCCACGCAGCCCGCGACCGAACGCGAACTCGCGCCACTGAAACCCGATTGCGTCCTTCCGCTGAAGCTCAATCGTGCCGCGCATTATCTCAAGCCGCGCAGCAATGGCCGGCCCGTCATTGAGGGGTGGTTCGATAACCAACTGCTCTACAAATTCTCACGCATGCCAAACACGATGGGCCTGCGCCAACTTGGCCGGCTCGCGTTCGCCGATCATTACCGCGTCGTCATGCTGAAAATCCAGGCGGAACTCGATGCCTGCATCACGCCGGAAGCGCTCGCCGAAACCATTAACATGACCGGGCAAGACTTACGCACCAATCGCCCACGGGTTTATGTCATCGCGGGTCTGGGTGGAGGCACGGGCGGCGGCTTCGCGCTCGATCTGGGCTATGCCATCAAATCGCGTTTGCGCCGGCTCGGCTACGCCCAAGCCGACGTCATCGGCCTGCTCCTCGCGCCAGCGGATGCCACACCCACTTCGGTGAATCCCACCGCACTCGCGAATACCTACGCGGTTCTCACCGAACTCAACCACTACTCGAACCCGGAAACGACCTACTCCGCAAGCTTCGACGAAAGCCGAGGCACCATCGTTGATTCCGATGGACCATTCACCAAGACTTACATCTTGCCCGGCTTGGCCTATCCCAACCCGACAGGGACCAACCCGCCCGGTTCGCTATCTGGCGTCCGCACAATTCCACAGAAGCGTGAAGGTCGATCGTCCACCATCACCGCGACCACGCCACCCAGCGCGATGAACCTGGAACCGATTGCGCGCGTCGCCGATTTTCTACGCGTCGATTTGCTCACACAAGTCGGCCCCGTGCGCGAAGAGAGCCACCAAGCCGCTAGCAGCAAGCAATCGTTTTGCACCATTCGCACGTTTGGGTTACGTCGCTTTGGCTGGCCTCGAGCTGCGATTGTCAAACGCACGGCTCGCATCATCGCGCCGGTCTTGCTCACGCATTGGGTCTCGCCGGATCGCTCGTTGTTGCAAACGGTGGTGCCACGTTGGGTCAATCAACTGCAAAACAGCATCGGCCTGACTCCGGATCTTCTCGGGAATCGGTTGCGCGCTGCGGCGGATCTTGCTGCCGGCGGTCGCGTGGAAGAGATGATCGCGCAGGTGACGGAATCGCTGACACCGAAAAGTTGGCTGTCGCGCGCACCCGAACCGGACAAGATTTCCGTTGCGGTCGATTGGCTGACAAAACTGATCGGCCCTCCACGTGAGAGTGTGATTCGGTCGCAATCGCCTGTGGAAGAGGCCCTCAAGGCGGAAGCCGCGAAAGCGATTCACGAGTTCAAAAATGCCTTCAGTACGGTCATTCCGACGCTCCTTGACGATGCCGAGTTCCGCCTTGCTGGCACCGAGGAAGCCATTCGACGATTGCTGATTCTCATCGAGAAAAGCACGGCAGCGCTCGATGCATTAATACCCAAGCAAGAAACTGCTGCTGGCGTTGCCTACGATCGCTTGGCGCAAGCGATCTACCCGCATAAAGGGGTCAAAAAAGTCACGGCTCAAGAGATCGGCGATGCCACACGCGAGTACCCGCTGAATTGGTACGAAGTACTCGTGAATACTCGCCTGCTCGAAATCTACGAACAGCTCCACAACAGCCTCATGCTGCGGTTGAACGATCTCACAGCCTGCCGGAATCGCATCGAAGAGTTCCGCCACGAACTCATCGCCGATGCTGAGCGACCAGCGGGTTTCCCTGCCGAGAACGAAGTCCTGCCGGTCGGTTGTGGCACGACCGAAGATGCTGCACAACGCTTCTTGCAAGTGCTCAACGACGACGACCTAACGGAACTCGAAGCTCGCGTGCAAAAAGGAATCGCCAGTGAATTTGGCGGAGTCTACGAAGCGTGCTTGAATTCCACCGAAGGCCCCGATGCCCTGCTCCGCATCATGCGGCGCTCGACGCGCGAGTACCTCGATCAACGCCTTGGCGAAGTCGATCTGGCCGGCATGATGAAGCAAAAATTCGGCTCGTCGCAAGCACTCCGTTCCGCACTGCATCACACCTACGAAGAAGCGGAACCGAAACTCACCGGGAAAGGCCCCTGGGCAAGTTCCGAACAAGTCACGTTCTCCGCCCCCGAAGGTGCTGGCGGCGAACCGATCATCAATCACGCCACCGAGTTTCTGCCTCCCTCGGCGTTCGCCACCTTCACGCCTGATGAAACCGTGATCTACCGCGAATATACCGACGTTCCGTTGCAATCGCTGACCCAACTCGGGCCAGCATGGAATGCAGCATATGCTTCCGCGCACGATTTATTTCAAACCTCCGTGCATTGCCGCGTCGATATTACTCGCTGGATCGACGTTGACTCGGCATGATGCCCTTTGCACACTGCCAAGAATGAATTACCTCGTCGAACTCGAATCGTTCCATGGCCCGCTCGATCTGCTCCTGTACCTCGTGAAGAAGGAGGAGGTCGATGTTCTGGATATTGCCATCTCTCGGCTTGCCGATCAGTTCATCGAATACCTGAATGCCGTGCCCGAACTCGATGTCGAGTTCGCGGGTGAGTTTATCGTCATGGCCGCGACACTCATGGAAATCAAAAGTCGCTCGCTGATTCCGCAAACAGCATCGACCGCCGATGAAGTAGAGACGCTCGACCCCCGGCGCGAACTTGTTCGCCAACTGATTGAGTATCGCAAGTTCAAAGATGCGGCCTCCGCACTCTAACAACAAGCGATGACTCATAGCGCCCGGCTTGCCCGCTTGACAAGCGAAGAACCGACTGCCGCCGAACCCGCTGCCGTAAAAGCCGTAGAA
>Ga0105045_10006513_pt1 | contig 10338 bp, 8 predicted proteins | sample MAT02_FD_78089 | JGI IMG/M metagenome (GOLD analysis project Ga0105045, IMG submission 78089) | Freshwater microbial communities from Lake Fryxell liftoff mats and glacier meltwater in Antarctica - MAT-02 (megahit assembly) | ecosystem: Environmental > Aquatic > Freshwater > Ice > Liftoff...
GCCGCGCACCGCCCAGCAGCTGGGCGACATCGTCCGCGGCGGCTACGTGCTGAGCGACCCCGGCGAAGCGGCGTTCGACGTGATCCTGATCGGCACCGGCTCGGAAACCGAGCTGGCCATGGAGGCCATGCGCCGGCTGGCCGGTGAAGGCATCAAGGCGCGCGTGGTGTCGATGCCCAGCACCGACGTCTTCGACCGCCAGCCGCTGGAATGGCGCGAGGCCGTCCTTCCCGCGTGGTGCCGCAAGCGGGTTGCGGTGGAAGCGGGCGTCACCGATTTCTGGCGCAAGTACGTGGGCCTGGACGGTGCGGTCATCGGCATCGACACCTTCGGCGCGTCGGCGCCAGCCGACCAGCTCTACCACCACTTCGGTATCACGGTCGAAGCGGTGGTGGACGCCGCGAAAGCCCTGAAGTAACCGGGCCGCGACGCTCCGGGTCTGCTCAGCGGCCCGGAGCCGGGGCGCAGAACGCGCTGTGCAGCGAAGCGATGATGTCGTGCACCAGGCCATCGTGCACCGAGTAGTAGACGGTCTGCGCTTCGCGCCGCGTACTGACCAGCTCCTTTTCCCGCAGCACCGCCAGGTGCTGCGACAGCGCGGACTGGCTCAGGTCCACCAGGGCGTTGATCTCGCCCACAGACATCTCCCGCTCGATCAGCAGGCACAGCACGCGCAGACGCTGCGGGTTGGCCATTGCCTTGAGCAGATCGGCGGCTTCGTTCGCCCGCTCCTTCATCTGCAGTGCGGGCGATTCGACCGGCGCCTGCGGTTTCGTGCTCATGCGCCGGTACCGCCCTCGACGGTGCGGCCCTGTTCGGCCCAGGCCAGGAAACCGCCGGCCAGCGACAGAGGCTGGGCAAAACCCAGGCGCAGCAGCGCTTCCGCCGCCAGCGCCGAGCGGCCGCCGCTGCGGCAATAAAGCACCACGGGCTGGTCGCGATGGGCCAGGGCCGGGTCGCGCGCTCCGTTCACCGCGGGGTGACCGTCGACTTCGAATTCCAGCACTCCGCGCGGGATGCTGGCCGCCCCCGGCACGCGCCCGGCGGCGAATTCGGCCGGTTCGCGCACGTCGATCACCGGCACTCCGCGGGCCTGCAGGGCCATCAGCTCCGCGGCGTCGATCTCGCGGATACGCGACTTGGCCTCGGACACCAGCTGTTGGGCGGTTTGACGCATGTCAGTGCTCCTTCCGGTTTTCCGGAATATTATCATTGAAATCTAATTAAGCAACTGCTAATATAACGCAATCCGGGGAAGCCCCGCCGGATCAGGAGACCCGCATGGCGCATATCGTAGTACTGGGAGCCGGCATCGGCGGCATGAGCGCCGCCTATGAGCTCCGCGAGAAGCTCGCCAAGGAGCACCGCGTCACCGTGGTGGGCGAAGGCGAGCACTTCTCGTTCACCCCGTCCAACCCCTGGGTGGCGGTGGGTTGGCGCAAGCCGGCGCAGATCCAGGTCGGTGTCAGGCCGCATCTGGCCAAGAAGGGCATCGAGTTCGAAGCGGGCGGCGCCGAACGCGTGGTGCCGGAACAAAGCCACCTGCTGCTGCGCGACGGACGTCGCCTTGACTACGACTACCTGGTGATCGCCACCGGTCCGCGCCTGGCCTTCGACGAGGTGCCGGGCATCGGCCCTGCGGGCCACACGCAGTCGGTCTGCACCACCGCGCATGCCGCCACGGCGTGGGCGGCCTACCAGGAATTCCTCAAGGCCCCCGGGCCCATCATCGTCGGCGCCGCCGCCGGCGCCAGCTGCTTCGGCCCGGCCTACGAGTTCGCCATGATCGTCGACGCGGACCTGCGCAGGCGCAAGCTGCGCGACAAGGTGCCCATGACCTACGTCAGCTCCGAGCCCTACATCGGCCATCTGGGCCTGGGCGGCGTGGGCGATTCCAAGACCCTGCTCGAATCGGAGTTCCGCCAGCGCCACATCAAGTGGATCGTCAACGCCAGGATCCAGAAGGCCGACGCGGGGCTGATGACGGTGGACGAAATGGACGCCCGTGGCCAGCTGCTGGCCAGCCACGAGCTGCCGTTCAGGTTCTCGATGGTGCTGCCCGCCTTCACCGGCGTGGACGCGGTGCGGGTGGCCAAGGACCTGTGCAATCCGCGCGGTTTCGTGCAGATAGATGCGCACCAGCGCAACCCGAAGTTCCCCAACATCTATTCGGCCGGCGTCTGCGTGGCCATCCCGCCGGTGGAAGTGACGCCGGTACCGACCGGCGCGCCCAAGACCGGCTTCATGATCGAATCGATGGTCTCGGCGATCGCCGCGAACATCGCGTCCGAGCTGGCCGGCGGGCCGCCCGCGGCCGTGGCCACCTGGAACGCCGTCTGCCTGGCCGACATGGGCGACACCGGCGCCGCTTTCGTGGCGCTGCCGCAGATCCCGCCGCGCAACGTCACCTGGGCGAAGGTCGGCAAGTGGGTGCACCTGGCCAAGGTGGCCTACGAAAAGTACTTCCTGGCCAAGATGAAGTCGGGCAACACCGAGCCGGTGTACGAGAAGTACATCCTCAAGCTGCTCGGCATCGAGCGGCTCAAGTAGACCCCCCCTGGAGAAGAAACACCATGAACATCGATCGCGCCGTGATGGCCTTCGCCGGCCTGATGATCCTCGCCAGCGTCGCCTTGGCGCACTTCGTTTCGCCCTGGTGGCTGCTGCTGACGGCCTTCGTCGGCCTCAACCTGCTGCAGGCCTCGTACACTGGTTTCTGCCCGGCCGCCAAGGTGTTCGGGAAGCTGGGCTTCCAGTCCGGCTGCGCCTTCAAGTGAGGCGATGACATGTCTTCCAAGGCACGCCTGATATCCCTGGCCGCGGTTGCCGCTGCGCTGCTGTCGGCCTGTGGCGCCGAAACGGCAGCGCCGGTGGCCCGGGCCCCGGTGGCCTTCGAAACGCTGGAAGTGGCGCTGGAGACCTCGCCGCGCGAGCGTGCCTGGGACGGCGTGGTGGAGGCCGTGAACCAGGCGACGCTGTCGGCACAGACCGCCGGACGCGTTCTGGAGCTGCCCTTCGACGTGAACGACTACGTCGAGGCCGGCCAAGTGGTGGTGCGTTTCACCGACGTGGAGCAGGTCTCGGCCCGCCGTCGCGCGTCGGCGGCGATGAGCGCGGCGCAGGCCGCCGCCGCCGAGGCGGAACTGTCGTACCGGCGTACCGAGGAGCTGGTGGCCAAGCAGCTGCTGGCCCGCGCAACGCTCGACCAGGCGCGGGCCCGCCGCGATGCCGCCCGCGCCGCCCTGGAGTCCGCGCGCGCCGGCATCAGCGAGGCGGGCGAACAGGTGGACTACACGGTCATCAAGGCGCCGTACTCGGGCATTCTCACCGAGCGCCTGGTCGAAGTGGGCGAATCGGTCCGCCCGGGACAGGCGCTGGTGTCGGGCCTGTCGCTCGACCGGCTGCGGGTGAACGTGGAGGTACCGCAGAGCGACATCCAGGCCATCCGCGAACAGGGCACCGCCGCGGTGCTGCTGCCCGACGGCCGCCGCATCGAAGCCAGCGGCCTGGTCATCTTCCCGTACGCCGATCCCAAGACCCACAGCTTCCGCATCCGCGTGGAGCTGCCCGAGGCCAAGACCGGCCTGCAGCCGGGCATGACCGTGAAAACCGCGTTCAAGACCGGCGAAGCCCAGCGCATCCTGATCCCGGCTTCTGCCCTGGTCAGCCGCAGCGAGGTCACTGCGGTCTACGAAGTCGACCCCGCCAACCGCGTCGGCCTGCGCCAGGTGCGCGTCGGCCATCGCGTCGGTGACCGCATCGAGATACTCGCGGGCCTGTCGCCGGGCGACCGCATCGCCGCCGATCCGCTGGCGGCGCTCGCGCATCTCACCGGCAAGGCCGCGGAGCCGGTGGATGACTGAGCCCCGCTTCGGCCTCTCGGGTCGCCTGGCCAGGACGTTCCAGTCCAATCCGCTGACGCCGATCCTGGCGGTGGCCGGCCTGCTGCTGGGCCTGTTCGCGACCCTGGTGACGCCGCGCGAAGAGGAGCCGCAGATCGACGTCACGATGGCCAACGTCATCGTGCCGTTCGCGGGTGCGCCGGCCCAGGACGTGGAGAACCTGGTCAGCTACCCGCTGGAACAGGTGCTGTCGGAGATAGACGGCGTCAAGCACGTGTATTCGGTCAGTCGCCCGGGCATGGCGCTGATAACGGTGGAGTTCGCAGTGGGCGTGCCGCGCCAGGAGGCGCTGGTGCGCCTTTACAACCAGGTCTACTCCAACGCCGACTGGGCGCCCCCCAACCTGGGCGTGGGCCAGCCGCTGGTGCGCCCGATGGGCATCGACGACGTGCCGGTGATGAGCCTCACGCTGTGGACCAACGATCCGCAGCGCGGCGGCACCGAGCTGGCCGAAGTGGCGCATACGCTCGAGGCCGAGCTCAAGCGCGTGCCGGGCACCCGCGACGTCTACACGATCGGCGCCCCGCAGCGCGCTGTGGTGGTGGAGTTGGACGCGACGCGGCTGGCCTCGTACGGCATGAGCGCCGACGACCTGGCCGGCGCGCTGTCCGCCGCCAACGTCGTGCGCCAAGCCGGCGACCGCGTTACCGCGCAGGGCGTGGTGCCGATGACCGCGGGACGCTACCTGGCTGATGCGCAGCAGGTGGCCGAGCTGGTGATCGGCCTCAATGACGGCCGCCCGCTGTACCTTGCCGACGTCGCGGCCCTACGCGCCTCGGCCGACCTGCCCACGCAGTACGCCTGGCATTCGGCGCCCGCCGGCCGCGCCGGGCCGGCCAGCGGCATCGCGCCCGCCGTCACCATCGCCATCGCCAAGAAGCCGGGCGCCAACGCCGCCGACATCACCACCGCCATCGCCGAACGCCTCGAAGGCCTGGAGGCGACGATGATCCCGGACGGCATCGAGGCCACCATCACCCGCGACTACGGCTATACGGCCAACGACAAGGCCATGAAGCTGATCCAGAAGCTGGTGTTCGCCACCGGCGCGGTGGTGCTGCTGGTGCTGTTCGCACTGGGCTGGCGTGAAGCCATCGTGGTCGGCAGCGCGGTCATCCTTACCCTGGCGCTGACGCTGTTCGCGTCGTGGGCCATGGGCTTCACCATCAACCGGGTGTCGCTGTTCGCGCTCATCTTTTCGATCGTCATCCTGGTGGACGACGCCATCGTGATCGTGGAGAACATCCACCGGCATATGCGCCTGGGCGGCAAGACCCTGCGCGAGGCCATTCCTCCTGCGGTGGACGAAGTCGGCAGCCCGACCATCCTGGCCACGTTCGCCGTGATCGCGGCGCTGCTGCCGATGGCCTTCGTGTCGGGCCTGATGGGGCCGTACATGCGCCCGATCCCCATCAACGCCTCGGTGGGCATGCTGCTGTCGCTGGCGGTGGCTCTGACCGTGACTCCGTGGCTGTCGCTCAAGCTCCTGGCGCGGCACGCGCCGGCGGAAGGCGGGCACGGCGACAGCGCGCTGGTGGGCAAGCTGCGCGGTGGTTTCGAGCGCGTGCTGCGCCCCTTCCTGCACGCCGCCCACGGCCGCTCGCGCCGTCGCCGGCTGTTCGCCGGGATCGGCCTGGCGGTGGTGGCGGCGGCCGGCCTGGCCGTGGTGCAGCTGGTGGTGCTCAAGATGCTGCCGTTCGACAACAAGTCCGAGTTCCAGGTGGTGGTGGACCTGCCCGAAGGCACGCCGCTGGAGCGCACCAATGCGCTGCTGCTTGAGCTGGCGGGGGAAGTCTCCATGCTGCCCGAGGTGATGCACGTGCAGGGTTACGCCGGCACGTCGGGCCCGGTGAACTTCAACGGCCTGGTGCGCCAGTACTACCTGCGCAGCGGCGCCAACGTCGGCGACCTGCAGGTGAACCTGGTGGGCAAGCACGACCGCGACCGCAAGAGCCACGACATCGCCCGCGCCGTGCGTCCCGCGCTGGCGGCCATCGGCCAGCGCTACGGGGCGTCGGTGAAGGTGGTGGAAGTGCCGCCCGGCCCGCCGGTGATGTCGCCGCTGGTGGCCGAGATCTACGGGCCGGACGCCGCGCGCGCGCGGGAGATCGCCCGCGACCTGCAGTCGCGGTTCATGGCCACCGAGGGCATCGTGGACGTGGACAGCACGGTGGAAGCGCCGGCCGAACGCGAACAGGTGCTGGTGGACCGCGTGCGCGCCGCACGCCTGGGCATCACCCAGCAGGCCATCGCCGACGCGCTGGCGCTGGGCGTGGGCGGCCGCGACGTGACGTTCCTGCGCGATGGTGCGTCGAAGTACGCGGTTCCGGTTCGCCTGCGCCTGCCCGCCGGCGACCAGGCCAGTCTGGAGCAGCTGCTGACGCTGCGCGTGCGCGCCGGCGACGGCCGCCTGGTGCCGCTGTCGGAAGTGGTGACCGTGCAGCGCCTGCCGTGGGAGCCGGTGATCTATCACAAGGACCTGCTGCCGGTGGTCTACGTCACCGGCGACGAAGCCGGTGAGCTGGACAGCCCGCTGTACGGAATGTTCGAGCTGGTGGGCCAGGTGCGCGACAAACCGTTGGCCGGCACCGTGATCGAGCAGCGCTTCCTCTCGGCGCCGGAAACCGCGGCGGGCTTCTCGATCAAGTGGGACGGCGAGTGGCAGATCACCTACGAAACCTTCCGCGACATGGGCCTGGCCTATTCCGTTGGCCTGCTGCTGATCTACCTGCTGGTGGTGGCGCAGTTCCGCGACTACCTGGTGCCGCTGGTGATCATGGCGCCCATTCCGCTCACCGTGATCGGCGTGATGCCGGGCCATGCGCTGCTGGGCGCGCAGTTCACCGCCACCAGCATGATCGGCATGATCGCGCTGGCGGGCATCATCGTGCGCAATTCGATCCTGCTGGTGGACTTCATCAACCACGCGGTGGCCGGCGGGCAGTCGCCGGCCGACGCGGTGATCGAGGCCTGCGCCGTGCGCGCACAGCCGATCGTGCTGACCGGCCTGGCGGCGATGGCCGGCGCCTTCTTCATCCTGGACGACCCGATCTTCAACGGCTTGGCCATTGCGCTGATCTTCGGCATCCTGGTGTCCACCCTTCTCACGCTGGTGGTGATCCCGCTGCTGTACTACATGCTGCTGACGCGCCGCGCGAGCCAGGAGGCCACCGCATGACCGACACCACGACACTGGCGTGCCCGCACTGCCATTCCCTCAACCGCGTGCCGGCGGCACGGCTGGCGGACGGCCCGTCCTGCGGGCGCTGCCACCAGCCGCTGTTCACCCGGCACCCGGTGGCGCTGGGCGTTGATCACTTCGGTGCCCACGCCGACCGCAGCGAACTGCCGCTGCTGGTGGATTTCTGGGCGCCTTGGTGTGGTCCGTGCCAGACCATGGCACCACACTTCGAACGCGCAGCGGCCGATCTTGAGCCGCACATGCGCCTGGCGAAGGTGGACACCCAGTCCGAACCCACCCTGGCGCAGCGCTTCAACATCCGCAGCATCCCCACGCTCGCCCTGTTCCGCCAGGGCCGCGAGATCGCCCGCCAGGCCGGCGCGATGGATACCGCCGGCACCGTCCGGTGGGCGCGCGCCGCGCTGGGCCAGGCCCGCTGACTCAAGGCGCGGTGGCTCAGAACTGGTTGATCGGCAGCTTGAGGTAGCGCACGCCGTTGGCTTCCGGCGGCGGCAGGGCGCCGGCGCGGATGTTCACCTGCACGGCCGGCAGGATCAGGGTGGGCATGGCCAGCGTCGCATCGCGGGCGTTGCGCATGGCTACGTAACTGGCTTCGTCCACCCCGTCGCGCACGTGGATGTTGCCGCGCTTCTGTTCGTCGATGGTTGTTTCGCACCGCACCTCCCGGCCGCCGGGACCGTAGTCGTGGCAGACGAACACCCGGGTGTCGCCGGGCAGCGCGTACAGGCGCTGGATGGAGCGGTAGAGCGTGCCCGCGTCGCCGCCGGGGAAATCGCAGCGTGCCGTGCCGCCGTCGGGCATGAACAGCGAGTCGCCCGTGAACAGCGCATCGCCGATCAGGTAGGCCACGCTGTCATTGGTATGGCCCGGCACGGGGATGACGCGGCCTTCCAGCGCGCCCACCGCGAAGCGCTCGTCGTCGGCGAACAGGTGGTCGAACTGCGACCCGTCCACCGCGAAGTGCTCGCCGAGGTTGAAGATCGGCCGGAACGTCTCCTGCACCTTGCGGATGCCTTCGCCGATGGCCAGCACCGCGTCGGGCAGGTGCGGCTTGAGCCAGTGGCCGGCGCTGAAGTGGTCGGCATGGGCGTGGGTTTCGATGATCCAGCGCACGCGCAGGCCCAGATCGCCCACCGCCGACAGCACGGCCAGCGCCGAGGTCGTCGAGGTGCGCCCGGACTTGGGGTCGAAATCGAGCACCGGGTCGATGATCGCGGCTTCGCGGGTCGTGGTGTCGCTGACCAGGTAGGTCCAGGTGTTGCTGTCGCCGTGGAAGAACGGCAGGACGTCAGGCGCGGACATGGCGTGGGCTCCAGCGGTGGGTTGGCGTCAGTTTACGACTCGCCGCGCGTGGGGTCAGGCGTGCCGGCCGGCCGTGCGGGCCAGGGCCAGCGCCAGCACGCGCGCCTCCACCTTTTCCGCCAAGCCCGTCGGCCGGTCCAGGCCCATGCGCTGCATCGCTTCAGCATCGCCGCGGGCCGCCGTCACGAGCGCACGCGCCACCATCCGGGCCTTGCCGGCCGGGCGCGCGGTCTGCTGTTTGAGCCAGGCCAGTGCGCGCACCAGCCGCTGCTCCACGGGCGTGAAGTCGCTGCCCATCGGGAAATCGGGCAGCGCGCCGTCCCGGCGGAAAGGCGCCAGCCGTTCGGTGAGCTTGCCAGGGTGGTTGTTCACCGCACCGCTGGGCAAGGCGGCCGCAGCGCCCAGTTTGCCGCCGGCGCGCGCCGGCCCGGCCAATGCGTGCTGGAAGCGCGCGTCGGTCAGCCCGAGCATCGCCAGCACGCATTCCTCGTCGTTGCGGCCGCGCAGGTCGGCGATGCCGTATTCGGTGATGGCGACGTCGCGAAGATGGCGCGGGATGGTGGTGTGGCCGTAGTTCCAAAGGATATTGGAAGACGCCTGGCCGCCGTTGCCGCGCACCGCCCGCAGCATCAGCACCGAACGGGCATCGTGCAGGGCGTGGGCCATCGCCACGAAGTTGTACTGGCCGCCGACGCCCGACACCACGCGGCCGTCGTCGAGCCCGTCGGAAACGGCGGCGCCGAGCGCGGTCATCATCATGCAGGTGTTGAACAGGCGCGCGTCGCGGCGCTGTTCGCGCTCAAGCGCTTCGTTGTTGCCGTACAGCTCGTTGATGTGCGACACGCGCGTCATGCCGATGCCGCGCGCCTGCTCCGGGTCCAGCCCGCGCAGCCAGGCGTAGAGGTCCTTCGAACCCAGGTAGAACGCGCCGTCGAGGTAGCGGCCCTCGAAGGCCAGCCGGGCGTCGTCTTCGGGCGTGCTGGCGTCGCGGTTCAGGCGCGCCATCGCGGCGGGGTCATCGAGCACGCGGCGTGAAAGCACGCCTGCCTGCACCAGGCCGCGGAAGCCGTCATTGACCATCTCGCTGGCGCCGTACAGGCCCAGCCGGAACGGTTCGACGCCGCCGCTGGACTGCACCAGCTTCGATTCCGCCAGACCCGGCGACAGGGCTTCGAGCAGCGCGCGGTAAACGTCGTTGCGGGTGTGGCGCAGTACCAGGGCGTGGCACAGCGCATCGGACAGCGAGCCGATGCCGATCTGCAGCGTGCCGCCGTCGCGCACCAGCGTGCTGGCGTAAAGGCCGATGGCGTAGTCGGCGTCGCTGACCGGTTCGCGCACCAGGGCGAACAGCTCCGGTGCGGGCCCGGGCAGGTCCAGCACCAGGTCGAAGAAGTCCGCGTCCACCGCGCACGGCCCGTCCAGCCACGGCAGGTTCGGGTCCACCTCGGCGATGAAATACGGCCGCGGGTTCCCCAGCCGCGCCACTTCGTCGACCAGGTCGAAGGTGAGGTCGGGATTGCAGCTCAGGCTCAGCCGGGTGCCGCCGGGTTCACGCGCCACCTTCTGCACCAGCGCGTTGACGCCGCGCTCGGCCACCGCGCGCGCCACGTGCGTGTAGTTCAGGCTGACGTAGTGGCGCTGCGCTTGCGACGAGCCCAGCAGGGCGCCCGACTGCAGGTAGAACTCTTCGACCTTGATGTTGGCCGGCAGCTGGTCGCGGCGCATCGCCAGCGCATAGTCGAGCGACGGGAAGCCGGCGCCGAACTGGCGCTCGATGAACGGCGCCAGGAAGCGCTTCTGCAGCCCCGATCCCAGCGCCGGCGGCGTCAGCGACAGCGCGGTCAGCAGCTCCAGCGAAAGGCCGGGCTCGGCGGCGACCCGGCGCGTGATGGCGTTGAGCAGGCGGTGTGGCTTCCCCAGGCCCAGCGGCGC
>Ga0105045_10006515_pt1 | contig 10337 bp, 6 predicted proteins | sample MAT02_FD_78089 | JGI IMG/M metagenome (GOLD analysis project Ga0105045, IMG submission 78089) | Freshwater microbial communities from Lake Fryxell liftoff mats and glacier meltwater in Antarctica - MAT-02 (megahit assembly) | ecosystem: Environmental > Aquatic > Freshwater > Ice > Liftoff...
AAATCCGAAATCCGAAATGCTCTACCTCACCGAATCCGACGTTCGACAACTCCTTACCATGGATGCGGCGATTCCCCTCGTGGAAGCCGCGTTCCGCAAGCTCGCCCTCGATGAGGCCGTGAACGCCCCGCGGCAGCGCGTGCAAACCGACGCGGTGATGTTGCACATTCTCCCCGCCGCCGCGAAGACGCTCAACGCCATCGGGTTCAAGGCTTACACCACCGGCAAGTTCGATGCGATATTCCACGTCTACTTGTTCGACCCGAAAACCGGCGGGTTGAACGCCATCATCGAAGCCGATTACCTCGGGCAGGTGCGAACCGGTGCTGCGAGTGGAGTCGCCACGAAGAAGCTAGCCCGTGCGAACGCTAATACGGTGGGGCTGTTCGGCATCGGGAAACAAGCGCGAACCCAACTCGAAGCAGTCTGCAAGGTGCGGAACATTCGCCAAGCCCGCGTGTTCGCCCGCGATGGTGCCAAGCTTGCCACATTTTGCAAGGAAATGACCGAATCGTGTGGAACCGAAGTGATCCCGGTAACGACGCCCGAGGAAGCCGCAAAGGATTGCGATATCGTCATCACGGCCACATCGGCCCGTGATCCGATTCTGATGGGGCAATGGCTTTCCGAAGGTACCCATTTGAATATCGTCGGTTCGAATTTCCTCGGCAAAGCGGAAGTGGATACCGAAACGATCCGCCGGGCGAATCTGCTCACCATCGATAGCATCGAACAGGGCCGCTTGGAAGCCGGGGATTACGCGCGGGCGTTCCAAGAAGGGGCGAAGAGTTGGGCCGACGTGATATGCTTTTCGCGGGTACTCAGCGGTCGCACGCCCGGCCGCGAATCGGATGCGGATATTACGATCTTCAAATCGTTGGGTTTGGGCATCGAAGATGTCGCGGTCGGTGCGAAGGTGCTGGAGTTAGCAAAGGCCGCAGGGCTTGGAAGGAATATTATTTAACCGCAAAGGCGTCAAGGCGCCAAGGCGCTGAGAAGAACAGACAGTAAATAGATCTCTTGCTCTTCTCAGCGCCTTGGCGTCTTTGCGGTTAAATTCCGATTGCGGATTACTCCCCTTTGCCGGCTCCATCCAATCGGTGATCGACGCCGGCGGTGCGGAGTCCCGTCTTGGGGTCGATGCCGATGCTGTGGGCATCGCCTTGTTTTCGCTTGACCACCGTGTGCCCCAGAATCTTCAACGCTTTGATCGTTTCATCGATGCCGGGGTGATCTTCCATCGCAATCAAATCGGGGAACCATTGGTGGTGCTGCCGCGGGGCATCCACGGCGGATTGCACACCGGCCCCGTAATCGATGGTGTTGAGTATCACCGTGAGCACGGTGTTGATGATGGTGCGGCCGCCGGGGCTGCCGGTGACGAGGATCGGTTTGCCGTCTTTCAGAACGATCACGGGGCACATGGAACTCAACATCCGCTTGCCGGGGGCGATGGTGTTCGGTTCGGTGCCGATGCCCCCGAGGCGTGTGGTGATGCCGGGCTTGCCGTTGAAGTCGGTCATTTCGTTATTCAAGATGTACCCGGCACCGCGAACGACCACCCGGCAGCCGAACGCATTTTCCAGTGTGTAGGTGTTGCTCACCGCCATGCCGTCTTTGTCCACGACGCTGAAGTGGGTGGTGTTGTCGCCGGCGGGTTCGATCTTCAATTCCGGAGCGAGCGTTTCACTGATAGTCGCTTTGGTGATATCGATGCCGGCGGCGAGCTTCTTGGCGTGTTCCTTCGTGGCGAGATCGCCGGGAATCTTGGTGAACGCCGGATCGCCGAGGTAGAGTGCCCGATCGCAGTACGCCCGGCGTTGCGCCTCCGCGACGAGGTGCGCGGTTTCCGGGGAAGCCCACGGGTGCTTCTTCACCTCGTAGTTTTCGAGAATGTTCAGAATGGTGAACAGCGTGGTGCCGCCGGAACTCGGCGGCGGGCAAGCGAGGATTTCGTGGCCGCGGTAAGTACCGACCATCGGCTCGCGTTCGACCGCCTTGTAGTTTTTCAAGTCCTCCGCGGTGCCGATGCCGCCGCTCGCTTTCATTTCGGTAGCGTAAAGTTCGGCGAGGTTGCCGGAGTAGAAAGCATCGGCACCATTCTCAGCGATGGCGTTCAGCGTTTTCGCTAAGTCGGGAAGTTGCATCGTGTCGCCGGCTTTCCATTCGCTCTTATCCGCTTTGGAATATACGCGGCGGAACTCTTCGTTCATCGTCTTCTTGTCGTTCAAAACGGTGTTCATGCGTCCGGCCAGCCCGGCGGTCACAAGAAAACCCTCCCCGGCCAACTTCACAGCGGGTTGTACCAATTCTTTCCAAGGCAGTTTGCCGAACTTCTTGTGGGCCATCTCGAAGCCACGGGCGGTTCCCGGAACCCCGGCAGTGCGAATATCCTGATAACTCACCCCTTTGGCGAACATCTCCTTCGTCGCGGCGGCCGGGGCCATCTCGCGGTAGTCGATCACCGCGGGCTTCTTTCCTTCGCCCGGCCACACGAGCATGAAGCCGCCGCCGCCGATATTTCCCGCTTCCGGCCACGTTACCGCCTCGGCGAAGCCAACGGCAATCGCCGCATCCACGGCGTTGCCTCCCCGTTTCAGAATCGCCAAGCCAACGTCCGTCGCGGGCGGCGACACCGAAACAACCATCCCACCTTTGGAGGTGATCGGTGCCGATTGGGCGAACGCGGCGGATGCGATAACGCAAATGGCGAGTTGGGTGCGGAACATGCGGAATCCCATTTCGTGATACGGTAACAACCGCACCGTTAAATGGCGGTCGTCGTTTCCATCGGGTATTGTTGTATTGGCGAACGCGGCGGGAAGTCGCGTTCAACTCCCAAAGCCGCCGCAATACCCGAACGTGCGTTTGTGTGAAGGTTCTTGGAAGGAATACGCATCGCGGAAGCAGCACCCTACCGAGATAGCAGAGAACCGTTAGAATGTTCCGGCCTCATTTCCCACCGGCGCCGATGGCGGCGCGGTATTGGGCCTTCGCCCGGAAGTATTCTTGCATCGCGTTGATCTCGATGATCTCGGCGTCGAACGCCGCCTGCTCCCGCAGGGTCACCCGCAGAATATCGCTGCGGCCGAGCTTGAGTTGTTCCCGTTCGGCGCGGGCCACGGTTCGGGCAAGTTCCACACGCTTGTCCGCCTGCTTGTGAAACTCGAACGCTCGATCGAGCGCGGAGTACGCATCTTGAACGTCGGCTCGCACGATATCTTCCGCGAAGCGGAGTTGCTGTTCAATCTGAATCATTTGCGATTGGGCGAGGGCCATGCGGCCTCGGGCTTCCCGCCGTTGCAACGGGAGTTGGAACGTGAGGCCGGCGTTCAAACCGCTGCGATCCAAGCCGTTCGGCCCGGAAAGCGTACTCTTGCCGGGGCCGACGTCTTGGGAACCCATAAGCGCCGCGTTCAACGTCGGCAACGTTTGATTCGAGGCCAAGGCCAATTCCACGGCGGCCTTTTCCCGTTGCAACCGCAACCGCCGGGGTTCCGGACGCTGCTCGAAGGCGTAGGCCAAATCGGAATCGAACGACGCGGCATCGGCCGGAACCACATCGGGAAACGGCGGCAATCGTTCGATCGAATTCAACAGCGGCTGCCCCGATTCGTTGCGGTGGAACAGCGAGAGATCGATGGCGGCTTGTTGGAAAGCCCGTTGGGCTTGTACGAGAGCGGCACTTCGCATCGCAATGTTTTGCTGATTGTCGATGCGTTCGATGTTGGCCGTCGGCCCGATTTCCACTCGCTTCTTCAATTGATCGTCCCGGTCCACCGCCAAGTCGAGCAAGCCTTCCACGAGTTGCAGCCGCTTTCCCGAGGAAACCCAATTCCAATAGGTTAGTGCCGCCGCACGTTGGAAATCGAGGCGTTGGCGTTCGATTACCGGCTCGGCGAGTTGAACGTCGATTTGAGCTTGTTGAATCGTGGCCCGGGGGCGATCGATGGAACGATCTTTCAACAGTGGGGCGATGAATCCGGCGCGAAACTCTCCGCCGTCGGCGGTTTTCTGGCCGAGGTTGTAGCTTGGGAAATCGCCGTAGCCATTGCGGTAGCCGCCGAACACACCGATCCCGCCGACCGGCAGATTCTGCAGGAACCCGGCGGAACTGCGGAAGTTCGGGTATGTTCCGGGGCCTTGGCCATCGGCGGCGGAGTTGAGTTGGAAATCGAACACGCCCATCGCGGAAACGAGCCGTCCTCCGGCGATGGCCCGTTCCTGTTCGATGGCCCGCAGTAGCGGGTAATGCTGTTCCGTGGCATCGAGGATTTCTAGCAATCCCAGTGGGCCGCCAATGCTGGCGGTGCCGCCGCGGATCGAGGGAGCCGGGAGAACCTCCAAATTGTCGGATTGGCGGGGCGGCGGAAGCACTTCCCTTTCAACCGGTTGTTGGAAGGCGGTCTGAACGATCGGATTCGCTAATGGCATGGGTTTCGAGGGCACGGCGAATTCCGCCGGTGTTCCCAAAACGATCTCGGGTTTCGGCTTCGCACGGGGTGCTTTACTTTCGGTGAGGGCACACCCCGCGACGAACCAAGTGAACGACGCGGCAAGTATCGTGCGAATCACAGTTTGATTTTGGGCGGCTTGCCCACCTCTTCCTTGCCGGATTTCTTCGGTGCTTCCGGTGCGATCACCGGAGGGAAGCCATTGAATTTCCGCCATAGTTCGAATCCTAGCGTCACCCGGTTGAGGAATACCCAACCGACGGCGCGATTTCCTTGGCGGAGGTAAATACCTTCCGGCCATTCATCTTCGTCGTACTGGCTTTCGGGTTCCACAAGGATGCGGAACCTACCGAAGCCGTCATCCGTCGGGTCGAGCTGCCTCACTCGGCCGCCAAAGGTTCCTGTTGCCACGGAAGGCCAGCCGGCGAATTGCACGGCCGGCCAACCTTCGAACTGCAAACGCACGTGCGGGCCAACACCCGTGCGATCCATGTGGGCGGCGATCAACGGTGCATCCACACCGTCGACGTACAGTTCCACGACGCGATCGCTGGAATCCGGTACGATCACGGCGAGTTCGTCGCCTTCTTTCACCAGTTGTCCGCCGGCGCCGGAGTTCGCGGAAATCCGGAACACGACACCATCGACCGGGCTTATCACGAACCTCGCCTTGAACCGTTCAATTCGCGAATCCATTTCCTGCAAATCCCGTTCGACCGAGAACAAGTTCTGCTCGGCACGCCGCCAGTCCCTTCGGGCGGTGGCCACCGAGTTGATGCCCGCCGCATCCGCCTGTAGCACCAAGGATTCCCCAGTGATCAAGCTGGCCTTGGCCCGTTTCACTTCGGCCGCGGCCCGGTGAGTATCGGTCTGGGCACGGTCGGCCCGCATCTTGGCTTCGTCCCGGCTCAATTCGGATTCCAGGCCGCCGAACGTTTTATCCTTGAACAGTTTCTCGAACATTTCAAATCGCTTGTTCTCGAAACCGTAGGCAAAGTCGGCGTTCTTAGCAGCTTCTTCATTGACGGACACCATCGACGCAGCCGCATCGCGGTTGGCTTTCGCCGCTTTCACCGCGGCATCGGCGGCCTTTTCCTGCGCCTTCACCCCTTGATCCTGCTCGGAAACTTCCTCCTCGGCGGCCTTCCGGCGGCTGTACATAAACTCTCGCTGAGACTCCAACCGTTCGGCCAGATCGGGGTCATTATCGTCAATATCGGCAATTGGGTCGCCCATCTTTACCTTGGAGCCTTCCACAACGTGCCATTTGCGGATTTGCCCGCCTACCAGCGCCGTCACAACCTGCTTGCGTTCGATCGGCGCGAAGGCGACCACTTGGCCGGGGGCGCGCACCGTTTGCTGCCATGGCACGAACACCAGGATGAACGGTGCGGCGAAAAACGCCAGCCCGAGCATGCGTGCGGACCATCTCGCGGAGGAAGGGGAGCGCAATCCACGAAGAGTGGGCAGCATGGTGGTGTCACTGAACGGAATCGGATCAATGGCCGTCATGGTTATGGCCTCGCTCGAAAGGGTTTCGGGATTCCCAAGGGACGACCCGGGCGCAGCGGGAGATCATTTGCGGATTGGCCGATGAGATCAGCAGCGTCCAGGGGGCATTGGGATCGAAGAGAAAATCGGCAAGTTTTGAATCGCCTTCGCAATCGGCAAGGTCGAGTACCCCGTCGAGGATGAGTAATCCTGGCCTGCGGACAATCGCACGGGCGATCAAAAGCCGCCGAGTATGGACTCCGGAAAGCGGATTGCCATCCGGTGTCAAACGTGTATCCAACCCGGCGGGTAATCCCCGCAAGACTTCGGTCAGCTCGACGATTTCGAGCGCTTTTCGGATTTCGCCCAAAGACAAATCCTCGTTGCCGAACCTCAGGTTTTCGAGAATCGTGCCTTGCACGATTTCCCGCCCTTCCACCAAGGCCACCCGTTCGTGGAGTTGCCCGGCTACCAAGTGACGGATGTCTTGTCCGTTTAATTCTACCGTGCCGAGTTCCGGCTCACGGTAACCGCAGAGGATTTCAAAAAGAGTAAATTTCCCCGAATTGTGCGTGCTTACCACCGCGATTCGTTCCCCGGGCGAGACATGGAAATCTTGGGCATCCACGGCCAACGGGCCAACGCCGGGTAATTGTTCCTCACCTTCCCGATTCAGCGGAAGGTCGGTGAGTATGCCGAGCTTCTCGCACCCGGCGAGCAGGTCGTAGAACGTCTCGGCGAACTTGCCCAGCTTGGCCACCGATCCGACCACGAGCGCCACGATGAGTTCGGCCGCCACGAGTTGGCCCAGTGTCAACTGCCGGTTGATCACCAAGTACGCCCCTAAACCTAACAGGGTGCTGCTGAAAATGACCTGCAGTGCCAGTCCGAAGAGTGTCTGCCGCCAGACAACCCGGAAATGTGCCTTGCGGGCCGAGATGTATTCTGAGGCCAACGCCTCGGCACGTTGCACTGCGAAGTTCTGTCCGCTTGTCGACTGAAAAACCCCCGGATTGCGGGCGAGTTCCTGCAACCATGCCGCCACATCGTATTTCACATGGGATTCCTGCAACGCCGTTCGGATGCCGCCCCGACCCAGTACGAAAAGCAGAATGGCGATGCCAGTCAACATCACCAAGTCGAACCCCAGCAGGAAGGGATGGTAGAACGCCAGCACGGTCATGCCTACGACCACGGTCACCACGAGGGCAATGCCATCGAGCAGCAGAAAGGCCAAGGATTTCTGGACGTTCATCACATCGAAGAAACGGTTGGCGAATTCCGGCCCATATTCGCGGTCGAACGCAGCGATTTTCGTCCGCGGCAGACGGTGCGAGTAATCGGCGACCACACGGACAAACAAGCGTCGCTGGAGGCATTCCACGGTGTACGTCTGCACAGCCCGGATGGCCGCAGCCAAGCCGAGGCATCCCACCAGCACGGCGCAGATCACCAGCACCGGCCACATCAGCACCCCGAAAGCCACGGTGTTCACCAGGGTTTCCACAGCGATAGGGGTGGCTAACGACAGCACCCCCACTCCGAGAGCAAACGCAATAATCGCTGCGATATCGCGGCGTTCGTAGCGAAGGAGCTGCCCCAGTCTCGTGAACGGTTTGGCGGGCGGATGGGAGTGATCGTGCTGTGGATCCATCGTATTCCCGGATCGGTTGACTGTAAAAAAACCGGAGACGCCACCCCGGATGGGGTGATGGCTCCGGTCCAAATCCGTTCCGGCGGGTCACGCGGGAGCGGCTACGGATGGTTCGTGTAGCCTTCCGAACGCGAACCCGACGACGAATCGCCCTGCCCGCCGACGGAGGTGTACTACCGATACCAACTTAGGGAGTATGCCTTACAGAACAAGCCGCGGAGCAGACCGGTAGAGTGCTCGTGCTTCTCGGAAAAATGCCACCCTGCGGATTGCATTCATCCTTGGCAACAAGAATTGCAACCCGGCGCAGTGCTCGTGCAAGTCATCGATGCCGATTCGTGGAATGATGCCATGGGTCAATATCACGCGATTCAAGGATGGGAGCCCTACAAGCCCATGCTCGACGAAAACGGCAACCCATACCCGGAAGATTCTTTGCCCATTCCGCGTAGTCGATATTCACTTCCCGCGCAGCGCCGTCACGCGGGCCACTTCGGCGCAGTCCTTGTCGCCGCGGCCACTGAAGCAGACCACCACGATATCCTCGGGGGCGCGCTTCGCCGCGATCCGCATCGCTTCCACCACGGCATGGCTCGTTTCCAAAGCCGGGAGGATGCCTTCGAGCTTGCTGCACTGGTAGAAGCCGTCGAGCGCCTCGTCGTCCGAGATGCTCGTGTACCGCACCCGTTTGCGATCCTTCCAGAAGCTGTGCTCCGGGCCGACGCCGGGGTAATCGAGGCCCGCGCTCACACTGTGAACGTCCGCGGTTTGGCCGTCGTCGTCTTGTAATACGTAGGTGAAAGTGCCGTGGAGCACGCCCGGCAGGCCGAGGCTCAGCGTCGCGGCGTGGCCGCCCGGCTTCTTGCCGTAGCCCCCGGCTTCCACGCCGACCAGTTCCACTTCTTCATCATCGGCGAAGGGATAGAACATCCCTGCCGCGTTCGACCCGCCGCCGACGCAGGCCACCACCACATCCGGCAAGCGGCCGAATTGCTCCAAGCTTTGCGCCTTCGTTTCTGCGCCGATCACGCTTTGGAAATCGCGCACCATCTGCGGGAAGGGGTGCGGCCCGATCACGCTGCCGATGATGTAGTGCGTGTCTTCCGCGCTGCTCATCCATTCGCGCATCGCTTCGTTCACCGCGTCGCGCAGGGTGCAGCTGCCGCTCGTCACGGGGAACACTTCCGTACCCATCGCCTTCATGCGGAAGACGTTCAACTCCTGCCGGCGGATGTCCTCGGTGCCCATGTACACGCGGCAGGGCAGGCCGAAGAACGCCGCGGCGGTGGCCGTGGCCACGCCGTGCATGCCGGCGCCGGTCTCGGCGATCAGGCGCGTCTTACCCATGCGCAGGGCCAGCATCGCTTGGCCGATGGCGTTGTTGATCTTGTGGGCGCCGGTGTGGTTGAGGTCTTCGCGCTTCAGGTAGATGCGGGCGCCGCCGGCTTCTTTCGTCAAACGTTCGGCGAAATACAACCGGCTCGGTCGGCCGACGAACTCGTTGAGAATGCGGTGGAATTCCGTCTGGAATTCTGGATCGTCTTGGGCTTCCGCGTAGGCGGTTTGCAATTGTTCGAGGGCGAACATCAGCGTTTCGGGAACGAAGCGACCGCCGTAATCGCCGAAGCGGCCCTTGGCGTCGGGAACGTGGGAGACGGGCATATCGAGAAGCGCGGGCATGAAATCACCGGGGGTGCGGAGCGAATTCGCGGCGGGTTATTGTAGGCCGCACCGGCGAATCGAGGCCATGTACCCGGCGATGGGTGCGCCAAAGTTTTCTGACACCCAACCCCCCACCCGCCGTTCTCGCTGCGCTCGACCGACGACCTCCTCCACAAGTGGGGAGGTGAAGAGTGTGGCTGTATTCGGTGCATCGTCATTGACCAATCAGAACCTCGGACAAATGCGAATCCGCCCCGGGCGAGAGCACGATCGAACCCGCGTACACTTCGGGGTAACGCACCGCCACATCGACGGAATCGCCCGAATCGTCGCTGACGCTTCCGGCTCCGATACAATTTCCACGTTCACCCCAACTCATCGAGATTGCACCATGGAAAAGCGCGCGAATGCCGTCACGTTCAAAGGCGAAGGCAAGACCCTCGTCGGCCCGGCGATCAAGGCCGGCGATACGGCCCCGGATTTCAAATGCCTGAGCGGCCTCAGCCCGGTCACGCTGGCCGATACCCCCGCGAAGGCCCGCATCTTCAGCGTGGTGCCGTCGCTCGACACGCCGGTGTGCGGCATGCAAACGAAGAAGTTCGACGAAGGCTTGGCCGCCCTCGGCGACAAGATTGCCGCATATACGGTCAGCCTCGATCTGCCCTTCGCCCAGAAGCGGTTCTGCACCGCCGAGGGCGTGAAGAGCATGCAAACGCTTTCGGATGTCCACAACCATTCCTTCGGCACAAGCTGGGGCGTGTTGCTGGAAGGCCTGCCGCTCAGCCTGCTGGCCCGCAGCGTATTCGTGGTCGATAAGGCCGGCAAGGTGACGTACGCCGAGTACGTTCCGGAAGTGACGAACGAACCGAACTACGCCGCGGCGATGGAAGCGTTGAAGGCCGTGGCGTAAACCGACCTCGGTATTTCGGAGCTGGAAGCGTCAGCGACGATCAACGCTCGAATCGTCGCTAACGCTTCCGGCTCAGAAAAACCAAATCATCCCATATGCTCTCCTCGGTATTTCGGAGCTGGAAGCGTCAGCGACGATCAACGCTCGAATCGTCGCTAACGCTTCC
>Ga0105045_10006517_pt1 | contig 10335 bp, 8 predicted proteins | sample MAT02_FD_78089 | JGI IMG/M metagenome (GOLD analysis project Ga0105045, IMG submission 78089) | Freshwater microbial communities from Lake Fryxell liftoff mats and glacier meltwater in Antarctica - MAT-02 (megahit assembly) | ecosystem: Environmental > Aquatic > Freshwater > Ice > Liftoff...
AGCGAGGTCGACGGGGGTCGAACCCGCAACCTCCGGATCGACAGTCCGGTGCTCTAACCAATTGAGCTACGACCCCTCGCTTGGGTCATCTTCACCACTCGCGAGACACCAATGGTGCCTTACGAACGAGTAGAAAGTATAGCCCGCATACATTGTCTCGCAAGGGCTGTCGCTGCCCGAACTCTGTTCAGTCGTGCTGCCATGGCTTATTTTGCGATCAATCAATCCGGAAGTAAGGAAAAGTAGGGATAAACGGATAAAACTGCGATCATAAAATCTCTATTCCCGGAAACAAACTGACTTGCAACTCCTTTCAAACCTAGAATTTTTTGTGCATCACAGTGCATCTGTCGAGTTTACCGGTCGGGTGCATCGGTCGATGGATTGCTCGGCGTTGATGCCGGTTGTTGACGCCTGTCGTTGATGGCAGGCGTTTCCGGTCGTATTTTTGGAGACTCAGCTCATGCAAATTGTTAGCGATTTCCTCATTGGAATACTTTTTGATGCTGGAAAGCGTATCGAATACAGCGTTCTTCACATGAATTTGGTGCAGTGGGCGATCTTTGCAATCACCTTTCTCGGGCTTGGAATGCTAAGTCTCCGAAGCCAACGTTAGATTGGACAAGGCCGAAATGCGAGCCGACAAATGCGAGCCGGCCTGGGGCCCTTTCTACGCTTTCTTTCTTAAGGCAAAAATACTTTTTTGCGATTGAATCAGCTCGCTGATGGTACCGAACGAGACGACTTGGCCACCCAACTCAGACGGCCCGGGCCCGAGGTCAATTCCGTAGTCTGCCGCGCGAATAACTTGTTCGTTGTGCTCTATCATGAGGACGGAATGTCCGCCCGCGATGAGTTTTCTCAATGATTGGAGTAGCTTATCGACGTCATGGAAGTGCAAGCCCGTGGTCGGTTCATCCAAGATGAAAAGCGTAGATTGGGTTGCCGAATCGGTTAGGTAAGTTGCCAGCTTCAGCCGCTGTGTCTCACCAGCTGACATCGTTGGCGCACTCTGTCCTAATCGCAAGTAACCCAACCCCAAGTCAATCATCGGATCTAATCGTGATTGGAGCTTAGGTTGTCCACGAAAGAACTCCTTTGCTTCAATGACACTCATCGCCAAACAATCCGCGATGGACCTGTCACGATACTTCACTTGTAGTACGTCGAGCGTGTAGCGACTTCCATGACACTCGGGACATACGGTTTGAATATCTGCCAGAAACTGCATATCGATCGCCAGGAATCCGTCTCCTTCACATCGATGACATCGTCCTGCCTCATTGTTAAAGCTAAAGTGACCAGCAGGCATGTTCCTCGCTTTGGCTTCGGGAGTCGCGGCAAAGACTTTGCGGATGTCATCGAAGACTCGCGAGTAAGTAGCTGGGTTACTTCTTAGCGAAAGACTGATCGGTTCCTGATCTATCACGAGGACATTCTTAAGTTGCTCTAACCCGTCGATTGATTCAAACGGTAATGCATTCCCTCCAGAGCGACCAAAATGCTTTTCCAGTGCCACTGCGAGCGTGTCCATGACAAGAGTACTTTTCCCACTACCGCTCACTCCGGTAACGACTACGAGTTTCCTTAACGGAATGGTCACGTCGATCGACTTCAGATTGCGACCGCTCGCGCCACGAATGGTCACAGATTTTACTTGTACATCGATTCGATTCGTCGTGGCTTCCGGAATTGTTATCGACGATTCTGGTTTTTCCCCGGCAGCAGAAAATTCGAGCTGGGAATGGAGACGGAGGGAATCCACGGCTAGCGCCGTCGGCTCAGGGGATTGGTTCGTTGCGAAAAGATATTTTGCTGTCAGCGTTTTCGATTTCCTTAATTGATCGATCGTGCCCGCAAACTGTACTTCACCGCCGAGTTGACCTGCATGCGGACCGATCTCGACTAGCCAGTCCGCTTTGAGAATTAAACCTGGCTCATGTTCAACGACCAGCACGGTGTTGCCTCGATCACGAAGAGCGAGAATGGCCTTGGAAAGCTGTTCAGTATCGAAGGGATGGAGCCCTACGGTCGGTTCGTCGAGAACATAGAGCATACTGACAAGATCAGAGCCCAGCGAAGTCGTGAGAGTGACTCGAGTCGCCTCGCCACCGGAAAGAGTCCGTAGCGGGCGGTCAATCGCCAGGTATCCCAATCCAACCTCTTGAAGATATCGCAAACGACTACGAATCTGATGTAAAGGATCAGCGACAATCCTTTGGTTGGTTTCATTCCATTCTTGTGCACCGAGCCAATCCAGTGCTTGGTCGACGGCCATCTGGGATACGTCCGTAATGGAAAGTCCGGCGATCTTGTACGCCAGTGAGTCGGGGTTAAGTCGTTTTCCATCGCATGTTGGACAGCTATGATACGTTCGCCATCGGGCCGCAAATATTCGGATGTGCATCTTGTATTTCTTGCGATCAAGCCATGCGAAGAAACCGTCTAATCCTCCGAATTGACGTTCTGGCACTCCATGCTGTATCAAGCTCCACGCTTTCGTTGAGAGCTTCTTAACAGGCACATCGGTTGAGATTCCGTAGTCGCTTGCAAGGGCCAGTAGCTCAGACAGTTCGTGGGAATACGCTGGTGTTGTCCAGGGTGCGATGGCACCATTCCTTAGCGAAATATTGGGGTCTGGAACGACTTTATTTCGATCAACTTCCGAGACTTCTCCTATGCCCTCGCAAGTGGGGCAAGCCCCTAAGGAACTATTGAAGCTGAAGGTTCTTGGCTCTGAATCTCGAAAGGACCGATTGCAAGCATGACAGATGCGATCTCGACTGAAGCAGCATTGAAAGTAGTCGGTCCCGTTGACTTGATACACGCCGGTAGAATCGTCAGGTGCTTCTCCGATTGAAGCGCGATCGATCATGACCACTACTTTTCCGTCCCCCCACTGCAAAGCTGTTTCCAGTGACTCAACAGATGGGGCGCCAGATGGTCCGGTAGTAATACGATCAACGATAATATACCCGCGTTGCGACTTCTTCGCGGCAGCAGCCATCGACTCTCGGTCATCGTCGGCCAGATTCCAGGCTTGGGCGCCGATAACGACTCTCGCGAATCCCGCCTGTTGCAGATTAGCCAATTGCATCGCTAAGTCTTGGCTATCAGTCCATGCCAGCTCGAATGCAATCATGGCTCTTCCGGGACGAAGCGTGCGAATCCAGCAGGAAACTGATGCCGCGTCGTGCCGCCGGACCTCGCGGTTACAGCCTGGGCAATAGAGCGTTGAGGCTCTCGAAAACAAGATCCGCAAGTAATCATCCACCTCGGAAATGGTGCCGACAGTGCTACGATTTGTTCGAGGTACTCCAGAGCGTCTTACGGCAATGGCAGCCGGCAAATTCGTAAGCGTTTTGTAATCAGGTTTATCCAGTCGCTGTAGGAATTGCCGCGTGTAGGGAGAAAAGCTTTCGATGTAGCGGCGCTGTCCTTCCGCGTATAGCGTATCGAGAGCAAGGGAGGTTTTGCCACTGCCACTAACGCCACAAACGATCGTCAATTTATTTAAGGGAATATCAACATCGATAGCCTTCAGATTGTGTGAATGAGCACCGCGTAGATGAATCGCAGGGGCGACTAAGGACGCGTTATTGGAGCGATTCATGCTTCCTGAGTTCAAAAGACGTAGTCCTTAGTCAAAATTTAACGATCACAACGGATTTTATGAGCTAAACTGGTCCACGATGGCGATTAGTGATAAGGCTTAAATGGTGAACGGAATGTGGCTTTTACCAGTCACGTTTTCTAGCAATGGTCAGTCAATTCAATCTATTCATTCGATTCATGATTCGAACTACGATATACGGCATCCGGCTCGCCTCGTTATTTTTGGCTGGATATTGGTTGTTGCTTTTTACAGCAACTCACCTCCCGGCAGTGCCGATGCCGGATATGCCTAACTCAGATAAAGTCATCCACTTCAGTGCCTTTGCCGGTCTCGCATTCTTGATGGCGTGGGCAATTCCGACTTTCCCAAACAAGCTTTGGATGAGTGTATCGCTGGCGTTGATATTGACCATCACCTATGGTGCAATCGATGAGATTTCGCAAACGCCGGTTGGCCGAACTGCGGACGTGATGGATTGGGTGGCAGACTCAATTGGGGCCGTTTTTGGGATTCTCTGTTACGTGGTGTTACGTCAAATTATTGTCATGCTTGGCAAATCTCAGCCTGAGTCGCAGCCCATGACTCTAGAAGTCCCGCTGGGGTAAGGTTTCGGTCCACATCGGCCTCCGCCATCAAGCAAGCGTCCATCGCTCGCGCAGCAGCCGACATCGAAATCTTATTCGGGTTTATGACGGCTTCTTGGTTGTGGACTCTATCGCTGATCAGGATCGATCTGTAGTAGTCGCATGCAAACCAAAACAATAACTTAAGCCGCACTCGACGGGCTGAGCCTTCCTCTCCGACGCTTTGGCTTTGCGCCAGCATGATTTTGGAAAGCCCCACAAAATCCATCGGGCGTTGCGATAACATCCCATGCAACTCTCGCCGAAACTTGCGTAACTCCTCGTCAGCAAGGAGCGATGCCAACCCGATAGAACCAACCGAAATCGCGGCAATCTCGTTCGCAACCGCTGGATCCGTAACAATCCCATTTCGAATCAGCAACGTTGCAACCTGATCGACATCAAGGCTCTTGAACCTCACGATCTGCGAACGCGAACGGATCGTTGAAAGCTGCCGCTGCTCATTCGTTCCAATCAGAAAGATTAGAGAACCCGAAGGGGGTTCTTCGAGTGTTTTGAGCATGCTGTTAGCAGCTTCATCAAGGATCGTATCAGCATCGTCGATAATGGCGACGCGTCGAACACCGGCAAATGGCTTCACGTGAAGCTCATAGCAGAGGCCTTCTCGCATACGGTTCTCTTTCGTACCGACCAGTTTATCGATTGAAAGGCTCGACGCATTGGCCGACTTTGCTATTTCAAGCAAATCGGGATTCGTGTCGGCATCGACTTGGACACAGGATTCGCAAATTCCGCAGGGAATCATCTTCCCTGGCAACTGACGTAAGCAGAGCATCGACTTGGCTACTAGTCTCGCAAAAGTCCGCTTGCCGATCCCATCGGGACCGACCAGAAGAAAAGTACTCGCGAGACGGGTTTGCCGAACCGCATTATCAAACCACGTACGCTGATCTAGGTGACCTAACAAGTCAGACCACATCATAGAAATCGGCTCGCTACTCAAACGCTCCGGCTAACGGGCAACACGTCGATTGTCCTATTGGTGACTACTGGACCATTTCGCTTGCAAAACCAACTTTATCCAATGCAGCAATCGCTGCTTTGGGGTCGAAATTACTATCAACTTCGACTAGGACGACTGGATTATCAATCGTTCCTTCCTTTTTCTGTTCAGCAAGCTTCACGGACGAAACGCCGGAAACCTTAGCAAGAGCCTTTTCGACAGTCGGATAGCATCCAAACGGGCAGTGCATTTCTGCCACCTTCATCGACACCAAAGTCACGCTTGCAGGAGCCAGAGCCGCCGCAGTCGTTCCACTCGTAGGCGCCGTTGGACTACCGGCTGGTTTTGTGGGGGTTGTCGGTGCAGGGGCAGGCGGAGTGCAACCAAATGCGAGAACCGAGCAACATACAAAAGCAAAACCAAATAGACGCATCACGGATATTTCCTTGTTGTCGGAGACTGAATTAAACGATTACACAAAAGATTTTAAGCTATCCCGCATCTTTTTCAATCCTTATCTGAAGAACCTCGAGACTTTACGAGGTTTGACTTCAAGGAACGCTCAGAAATAAACGTAACGAACTCTTCTTCTAATTTCGCCAAATCTTCGACGATCCATCTGTCTAGTAACTCAAGCGAAGGTTTACCGACCGTTTTCGTCGTCATCGTCTTCCAGAAATCCGCTTGATGACTCTCGTCACCGTCGCTATGGGTAGAATCGGCAGTAGAATTGACATACATGGCAGTAACCCTCCTCAGGAGCTCGCTAAACATCGCAAATCCTATTCCTTTGGACTCTTTGATTAGTCGATTGGTTCGCATCGCACCCTGAATAACTGGGATTTTTTTACGACAAATTCTGACACTTTGGCTGATCTCATCTTCCCTTTCCTTGGTAAAGAAACGAATCGCTGGCGATGAGGAACAGGTGTCCAAATTCACGTTGAGTCGGAATCCGAGCTATATGTCACGCCAAGGGTGTGTCTCGGTGCTACCGTAGCATTATCATCTTTATGAGATACTGACTCGCCTTTTTAAGCCTCCATAACTGTTGACTTGAAGAGTTCTATGGGTCATAATTGGTCTCCCTCCCCCGAAGCAACTTCGAAATATTTCCAGCTTCCCCACCTCGATCGATGTAACGAAGACCATGAATATGGGATACGCTTCGGACTTAGTTGACAGTGATTCAATAGGCCATCGTGTTGAATGGCGAAACTTCTCTAGCTCTTCATGGCTTGTTGTACTCGTCTTATTCAGTCTGATGGCACCTCAGGTTGGCTATTCTCTTGACAATTCAATCGAGAGTGGCTTACCGGATTCGACGGATGGAATTGAGTTCTTTGAAAAACATATTCGACCGATTCTGATTGATAACTGCTATGAATGCCACGCGGGGAACGAGTCCAAAGGAGGGCTTCGACTAGATTCAAAGTCGTCGCTTGATGCGGGCGGAGACTCGGGGACTGTCGTTGATCCTGGTCGGCCAGACTCTAGCCCGCTCATTGAAGCCGTTCGCTATAAGAATCAAGATCTCCAGATGCCGCCAAAGAATCGACTCTCACCGGAGAAGGTTGAGGCGCTTGAGCGATGGGTCAGCCAAGGCGGAGCGTACCCAATTTGGGATGCATCGAATCCGACGGGCACAGGGGATGCAAGCCCGGCTGGGGAGCAACCGATGGATACTAAGCCGACAGGAATGTCGATCGAAGACGGTCTGAATTTTTGGTCGATGCAGCCTATCGGAACACCGGCGGTACCGATCGTTAATGATTCTGAATGGGGCAGGAATCCTATCGACGCGTTTGTTCTGTTCAAGTTGGAGCAGGCGGGACTAAAACCGTCGGCCTCCGCCGATAAACGCAGCCTGATTCGCCGTGTGACGTTCGATCTCACTGGATTGCCTCCAACGCCTTCAGAAGTCGACGCATTTATCGCCGATGAGTCAGCGGATGCTTATTCGCGCATCGTGGACCGATTACTCGATTCCCCCGAATATGGAGTTCGTTGGGGACGACACTGGTTGGATGTGGCTCGCTATGCGGACTCCAATGGGCTTGACGAAAATATGGCTTTTGGACATGCGTGGAGATACCGAGACTATGTTGTCGATGCGTTTAATCGCGATAAACCTTTCGACCAATTCTTGACGGAGCAAATAGCTGGCGATTTGTTGCCCTCCGCTAATCAGGAGACACGAACCGCCACGGGTTTTCTAGTTTTGGGGGCGAAGGTTCTAGCTGAACGTGATTCTGAAAAGCTCCTCATGGATACGATCGATGAGCAAATCGACACAGTAGGAAAAGCGTTCTTGGGAATGACTCTTGGCTGTGTGCGATGCCATGATCATAAGTTTGATCCGGTGAAACAAAGCGACTACTACCGTTTGGCAGCGATCTTCAAGAGTACCAAGACATTTCGTGATAAAGGCAACGAAGTCATCCACTATTGGAGCGAAGAGGTCTTCGCTACTGCTGACGAGCAGGCGAAGATCAAAGCGATCGATGAAGAGATCGCAAAGAAGCAAGGGGCTGCAAACTCGTTCAAGTCAGAGGCGATGAATAAGTTGCGGGTTGCGGCGCGTTCAAAGGCGACAGAATATCTTATCGCAGCTAGTCATATTTCTTCTATGAGCTCGCTTCAGGAGATCACGGAAGTTACCAGTCCGCTTGATTTGCATCCACGAATCTTGCATCACTGCCGTAAGCATTTAGAGTTTCATCGTGAGTCTCCTTTTTTTGCTGTGTGGCATGAACTGGCTGCTCGTCACGACACAGAAGGTATTGCATCGCATTATCGACCGCTTTTCGAAGCCGCACTGAAGGTCGAAGAAGTAGCAAAGTCTACATCCAGTACGGATGCGAAACCACTTGTAGAGAACAACGACACAGAGAACAACGACACAGAGTTCAATCGCGCGCTGTTGGAATCAGCACGAGCTGCTTTGGCTGACGTAGCGGGTTTTCTCGCAGTCCCTGCCAAGCCCGCCTCGGCATTCGATGACATAACGTTAAAGGAATACTATCGATTGGCAGACGAAGCCCGCGTTCTGGAAAGCTACTCGCCAGAACTTTCGGCTTCCATGGCGGTTCGCGAAGGAACGACACTTGAAGAGATACCGATTCACATTCGCGGAAGCCACCGGAACTTGGGCAGTAACGTAGCTCGTGGATTTCCCGAAGTCATGTGTAGCGCGACGGGACAAACCATACTTCCTAGCAATCAAAGCGGACGTTTGGAGTTAGCCCGGTGGATGTCCCATTCGTCGCATCCTCTGACGGCTCGAGTTTATGTGAATCGTATTTGTGGCTGGCACTTTGGAAACGCGATCGTAAGAACGACAGAGAACTTTGGAGCCGTCGGAGAACGTCCGACACATCCAGAACTCCTCGATTGGCTCGCACGATATTTGATCCAATCCGGTTGGTCTACTAAAGAGCTCCATCGATTGATTCTGGCGTCACGCACCTATCAGATGGCGGTCGCTTCAGACGCGAACTCGGAGTTTCGAACCATTGATCCTGAGAATCGACTGCTGTCACATTTTCCGATGTTACGCTTGGATGCTGAGCAGATTCGCGACTCGGTCTTGTCTGTCTCTGGCCTTCTGGATCGATCGATCGGTGGTAAAACGTTGCCCTTAAGAAATCGACAATTTGTGTTCGATCATACCTCATGTGACCGAACCACTTACGACAGTACACGAAGGTCTATCTACTTACCGGTTATTCGAAATAACTTATACAGCTTATTTGAGCAATTCGACTTTCCCGATCCAACGATGCCAACGGGTCATCGCAACACGACGACGGTTGCGCCCCAGTCTCTTTTTATGATGAACTCCGATTTGGTTCTCGATGCGTCGCGTGAGATGGCAACGGGCCTTTTGACTACTTATCGAGATATTCCGGACAGACTTGCAATGGCTTACCGTAAGACTCTATCCAGAGATCCATCCGAATTCGAAATTGCGGAAATTACTCGATTCATTTCAGACGTCAATAATGGTGCTGTCGATAGCTTAGGAGATGATATGCAAGCCAACGAAAAGCAAGCATGGACTTTGATTTGTCAGAGTCTATTTTCCTCAAACGAGTTTTTCTATTTGAGATAGTTCGATGAAAGTTAAACCGATGAACGCAACTACCGGATCGCTTTCCACGCGACGAGCTCTTTTGAGAAATTCGGCGGTAGGTTTTGGGTACCTTGCACTCAACGCAATGCTACAAAAGGAATCCAAAGCGGCCGATGAGCCTGAATCGAAGAAGCTCATTCTTGCCAAGGAACCTCATTTTCCGGCTCGCGCTAAACGTATTGTTTTTTTGTTTATGAAAGGTGGTCCATCTCACGTCGATACGTTTGATCCTAAGCCGCTATTAGATCGTGACGATGGTAAACCACCACCATTCGATTTGCCCAAAGTTCTTTTTGCTGCTCAGGGAAATTTGCTTAAATCCCCTTGGAAGTTCCATCAGCATGGTCAAAGTGGACTTCCAGTTAGCGAACTCTTCCCAAACGTGGCGAAGCATGTGGATGATCTTTGCATTCTTCGGTCGCTGCATGGGACCAATCCGGCTCATGGTGGCGCTTCGTTAAAGTTACATACCGGAAGCGATCAATTCGTACGGCCAAGCTTAGGTTCATGGGTGACATACGGGCTTGGCACGGAGAATGAGAATCTTCCAGCCTTCGTGACGATATGTCCAACTTTAGCGCACGGTGGCGTCAACAACTGGGGCGCAGCCTTCCTTCCCGCGGATTGCCAAGGGACTCCGATCGGCAATGCCAGCCTAGCAGCAGAATTGGCTACTGTAAAACATATTCATAATTCGAGAATTGGACTCTCGCTCCAGCGTCGCCAATTGGACCTTTTACAATCGCTCAACAACGATCACCTCAAAAACTCCGATTCGGAGGAAGCCCTCAATGGCAGACTCAACTCTTTTGAACTTGCTTATCGTATGCAGTCTACCATGCCAAGCATTCAGAACCTATCAAACGAGACTCGCGACACTATGCGACTCTATGGAATTGATGATCCTGTAACGGCAAATTTTGGACGCCAATGCTTGATGGCTCGCCGATTTCTAGAAAATGGCGTTCGGTTCGTTCAAGTCACTCACAGCGATAGC
>Ga0105045_10006522_pt1 | contig 10328 bp, 9 predicted proteins | sample MAT02_FD_78089 | JGI IMG/M metagenome (GOLD analysis project Ga0105045, IMG submission 78089) | Freshwater microbial communities from Lake Fryxell liftoff mats and glacier meltwater in Antarctica - MAT-02 (megahit assembly) | ecosystem: Environmental > Aquatic > Freshwater > Ice > Liftoff...
CGAAAGCCAGCCTGAGCTAGATGGCAGGAAGCACAACTACCTTGCTGCCAATGTTTAACATTAATGGGGTTAATAGTTAATGCTGTTTCATGAAAAAGTAACTTTCCAAGTTCAACTTTTTGAGGAGTTAAGGGGTTTTGGGTGTCAGCGGGAATTTGCTCTAAATCATTAGAGCTTGATAAAACAAAGTAACTTAGCCCTTGATTGTTAGGAGCAGAAGAATTAATCAGTTGCTCTAGTTGCTGGTCGAGAAGAGGAATATTTTTATCTCGTAAATTCTCTTGAGCAGCTACGGGTTTTATAACAAGTGTTAATAGTGATAAGGATATTAGAAAACCTAGAATACTTTTAACGACAACCTTGGGAACCATACACTTTGCTCTCACTGGACTAACTAAAGGTAGTGATCATCACATCAAGTAAATTATTCATGCTTAAAGTGTCTAATATTAATCTGTCGCCTGTCATTTGGTTTCTAACAATCAATACGATCTTTTCATTCTCAGGGAAGTAGGTATTATATTCAAGGCTTTCTTCTAAAAGATTCTTAACTGTACTCGCATTCCATCCATAGTATTTTCTATCTTCCCCCTGGAAGCCAATAATGCGGTAGTTATTATCACCTTGAACTGGAAATTCTAGAATTGCATCTTGCTCCAACCCTTTCAGCTTTAGAATAATGCTCTGAATTTTTTCTGATCTAGAGTGAAATCAAGTGCCTGAGCTGTTAAGTGTGTTCTTAATGGTTTCTGCAATTGCTCCTGCAAAGTCATTGTTTAAACTATTCAATTTTTTGTAGATGGTACAGGAAAAAAGACTGCCGACTAGTGCAGTAATTAATGCTGTAAATATGACCGCGACTAAACCACGCCACATTGATTCTTTAGCCATTTTCTTCACATATTTCTTACTTTTTTGAAATAAATAGAATAACCCTAGTCAAACAAAAAAATAGATTGCTCGGAATATTTTATCTGTCGAGATTGTATTTTAGTATTCTAAATTTAATTGAATTTATTTAAGAGGTTAATACAATAAAGATCCAAAGTAAAGCCTAGTAATGGATGATATTTACCACCAGAGTTATCTCTTACTAAAAAATCAGCAGTAGGTTGAATTCCATCAGACTTTAAAGTATAAACTTCTTGAGAAATTAACTTTATAGCGTGACCGACAGTTATAGAGCGCCAATCGCCATTGGCATCCCTAATATCGGTAATCTTGAAGATCTTCTGATTAGTCGGATTGCTATGATTATCTCTTGCTATCGTTGTATTCAATGGAACAACAACTGACCAACTAGCACCAAGTGTGCGAGCTATATCACGCAGGTCTACACTTAACAGCAGTAGCTTTTCTTCTGCATTTTTAATTTCAGCTAAGGGTTTCTGGTTAGATAAATTCAATTCTTTCAAAGAAATAGGTGACCCTATATCGCGTACAATAAGCTGACTTTTATATTCTGCTGCATAACCCGGGAGAGCCAAAGTAACACCAGAAAGCAAAATTATAGTAAAGACTAGGATAAAGAAATGGCTTAATTTTGAGTGTTCCATATTTCATCTCTTCTTCTCCATGTATTGCTCAAAACCGCATTTACTACATTTCGAGCAAATGCAATTGCATTCACCCTTCCGATAACAAAATGATTCCCATCGCTACGACGAACAATCAAATCAATGACAGGTACTCTTAATGAATTTAGATTTCCAGATATACTTCCAGGGTTTTCAATGTCTGCCTCAAGCATTAAAACGAGCAAACTAGGTGTAATGCTACGCGGTTGTCCACTGCTATCAACAAATCCGATAACATATACAGCAGCTTCAGAATTTTCGTCAAAAGATGTTCCCTGAACACCTGGTATCCCCTCAATAGGGATTTCTATAGGCATATCTTCTGGCATAATAGATAATTCTTCTATTGCTCGGTAATAAGCCTCTAGTGTACTTAACCCGTCAAGATTAATCTGTTCTGGAACAGGATCTGGTTCACTCTCGGAAGTTTCTTGACCAAAACTACTAAATGAAAAAGATACGAGAATTGAGCAGTATACAGGCGGAAGAGTAATCAGCAGTCGCAAGAGAGATCTGAGCATACTTTTTTGTCGGTAATTCATTCTTTGCTCAGTCATAGAAGTATGGATTAGGAAAATTGCGCTACTCTACCTCAATCAAACCCTTGATAATGTTTGATTGAGAATCGAATTCAGTGCGTCTCTACAAACTGCATTAGCATTAACGTTTAGAAGAACGTCTACTTCATGCGTTCTTTTTTGTCGGACAACTAAGTTAAGAGTAGGAGTTCTTGTAGCTTGCAAGAATTTTCTACTAGCATCGGATACTAAAATCTCTTGCGCTTCAGGAGTTATAGCCAAGTCACCTCCATTTCTTCCTTCAATCGCAAACATTCTTCTTAAAACAGTAGGGGTAAAACTTCTTGGATTGCCCGAACTGTCAACAAATCCAAGTGCCTCTAAGTCTGCCCTGCTTGCTAACGCATCTCCATCTGGAAGACGTCCAATACGAACAGGTGAGTTTGTTCCTAAGTCAAATCTTAGTAAAATATCCTCTGGAAGAACTGAAATCTCTTGTTCAGCCTGATAAATAGCTGATAACACGCTCTCGTCAGCTATCTCAACTGGTTGTTGTTGAAGGTAGTCCAACCCTAATTCATGAGGTTCCCTAACAGCCTGAATAATACCTTGCTCAATCAAATGTTGATAATTAGGGAGTGTAGCTTGTGAAGGTTTTGAGGTAACAGTTAAAAGAATAATAACTGCAAATAGAATTAGCGGAATTAAGGGGATGCGGGGTAATTGCCAGCGATTTATATTTCTGTTTCCTGTATGCATAATTAACAGCAGTCTTCAGTTGTGTATATCAATCTGTAAGGTCTAGCAAAAATACTTATACATCTGCTAGACCTCATAATTTTCACTTGCAACTACAAGTAGAATTAAGCGAAAGCATCATACCCATTAATCAAGCAGCCATCTCTGAAAAGGATTGTTCAGCCCTTTGCCAACTGTCGGTAAGAATGGCGTTTAGAGCATCCCTACAGAAAGCATTCGCATTCACGCGTCTAACAACAAAACGCCTACCGTCACTATTACGTCGAACTACCAGATCAATTACAGGAATCCTTTGTGCTTGCAGAAATCCGCCACTGGCATCAGACAATAAAATTGTTTGCGCTATCAAAATCCCGTTTGAATTTAGCGTCCTAGCTAGGTTTCCACGATTGTTGTGTTCAGTCTCAAACATTGGAGCAAATGTTGAAGGAGTGATACTTTGTATTTGTCCACTTGCATTCACAAATGCTTCCGTTGTTGTGCCTTGAGCTTGACTAGGAGTACCAGGATCATCCGGGATTTGACCGACGCTAATCGGCGAATTTGTTCCATTAGGAATTTCCAAAGCAATATCTTCAGGCATTACAGATGCCTTTGCCTCTGCCTCGTAAATAGCACTTAAAAGTGCAGGATCAGCTGCAAGTTCCATCGTTTCCTGTGATAAATAGTCCAAGCCGATTTCATCAGCAGTGACAACCGCGTCAACTACTCCCATTGCAATCAGTCTTTGATACTTAGCACTCGTTGCATCAGATGGTTGAGCTAGTAAAATAGACAGGCAAAATGAGACCACAGCAAGTCCAATTGCTCCAAGAATGCCAAAGGCTTTTAGCTTCTTCATTAGGTTTCTTCCCTTGGTTGATGTGCTAGGCGAAAACGTTCTTTTTACAATTACAGACTGGAATTTAGAGACCGAACAAAATGCCCTAAAGGACTGTTTCGGCTGATTGGATTGAGAACCAGCCTTTGTTGGTTATCCTGATTTCTAACAATTAGTTTAATCTCTTGTCCATCAGGAAACTCTCCGTTTGTTTTTAAACTTTCCTCAAGAAATTCCTTGACATTTTTGGCATTCCATCCAATGTAACGACCGTCTCCAGCTTGATAACCAATTACCCTGTATTTTTCGTCACCTTCAACTGGAAACTCTAGAATGTCGTTGGGATTCATAGTGTCTAGTTTTGGAATTGCACTCTGAATTTGCGTAATGTCCGGTAATGGAGGCGGTTTAGAAACTGGGGGAATTGAATCATTAGCTGGATTGGCAGACGGTGCTTGTTCAACAGAAGGTGGGGATGCAAGAGGAACTTCAGTCTTTGGAGAAGTAGGAGCCAAAAGACCTACAAAAACTGATCCCCGAGCAATAAAGATTGAGCCGCCTGTAATAAGAGCTAAAGCAACTCCAGCAGATGCGATCGCAACTGTATTAGCCATCTCAACTCTAAAAACTTTACTTCCACAAATGGGACAAATTCTCTTCAAAGTTTCTAAAGGCTTTTTTTCTAAAAAATTTGGGCACTTAGAATCTTTCTCCCCTGAACACAAAGTGTGAGTAGTCTTTTTAAAAATCCTCATGGCCCTTTCACTGGCACTGGTTCCGCTGAGTGAGAATCTGAAAGGCATGTTTAGAAGGGGATACAGGGATCTCATGTGAAACTTGGATAACGAGATTATGAGGCTAAAATAGCTGGACACCCTGATTTCTCGTTGAGGCACTGCCCTATCGATTGATCACCTCAAACTCCAAAAGCATTCCTAGGAAAGACTTTTGGGATCTCGTCCAACGGAACCAGTGCCCAAGTTTACCTACTCACGATCCCGATAATGTTGAACAGCGTGTTCAATCTGCAATTCTCAAATTTAGGTGTCATCGCTCATCTTTAGATGAAAGACGTGATGCAATTCGAGATTTAGCCGATGTTCTTGAATTCCTGCGTCCTCAAATTAAAACAGTAATATCAAAGAAAGACGAGGGAGATTTATTTGTTATTGCGAACCAATTTGGTATACGCCATCATAACGACCAGCAAAAGCAAGATTATGACAAAGCCATTTGGTATAGCTGGATGTTTTACTACTATTTAACGACAATACACGCTTGTCTACGGTTGATTAAGAAAGCTGAAAGCCAGTCGCCATAGGTGCGAGGTCTAACAATTCGGGTGCAGCGGATTGACCGAAGCCGCTTAGGGTCGGTTCAAAGATCCTAGCAACCGCTGACCCGAACCGTTAGCTCAGCATCTACCGTGGGAGAAATCCCGATTCAGCAGATTAGTATGAGATTACGTTGGTAGATCTATTGACAAGGAATTGTCGGATGTCTAAAACCGGCCTTCTAGCAGCATTCCTACTGGAGGAACTGAAGATTCTTCGCGGCGAATGAGGGCTTCGAAGGCGAGGCGGCGCATCGAGAACTCATCTTTTTCGTCAAGGGTCATTTGGGCGAGGGTTTTGTCACTGCCCTGGGGGATAAAAATAGTTTCCCAGCTATACCCTTCCCCTATGGGTTCTGGGGCGATGGTGCCCTCTAGGGTGCCGACGTAGATGTTGAGGGTGTCGTTAAACGTGGCTAGCACTGTTTTGGCGCGTGCCGTGCGTTCTTCAAACCCCCGCATCATTTCACATAAACCGCGATCGCCCGTCCGTTGCATAAACCATTTGACCAACGCCCCCGGAAGACCGTTCCAGGCGTCAATATAAAGCCCTGTGTCGTCCACGAGAACCGGACGTTGCAACACCGCGTGGGCGTACTTTACCTTATGCACCGCCACTTCTTCTACGTCCATGAGCTGAAGTTCGGGAAGGTCTAGCCCATAGTGTTGCAGTTTGCGCCCCAGAAAGCGCTCGGCTTCGGCCAACTTATTTTGGGAATGGGTGACAAACAGGAAATTGTGCATTTAGGGAATCGGAACAGACCAAAGTAAGCGTTCGACCACAGTCTGTGAGCGACGCCCTCCCGCTGTAATGAGGCGATGGGCTAACACTTTGGGAGCCAGAAATTTCACATCGTCGGGCGTCGCATAGTCACGACCTTCTAAGAAAGCCATCGCTTGAATTGCTCGATAAAGCGCCACCGTACCCCGGGGGCTAGCGCCCAATGCGATCTCTTCATCTTGCCGCGTCGCTCGCACTAGATCCAGAATATATTGCTGGAGGGACGTTTCAACGCGAACTGTGGTGCAAAGTTGCTGAAGTTGTTGCACCTCTTCGAGGGAAATGCAGGGTTGCAACACCTTGGCGCTGGGGTTGCCTTCCCCGAGGCGATCTAGCATCTGCAATTCTTCGCTCTCCGTGGGGTAGCCCAAGCTCAAAGAGAGGGCAAAGCGATCCATCTGGGCTTCGGGCAAGGGAAAGGTGCCTTGGTATTCTACGGGGTTTTGGGTGGCAATCACAAAGAAAGGCGTTGGCACAGGGCGCGAGAGGCGATCGACGGTAACCTGCTGCTCTTCCATCACCTCTAACAAGGCGGATTGGGTGCGCGGGGTGGCGCGGTTGATTTCGTCGGCCAGCAGCACATTGGTAAACACTGGCCCTGGCATAAATTCAAATTCTCCACTGCGCGGGTTCCAGATATTTGTACCCGTGATGTCTGTGGGTAGGAGGTCTGGGGTGCATTGGATGCGGTGAAATTGACCGTCAATAGAACGGGCCAATGACTTGGCTAGCAAGGTTTTCCCGACCCCCGGCACATCTTCGAGGAGGGCATGCCCACCCGAGAACAGTGCTACTAACACTAAGCGAATGGCCTCAGATTTACCCACAATGGTTTTTCCGAGGTTCTGAATCAGGGGTTCAATCCGTTCTCTCATATACGATCGCCTTCATAGATCAGGGGTCGGCTCAATTTGCCTCTTCCATCATGCCTACTATTTCTCAGAAATGAGAAGAGGTGCTGTTTTTTCTTTTTGTGGGCGATCGCCCTAGGGCGACGATGCCTCTCGCATTTGACTCTTTTCTCAGATTTCCATTTCCCCCCTCATCATTCGCGATTCATTGGCGATTGTCAGGATTTCGATTTCGCAAGATGGAGATTTCGCAAGATCTTTCGCAAAATGGAGATTTCCTAACTTGGACAGCGATAGTTAGGAATCAGCTTAGACTGATTTTACCCAGTCTATTGTGTGGATGTTTTGGTGTGTGGGTCTTTGGGAGGCGTTGACCGTATTCTAGGGCTAAGCCAAGCAAGAAAACGGCTGCCTAATTCCAATCCAATTCCAGCCAATTTTTGCGAGGGTGCCGTTTGAGCAGGGGCACACCTTAGAAGGCTAACCAAGCTATTTAACCAAGCTATTTAACCAAACTATTGCGTTTGATGAATGTTTGGAGCCATCAGAAACGGCTATAGTTGCCGCCCTGTCAGGGGTTAGCCCAAGTCTGATAGAAGCCTAATGTCTCAACCAAACGTCCGGTTTTTCCTGATAGTGGGTTGAATCTTGCTTTAGGCTGGCTGGCTGGGCTGTGTTTTAGCCGTAGGGGGCGATCGCCATCTCAGGGAAATCTGCCAATGACAACCACCAATGATCCGTGCCGTGGAGTGGGCAGAGCTATGGGACGCAAACGCAGAGATCCGCAGTTGGCGCTGGAGTCTGGAGCCGGAGAGGTGCCGCTAGAGATAGGAGCCGCCGCCACCTCGGCCATGGAGGCAGATGTTCTGGCCAAGGGCAAATCTTGGAAATGGTTATTGGTGGGGATCAATGTCTGCGGGCTGTTGGGCGGTGTGGCGGCGGCGGCGTTTTTGTGGATGCTGGCGGTGCCTCCAGAGCCAGAGTGTCATAATCTGAAGACTTTTTCAGCGGATATTGAGCGGCTCTACTGTGCAGAAACGGCGGCGCGATCGGGAGATCTGACAGAGATTTTGGCGGGGATAGACTTGCTGAGTCGGTGGTCGCCCGATCGCCCCTTATATCGCGATGCACAGCGGCTGATTGATACTTGGTCAGATCAGTTGCTGCAAACGGCCAAGCAGACGATGATTGCTGGCGATTTTGCGGCGGCACGGCGGCTGATTGGGCAAATCCCTCTGAATAGCCCAGTGTATGCAGAGGCGCAAGACTCCGTGGCCCAGTGGCAATCAACCTGGGATCTGGGAGGGGCGATCGCCACCCAGGTAGAGACGGCGCTTGTGGCGCAAAACTGGGCAGAGGCTTCGGCTCAGGTGCAGCGCTTACAAAACATTCCCCATGATTTTTGGCGGTTGCAGCAATTTAGGGCACTGTCGCAGCGGGTGTGGCAAGAGCGGCAAGCTCGCAAGCTCCTACCCGAAGCCCTGAAGCAGGCGCAGAAGGGCGATCGCGCTCAGGCGCTGACCCTGGTTAGCCAGATGCAGGCCAACACCTATGCCCGTCGCGAGATCCAACCCCTAGCGGATCAGTGGGGGCTTGATCTGCTGGATCAGGGGCGAGAACGGTGGCGCATGGGGGATTTTGCAGGGGCGATCGCCCTGGCTACCCAAGTGCGCTCTAGTAGCAGCACCCTAACCGCTGAAGCGGATGCTTTAGAAACCTTGGTCGCCGCCCGTCGCCACGCGATTTTGACCGCCACCAGATGGACGGTTTCGGCGCAAGATATCTATACCCTAGAAGAGGCGATCGCCCAGATCCAGCGCATCCCTCAGCACAGCCGATTTTACCCCCAAGCCCAAGACAGTCGGCTGAGTTGGCAGCAGCAGGTAGAAGATCTGCGCACCTTGCAGATGGCGCAACTGTTCGCGCAGATCGGTGCCACAGAAACCTACCGAGTGGCGATCGCCCAAGCCGAAACCATTGCTCCCGATCACCTGCGGCGGCAACAAGCCCAAACCCTGGTAGCTCACTGGCAGCAAGAGCTAGAACAGCTTGAAGACACCCCAACCCTCGCCCAAGCCCGTGCCCTCGCGGCGGATGGCAGCCGGGGAGCATTGCGAGCGGCGATCGCCCAGGCCAGTCGCATTGCCCTAGGGCGTGCCCTCCGCAGCGAAGCCCAAGCCTATGTCTATCAATGGAATGCGGCTATTCAACGGATGGAGGATGAACCCTTTTTGGTGTTAGCCCAAGCTCAAGCCCAGCGTGGAAATTGGCAAGATGCCATTCGGGCTGCGGAGGTCATCCGCCCCGGTCGGGTGCTATACCCCACCGCACAAACCACCATCGCAGGGTGGCGCGATCGCATTCTCCAGGCCGAAGCACGCCGCCGCACCCAGGAAGCACCCCCACGGGCGGTGCCTACTCCTCGCATGGAGGAGCGATCGCCCGTCGCCACCCAACCCGCTTCCCGCAGGCGCTCAGTGCCTCCAGCGATCTCCCCCGTCGCTAGCCCCAACGCCGCAGCAACTTCTAGCATTGAAGCCGTCTCCCAAGAGGTCGTGCAACCTCTCTATGCTCCGCTGCAAGTAGATCCTCTGCCATCATCGCCTGAACCTACTGTCCCCGTAACACCCGTGCAGGAAGGGGCGATCGCCCCTTCCTAGGGATTGACGCAAGTTTAGGGATTGACGCAAGTTTAGGGATTGACGCAAGTTTAGGGATTGACGCAAGTTTAGGGATTGACGCAAAAATAATGCACCCACCGATCAGATTTCAGCAGCGATCAACTCTCGCGTCAGAGTTCTGATCAACTGCATATCGGGATGAGGTATGGCAGTAGCCCTGATCAATGAGCCGCTTCTCTGTCATTCCCGCGCAGGCGGGAATCCATCTTTAATAGTGCGACAATCGCACGACCCATGGATTCCCGTTTTCACGGGAATGACAATGGGATGTCCTAAGCTTCCTGACTATGGCTATATCTGAATACGGATAATAACTTGAGTTTGGACTAATTCTGAAGAAAAAGGCAGTCAATGAGAGACACCGACTGCCGTAAGGTCAATGGAGTAATAAACCCATTAACCTTATGATTTTCAAGCAACTTCGGGAATTTCGTCAAACGCTATATGAGACCTTAGGGAATGCTAAAGAGTAACTACTCAGGTACTATATCTAGGCTTTGAAATCTTCAAAACACCATCTGTAGTGCTTATTGATTTTATCTTGGCGTCTGAAAAATACAAAATTCTCAATAAAAGTCTATTTTCTGACTTAATTGAGAATCGTTTTTAAGGAAAATCGGCTGAACTAACTACTGAATATGGCTTTCAGGATTTCTTATATTAGCCTGAGTAGTTACAGCGGTTATATTGGACACATCCTCAGGTCACTGCACCACGGGCAAGCGAACGGTGGAGTGACCTAATGCCGTTACTCAGTTGGCAATTGTGGTTGGCACGAGAGGAGTGTATTGACCATCTGTTTCCCTGGCAATCGCCCCAAGATGCTCTCTCCCCAGGTCGCGTTGCTCAAGCGGTTGCCAGCATTCTTGTCGCTATTGGCACCCCTGCCCCTCCCCCTAAACCTCGCGGTAAATCCCCAGGGCGGGCAACCGGCTATCAGCCATCTGCGCGTCCTCGCTATCCGACGGTAAAAAAAAGAGCCTCTAAACGCAAAAAGTCAGAACAATC
>Ga0105045_10006523_pt1 | contig 10328 bp, 5 predicted proteins | sample MAT02_FD_78089 | JGI IMG/M metagenome (GOLD analysis project Ga0105045, IMG submission 78089) | Freshwater microbial communities from Lake Fryxell liftoff mats and glacier meltwater in Antarctica - MAT-02 (megahit assembly) | ecosystem: Environmental > Aquatic > Freshwater > Ice > Liftoff...
GAACCGATCGGCAGCGAGGAACTCGCGGACGCCACGCGACGCGCCAACGGTGGTGCCGGCGATGACGCCCTGTCCGCCGAAGGGGTCGACGTCGCGGGCATCAGCGAAGATGCGCTCGGCGACGCGAGCGGCGCCGAGGGCGTGGATGGTGGCGCGGACGGCGCCGGCGCGGCGGGCGGCGCGGCGGCGGGTGGCGCGGCGGCGGCAGGCCCAGCGAACGTCGCTGGATGCGCGGATCGTCCGTTGCAGATCCCCGGCGACCCGTACTCGCCACCGTGTATGACCTTCTCGGGCGGCAACGGCGGTGCGACCGCCCCCGGGGTCACCGATGGCACGGTGCGGGTCTCGGTGCGGATCGGCAGCTTCGCGAACGGCATGCTCGACGCGCTCTCCAAGGTCGCGAAGGCGCAGATCCCCGATGAGAGCCCCGAGGTGATCGTCCGCACCGTCGAGGGCCTCACCGAGTATTTCAACCGCACCTACCAGATGTACGGCCGCAAGCTCGACGTGACCATCTACAACGGCAAGGGCGACGTATTGAAGGAGACCACCGGCGGCGGTCAGGAGGGCGCCGAGGCCGACGCGCTGAGGGTCAGCCAGGAGATCAAGGCCTTCGCCGACATCTCGGCGGTGTCGCCCATCTATGCGGATGCGCTCGCACGCCGGGGGGTGATCAACATCGGCGCACCGTTCATGTCGCGGGAGTGGCTGTCCCAGCGTCGCCCCTACACGTGGAGCCAGTTCACCGACTGCACCACCATCGTCGAGAGCGTCGGCTCCTACTACGCGACGAAGATGGCGAACGGCACGGCCGACAACGCCGCAGGACCGTTGAAGGGCCAGCCACGCAAGGTCGGGATCATCGCCCCGGAGAACTCCTGGTACCAGGAGTGCGTCGCCGGCGGCGTGAGGATCCTGAACGCCGCCGGGGTGCAGCCGGTACTGAACGAGAAGTACCGCCTCGAGGTCAACCAGATGTCGATCCAGGCCGGCGAGAAGCTGGCCAAGCTGAAGAACGCGGGGGTCACGACGGTGATGTGCGGATGTGACCCGCTGTTCCTGACGTTCCTGACCGCCAAGGCCAAGGAGCAGAACTACGACCCCGAGTGGCTCATCACAGGTGTCGCACTGATCGACAACGACCTGATCGGCTCGATCATGGAGCCGGGCCAATGGTCGCGAGCGTTCGGTGTGTCGTTCTCGGGACCTGCGCAGCCCGCCGGTCGCAGCCTGGGCTACCGCGCCTACAAGGCGGTGCGCCGGGACGAGCCGTCGTTCGCGGTGGACCTCATCTACAACCAGCTCCAGCTGTTGGCGATCGGCATCCAGATGGCCGGCCCGGACCTGAACCCGGCGACGTTCGAACAAGGGATGTTCCGCTATCCGTCGCGCAGCGGACCGTCGGGCACCTGGGGGTTCAAGCCGGGCGACCACTCGACCTCGGACGACGCGCGCGAGGTGATCTGGAATCCGCGAGGCACCTCGGTGCAGACACGCAACCCTGGCACCTATGTCGACCCGAACGGGGGACGGCGCTTCCCGATCGGGAAGTGGCCCGCGGGACCGCCGAGGGCGGCGGGTTGACCACCCTGGCGCGATCTCCGCTTGCGGGCTCTCCGCTCACGCGATCCCCGCTGGTGCGCGGCATCGGCGGGTGCGTGGCTGCCGCTGCGGCGTGGGCTGTCGCTGCTGCGGTGCTACCCAACGGCGCACCTGTGGGCCTGGTCGCTATCGGCGTGGTACTGGGCGCAGCGACCGGACTGGCGGCGGTCGGCATCGTGTTGGTGTGGCGCGCGAACCGGGTGGTGAACTTCGCAGCTGGCGCCATCGGCGGTGCCGCCGCGCTGGGGTCGCTCAACCTCTACCTGACATGGGGCTGGCCGTACTGGAGTGCAGTGCTCACCGCGCTGGTCGGCGGTGCGTTGCTCGGCGGTCTGGTCGAGATCGTCGTGATCCGGCGCTTCGCACAAGCCCCTCGGCTGGTGCTCACCGTCGCCACGATCGGCCTCGCGCAACTGCTCGGCGGTCTGGAGCTCGGCATCCCGAAGCTGGTGTTCGGCGTGGAGTCACCCGTGCTGAGCGCATTCGAGACCCCGCTCACGTCGACCACCTTCGAGCTGGGTCCGATCATCATCACCGGCGACCACCTGCTGGTCGCTGTCGTCGTGCCGATCGTGGTGGGCGCACTGGCGTGGTTCTTGCGACGCTCACTCGCCGGTACCGCCATCCGTGCTGCGGCGGAGAACACCGATCGGGCGCGCCTGCTCGGGGTGCCGGTGCGCAACCTGACCACGTTGGTGTGGGTGCTGGCCGGTGCGCTGGCCGCGTTGACCTTCGTACTGCGGGCCCCGTTCCTGGGAGCGACACCGTCGGCGATCGCCGGCCCCGCAGTGCTGTTGCCGGCACTCGCCGCCGCGGTGGTCGCACGGATGGAGTCGATGCCGGTCGCCTTCCTCGCCGCAGTCACCCTGGGGGTGGTCGACCAGTTGGTCCGGTGGAACACCACCAGCCCCGAACTGGTCGACGTCGTGCTCCTCGCCGTCATCGTCGGCGCCCTGCTGCTGCGCCGAGGCACGTCCAGCCGGGCCCACGACGCGGACGGCGGCTGGCGCGACGCCGAGCTGATCCGGCCCGTCGCGCCCGAGGTCGCGGCGATACGGCCGGTACGGCTGGCCAAGGCAACCGCGGTGCTGGCCCTGGTCGGCGCCGCGGTGCTGGTCCCGCTGTGGGTCGGCCCGGGAACCGCGTTCTCGCTGTCGATCATGGCGATCTGGGGCCTGGTGGCGGTGAGCCTGGTGGTCCTCACCGGCTGGGGCGGACAGATCAGCCTGGGACAGTTCGCACTGGTGGGCGTCGGCGCGATCGTCGCCGGCAACCTGGTCAGCCGTTGGAACGTCGACCTGTTCGTGACACTCGCCGTCGCGGCTGCTGCGGGCTCGCTCGCCGCCCTGCTGTTGGGGATCCCGGCGCTGCGCATCCGAGGCCCGTTCCTGGCGGTGGTCACGCTGGCCTTCGCTGTGGTGCTCGACGGCTACGTGCTCAACCCCAACGTGTTCCCCGCACTGATCCCACAGGACGTGACCCGGCCACTGCTGTGGGCCCGAGTCGATCTGGAGCAGGAGCGCTACATGCTCTGGTTGTGCCTGGCGGTGCTGGCGCTGGGCATCGTGCTGGCCAGGGGTGTGCGACGGTCCCGCTCGGGCCGTCTGCTCATCGCGGCACGCGACAACGCCAAGGCCACCGAGGCGGTCTCGGTGTCGACCCGTTGGGTGACGCTGAGCGGGTTCGTGTTCTCGGGGTTCCTTGCCGGACTCGCCGGCGGTCTGCACGTGCTGGTGCTCCACGGCGCCCGGGTCGGTTCCTACCAACCGGTGCAGTCGATCGAGATCTTCTCGATGGCGACCATCGGTGGGCTCGGATCGATCGGCGGCGCGGTAGCGGGGGCTGCGGGGATGCGTGGCGTCCAGGACCTGGATGCAACGATCCGTCTGGTGGCCGCGGGGGCTGGTGTGCTGCTGGTGCTGTGGTTGGTGCCCTCGGGCCTGGCCGGGCTGGCGGCGCGGGTTCGCGACCGGGTGCTCACCCCGCTGGCGCGACGACGAGGGATGGACCTGCAGGGCCGTCCACTCGCCGACCCGACCCCCGACCCGACCGCCGACGCCGCGCACGCCGCCGCCGCGCACCCCGAACCGAACTGTGCCGCAGAACGCGTCGATTCTGACGCGTTCCGCAGCACAGTTGATGAGTTCGACAACCACGAGCTTGCGATCTCGGCACGCGGCATCGACGTCAGCTACGGCCGGTTGCAGGTCCTCTTCGGCGCCGAGCTCGAGGTGCGGTCCGGGGAGATCGTCGCCCTGCTCGGCACCAACGGCGCAGGCAAGTCGACACTGCTGCGGGCCATGTGCGGCCTGGTCCCCTCACGTGGTTCGGTCCGCTCCGGCGGACGTGACCTGGGAGGGGCGTCCCCCGAGCAGATCGTCCGCGCAGGGGTTGCGCTCATGCCGGGCGGCAAGGCCGTCTTCCCCACCCTCAGCGTGGACGACCACCTGCGCCTCGCCTGTTGGACCTTCCGCCGTGACAGCGAGCGGATCGAGACCGACATCGGCGAGGTGACCCAGCTGTTCCCGGTGCTGTCCGAACGACGCAACCAGCTCGCGGGGGATCTGTCCGGTGGCGAGCAGCAACAGCTGGCGCTGGCCATGACCCTGCTGTTGCGGCCACGGGTACTACTGATCGACGAGCTCTCGCTCGGTCTGGCACCCATGGTGGTCGCAGCGCTGTGCGACGTGGTCCGCCAGCTGAACGCAGCAGGGGTGACCGTGGTGGTGGTCGAGCAGTCGGTGAACGTCGCACTCACTCTGGCCGAACGTGCGGTGTTCATGGAGAAGGGTCGGGTCCGCTTCGAGGGACCCACCCGCGATCTGCTCGACAGGCCCGACATCCTGCGTTCGGTGTTCCTGGAAGGTGGCGGCCCGGGCAGCGATGCGGAGGATCACGACCCGGCCCCGGGCGTGAGCTCGGTGGATCTGACGCGACTGGCCCCAGCCAGCTCGACCCCATCCGGCGCGCCCGCTGCCGGTGGGCGCTCGTCGACGAACGGCACTGCCGGTCCCGTGCTGGTGTGCGACGGGCTCACCAAGCGCTTCGGCGGGGTGAACGCGCTCAGCGATGTGCACCTGCAGGTCGCACCCGGAGAGATCGTCGGGTTGATCGGACAGAACGGCGCGGGCAAGACGACGCTGATGGACTGCATCTCGGGCTTCCACGACCTCGACGACGGAACGGTGCGCTTCCGAGGAGTCGACATCACCGCATGGGCTCCCCACGAACGGGCGCGGGGACGTCTGGGCAGATCGTTCCAGGAGGCGCGGCTCTTCCCGTCGCTCACCGTGCTCGAAACCGTCGGCGTCGCCTGTGAACGCACCGTGGCCAACCGGTCGCTGGTGGCCGACGCAACCCGCCAGCCCGCGTCGTACCTCGCGGCGGACGCCACCGAGGCCCGAGCCTCGGAACTGCTGTCGATGCTCGGGCTCACCGGCTACTCCCACATGGCGACTTCGGCGTTGTCGACCGGCACCCGTCGCATCGTCGAGCTCGCGTGCCTGTTGGCCGAGGACCCGATGCTCATGTGCCTGGACGAACCCTCCGCCGGCGTCGCCCAGCGCGAGACCGAGGCGCTGGGGCCCTTGCTGGGCCGCATCCGTGACCACACCGGCGCCGCCATGCTGGTGATCGAGCACGACATGGGACTCCTGAGCGGACTCTGTGACCGACTCGTGGCGATGGAGCTCGGTTGCGTCATCACCGACGGAGCGCCCGCCGACGTGCTGGAACACCCAGCGGTCATCGCGTCCTACCTGGGCACCGACGCAGCGACGATCAACCGCTCGGGCGCCACTCTGGGTTGATGCGCCGGCGCGTGGCGCCGCGGGCGCTCAACACCGGACGCCGAGTGCCGATGTGACCCTGTGAGCGACATGCCGGCGTGAGGGCCTCCGGGCCCGCACCCGACCGCCGCGACGCCACCCCGCCAACCATCACAGCGGTCCCGCACCACCGCAGGTCCGCAGGTCCGCAGCACGATGCAACGACCGGGCGGCACCATCGATCGACACGACAGGGGACACCAGATGACCGACGAGACCACCGCCACCACCGGCTCGGGCACCGGCGTCGGAGCCATCGGCTGGATGCGTTCGCTGGTGATCGACGCCCACGACCCACGACGCCTCGCGGAGTTCTGGTGCGCGGCACTCGACGTGGAGATCGTCGAGGAGGAATCGGACTGGGTCCAGCTCTCACCCGACCCCGGTGGCACCTTCATGGCGTTCCAACCGACCGAGGCGCCACGTCCCGCATCGACGATCGCCCGGCCCGACATCGAGGTCACCGACATCGATGGGGCACGCGACCGGGCGATCGAACTCGGCGCCACCTACGTCCGCACCATCCAGGAGCTCAAGGGCGACCACCACTACGTGATGGCCGACCCGGAGGGCAACGAGTTCTGCCTGGTCCAACCCCTCCCCCCGGAGCTGGCCCGGCCCCGCTGGGGCGACCGACGCCGATGAGCCGGTTCGTCATCCCCTCGGGGTCGTCCGGACCAGCGGTGATCGGCGGCGCGCTGGGGGCGCTGGCCCTCCCGGGCGAGTCGATCGCACCGGTTCAACAGGTGGTGCTGGACGCGGTGATCGCCCGCTTCGGTCCCCCGGACGCGCCGAGGGTCGACCAGATCGAGCCGTGGACCGCTGCCCAGGTCGCCAGCGTGGTCACCGATCCCGACGAACGCGCACTGCTGGCGCACCTGGTGGTTGCCCTGGAGCTGATGGTGCACCCGCTGCGACCGGAGCTCGAGACCCATGTCGAGCGGTACCTCCGCGACGTGGGGGTGGCCTCGCCGTACGTCGCGATCACCCGCGACACCGCACGACACCACGTCCGCCGCCTGCATGCCGATCTGATCCGCAACTCCTGGTACACCGAGCAGACGATCGAGGGCATCTTCAAGGGGCACCTCGGCGAGCTGGTGCGCTCCAAGCTCGCCTACTACGCGATCGGCGACGACCAATCGATCGCCCGACGCTGGCGAGCACTCGAGGACTGCCAGGAGGGATCCTGGGGGCGTGGCGTCGCGGAGTTCTACAGCGTGCACCACTTCCCGTTCCCGGGTGAGCACCACGGCATCTACGAGGTCGGTGCGCTGCACGACTGGGTACACGTCCTGGCGGACTACTCGACCGACGCCGAGGGAGAGGTCGACGTCTTCGCGTTTATCGCCGCCACGATGGAGGACCCACGGGGGTTCGTGCAGTTCGTGTTCACCCTGGCGCTGTTCCAGAACGCCTCGGTCGACACCGTCGGCGGCATCCCGATCCCCATCGCCCGGGCCGACACCCTGGACGAAGCCGGAGCTGCGGATCGACTCGTGGAATCGTGGTGGCGTGCGTCGAAGTGCACCGCTGACGTCATGGGCGGCGTGGATCACTTCTCACTGGCCGACGTCCCGCTCGACGAGCTCCGGGGCCGCTGGCAGATTCCGTCGCGGGCCACGCCGGGGCCGGGAGCACTCGACCCTGCCGCCCGACGTTCGGTGCGTGTCGACCTGACGGGCCACCACCAGTCGCGCTGAGCGTCGTTGACGAGCTTGACCGGGTTGCAGAGCTGCGGAATTGTCACCGAGCGGCACCGACGCTCACGGAGCGGCGACGGCGGTCCGCTTCGACGCACCCCGCGGAGCTGCCCGCAGCGCAACCGCTGCTCCGAGCAGCGACACGGCTGCGATCACCCAGGCGCCGCCCGAGATCCCCGCGCTGAAGTCGGCCGCTGCTGCGGCACTGCCGGTGCCCTCGGGTGAGGCGGTGGCGAGTGTGGCGACCGCGACGCCGGCGGCGACGCCGACGTTGCGCAGTGCGGTCAACAACCCCGAGGCGACGCCCGCGTCCTCGTCGGGCACCGCCGCCATCGCAGCAGTGGTCGACACGTTGTACGCGAGGCCCTGACCGATCCCCGACAGCATCATGGCCACGAGCACGATCCACATGGCGCTGTTGGCACCGAGTGTGGTGAGCAGGACGAACGACAGCGAGACCAGCACCATCCCCGCAGCCATCGGCAGCCGCGACCCTCCGAGGCGCACGACGCGGCCCGTGAGCGCTCCCATGATCGCGAACGGCACCGAGTAGGCCATGAAGACCACTCCCGTCCACGCAGCCGAGAGTCCACGCACGTCCTGGAGCCAGAAGGTCAACACGATGTTGATCGCGCCGAAGCCCCAGTTGGCGAGGAACGCGACCACGACCGGTGGCCGGTAGGCGCGCGCACGTGAGATCGCAGCATCGATCAGGGGGTGCGGCGCCCGGCGCTGTTGTGTGACGAACGCGACCAGCGTGAGCGCACCCAGTCCGACACTCGCCACCACCGCGGTGTCGCGCCACCCCTGGGTCCCGGCCTCCTGGAACCCGTAGACCATCAGTGTGACCGCGACGGTCGCGAGCACCGCGCCGGTGACGTCGATGGGTTGGCGATCGCCGTAGGTCTCGGGGATCTCGCGGATGATCATCGCGAACGCCAGGAGCAACAGCGGCACGTTGAGAGCGAAGAACCAGCGCCACCCCAGCCCGTCGACCACCAGGCCACCGACCACCGGAGCCGCTGCCGCAGCGGTCGAGCCGATGGCGCTCCACATGCCGATCGCCCAGGCCCTGCGCTCTCCGGCGAACGTGGTGCTCACCGTCGACAGCGACGCGGTCATGAACAGCGAGGTCGCAAGGCCCTGCACCACCCGGGCGAGGACGAGCGCCACGAAGCTGGGAGCGATCGCGGCACCCAGCGTTCCGGCGCAGAAGAGTCCGACGCCTATCAGCAGCATCCGTCGCCGCCCGAAACGGTCAGCGATCCGCCCCGAGACGAGCAGCGGCCCGGCCGCTCCGAGCGCGAACGCGTTGATCACCCACCCAGTGGCTGCCGAGCTGACACCGAGCTCGTCGCCGATCCGGGGCAGCGCGACCGCCACTCCGCTGAAGTCGATGCTCAGCACCACCAGCGGCAGGGCGACAGCGATCAACACCGGAGCCGCACGACGATCGGACACTGCCGATCAGCCTAGGCAGCGCTCTGTCAGACTCCTCCGATGAGCACTCCGATCAGCACTGGGCCCGCCGGAAGCAGGTCCGCGCCGACGCTCGCCCCACCCGAGGCAGATGCGGCGCTGCGCGAGCCGCCGGGTGAACCGGTCGATCCAGGAGCGTTCAGCTCGAACACCTTGTTCGGGCAGCCGGGCATCTACCCGCAGGGTCCGGAGATGGTGCCGGCGAGCGGACCGCCGCTCGATGTCGAAGCGTCGCGGGAGGTGCTGCGTCGCAGCGTGGGACCCGGCCACGTCGCCAGGGCCCTCGACCGCTTCGAGTCGTCGGAGCTCTGCGAGCGGGTCCCTGATCCGCAGGTCCGTGCCGCGCTCGTGCTGCTGGGCGACGGCCCCGCCGCCCCGGTGCTCGACGCCTTCCTCGACGACGCGACCCCGGTGCTCCGGCTCGGCGTTGGCAGGACCGTCGGCGAAGGTCGGGTGATCGGCACCGAGATCGATGATCCGGACCCCGCGCGACGAGTGCTCGACGAGCGCTACGCGGCGGAGCATCCTGGGGTGATCGCCCCGTCGCTCGCCCATGCGATCTGTCACCACGACGAGATGGCGTCGAATGCCGAGGAGGCGACGTTGCACGGCGTGCTCGCCGCGACGCACACCTGGCTCCTGGCCGGCGACCCCCATCTGGGGGGCCTCAGAACCGAGCTCGCCCGACGCCAGGCGTCGTTGACCATCTCGCTGCTCAACGCTCGCTCACCCGGCTCCAGCGCAGCATCGATCCGCTGCCCCGACGGCCCAGGCACCATCCCGGGCGGCAACCCGGCGCTGCAGGGGCCTGACCTCTGGGGAATCCCGTTCACCTCACGACCAGCTGAGGACTGTGACCTGTTCGTGCCCCACCCGGTCCGCGAAAGTCTCGCCCGCCTGGCTGCGAGCACCGCTCCCCAGGTCCCCGACCGCTACGGCGAGCATCTCGGGGAGTGGCTGAGCGCCCACATGGGACAAGGCGCATGGTTCGGACCGGTGGTCAGGCTCACAGCAGGTCGAGCGCTCGGGCTGTTGCCGAACGCCGACCCCGGGGCCTGATCGGGCCGGGCGACTCAGTCGCCGTCGCCGTGCTCCGCCTCGTCCTCGATGGCGAGGATCGAGCCCTCGGTGAAGAGGTAGGTCCGCATGTGGCGGTCGAGCACGGGATCCTTGCGACGCAGCCACTCCAGGACCATCATCGCATGCTCCTTCTCCTCGTCGCGGTTGTGGGCAAGGATCTCGGCAAGCTCGGGGTCATCGGTGGCGGCGACCCGCTGGTCGTACCAGTCGACGGCTTCGAGTTCCTCCATGATCGACGTGATCGCTCGGTGCCGGTCGATCACCTCGGGGCCGAGGCGCTCAGGGTCTTCATGCAGGTTCTCTGAGGACATCGTGTGCTCCGGTTCGAAAGCGGTCGGGACTCTGGCGAACCTAGCCGCCTGCACCACGTCGGATCCCCCGACCCCGGAGTGGGACCCACGCGCGCCATTCGCCAGCGGGGCAGCGCACCGTGCGCCCGCTGACCGTGCGCCAGCGGGGCAGCGGGGCAGCGCACCGTCGAACGTGCGCCAGCGGGGCAGCGCACCGTGCGCCCGCTGACCGTGCGTCCGCGCGCCGTCGAACGTGCGCACCCCTGCAATCGAACCCTCAGCTTTGTCCGCCAGGTGACCGATTCGGTCACCTGGCGGACAAAGCTCGGAACTCCGGACGTCGGCCC
>Ga0105045_10006524_pt1 | contig 10327 bp, 8 predicted proteins | sample MAT02_FD_78089 | JGI IMG/M metagenome (GOLD analysis project Ga0105045, IMG submission 78089) | Freshwater microbial communities from Lake Fryxell liftoff mats and glacier meltwater in Antarctica - MAT-02 (megahit assembly) | ecosystem: Environmental > Aquatic > Freshwater > Ice > Liftoff...
AAGCCGCCCATGCAAATTTCTGCAATTAAACGCCCGGCTTCCGCACTCCCCACTTTTTGAATACCTGCATCCACAATTTTGCAACCAGACTCATGCTGTGCGATGCCGATATCTAGGTGCTCAGACTGCGATAATAACCGGGCTAGCAATGGCGCACTAAGAGCGTTCACGCTTAAATGTGTCTGTGAATTTGGGTTAATTGTTATTTGCATGATAATTATTTTTTTAATGATACTGTAAAGAATGATTGATGAGCATTTCGAGTAATATTTTAACCCGACTTTGCGCTAATTGTTTGGCGGATTCTGCATTATTAGCGCTGGCAAATACCGTGCAAATTGGCGCCTCAAGCTCAATGTTAATAGTCGCTTGACCACTAATTGGAATATCTGACACCCATACTGGCCAACTAAATGCGCTAGAAATTTTTATTGCTTGCGGTGAATACAAAATTACATGTGCTTTTGATAGTTGTACTTTTGATAGCTGCGAAGTTTGGTTTGGATGTATTTTAGCACTTTTCGAATAACAGCTTTGCACATGCGCTTCGAATAATCCAAGCCTATTTTTTTCGTAAGTTTTATGATACAAATCAAACGTTGCACTTAATCTTGGATTGATTTCTAACACATAAACGTCATCATTTTGTAAAATAACGTCTAAACTATTTAAGCCAACCAAACCAAATTGCATCGTAATTTTTTTAGCATAATTAATGAGTTGGTTTTTAATCTTTAACATTAAATCAATATTACTTACTGCCCCACCATATCTAAATGGCTCAACTGCACTATCGCTTATCAATTGCTCATTAAATCCAATAATGCTAAGTACATTTTGTGTAACTAAAAACAATAGCGAAATAGATCGTCCTTCAATATATTGTTGAAAATAGTAGTTTTTAGAAACTTTATTTAAGGCGTTTGAATCGAAAATTTGAATATGCGAACCGCCACTTCCGCCTGCATATTTAACCAAATAAGGTTGCGTAGTTGCATTCATAGGCGTTGAAAAAAAAGTTGTAGGATACCTAATATTTAAAGTGTTTAGCATGTCAAAAAAACTGGCTGTTGTTTTAATGGCCGCCACACATTCTGGATTATTACCAATGCATGGCAATAATGCTGAAAGCTGTTGCAATAAGGCTGGCTGCGCATCAAAACCACTTCCATAAACAAAGCCAATATAATCCCTTAAAGTGAGCGACTTAACCGTTGCTAGTAACTTGCTCGCTTCAAAGCCGTTCATATCAAAATTGACTACAAAAGTTTTATTTGCCAACGCTACAGTTTCTTGGTCAGCAAAGCCGTCAATGGTGGTGATGCTGTAACCAGCCTCTTTTGCCGATTGAACGAACGGTCTTACTGATAAGGCAATGATAAGTATGAATTTTTTAGTCAAACGGCTTCAAATTGAGTATTAAGTTGAATGCTGGCTATTCACTTTTACTAAGGCTTTGAGCAAGTGTAAACGCTGCAATAAAATCTAGCGTTTGCGGCTTATCATCGCTTAACATTAGCTTTAAAAGTTGATGTTGCGCAGCATATTTTAACTGTCCAATGGCAAGCGCGCCTATACCGAACGCACCATTACTTAGTTGCACTCCATCATCATTTACACCGACTCCAGCAACACCCAAAGGTGCCACAGCGTTAACATCTGCAATAATTTTTAGTTGTTTCGCCGCGATTAATTGGCTCTGGCTCAATACTTCCACACCTGCAGCCGCCGCGCAAAGCACTAGCTCGCTGTTTGCTAACACGGCTTCTTTTGCCAAATCAGTCGTGCCATCTGCCGCTATTAAATTAACGTTATAAATAGCGTTCCAATGCGCTGCTTTTTCTGCAACATCTGCTACAGATTCGTGCGCAACTAGTTGCACACATGCACCTTGCAAAGCCGCAATAATCGCTGCACAACCACCAACTGGCCCTGTTGCGCCAAACACGCTTAAAGTTTTACCATTTAAGCTTTCACCAAATTGCCGCTTTAGGTGATGTTCAACCTTAGCTACCATGGCAGCTGCGGTGGTAAATGCGCCTGAAGGGTCAGCAAATACGCTACATTCAAATCGTGCGAACATTGCCGCTTTTGCAGTATTTAACATTTGCATGGCAAGGTCTATGTCTCGACCCCCAATAAATATAGCCTCACGTTTTACGCCGCTCGGGCTGCGTGAAAAAATCGCGTCTTGCGTTAATCCTGTCACTTCATTTAGTAGCACATTAGTGTAAGGCACTATTTTGTCAAAACCTGCATCAAATGCCATGTTTATGTCAAATGGGCTAGCATTTTTAGCAGCGGTAATCACATGTAAGATGCTGACTTTTTCTATTATTTTATTCTCGGTTGTTTTATTCATAATATTAAGTTATTCGTTTAATGAGTGATTCAAAAATTAAGGTTTAGCTCTTAAATGATAAGAATACTTAACGGTTTTTTACAGACACATTTTTATATTTAAATATCTTTAGTTACAATCACATCTGCGCCAGTATTTTTAGCAGTACAAACCATCCAATCTAAATCCATATCAATAAATTTAGCTTTAAGTTGCTGTAAATATTGTTCCGCAATCACGGCACTTTCAAAAACTGCAAAGCCTGTTGGCCCCCATGAACTTTGCCCAAAACAAGTTACATTATTTTCTTTTAAATATTGCAATACTGCTCCTACGCGTTGGCTTGCATAGCGGCCGCCTTGTACAGGTGCAAAATAGTCGCCCACATGCGCTTGCAGTACTTGTATGCTTTTTCCGAAAGCGTTTAAATCGTGTTCAACCATCGCTGGCATTGCTTGCATCAGCACCTGGCGACACAAATGTGCGGCTAAATTCTCATCAAAAATAGGCAATTGGTTGAACGCAAGTAATTCTTCATCACCATGAATACCGGGTTGAGTATTGTCTATGATTAACAACACGCGCCACTGTGCAGGAAAATCGTAACGCGCTAATAGTGGTGGCGTAGCATTTAGCGCATGGTTACGCCCGCCATCTATCAACAAACCGCCTAGCTCAAATGCGGCAATACCGATACCAGAACGCCTACCACGACCTGTTAATTGTGCAATTTGTGCCGAGCTTAAATTGAGCTTATACAGTTCACTAATCGCACGACCAATCGCTAGTGCCAACTGAGTACCAGAACCCAGCCCCGCATGTTCCGTGATACTTTGTTCAATAGTTAACGCAATGCTTTGTTTAATATTGAGCTTATTTAGTAGAGCTAATACAATTTTTGCTGAAAGTGAACCAAGGTCTTTATTGCTCAAAGTCTCCGAGCAAAAAACACTAACCTCTTCAGACGTTTTCGCGCTAATCACCAAAGCCGGTTCAGTTAAACTTAAACCAATACTACCAAACTTTCGGCCTAAACCGCCATGCAAGTCAAAAAAGCCCATGTGTAATCGTGCAGTGCTTTTGATACTGACATTTTTTGGATTTGCTTGGTTTTTTAGCCTTACTGAAAGTTGCATTTCATCCATATTTTTAGTGTCTTTTATTCTTAAACTAAAGTAGTTATTTTAGCTTAGTGCAATCAAATTTGGCGCACAAATATTTTCCAAATGAGTGAATCAGATTGTTTAATGCCGTTATATTGTGTTAGATGTTAAATAAAACCTTAGTTTTTGAGTGACAGCCTCTTACATTTTAGGCAAAATAGTAGTCATAATAATAATTAAAAACTACTATGGCATAGCAGTTAGCTTTAATAGTGAATGTTAGCAGTCATCGCTTAATCACCAAAAACCCTAAGCGCATAACCCATTGATTAACATTTATTAATTTAAAAAAATCTATAAAGATTTAGATAGTCATTTAAAGGTCGAGGAAATTTATGTCTGCTCACGTTATTCCGTTTGAACAATTAAGAAATGTTGATGTACCTTCTGTTGGCGGAAAAAACGCCTCATTAGGCGAAATGATTTCACAACTCACTGCTAAAGGTGTGCGCGTTCCGACTGGTTTTGCTACAACGGCTAACGCTTATCGTGAGTTTTTAAGTGTAAATAAGTTAGACGTAAAGATTAATGCGGCTCTGGATGTGTTAAATGTGGATGATACTCAAGCGCTTGCAATTTGCGGCAAACAAGTCCGCGAGTGGATTATGGCAGCGCCTTTTCCTGATGTTTTAAATAAAGCTATTGCTGAAAATTACGCTACGCTAACAGCAAAATCAGGTGTTGGCGCCACTTTCGCTGTACGTTCATCTGCCACTGCAGAAGATTTACCAGATGCGTCTTTTGCCGGCCAGCAAGAATCTTTTTTAAATATTCAAGGCTTAGATAATATTTTGCATGCTATTAAAGAAGTGTTTGCTTCTTTATATAATGACCGCGCAATTTCATATCGTGTGCACAAAGGTTTTGTTCATGCAGATGTTGCGTTATCGGCTGGTGTGCAACAAATGGTGCGTTCAGACATCGGCTGTGCTGGTGTGATGTTTACTATAGATACTGAGTCTGGATGTAAAGATGTAGTGTTTATTACTTCATCTTATGGTTTGGGCGAAACTGTAGTACAAGGCGCAGTAAACCCTGATGAATTTTATGTTCATAAACCAACTTTAGCGCTTGGCAAGCCATCAATCGTGCGTCGCACGATGGGTTCAAAACTGATCAAAATGGTGTTCAGTGATGCTACGCAAGCAGGTAAAAGTACTAACACAGTGGATGTTGATCCAGCAGACAGCGATCGTTACTCACTATCAAATGAAGATATTTTAGAATTGGCACGTTACGCCATGACTATTGAAGCACATTACGGTTGCCCTATGGATATTGAGTGGGGCAAAAATGGCGTAGATGATGAGCTTTATATCTTGCAAGCGCGCCCAGAAACAGTGAAGTCGCAAGAGGCTGCAAATAATGTCACTGAGTCTTTTAAAATAGATAAGCATAGTTCAAAACCACTAGTGGTAGGTCGTGCAGTGACTCAAAAAATTGGCGTTGGTCCAGTGCGTATTGTACTAGACCCGGCAGATATGCATCTCGTGCAGTCAGGCGATGTGTTGGTGGCTGATATGACAGATCCAAACTGGGAGCCTGTCATGAAACGCGCGAGTGCTTTGGTGACAAACCGTGGTGGTCGCACTTGCCACGCAGCTATTATTGCGCGCGAACTTGGCATTCCAGCTATTGTTGGTTCTGTAAATGCGACAGATATTTTGCGTGAAGGTGAAATTGTCACGGTTTCATGCGCCGAGGGTGAATCTGGCTTTGTCTATCACGGCGCTCTAGGTTACAAGGTGAGTAGCCAGGCGATTGCTGCTCTAAGCAAACCGCCATGCAAAATTATGATGAACGTTGGCAGCCCAGATATGGCATTTGCTTTTGCCCAAATACCTAATGATGGCGTTGGTTTGGCGCGTTTAGAATTTGTGATTAATAACATGGTTGGCATTCATCCTAAGGCAATTTTAAATGTAGATGCAATGCCAGCAAATATTCGCGAGACGATCAAAAACCGTTCACGCGGCTATGCTTCACCTAAACAATTTTACATTGATAAAGTAGCTGAAGGCGTGGCAACAATCGCTGCAGCATTCTACCCAAAACCAGTCATTGTGCGTACCTCAGACTTTAAATCAAACGAGTATAAAAAATTGGTTGGCGGTGATATTTACGAGCCAGATGAAGAAAACCCAATGATTGGCTTCCGTGGTGCGGCGCGTTACATGGCAGAAGACTTTAAAGAGTGCTTTGCGATGGAATGTGTTGCCATGAAAAAAGTACGCGATGAAATGGGTTTAACCAATGTAGAGCTCATGTTACCGTTCGTGCGAACATTAGATGAAGCTAAAGCCGTGACGGACATTATGGCGTCTAACGGCTTAAAACGTGGTGTAAACGGCTTGCGCATTATTATGATGTGCGAAATTCCATCAAACGCTCTGCTTGCAGAACAGTTTTTAGAGTATTTTGACGGCTTTTCAATCGGCTCTAACGATTTAACTCAGCTCACTTTAGGTATGGATCGCGACTCTGGTATTTTGGCTGATGGCTTTGACGAGCGTAACGATGCAGTTAAAGTGCTGCTAAGAATGGCGATTAGCACTTGCAATCGCTTAGGTAAATATGTGGGTATTTGCGGCCAAGGTCCATCAGATCACCCAGACTTTGCTGAGTGGTTAGTGGCTGAAGGCATACAATCTGTGTCGCTAAACCCTGATACAGTTGTCGCTACATGGCAACGATTAACTAAAAAGTAACGAAGTTAACTCTCACTTAGTAATATTTCATACTGCTAACCCAATGATACAGCGTACCGTTTTCTTTGTTTCTGATGGCACTGGCATTACAGCCAGTGCTTTGGGTAAGTTGCTAGAGCACTTTCCTAGTTCCAACTTTACCCAAGTGCGCCTGCCATTTACCGACACTTTAGATAAAATTAATCTTGCAAAGAACGTAATTTTGCAAGTAACTGAAGAAGACGGTGGCCGCCCAGTTGTGATTATGTCTGTGGGCAATATTGAACTACGGCACAGTTTAAAAGAGGCGAATGCGTACTTTATTGATTTATTTAGCTCATTTATTGAGCCATTAGGAATTGAACTTAACCAAAACCCATTGACAGGCGCAGGGATTGCACATAGTGTGATGGGCACCAACTATTTTGAACGCATGGAAGCGATAAACTTCACGTTGAACCATGATGACGGCATGACCAACTCTGGTTTAGAAAGAGCTCAAGTCATTTTAATCGGCGTGTCACGCTGCGGGAAAACACCAACAAGCATTTATTTAGCTATGCAGTTTGGTATTAAAGCGGCTAATTACCCACTGATTCCAGAAGATTTTGAGCGCGGTGCATTACCAGCTGTGCTGCACAAGCATCTAGACAAAGTGTTTGGCTTAACTATTAAGCCAGAGCGTTTACACTCTGTGCGCAGTGAACGCAGGCCAGATAGTTTTTACGCGTCATTAGAAAACTGCCGGAAAGAAATTGCTACGGCTGAACGCTTGATGCGCAACGCTGGCATTACTTGGGCTGATTCTACCAGTCGCTCAATTGAAGAGCTATCTGCAATTATTCAACAAAAAATTCGTCAGCCCGCTAAATAAATAAATCAACTTGCATTAAAAAAGCGCACTCCGTAATGCGCTTTTTTGTAAGTATTATTTAAATTAGCTGTTAAATAAATACTTAACCACTTTTTACAAGCACATTTTATAGAGACCTAGCTTATTTCAACGCTGGTTTAATTCTATTTAATATTTCATTGGCGTCCGGTTTTACATCGCTGCTGTAAGCAAATACTTGCTTGCCGCCAGGCAAAATCACGTATTTATAAAAATTCCACATTGGCGCTTGTCCTGTTTTTTCAGTCAACTGCTTGTAAAGCGGATTTGCATTAACGCCTGAAACTGAGCTTTTAGACATCATGGGGAACTTAACCGCGTACGTTAGCTTGCAAAAGTCACCAATTTGCTTATCGTTACCTGGCTCTTGCCTAAAATCGTTCGATGGGAAACCGATGATCAATAAACCATTATCTTTATATTTGCTATATAAACCTTCTAGCGCTTCAAACTGCGGCGTAAAACCACATTTGCTCGCAGTATTCACTACTAAAATTGGCTTGGTTTGATAATCGCATAAATTGATTTTTTCACCTTGCAAGGTAGTGAGTTGATGGTTATAAATATCAGGACAGGCTGCGTTTACCACGGTGGATGCGCTCAATAAAAGTAAAGTTATCAGTAGTTTTTTCATGTTTTGGGCTCAGTAAGTTGAAGTTTGGGCATTGAAAGTTTAATTAAAGAATAATCAAGTAAATAATACTAAAAAATATGACTAAGCTTTGGTACGATGGTTCGTGGCTATGCGTCAGCATTTTAAACCACTGAATTAAAAAGCAAACCACACAGCGCAAAAGTCAGTATTAACTTAATAATACTCAACTTATATTTAAATAGCGCAATGAAACCAATCATAGCCATTATTACTGCTAGCCAATCAATGTCTTTTATTAACGTGTCTAGTGAATAGCCATAAGGAACAAACACATGCAGGGCAAAAAATAACGCTAAGCTTAATATTACACCAACTACAGCTGCAGTAATTGCAGTCAGTGGTGCGGTGAGTTTTAAGTTATTTTTTGTACTTTCAATAAACGGTGCGCCCAGCAAAATAAACATAAAGGATGGCAAAAACGTGAAGAAAGTTACCACGATAGATGAAACGATACCAGCCAATACAAATCCTTCAGCACCAAATACTTGCTGGTTCCAGCCGCCTACAAAGCCCACAAATGCCACCACCATTATCAGTGGGCCAGGTGTGGTTTCGCCCAATGCTAAACCATCTATCATTTGTATTGGCGTCAACCAATGATAATGATCTACCGCGCCTTGGTAAACATAAGGCAACACCGCATAAGCACCTCCAAACGTGAGCAATGCGGCCTTAGTAAAAAACCAGCCCATTTGCGTAAGCGTAGCCTGTAAGCCAAACATTGCGGTTAATGCAGTCATAGCCGTTAGCCAAACACTAACAAAGACTACCAATATTTTTATGGCGTGAGATTTGTTAAATACGGCATGTGCAGGCGTTGGTGTATCGTCGTCAATCACGGCTTTGCCATAATATATTCTGAAAGTCTTATGTGCGCCTATGTCGTTAAATGTATTGGGTGAGTAATAGCTGCCAACATATCCAATGAATGCAGCGAATAAAATCACCAGCGGAAAAGGTAATTTGAATAGAGCGACGGCGATAAAAGCCGTTAAAGAAATACTCCATAACCATTTGTTTTTTAGCGCGCGACTACCAATGCGGCAAGCCGCAAACAACACGATAGCCACCACCGCTGGTTTAATGGCGTATAAAGCACCCGCAATACTAGGCAAGCTGCTATATTGCAAGTAAACATAAGTAAGACCCATTAAAATAAGTAAAGACGGCAATACAAATAAAGCGCCAGCTAAAATCCCGCCCCACGTGCGATGCAATAACCAACCTAAATAAATGGCGAGCTGTTGTGCTTCCGGCCCAGGCAATACCATACAAAAGTTAAGCGCATGTAAAAAACGTTTATCAGAAATCCAGCGTTTTCTCTCGACTAAATCTTGATGCATAATCGCAATTTGCCCTGCTGGGCCGCCAAAGCTGATGAAGCCTAATTTCAACCAGTACCAAAAAGCTTCTTTAAAGCTCGGGGCTTGGGGAGTTTCTTCGAGAGCAGGTTCGAGGTTGCTGTGATTACTTATCATTAAAAAAAGTGTCTGTGAAAAACGGTTAAGTTTATTTATTTCAAAGTTAAATTGATTAAATTTGTAGTATTAAAGTAATTAAAAACCAAGCATAGATTGCTTTTGTATAATGGCTTCTACAATCACAAAACTTGCAGAATCACCCACATGAAGCTCACCACTACTAATCACTTTAGAAGTGACGCCACCATGTCCGCGCATTGCATTATAACCACCCTTGCCTAGCAACTCTTCCATACGCGAACAAGGCGCACATGCGCCTGTAATTTCTAACAAAACTTCTCCAATTTTTAAGTAATGTGTCTGTTCTTTAAATAACGGTTTAATCGCTAATAAATTAACACCAGAAACCACTAGATTGCGACGCAATATTATTGCATGCAAATTCGGTAGGCGCATTAATTTTGCTATCGTTTCCAAATGCTCAGCTTGAATGAGTGTGACTTGTCTATTACTTATTTTAGCTACCTTTGTAGCCTCAACGCCGCGCCTATCGTGCAACAAACCAACGCCTTCAATCGCTGAAGTATTTTGTATTAATGCCGCTTCCGCGCGCCGTGCTGGACGCACAATAATTGCCTCTAACCTACCAATTTGCAGCATGGTTTGGCTTATATTTTGTAAGTTTGGCGTTAAATAAGTGTTAGAAAACTGATACTGCATATGCAGTATTATATAATTCAAACCTAGGTAAAAGCGACATACTGCTTAAATTGCACTATAATGCGTCCGCTTTCGGAAGAGTGGATGAGCGGTTTAAGTCGCACGCCTGGAAAGCGTGTTTAGGCTAATAGCCTAACGCGGGTTCGAATCCCGCCTCTTCCGCCAGTGGCTCATATCAAGCAATGTCATAAAGTATAAAAACTTAATAAAATGAACCGTTTTTACCTAAATATTACATCAAATAGCATCAGACCAATGCTCGCTATCTTATTATAAATTAGGGTAACATTGGGTAACAACAATTACCCCAATTTAAGAGTTGCACTACTATGGCGCTAACCAACACTTAAATACTCAATGTTAAACCACAGTCTAAGGCTTTTAAGCTTTATGACGAGCTAGGTTTATTTATGCAAGTCACTACTAGTGGCGGTAAATGGTGGCGCTT
>Ga0105045_10006525_pt1 | contig 10325 bp, 10 predicted proteins | sample MAT02_FD_78089 | JGI IMG/M metagenome (GOLD analysis project Ga0105045, IMG submission 78089) | Freshwater microbial communities from Lake Fryxell liftoff mats and glacier meltwater in Antarctica - MAT-02 (megahit assembly) | ecosystem: Environmental > Aquatic > Freshwater > Ice > Liftoff...
GGCTTTTCAAAGGAAAGCAAAATTGACTTGCGCTCAGGTGGGGCCATAGCCGAAGAAGAAACAAATTAAATCAAACTCAAGTCCAGAAACGAGGTTTGGCCCGTAGAAAATCTACAGTGTCGGGCTAGACCTGGCGTAGCAGGCACGGCGAGCCAAGAATGCCCTGGTTGCCCAGAAATCTTCGCCCGTCTGCAATCTAGGATACCAAGTCGGCGTCCCTCTGCCTAAGGTTAAAAACCCAACCCCAACCCAACCTCAACCCAGGAAATTCTCCCCTGGGGAAATCCCCCCCTAGAAGGACTTAGCCACCAGGGGCGCAGCGTTGAGGTCGAGCAGTGGGCGAAACCCGTGCCGCCGCGACGACTGACCAATCATGTCCATTTTTTCGAGGGTGATCTGATTGCGCCCCCACGAAAAGTTGGTGTACCACTTCTCAAATTCCAGCAGCATGGCCTCAGCAAAGCAGGCAAACAGCTGACGGCCCGGCACGTCCATATTCACAATCTGCATGATCCGCCAGTCAATGTCGAGGGAATGCTCAACAATGCCGCCCTTGAGCACGTGCACGCCCTCGTAGTTAAAGCGCTGGTCGAGGTTTTTAGGGTAGCCGCCATCGATCATCAGGCAGGGGCGCTTCAGGCTCTTGGGGTCAACCTCAACCCCCTTGGCCATGCTGGCCACCCACACCACAATATCGGCTTTAGGCAGAGCCTCTTCTAGGGCGATCGCCACACCACAGCCCAGTTCTTCTTTGAGGATCTCAATGCGCTCCTGGTTGCGAGCAATCAGCAGCAGCTCTTTGATGTCAGTGCGAGCGGTGAGCCAGCGGCAGACAGCGCTGCCGATATCGCCAGTGGCACCGCAAACCGCCACGGTGGCATCGGAGAGGTTAATGCCCATCTGACCCGCCGCCGCCACCACCTGCTGGCAAATAATGTAGGCGGTGTGGGTATTGCCCGTGGTAAATCGCTCAAACTCTAGGGTGACGTTGCGCACCTGCTGAATCTGGTTGAGGTTGAAATTCTCAAAAATAATCGACGAAAATCCGCCCAGGGCGGTAATGTCAATGCCGTGCTTTTGAGCGTGGGCCATGGCGTTGATGATTTTGCGCGTAGCCGCTTTGATCCGCTTGGCGGCCAGCATTTCGGGCAAAAAGCACGACTCTACGTAGCGACCTTCGATCTGTTGGCCGGTGGCGCTAGTGACTTTGATGGTGTCAACAATCTGAGGCGGGGCGCTGCACCAAAAGTCTAGCCCCTGGTCGGCGTATTCGGGGAAACCCAGGTCGCGGGCTACAAGCTGGGCGTGGTCAAGGCTGGTCAAATGTCCAATTAGGCCAAACATCGCGGATCTAGGTACTGGGGATAGTGCGCCAGGGAAATTGGTGCAGGTTGACAATCTATACCAAATTCAGCTCAGGATCTGTAGCTTTCCCACAGGCAAAATTCCAATGCTGGACTTGGATTACGTTTACTTACGATAAGCTGCCCAGTGCTGGATTGAATAGAGCACCGGGCAGCGGAGGAGGTTGAAAGGCGGCTGTCGTTCCAGGGCAGCACCCGTTGGCAGTCAAGGCCAAAACCCTAGGCAAATTGCGGTGCAGGCCGCTAGCAGCCTGCACCGCAATCGCTTAGACAGCGGCTAGCCCCTGAGCAGAGAGCCTCATCACATCGCGGCTAGAAAAGCCAATATTGGCCAGCGCTTCACCGTAGGTGATCATAAAGTCTTCTACTAGCGCATCTTTTTCCATGCCCAGCACGCGGGCGTCGTCGGCCACTTGGTTGAGCATGGCCCAGATAATGGGCAGGTTTTGGCGATTGGCCTCCTGTAGCTCAGCTTTGGCTGACTCAAAGTTGGCCTTGAGCCATTCTTCGCCAAAGTTGAGGTGGCTGTACTCATCTTTGACTACGCCCTCGGTAATTTTGCGAGCAAAGTCGTCGGCCACTGGGATATAGATGTTGTAGGCCGAGATCGCAAAGGTCTCGATAATCAAGGACTGAATCAGCAGACAGGTGACAATTTTGCCCTCGCCCCAGGCCCGCTGGAAGTTTTCGTGTAGCTGAGAGAAAAACTTGGCCGCAAAGGCCATATCGGGGGTGACAGACAGGTTCTTACCACAGGCCTGAAAGCCTTTCATGTGGCGGTTTTCCATTTTTGCTAAGCGCAGCAGGTCATCCTTGGAGTCGGGCAGTGACTCCGCCAGCTTGCGGTAGTTATCGTAGGCCTCCTGCTCGCCCTCAATCACAATGGCGTTGATGCGGCTGTAGGCATCTTTATAGTGCTCTGACTGGTAGTCAAAGGTCGAAGTCGTCTCAAGCTGTTGCATGGCCATGAGTTCCTGCTGGGTAGCGGATGGATGTTTATAGTGTTAATCGCAATAATACTATGCCAAAGTTGGAGGGCTATGAGGTCACCTAGGGGACGGAAATCAGCCTGGATTGATCTACAACCTAGGCCTGTCTGCTGCTAAACGACAAGGCGTATATAGAAAACCTGAGTGCCGTCAATTAGTCCATAAGCATTTCTAATGAATAAATTAGAGCATTAGAGCCAGAAAATGAGGCGATAACGCCCGCTCAGCGCCGGACTCACCCGCTTTCGACTTCTGTCTTTGGGCTTTGCCGCTAGCCCATCGCGGCTAGCAGTCATTGGGAGGGCAAGTAGGTATTGTTGATGGCTCAGAATTTAAGTGGCTTTCGACCTCTTTTTGGGGCCTGGGTTTATTTGTGAATTGCGGCTTTTGAGGTTGAGCTTGGCAAGGTAGAAAACCGAGTATTTCTTAGCGCACTTTTCTTAGCGCACATGGGCTCTAGAAAAAACTTGGATGGGTCAGGGAGCTAAGGCTGAAAATGTGGGGCCAGCCCTGGGGCAGCGCCGATAGTGGGGCGGGCACCATATCGCCGCGAAAGTCGAGCAGCTGCACGAGCACCAGGTAACCAACCGCGAGCAGCAGTGAAATTACACCGGTAATAATGGCAACAAGTTTAGAGCGATCCATACCAGCCTCTTGGGTCTGAGTTTCTAACGTAGCGTACCGATGATGATTTCTGGGCAAAATGCTGCCAGATCACGATGGGGCCATCTGAGAAAGCTGCTGTAGGGTGTTGATCAGGGGTTGGATCTAGGCCTCTAGATCAGTACCATAGTGCCATTGGGTGGGTACCCTAGATGGGCTGATGTTGACCTAAAGGTCTTAACGGGTTCTATGGGCGCTGTATTCTCACAGGATGGGGCAACCACTATGCCGGATCAAGCTCCGGCCATTGTGCAGACCGAAGGGCTGAGCAAAGCTTATCGCACCGGATTTTGGCTTAACCAGCGGGTGCGATCGCTGAAAGACTGTTCACTCACCGTTCATCAGGGTGAGACCTTCGGGCTGCTTGGCCCCAACGGGGCGGGCAAGACCACGCTGCTGAAGATTTTGCTGGGCATTATTCGCCCTACCGCAGGTACGGCCACGCTGCTGGGCCACCCCCTAGGCGACAGCGCCGTCAAACAGCGCATTGGCTACCTGCCCGAAAATGCCTACTTTTATGACTTCTTGACCGGCTGGGAGTTTTTGCAGTACACAGCGGGGCTGTTTGGCCTCTCTAGGGCGGCTCAGCAGCGCCGGATTACTGAGCTGCTAGACCTGGTGGGGCTACCGCTGGAGGCGGCGAAGAAAAAGCAGCTGCGCCAGTACTCAAAGGGCATGTTGCAGCGGGTGGGCATGGCCCAGGCGCTGATCAATGACCCGGATGTGGTGTTTCTCGATGAGCCGATGTCGGGGCTTGACCCCACCGGGCGGTTTCAGGTGCGGGAGATTATTTTGGCCCTAAAGCGAGAGGGCAAGACGATCTTTTTCAACAGCCACATTTTGTCGGATGTGGAGGTGATCTGCGATCGCATCGCCATTCTCGACCAGGGCGAGCTGATTGCCACCGGCAGCCTCGACCAGCTGCTGGGCACCGCCGACCAATATTTGGCCAAGGGTCGCGGCGGGCGCATCGCTGACCTCGAACCCTGGCTCGACCAGATGGCGGTGCAGGGCGACCTCTGGCAGGGCCACGTCAAGGGCGACCCCTACGATTTTGCCCAACAGATACCGCTGGCCGGGGGGCACCTAATCACCCTGCAACAAACCCGGCCCACCCTTGAAGAGTTTTTCATTGCCAAAATCGGCCAGCGTCGGGAAAAAGGCTGAGTCAACCTCATCACAATAGCGAAACATGCTAGTTCCAAATGCTAATTTTGCTGTTGTAGATATTCGAAAACTTCGTGACTATTGCCTAAATTTGAATCACGATGATGGCAAGCATAAAGCTCGTTTATTCCTAGCAATCCTTGGTATGACTAGTGATCAGGCTGAGGAATTGCGCCAGATTTTGCTGGGAGTGATTCAAACTGAAGCAGCTCAAATCGGTAGGAAAGACGAATTTGGTCAACGATACACCATAGACTTTGAAATTGAGTGGCAGAATAAAAGAGCAGTCCTGCGAAGTGGTTGGATCATTGAAAATGGCTCATACATTCCAAGATTGACCACCTGCTATCCCCTTTGACCTGTGGAGTTGACATGGTTAATAGCTCACCTCAACTATTAGATGTTGTTGCCTTGGCTGTAGATTTGCCTCAGGACAACTTGTGGCGAGGGCAAGTGGGCACAGTGGTTGAGATTTTGGCCCATGGTTCAGCTTTTGAGGTGGAATTTAGCGATCGCGAGGGCCGCACCTATGAATCGCTAGGGCTGCGTTCAGAACAGATAATGGTGTTGCACTTTGAAGCAGTGCCTCCCAGCGCTGCTCCAGTAATCTCCGCTACAGACTAGGGGATGGCTCAGCGGAAAGCCGCGCTATAATTGCTCTACTTTGCCGGCTTGACCTGCGAAGTGTAACCCTGCGAACCCTTATACCAGCCGCCCTAGGGCGTTGAGAGATTTCCATGGGCACCGCCGCCGCCGACAAAAGTCCGCATATTTTATTGATTGGCACTAACGAGGGTCAAACTCGCCAGATGGAGTTTGACCTCCACGAAGCGGGCTACAATCCGGTGGTAGCCAGCGGCGCTAAGGCGGGGCTGGGGCTGGCCAACGAAAGCACTCCGGCGCTGATTGTGGTTGACCGGCTGCTGGGGGGCGAGTCGGGGCTGGCGCTATGCAAAACCCTGCGCAGCCAGGGCATTAAAGCTCCGATTGTGCTGCTGATGGCCAAAGACAGCCTGGAAGACCGGGTCGCCTGCCTGGAGTGCGGCGCTGACGACTATTTTCTCAAGCCCTACCGGGCCGATGCATTCTTAAAAATTGTGCAGCTCTATCTGCAATCGACCCCTGGGGAGACCGAAAACCTGCGCTTTGGCGACCTCACCCTCGATCTGGAGAGCCGTCGCGCGCTGCGGGGCGATCGCACGATTGACCTGACCATGAAGGAGTTTGAGCTGCTCAAGTACATGATGGAGCACCCCCGCGAGGTGCTGCCCCGCGAGCAGATTCTCGAGAATGTGTGGGGCTACGACTTCATGGGCGAGTCGAACGTGATTGAGGTGTACGTGCGCTACCTGCGACTCAAAATCGATGGTGAAGACGACAAGCGCCTGATTCAGACGGTGCGGGGGGTGGGGTATGTGCTGCGGGAGAGCTAGGGGAGTTGGGGCGCACTGCTGTGCGCCCGTACGAGCGATATCGGGTTGGGGCGCACTGCTGTGCGCCCGTACGGGCGATATCGGGCTGGTGAGTGACTAGAATAGGTTGTCTGTCGTTGATGCTTCTAAACTTCCTGATGGCCAATTGTTTTAGTGATGCGGCTCCCCCACAACTGTTTCCCTGGCGGCGATATGCTCCCTGGCGGCGATCTATAGGGCGAGGTGCGCTATGGAGTCTGGTGTTGAGTGCCCTGGTGCTGGGGGCCGGGTGTGGGCCAACGCCGTCATCCACCCCCGAAACCATCACCCCCGAAACCATCACCCCCGAAACTGTTGAGTCGCCCAATCCCACCGTCGAGGCCCCCATGGCTGATCCGCGCGGCCAGCAGCTGGCGGTAACCGCCGTCACCACCCTAGGAGGCGAAGAAATCTTTTTGGAGGTGGCGGCGACCCCCCAGCAGCAGGCCCTGGGGCTGATGTATCGCGACGCCCTGCCCGATGACCGAGGCATGCTGTTTCCCCTGGGGCGGCCTCGCCCGGTGAGCTTTTGGATGAAAAACGTGCCCGTGGCGTTGGACATGGTGTTTATCTATAACGGCACGGTGCAGGGCATTGCTGCGGATGTGCCCCCCTGCCCCGCCGACCCCTGCCCCACCTATGGCCCCGGCGACCAGCTGATTGACCAGGTGATTGAGCTGCGGGCCGGGCGCGCTGCCGAGCTGGGTCTCAGCGAGGGCGATGAGGTGGTGATCGCGCCGCTGTAGCACCAGACCTGTAGCGCCCAGAAGATCCTCTAGGGAGGGGATCTTCATGTCAGGTTGGCACAACAGCCGCTGGCCCCAAGACGTTTCTAAAACCGTAACTCCAGAGTGCTTTATTACAGTTCGTTGGTAGATTGCTAGAGAACTGAGGGGAGATCTAGTCTGCGGTTTCAGGTCGGAGACAACACTGTGCAAACCAACTCCGCCAGCGTCACCGGCACCGTGAGCTACCTGCCCCGCATCGCCATGCCTCCCAGCGCCATTTTAGAAGTCACCCTGGTGGATGTCAGCCGAGCTGACGCGCCCGCGATTACCCTAGCTTCCCAGGGGGCCATTTTTGGCGATCGCCAGGTGCCAATTCCCTTTGAGCTGGTGTATGACCCCGGCCAGATCGACCCGCGCTTTAGCTACGCGGTGCAGGCCCGCATCATTGTCGAGGGGCAGCTGCGGTTTATCACCACCACCAGATTTCCGGTGATTACCCAGGGCAACCCCACCGAGGTCGAGGTCCGAGTTGACCTGGTTTCTCAGTAGGTCTGCATGAATTCGGCGGGAGTTTCTAGCTGTTGTGGCCCTCGCTCTACAGCTCCCTGCGGCTAGAAACACCTGCCCGGAGCTAGCCCAAAGTAGCCTGCCTCGTCGGTCTGTTTGTCTCTAACCTGAGATATAAATTGAGTAAACCTAGGGCTGAGGTTGATCGGCCTGGGATGGCCACTTGCTAGACTAGCGGCTGTGCAGCAACAGCGTACCCAAGAGCGTGTAGACCTACCGTGACCGTTAAAGAATCAGCCCCCACTCTACCCTCCGTAGCCCAGCCCCCAGTTCAGCCCCTGGTTTATTTGATCGAAGATGAAACCCAGACGGTGCTCGACTGGGCCGCAGCCGTCGCCCAGTCAGACGATACCTACTTTCAGCGGGGGCAGCAGCTGGCCCGGCGGCTGGGTGCCCACTACCGCCGCGACGGGCTGACCGAGTTTGGCTTTTGGACCCCCGCCCTGGTGGCCGACATTATTCAGTCGGAGCGCACCCTGGAGCTAGAGATGCTCACGCCGCTGCAGCCGATTGACTTTCGCAACCCGCAGCAGACTCTCAGGTTTCAGCGCGATCGCCTGCCGGTGATGCAGCAGGGGGAGTTTGTCTGGGCGGTGGTGGCCGGGGTCAAGCCGGGCAGCGGCGATCGGGCCGGGAGTTTTTACTGGCTGCGCTACGTCGATGCCGAGGGGCGGCTCAACTACATTCGCGACTCGCTGGCCTACTCGCTGCCCTACGGCGTGTTTGCTCCCGCCGAGGTTTACGACCTGCGGCGGCTTCAGCAAAAACGGGCCGACCTGGGCTACCTGTCCCGCAGCGCTGCTCCCAAGGGCGGCCTCGATCCAGAAATTCCTCGGGTGCCCGCCCCCACCAACATTCTGCAAATTCACATCAAGACCGCCAGTGCCGAGGGCAGCCTGGAGGGGCTGACCCGCATTTACCGCCGCATTTCTGACAAGCTGGCGGCGGGGGAGGCGCTGACCCCGGCAGAGGTTGCCTACACCGGCTACGACGCGGTGCAGCTTTTGCCGGTGGAACCCACCATTGAGTATCGCCGCGAAGACACCAACATCGAGCATGAGTTCTTCGCCATTGTCGAGAACGGCAGCAGCGAGGCCCTCAGCGCCAACCTGACCATTACCCTGCGCCAGCCCAACACCCAAAACTGGGGCTACGACGTGCCGATCTTGGGCAGCGCCGCCACCAACCCCACCATGCTGGGCAGCCTGCGCCCCGACGAAATGGTGGAGTTTATCGCCACCCTGCACACCTTCTCGGCAGGGCCAATACAGCTGATCTACGACCTGGTCTATGGCCACGCCGACAACCAGGGGGTAGAGCTGCTCACCCAGCAGTTCTTTAAGGGGCCAAACATGTATGGCCAAGACCTCAACCACCAGCTGCCCCAGGTGCGGGCCATTTTGCTCGAAATGCAGCGGCGCAAGATCAATACCGGGGCCGACGGCATTCGGGTCGACGGTGGGCAAGACTTTCGCTTCTTCAACCCCCTCAGCGGTCGGGTCGAGCAAGACGATGTCTACCTGCTGGCCATGAGCGACGTGGTGCAAGACATTCAGGGCTATCGGCGGCGGATGTTTACCATTTTTGAGGATGGCCGTCCCTGGCCCGAAACCGGCTGGGAAGAAAAATCGACCTACCGAGAACTGATCGACGCCAAGCCCGGCTCGTTTCAGTGGGGGCCGCTGATCTTTGCCCACAACACCCCAACCCTGAAGGGCTTTTGGGACCGCAAGTGGCGGCGGGTGTGCGAGGTGATCTTCCAGGGCGACCACTGGATCACCGGCTGCGGCAACCACGACACCGTGCGCCGGGGCAACCAGATTGACCTCGATGCCGACATCAACTGGAACCTGGGCAAGACTCTGCCTGAGGCGCTCAACCGGGCCTACAACAACTCAGCGACGCTGCTGTGGGTGCACGGTTTTAGCCCCGGCCTGCCGATGGATTTTCTCAATGCCAGTCTGGAAACCCCCTGGGGCTTTTTTCGCAACACCGACGATCGCTACGGCGTCAAGGTGGTCTCAGAAGAAATCGGCTTTCTCGATTGGGAAATTGAGCCGGATCTGTACCGGCAACCCCACGCCTTTTTGCAGCTCAAATCGCTTGGGTTTGAGACCCTAGATCAGCTGAAAAGGTTTGCCTATGCCCTGCGCGATGCCATGGTCGAGACCGACTACAACCTTGAAGAAGTCGCCCAGATCTGCCAGCACTGCCTAGGCAACGGAGTCGACGGCATCGCCTGCGAAGTGCCGGCCCTACAGGAACTCAACCAGCCCAGCCTGCCCAGATTTTTGGCCACCCTAGATGTGCTGATGCTGAAGCAGTTTGCCATGGCCTTTATGGAAGACTGCCACGACATTTGCAACGTGGCCTACTATTTTGACCAGGCCAACGCCGACATCTGCAACTTCGGGGCGACGCTGCGGCAGTTTCGGCGGCAGCGGCCCTGGCTGCGGGAGAATTTGATTGGCCGCGATCGCTTCAACCGCATCAGCGACGACGAGCGCACGATTTTCTACGGCTACCGGATTGAGCCGCAGCCGCCCCCAGACCGCGCCCCCCAGGAGGTGGTGATGGTGGCCCACATGGGCGGCGCACCGATGACGGTGAACCTGAGCGACTGGCTCCAGCTTGACCTGGAAGCCTGGCGGGTGGGGCTGACGACTCCGGGGCTAACGCTGTCGTCTGACCCTGAGCACCTGCGATCGTTTGAGCTGCGCGACGGCGAGGGGCTGCTGCTGGTGAATGCTGCTAATCCCTGAACTCTGCATTACGCTAAAGCTGTTAAACCTTGGCAGCTAGGGTGTGGTCTGTGGTTAAGTCGGCGGGTATGGGGTTGCGAACTGTGGCCCAGCAGTGGCGCTGGTGGCAGGCTGGGTTGGTGGCTCTCAGCGGGGTGCTGATGGCGATCGCGCTGCCGCCCTGGAGCCTGTGGCCTGTGGCCTGGGTGGGCCTGGTGCCGCTGTGGTGGGTGGTTCTGACCACTCCTGCGGTGCTCTTGGCCGCGACCTATGGGCTGCTGTGGGGGCTGGTGTACTACGGCATGTCGCTGGCCTGGATCACCCACCTGCACCCGCTGATGTGGATGGGGGTGCCCTGGGGCAGTAGCGTGGCGATCGCCCTCTCCGCCTGGATCTTTATCGTCCTCTGGGGGTCTGTCTGCATAGCAGTCTGGGGCGGGGCGATCGCCTGGCTGGCCCGCCGCTGGCCGGGGCGCTCGCTCTGGCTGGTGCTCGCTGGCACCGCCCTCTGGTGCGCCCTTGAAGCCCTGCGCAACCACAGCCCCCTCGACTGGTCGCCCCTCAGCCTCACCCAAAGCCCCAGTAATCTCTGGATTTTGCATTTGACCAGGCTTTCTGGGCCAGGGGCTGTCACCGCTATTCTCGTTGCGACGAA
>Ga0105045_10006526_pt1 | contig 10325 bp, 10 predicted proteins | sample MAT02_FD_78089 | JGI IMG/M metagenome (GOLD analysis project Ga0105045, IMG submission 78089) | Freshwater microbial communities from Lake Fryxell liftoff mats and glacier meltwater in Antarctica - MAT-02 (megahit assembly) | ecosystem: Environmental > Aquatic > Freshwater > Ice > Liftoff...
GCCCACCTTGGCCTATCCGGCCTATCGGCAGCGGGGGTTCAAGCCCGATGAATTTCTCCGATTCCGCTTGCATTATGGCCTCGTTGATGCCGGAGAAGCCACTGTTACCGTGAGCGAAACGGGGAAGACGTTTCACGGTCGTCCCGCCCTGCACATGGTGGGCAAAGGCCGCACGCTTGGAGCTTTTAGCTGGTTTTTTAAGGTAGAAGATCGCTACGAAACTTACATGGACAAGTCAGCACTTTTCCCTTGGGAGTTCATTCGCGATATTCGCGAAGGCAGCTATTCCAAGCAGCAGAATTACAAATTTCACCAGCGCAAATCGGCTGTGACCAATCAAAAAGGCGAAACCTATAAAATGTTGCCTTGGTCGCAAGATATGATTTCAGCTTTCTTCTATGCCCGAACCTTGGATTTTTCGAATGCTAAGGAAGGTGATATCTTCAGCATACCCACCTTCGTCGATGAGGAAGAATTTACCCTTCGCATCAAGTACATTGGCAGGGAAACGATCAGTTCGCGCACGGGGAAATACCGCTGCATGAAGTTTGTTCCAGTAGTGCAGGAAGGCCGTATTTTCAAAGAAGAAGAAGACCTGGTAATGTGGATTACCGACGATAAGAATAAAATCCCCATACTTATTAAAGCCAGTGTTCTTGTGGGTTCGATTAAAATGGAATTGGTCGAGTTTAAGAATTTGGCGTATCCCCTGGCAAGGCTTGATTAATAGCGTTCCAGGCTTTCAAAACCAAGCATGGGCGGCGAATTCACCGAGATTTCTTCCGCTGGTCGAAATTTCAAAGTCGGTGGAATGAGCAAAGGCGTGGAAATGATAAACCTCTCTGTTTCTAATCTTCGCTCCATCTTTCCCTTTCCACAATCCATTGTTTAGCCAAAAAACCTGATCCCTTTCTGTCTTCGGTATTCGATTCGTATTTTCGGCGACCATGAAGAGAAGTTTTCAAAGTGCCTATTGTTTTCGTTCTCTTGCAATAGGTCTTCTTGGGCTGTGCCTGTGGGCTTGTGGCTCCGGCAAACCCCGCGACATCTCATCCAGTGAGATAGCTGAAGTACAGGTTCCGAAAGAGAAATATGGCTTTGACTTTTCGAATTTCAGCGTCATTGAAGGTACTTTCAACAAGGGTCAGGTTTTAGGCGATCTTTTATTGGCACACGGTATCGATTATGGCCAAATTGTAAAAATCGAAAAGGATACCCGCGAAGTTTTTGACGTTCGTCGCATTCGCCCAGGCGATCCTTACACCCTGTTTTGCGCTTTGGATAGTATTGCAACGGCTCAGTATTTGGTTATAGAAACATCCGTATCGCGGTTTGTGACCTATACATTTGGCGAGCAGCCAACCGCCATAGCCGGCGAGAAACCTGTGGAATTAGTGTTAAAAACCGGTAGCGGAGAAATCCAAAGCTCGCTGTCGAAAACCATCGCCGACATGGGTCTCAGCCCCGAATTGACATTTAAACTGAGCGATATGTACGCCTGGACTATCGATTTTTACAGACTCCAAAAAGGCGATCACTTTCGCGTATGCTACGAAGAGCGGTTTATTGACGGCGCTCCTGCCGGAATGGGTAGGATTTTAGCTGCTGAGTTTTGGCACCGCGATGAGCGGTTTGCCAGTTTTCGATTTACGAACGATGAAGTAAATGATTTCTACAATGAGAAAGGTGAAAGTCTTCGGAAAGCCTTTCTCAAATCGCCCTTGAAATTCTCAAAAATTACTTCAAGCTATTCGCTCAAGCGATTTCACCCGGTGCAGAAACGCTGGAAAGCCCACCTTGGTACCGACTATGGAGCTCCCACCGGCACCCCTATTTTGGCCACAGCCAACGGAACGATTATCGAAGCGGCTCAAACCAAATACAATGGAAAATACGTGAAGATAAAGCATAACAGTACCTATACCACTCAATACTTGCACATGAGCAAGCTTATAGCCCGCAAGGGTCAAGTGGTGCGTCAAGGCGATGTAATTGGATTGGTAGGGAGCACCGGATTGGCCACCGGACCGCATGTGTGCTATCGATTTTGGAAGAACGGGAAACAAGAAGATCCGTACAAGCAGAACCTTCCTAAAAGCGAGCCGCTTCCTGCCAAATACATGAACGCCTTTGCGCTCCACCGCGACAGTTTATTACAAAAGCTCGAAGAGGCAGAAAGGCCGAAACTATCTGCTAAGAGTCCTACGGCTATTAAAGAATTGTTGTAAGTTTCCAACCTTATTTACTGATGATGAAAATAATTTTAACGGGGCTGATGGCCCTACTTTTTTTGCCGATTTCTAGCGCATTTGCGCAAAGCAATATCGATAAAGTTAACGAAACGGTGACCTATAATTCCGTAAGGTCGAAGATCGAATTTATGGCTTCCGACGAGCTTAGAGGGCGCGACACCCCTTCTCCAGAGCAATTAGTGGCTGCTCGCTACTTAGCAACGCAGCTTCAGGAATACGGAGCTAAGCCCATACCATCTTTAAACGGATACTTCCAGTCGGTGCCCATGTTTGAGCAGCTTGGAGCCACCGGCGGTACTATTGCAATGGGTTCCAAAGCCTATGCCTTGGGCCAGGAGTTCGTTTTGTTGTCGGGCTCCGATGCCCAGGCAGATGGCAAGGTAGCCTTTGTGGAGTTTGGGTCCACCGAAGATTTTCAAGCCACTGACGTGAAAGGGAAAATTGTCTTCGCCCGCTTCGGTGCAAAAGGCGAAGCTAATCCCCGAACGGGTTTTCGCGAAAGCAGGGAAAAGGCCACACGTGCAAAAGAAGCGGGAGCCTTAGCATTGATCGAGTTTTACAACTCACCGCAATTGCCTTGGACTTTACTCCGTGGGTATATGTCGGGCGCGAAGGTGGGTCTCCGCGATGAGGAGCGAAATGAAGAAGCTTTTCTACGACTATTAATGGACGACTCCAACAACCAAATGATTGATGTGGTCAAGAATTTTAAAAAAAGTGCATCTATCAAGCTTCAGCAAGCGCCGACGAAAGAATTTGCGGCTTATAATGTGGTTGGGGTGGTGGAAGGCACCGACCCTACCTTAAAAAACGAGTATATGATTTACTCTGCTCATTATGATCATGTGGGTGTGGGCGATGCCGATGCTACCGGCGATACCATCTACAACGGTACCCGCGACAATGCCATCGGGACGGTAACGGTGATGGAGGCCGCTCGAAACATTGCCAAATATCCGCTGAAGCGAAGTGCTATTTTTATCTTCTTCACAGGCGAAGAAAAAGGACTGCTCGGCAGCGAATATTATGTATCCAATCCGCCCATACCGCTCGATAAAGTGGTGATGTGCTTCAACAGCGACAACGGCGGCTACAACGATACTTCCAAGGCTACTATTATTGGTTTAAACCGCACCACTGCTACTCCTGAGCTCGAAACAGCCGGTAAAAATTATGGCCTTGATATCAATGACGACCCCGCCCCCGAACAAAACCTATTCGACCGTAGCGATCAGGTAAGTTTTGCCCGAAAAGGGGTTCCTGCAATTATGTTTTCGATGGGTATTACTGCCTTCGACGATGAGGTGTTGAAGTATTACCACCAGGCAAGCGACAATCCCGATTCGGTCGATTACGATTATCTTTTGAAGTTCGCCAGGACCTATGTTACCGCGTGCCGGCTTATCGGCAATAGAGATCAAAGGCCGTATTGGACCGCTGGCGACAAATATTTTGAAGATGGGCAAGCTCTTTATGGCTTCTAATCCGTCTGGATTTATCTACCCTATCAGCTCAATCATTGCTCCATAGTCGAAATAACCCGATTCGCAATTTTGGGCTACGGCCTGATGCATAGCAATAGCCACTGCATCGGCATAGATGGGTTTGTATTTTTCAAACCTGCCCACCATTATAGGTGAAACAGCGCGCATCACTGCGCTCCCGATTTTTTCGCCGAGCCGAAACTCTTCCCGATCTCCGAGAAGCGTAGATGGCTGAAATAGATAAATATCAGTAATACCCGATTTGAGCACGGCTTCTTCCATTTCGCCTTTAACCTTGGTGTAGAATATTCCAGATTTAGGGTCGGCACCAATAGCGCTCACCACAGCAAATTGTACCGCTCCGGCTGCGGCTGCTGCTTCCGCCAAATTGACTACATACGTATAATCTACTTTCCGGAATGCTTCTTTCGAACCCGCGGTTTTAATGGTGGTTCCAAGACAACAGAACACTACTTCGCAGTCTGCGAGCAGTGTTTGTAACGCAGGAATATGCTCGAAATCCGATTTAAAATAGCGGACTTTGGCGTGTTTCACCGGTTCTGATCGTCCGATAGTGCGAATTTCACTTATCGTTTGGTCGGCCTTCAATTCTTCGAGAAGCGTTTTTCCGATAAGGCCGCTGTACCCTGCTATAGCTGCTATCATGCGTGTTCCATTAGTGCTGGTTCCACCCAGTCGCCGTGGGTTTTAATTAAATCGATTAGTTCATCTACGGCTCTTTCCGAAGGCACATTTCGTTTCACGACTTCTTTCTCCTTATACAGGGTGATTTTACCCACACCTGTGCCCACGTAGCCATAATCTGCGTCGGCCATTTCGCCCGGGCCGTTTACAATGCAGCCCATAATTCCGATCTTCACTCCTTTTAGGTGCGATGTTCGTGCACGAATTTTAGCTGTAGTTTCCTGAAGATCGAAAAGAGTGCGTCCGCAGCTCGGACAAGAAATGTATTCCGTTTTGCTGATTCGGCTGCGCGTGGCCTGGAGAATGCCGAAGCTGAGCGCATTAAGAGCCCTTTTCTCCATGTTTGCTGCGGTTAGCCATATTCCATCGCCGAGGCCGTCAATCAGCAAGGCACCTGTATCGGTCGATGCGTGAAGCTGCACTTCCGAACTGTTTTCGACCCTATAATTCCGACGAAGAATTACCGGAAACTCAAGGCCTTGATTGATCAATTCGATCATGGCTCTGCGCAAAGCTGCTGCGGCATGTTCATTAGCTGTGCCGAGGACGAGTATGATTTGTGGAGCAGTTTTTAATTTGGCTATCAATTCAGGCCGGTATAAATCAGTATCACCAAGGTCGATGAAAATGGGGCCTTGAGAAATCAAACCTTTATCCAAAAAGGATTGAGCTGATTGCAAAGGGAAGTGCCGGTCGCGATACTTCGCGCCTTCCCAGGCGGTTTCGTTTACTATTACGCCCAGGGTACCGGGTATTTCGAAGTCGATGACCAGATCGCCGGTAAATAGATAATCGGCAGCTTGATCGCCGATATTCCACTTATCGAGTGGTACGCTGTAGGCATAACCAGCCGCAAAAAGAGAAGCAGCTGTGATGCGCTCGCGTTCGCTCAAATCGGCTACAACTCGAGGAACTTCACTATGACCAAAATCTAAAACTTGTCGCGAAATGCGACGATTGAATTCAAATGGCTTCAGCGGATTTGAAGATATGGGTGGAATAAGATTGTTACTGCTGCGATTGGTGTAGCGCGCCACCAAGGCCAGGGCCACAGGAATTTCGGCTTCTGGTTCCTCCGTGAGCGATACGCGCACCGTATCGCCAATACCATCTTCGAGTAAGGTACCGATGCCCACCGCCGATTTAATGCGTCCATCTTCACCATCGCCTGCTTCGGTAACGCCCAAATGCAGCGGGTAATTCATCCCCTCGGCCATCATATGGTGCATCAGCAGCCGGTAAGCGGCCACCATAACGCGGGTATTGCTGGCCTTCATGCTGAGTACAATATCGTGGTAATCGTGATCGCGGCAAATGCGCAAAAACTCCATGGCGCTTTCTACCATTCCCAGCGGGGTATCGCCATAGCGGCTTAATATTCGGTCGCTCAAGCTGCCGTGGTTGGTGCCGATTCGCATGGCGGTGCCGTGAGCTTTGCAGATTTTTACCAACGGGGTAAACCGCTCGCGGATGCGCGCAAGCTCTTCTTGATAGGAATCTTCGGTATAATCGATGTTTTCAAACTTCTTTTTGTCCGCGTAATTGCCGGGATTCACGCGTACTTTTTCTACAATGGTGGCGGCAATTTCTGCTGCGTTTGGCGTGAAGTGAATGTCGGCGACTAATGGGGTATCGTAGCCAGCGGCCACGAGGGCATCTTTTATCGGTTTAAGATTTTCTGCTTCCTTCTTACTCGGGGCGGTGATTCGCACCAACTCACAGCCAGCTTCGATCATGCGTATCGATTGCGCCACCGTAGCTTCAGTATCCATCGTGTCGGTGGTAGTCATAGACTGCACGCGTATGGGGTTGTCGCCACCCATAGCCACCGATCCAATGCGGACTACCCGCGTAAGGAAACGGCGATAATCCGTGAGGCTAATGCAGTATTGTTTATCTGACAGAGAAGGAGTCATCGGGGTAAGTATTTTGGATGCCAAAGTTAAGGCTTTACAGCCGTTACCTGTGTGGATGTAAAGTACGCATGTGTTTCCGGGATTAAATTTTGAAATTACTACTCCATCCCCGGCACCGCTGTCACGCTTTCCTGCTTTTTCAATCGCTTTCGCCGCAAGGCATTAAGGTAAAGGGAAGCCATGATTAATACCGTTCCGAGATAAAACTGCGGGCTCATCCGCTCGCTGTCGTCGAAGATCAAATAGGCCAGAATAATACCATATACGGGCTCAAGATTGATGGTAAGACTTACGGTAAATGGGGTGAGTTCTTCCATCACTTTTACGCCTACCACAAAGGCGAAGGCCGTGCATATTATGCCTAAAATCAGCAACCATAACCAATCGAGCGGTGGCACATCGAAAAGCGCTTCATTGAATTGCCCCTTAAATAGAAGATAGATGCTAATGCCGATCACACCGCCGATCATTTCTACCAAACTTATGCGGTAGGGATTGTCCTTGCGAATGAGAAGCCCATTGGTAGTATTGAATGCAGAAGCCAAAAAAGCGGAGATCAAAGCGAGGGTAATTCCCCAGGTGTACTCCGTTTCGAATCGGAAAATAAGGAGTAATCCAGCGACAACCATCGTTCCAAAAATGAGCTCGAATGGGTCGATTTTGCGACGGAAGAGCAAGGGCTCAAGTAAAGCTGTAAACAAAGCGGAAGAGCTAAGGCACGCCAGGGTAACCGATACGTTGGAAACTTTAATAGCTTCGAAAAAGGTAATCCAATGCGCGGCGATGATTAAACCCACCGCTGCGTAAAGCGGCCCACGGTCGAGAAGCGATTTTTTGATTTTGCCTTTCGAATAGGCATAGGCGGCTATCACCACAGCTGCTATTACCATACGCCACCACACCAATTGCCCCGACCCGATACTAATTAGTTTGCCCAAAATGGCCGTAAAACCATAGATGAACACGATGAGGTGAAGGAGGAATAAATTTCCAGCAACGAGTTTTTTCATTCTTCGCGGGTACCAACTTCCGTCACTCCGCCCGATACGATAAACTTCATGATTTCGGGCGTACTACCAATTATCGGAGTAACGTTTTCGATCGGTACGATGAAGAGATTTCCCGAAAAGGCATAGCTATGGGGAAGGTAAACGGCAATTTTACCCGAACCGATCTGAAGCCGACTTAAGTCTTCGGCAGTGATAAAGCCAATTTTTTCCACGTCGGCCGATTTGTTCATCTTCACGAGTACCGGCTTTGAGAAGCTCTTTTTCTGACCCACGAATGCAGATAATAAATCGGTAATGGCGGTGTAAACGGTTTTGATCAACGGCACACGGTCGAGTAATTTATTCGCTCTTTCGTAGATCGGCTCAGCAATGAAAGATGAACCCAAATAACCCAATACAGTGATGCCCACCAGCAATATAACCAAGCCTACGCCGGGAATACCTTCAAGCGCCGGAATAAGGGCGGGCAAAAGTTGGTCTAAAAAAGTAAACAGGCCGTAAATCACGTAAATGATCAAGGTTATCGGTACGACTAAAAAAACGCCCCGAATGAAATATTTGAAAACCCTACGTGAAATACTGTGCCTGGACATGGGAGGGCGAAATTACACCATTGCTTCGAGCTCTGCGCGCAGTTTGCGCGATAATCCATCCACAATGAGTTGGTACGAATGGTCGATCAATTCGTAAAGCAAGGTTTCTGGGATGCCTGCTTGGGTCATTACGGTGTTCCAATGAGCTTTATTCATATGGTAACCCGGCAGCACACCATGCGGATATTGCTCGCGCAGCTCGATGGCTCTACCGGGGTTACATTTGAGATTAATCGATTGAAATTGGTCGACATTCGTTAGCGCAAATAGCTTATCCATTACTTTAAAAACGAGGGTGTCCCCACCAAATGGAAATCCTTCGGTAACGCCTTTCTTGGCAAGGCAATACGCTCGGAAATCTTCGACGTTCATATTTCGTCGAGTTTAAAGATCACCGGCTTACTTGGGGTTGCGTCGTTTTCGAAAGGAGCAATCTGCAGATTGAGTAAATAATAGCCGTCGGCGACTTCGTTGGCTGCGTAAATCATTTCAGAAATGGTGCAATCGGTATCGGTCGGAAAGCCACTTTTCCAAAAAGCGTGATGGGCAAGAAGTTTACCGCCGTCTTCTTCGCGATCTACGGACGGCAAGTCGGTGAGTAAATGTAAAATTCCTTTGGAGCGCATATACCGCAGTGCTTTGGGCTCGAAATAAGCCGGATTCGTGTTCGAATAATTTTTCGAAAGTTTGTCGTGAGTATTAGGTAGCGTTCGTATGATCAAAGCTTCCGGTTGGAGCTGATCTTCCCAGCGTCTTTCCAGCTGCGCCGCGGTAATAATTGCATCGCCGTGTTTTACATACGCTTCTTCCTTTCCGGAAAAGGCAGTGGGCTCCACAGTGATCAATCGAGCCAAAAAGAAAAATTGCCTGAGCGTTTGATTGATCGATTGCACATCGGCGTCAATATGGCCCTGAGTTTCGGTATGGGTGCCATGGCCGTGGGGGTTGAAGTGGATATTTCGAAAATTAACCGCCCCGCCAAGCGCCACACTCCCCGTGAAACGATCGGTCATTACGGTTTCTATTCGCACCGGATCAACATACCACGCTCTCGGACCATTTGGACCTATGGGAATAGAAAGATCGATTGGCGCAGCGAGATCAGCGCGGTACATGTGTTGATGTATTTCGATGGAGATTTTCATGGCTTACTGCGAAAGTAAGATAGAAAGTCTTCGGGGCGGGATTTTTGGAAGATTCTAAGTGAAGCCGGTTGCCAAATTACGCAATCGGCCTCCGTTTGCTCGGGTGATTTCGCAACCCAAAGGAGAGAAATTATGGTGCATCCAATCCCTTTCGGGCGGAGCGATTAATTATCGAGCGGCAGTATATAAGCCACGTTGTTCGGGCCGCGTTGTTCAAACAGTCGAGTGAAGTCGAGAACGGTTGAGAACAGTCGATGACATTTGAAATCAGCCGATTTTAAAAAGGGTGAAAGCAGATTGCAAGCTAAATCAAACCGAAATCTCCAAACGGACTTAGGCCGACTGAGAATCAGAACGCTTATTTCAATCCCAAGCGCACTTCTTTGCCAAAAGGCTTACGCGCGATTTCCGATTTTGATTACTTGCGGTTTTGGATGTCGCACATAAGCGATATATACGATATACCGTATCGTATATCCGCCCTTATAGCGGTATATACGCAATAGGAAAGGGTGGAGTGTCGTATATACTTATGTTAGGTTTCATAAGAAAAAACTATATTTGTAGAATTAAATTAAATCAATTATAAAAGGAGAAATTATGAAAAGGCTATTAAAAAATAGTTTGATAATAATTATGGCAATTGGATTATCTACATCTTGTGGTGATATTAATAAAAAAGTTGAAGAAAAACTGAAGCAATTAGAACAAAAAACGAATCAATTAGATTCTATTGTCAACAAAGAAGTTGGTAAGGTAATGGCACTTGATACGCTAATTAATTTTGAAAATAAAAAAATTCAGAAACTAGATTCACTGATTAATAAATCATCTACGAAACTTGATTCTATAATGAATAAAAAAACGAAACAATTAGAAAATATTATTAATTAAAAAAGGTAAAAATATGAAATGTCCAAATTGTAACGTAAGTCTTGTTATCTCTGACCGTGGTGGCGTTGAAATTGATTATTGTCCCGATTGTCGTGGTGTATGGCTTGACCGTGGAGAACTTGATAAAATTATTGAACGTTCTTCACAAAATTTTCGAAGTACACAAGATGAAAGTTATCGTGAAAAACACTTTAATCGAAAAGAGAATGATTACAAAGACGAAAGGAAAAAGAAAGGTTCTTTTTTAGGAGACTTATTTGATTTTTAACATTTTCTATATTCCTGTTATCCAAACCAAATTCTTAAAAATTACATATAAATATGTA
>Ga0105045_10006527_pt1 | contig 10323 bp, 5 predicted proteins | sample MAT02_FD_78089 | JGI IMG/M metagenome (GOLD analysis project Ga0105045, IMG submission 78089) | Freshwater microbial communities from Lake Fryxell liftoff mats and glacier meltwater in Antarctica - MAT-02 (megahit assembly) | ecosystem: Environmental > Aquatic > Freshwater > Ice > Liftoff...
ATCGGCATCGGCCAGGTGCAGGGCGCGTTTCGCGGCGGCAATGTCTCGATGCTGACCGAGACCTTTGGCAATTCGGGCAATGGCGTCTTTGTAACCGGGGTGGCCTATCGGGACCGCAACGGCGATGCGTTCTATGCGATTGGCGAGGGGCTGGCGGGGATCATCATCACCTCTGGCACCCAAAGCCACACCACCGCCACGGCGGGCGGCTATGGCGTGGGCGTCGCGGCGCTGGCGGCGGTGCCGGTCACCGTCACCGGCGGGGCCAGCGGCACGGTGCTGGCGCGCCTGACGCTGGACATGCGCGACGGCAATGCCAAGCTGGACGTGGTCCAGAACAATGCGGGCGCCTTCAGCCTGGCGCTCTCGGGTTCGGCCGTGCTGGAAAGCGGCATCGGCACGGCGCGCCTTCTGGGGGTTGGCGCGCTTGATCTGACCGGTCATGGCGGCGACAACCGGCTGACCGGCAATGCCGGGAACAATCTGCTGGACGGGCGCGGCGGCAATGACGTGATCGTCGGTGGCGCGGGCAATGACCGCCTGATCGACGGCACCGGGCGCGATACGCTGACCGGCGGCACCGGGGCCGACCGTTTCGTACTGGTCGGCGACGGCGCCGAGGACCGGATCACCGATTTCAACCTCGGCCAGGACCGGATCGAGCTGACCGGCTGGGCCGGCCTGACCAGCATCAGCCAGTTGACCGAAACCGCCGTCGCCGGCGGCGTCCGGCTGAGTTTCGGGACCGAGGCGCTGCTGGTCATGGGCAGCGGCGTGACGCCGGTGGCGCTGACGGCCAGCCATATCATCCTGGGCGCGGCCCCGCCGCCGCCTCCGCCGCCCCCGCCGCCGCCTCCGCCGCCCCCGCCGCCGCCCCCGTCGGCGCCCCCGCCCCCGCCGCCGCCCCCGCCGGGGCCGGGCGATATCGTCGGCGACAGCGCGAACAACACATTGCAGGGCGGCGCCGGCGCCGAGCGGCTGTTTGGCCTGGCGGGCCATGACCGCCTGCTGGGCGGGGCGGGCAATGACATTCTTTATGGCGATGCCGGCCGCGACATCCTGGATGGAGGCACCGGTGCCGATATCCTGGATGGCGGTCTGGGCGATGATACCTACATCCTCGACAACCCCGGCGACCGGATCCAGGGCGAGGTCGGCTATTCCCTGGGTGGCGGGATCGACACCATCCTGTCCTGGGTCAGCACGGCGATGGCGCAGAATACCGAAGTGGTCCGCCTGCAGGGCACGGCTGGGCTGGCGGCCACCGGCACCAGCGGCCTGGACACGATGGTGGGCAATGCCGGCGCCAATACGCTGGATGGCGGCGCGGGCCATGATCGGCTGGTCGGCCACGCGGGCGATGATGTGCTGATTGGCGGCACCGGCGCCGATACGCTGGCCGGGATGGACGGCGCCGATCTGTTTGTCTGGCGCACCACCGCCGAGAGCGGGCCGGGCAGCGCGCGCGACAGCGTGCTGGGGTTCGAGCGCGGCGCCGACCGGATCGACCTCAGCGCGCTGGACGCCGACCCCGGTCTGGCGGGCGATCAGGCGCTGGTCTTTCGGGGCACGGCCGGGTTCAGCGGTGCCGGCGGCGAGGTGCAATTCCTCGCCTGGGGCGGGCCGCAGGTGATCGTCGAGGTCGACCTGGACGGCAACCGCAGCGCAGAGATGCAGATCTTCGTGACCGGCGTCACGGCGCTGGGGGCTGCCGATCTGATCCTGTAAGGCGCACCCTTGCGGGATGGTGCGGGGGGCGGCAAGGCTTGCCCTGTCGGCCGCTGCCTGTCGTGCGGCCGCAAGAGGGGGGCCGCGATGACAGATCCCACCAGCGCCCAGATCGGATCCGGAACTGGATCCGAACCGCTGCACCGCGTGGTGCGGCACAACTGACGCGCAAGCCCGGCTTTGCCCGGCAGCCCTTTGGCGCCTGATCGCGCGTGCTGGCGGGCCAGATCGACAGGGGCCAGATCAACCGGGGCCAGTACCTGTTTGCCGTCGGCGCGGGCCGTCTGGCGGGTTTCGGCGGTCGGAGTTTTGCTCCCCAGGCCAAGGCCGAGCGCTGGCTGGCCGGGCAGGGCGACAGCGCGCCCGAGGACGTGACCGGCGGCGACTGCATGATCGTCAACGCCTGGCAGGCGATGATGCGGCCGCGCAGAGCTTTGTGCTGGAGCAGATGCGTCGCGCGGGCCGCCATGTGCGGATGATCTACGGTCGGCGGTTCTGTCCGGACAGGCGGGTCCGGATGCAGCGCCTGCCGGTGCTGTCGCGCGCGGTCGAGGGGCATCTGGTCCGCAGTCGGCCCGCAGTCGGCCCGCAGCCGACCTGCTCTGACAGGGGTGCTGACGGGATGCTGAGGGCACCCCCGGCTGAGCGGCCCGCAGGAACAAGACGGCCTTTACCGGGTTCAGCGGAATCTGATAGGTTTCCCGTCATCGATTGGGTCGCTGGGACCGATCGGGACACAGGGTTTGAGTGAATGGCAATTGTCGATCTGCGCGATGTCTCGGTGCTGGAGGGCAACAGTTCCAGCACCAGCCTGACTTTCACCTTGTTTCTGGACCAGATCGCCACCGCCCCGGTGACGGTCCGCTATTACTTGCAAGGGCAAACGGCGACCGAAGCGACCGGCGACTTCGATCAGTCCTCTGGCTTTATCACCTTTGCCACCGGCACCAATACCGCCACGCTGAGCGTTCCAGTCTATGGCGATACCCGGATCGAGGGTGACGAGACCTTTGCCCTGGTGGTGCAGGCGGTGACGAACGCCACCCTGGCCGGCGGCGCGGCCACGCTGGTGGCGACCGGCACCATCATGGACAATGACGACCTGCTGGTCGACCCGGCGGCAGGCGAAGGCGCCCAGGCCGAGCGCATCTTCGGCCCTGCCGCGCTGCCCGGCGTGTTGCCCACACTGGATGTGCGCGGGGTGGGGGTGATCGAGGGCAGCGACAACAGTTCCGATCCGGCGCGGTTCCTTGTCACGCTGGACCGGATCGCGACTGCACCGGTCACCTTTACCTATTATCTGCAAAGCGTCACGGCGGCCGAGGGGCAGGGCGATTACGACGACCGCACCGGGACCGTCACCATCCAGCCGGGCCAGATGAGCACCTGGATCGAGACCGATGTCTATGCCGACACGCTGATCGAGGGCAACGAGACGTTTCAGGTCGTGCTGGTCAATATCGCGAATGCGGTCTTTGTCGGCGGGGCCGAGGCGCTGGTGGCCACCGCCACGATCATCGACGATGATCTGGGTCCGCCCGTCGGCCCCTTTGGCATCGGTGGTCCTGCGACCCAGATCCAAGGCCCCGCAGCGCAATCGGCCAGCCTGCCTACCCTCTCGGTGCGCGACATCAGCGTGATCGAGGGCAGCTCCAACAGTTCCGATCCGGCGCAATTCCTGATCATGCTGGACCGCCCCGCCCCGACGGCGGTCACCTTTTTCTACAGCATCAATGGCGGCAGCGCGTCCGAAAACCAGGGCGATTTCGATCAGCTTTCGGGCACAATCACGCTGCAGGCCGGCACCGAGAGCACCTGGATCTCGACCAGCATTTACGACGACATCCTGATCGAGGGCAACGAGACCTTTACCCTGGTCCTCAGCGGTATCCGCAACGGCCTGTTCGAGGGTGGCGCCGCCGCGCTGGTGGCGACGGCGACGATCCTGGACGATGATTTCGGCCTGCTGTCGGGCCCTGCCGGGATCGGCGCCCCGGCAGGGCAGGTCGAGGCCCCGGTCTCGGCCACGGGCAGCACTGTGGTGGATGTGGTCAGCGCCAGCCTGAACGAAGGCAGCAACGACAGTTCAGACCTGGTGTTCATCCATGTCCTGTTGTCGCAGCCCGCCACCACGGCGATGACGCTGCAATATGCCACCGTCGCGGGCACCGCGCTGGGGGATGACGATTACGACGCGACCAGTGGCACACTGACGATCAGCGCAGGCCAGCAAAGCACCTGGTTGGGCATCACCGTCTATGACGATATCGACATCGAGGGCGACGAAAGCTTTGCCCTGCGCTTCTCGAACCTGACTGGCGGGACTTTTGCCAATGGCCAGTCCAGCATCGACGCCACCGTGCTGATCCGTGACGACGACGGGACCGGCACGGCGGGTGATCCGGCGACCGGACCGGCCTTTCCCTTTGTCATCAATACCCCCGGTGCGACCGAGGGCGCCGATACGTTGACCGGCGGGGTGGGCAATGACGCGTTGAACGCGCGCGGCGGCAACGACCGGCTGTTCGGCCTGGGCGGCAATGACCGGCTGCAGGGGGGCGCGGGGGCCGACCTGCTTGACGGCGGGGCGGGTAACGACACGCTGGAAGGCGGCCTGGGCAACGACCAGTATTTTCTGGACGGTCCCGGCGATATCATCCGGGGCGAACAGGGCTTTGCCCAGGGCGGCGGGATCGACACGGTCTGGATCGGCTTTGACGGCTACGTAACCCCGACCAACATCGAAATCCTGCGCCTTCAGGGCAGCGCCAATCTGGGCGCCACCGGCAACGACGCGCCCGGCACCCTGGTGGGCAACGCGGGCGCCAACCGGCTCGAGGGGCGGGGCGGCAACGACCAGATCAACGGCAATGCAGGGACTGATATCCTTGTGGGTGGCGAGGGGGTGGATACCCTGGTGGGTGGCGCCGGGGCGGATACGTTTGTCTACCTTGCGATCTCGAACAGCCGCGCCGGGGTGGCCAGCCGCGACGTGATCAACGGCTTTACCCGCGCGCCCGGCGATCGGGACCGGATCGACCTGAGCGCGATCGACGCCAACACGTTGACGGCGGGGGTGAACGAGGCCTTCACCTTTGTCACCAGCGGGTTCACCGGTGCCGCCGGGCAGCTGCGGGTTCAGTCTCTGGGTGGGCCGAACGCTTGCATCGTCGAGGCGGACGTGAACGGCGACCGGGTGGCGGATTTCCAGATCTTCGTCAACCTGCAGACCACGATGCAGGTGGGGGATTTCATCCTGTAGCGGCGCGTGCCGCCGGGACGCGCGGCTTGACAGCAGGCACTTTGCGTTTCCATGCTTTGCGGACGGGGCGCTGTTGGCCCTGTCGCCGCCGGGCGCGCGCGGAAAGGGGATTACGGCATGGCAATCTTTCAACTCGGCCTCTCCAACCTGGGGCTGGGGGTCAACCTGTTTGGTGAACTGAACGGGATGCGCTTTGACACCATCGCCGGCCCCACGCCCACCACCTTCCGGCTGCAATCGGGCACCTCAGTCTTTGATGATGTCGACGGCACGGGATTTACCTACAGTGATCCGGGCACGTCGTTCCTGAACACGCTGACCGGCGGCACGATCACCGGGCTGCGGATGGTGCAGGGGTCGTTCGAGCAAAAGGTGCCCAGCGTCACCGCCACCGGCCTGGCGCTGGACGGCGCGGCATTTGACGTGCTGCGCCAGTCCCCGGGCGGCAGCATCGCCGACTTCTTCCTGCAGGGCAACGAAACGGTGCTGGGCACGACCGGGAATGACGGCCTGTTCGGCGGGGCCGGGGCCGACCGGCTGGAGGGCGGGGCGGGCAGTGATTTCATGCAGGGCGGCCTGGGCAACGACATCTACATCGTCGACAGTCCGGGCGACAACGTGAACAGCGAACCGGCCTTTGCGCCGGGGGGTGGGATCGACACGGTGATCACGAGCGTCGACTTCACCGCGCCGGTGAATGTCGAGATCATTCGCGCTACCGCCGGTTCGGCACCATTGACCCTGATCGGCAACGACGCGCCCGGCACCCTTGTGGGCAACGCGGGCGCCAACCGACTCGAGGGGCGGGGCGGCAACGACCAGATCAACGGCAATGCAGGGACTGATATCCTGATCGGGGGCGAGGGGGTGGACACGCTGGTCGGCAGCGCAGGCGAGGATGACTTCGTCTATCTGGCGGTGTCCAACAGCCGCGCCGGGCCTGCCGCGCGCGACGTGATCAACGGGTTCACCCGGGGGGCGGGCCAGCAGGACCAGATCGACCTTTCCGCCATCGACGCCAACACCAGCACCTTCGGCACCAACGACGCCTTCACCTTCATCGGCACCGCCGCCTTCTCCGCCGCCGGTCAGGTGCGGATACAGTCTCTGGACGGGCCGAATGCCTGCATTGTCGAGGTGAACGTGAACGCCGATCTGGGGGCCGACATGCAGATCTTCGTGAACCTGCAGACCAACATGGTCGCGGGCGATTTCATCCTGTAGGCGCGCGGGCCGGGCAGATCGCCCTTGGCAGATAGTAACTGGCCTCAGTCCTTGGTCGATGCTGTCGGGGGCGGTCGGATCATCAGGTCCGGCACCGCTGGTGACGCCACCGCTGGATGCGTCATCGGCCGTTTTCATGACCGCAGGCACCAACCGGATCGCGCGATGGAAATCGATGCAGGACGTCTCGTCGGAAACGTTGAACCATGGGACAGCGCAGCGAGATGGCGGGATCGGCATGACAACCGCCGCCTGCGTGCCCCAACGGTCATATCCCGCCCGCAGAAGCCGCGGCAGGCTTTGGTCCGGGATCCGGCGGTTCAGCCGGGGGCGGGGCCCATCTCTGCCAGGCGGGCCAGTTCGGCCAGAACGGCGCGGCCGATCCGGGCGCGCTCGGCGGTGATCAGGGCGCTGTCGGACCACAGCGCAGCCAGCCGGGCCTGGGCGCGGGCATAATCGGCCATGAACGCGGCGTCCCAGGGCTGGGCGTCGATCGCTGCCGGGGCCTCGGCGCTGGTCAGGCCATGCAGGTTGATCCAGGCCCTGGGCGGCAGGCCCAGATCATGCGCCCGGTGCCCGGCCGAGGCGAGGTAAAGCGGTCTGCCGCCGCAGGCAAAGGCATCGAACAGCTTTTCGGACAGATAGGCCGGCTGGTGCGTGTTCTCGATGGCCGAGATCAGACGCGCCTGGCCATCAAGCTGGTCCAGCTTGGCCGCGTGCCAGTCGGTCAGCTCGAACCGGGTCGGCCCACCCTGCCACGAGGCGCCAAACCGGGCGACCTGGCCGGGGGTTTTCTCAGGGGTATGTCCGGGGGTATTTCCAAGGGTATTTCCGGTGGCATAGCCTTCGGCCAGCCTGGTGCGCCAGGCGCACAGGCCCGTCACGTCGCCGCCCGGAAAGGTGACGTCGTGGAACGCCTCGGGCCGGCGTTCGGCCATGAAGGCGGCCTGCAGCGGGCACGCGGCAAAGCGGGCCTGCCAGTCGTCCGGGCCAAGTGCGGCATTGCGCCCGAACAGCCGGGCATAGCTTTCGGAAAAGCGCGCGTCGGTCAGCGGCTGGTAGGGCAGCCGGTCAAAGGCAAAGATTGCGCTGGTGTGGTGGTTGATCTGGTGCAGCCGCGCGGGGCCCAGATGCGCCACCGGCAGCGTGATGGCGGCGGCCAGCGGATCGGGGCTGAACAGGCTGTCCCAGAACGGCTCTTCCGACAAAAGCGCAAGGGTCCGGCCCGGCAGGGTGCGAACGGTCGTGGCAGGCAGGGTGGCGGGATCCTGCGGATGGGCGAACAGGATCAGGTCGGCGCCTGCCGGGTCGGTCAGGCGGATGCGCCCGTCCCAGCCCGGCGCCAGCGCCGGATAGGCCAGCGGCATCCGCCGTACATGGCGCCCCAGGCAGGCGACCTGCAACGGCGCCCTGCCTGTCAGGGCGGGGGTTGCGGTGCCGGTTGCGGTGCCGATCAGCGCGGCGCGCAGCGCGGATGCAGGATCGGCGGCCCGCAGAGCCTGGGCCACCAGACCAGTACCTGCCGGGGGCGGGCAGTCGCGCGCCAGCAGGACGAGGGGCGCCACCAGCGCCAGCGCGGCGCCCGGGGTCAGAGCCGAAAGCAGGCCGGGAACCATATCAGTCTCTGTGATGCCAATTCCGTCAGGCATTGCCCTGGTTACCGTACCGCAAAGTGCCGCGCTGATCCCGGCCCAAAGCCAACGCGCCAGCGCCGGGTCATCCGCCGTCCGCCGCACCAGTGCGGCGGCGGCCCGGCACCAGTCCGGTCCCGGCGGATCGGCCGGCAAAAGCGCAAAGGGCGCCGTCTGCAGCAGCCTTCCCGGCTGCGGGCCCGACCCGGACTGCGCGCGCCAGGCCAGTCCAAGAAACCCGCCTGCCGCCCATCCTTCGTCCGCCCGCAAGGCGTCCGGCCCGGCGAACAGCCGCCAGGGCAGGATCAGCCGTCCCAAAGCCGAGAGCGGGGCGACAGCAGCGCCAGACACATGACCAGACACCAGACCAGAGACGGGATCAAAGACGGCATCCGGGCGGGCGCCACCCCACCCCGCAGAGACAGAAGGAGGAGGTGGCGTCAGTTCGGATGCCAGACCAGCAGCGGCCAGCACCACCGCGTCGGGCTGGGCCTCGGCCAGGACACGGGCGGCGCGAAAGGCGGCCCCAATGCTGACTTCGGAACAGGGGCCGGCCAACCGGGCGCGACCGGGCAGGATCACGGCATGACTGATCGTGGGATCGGCCGCCGCCTGGGCCAGCGCCAGATTGGCCGCAATACCCAGATCGCCTGCGCCGCGCGCGCCAGTCACGATCCGGTCCAGCGCCACGCCCGCGCCAAATCCCTGCGCCACGACAAAGCGCCCGGTCCATGCCGCATTGGCGGCATCGCCGCCGTCGTCGACGATCACGACCCGGTCGCCGGGCCGCGCCAGTGCGGCGATATCGGCGCACAGATCGCAGGCCGCCGCGCCGGTGTCGCGGGTCAGCACCAGAAAGGCCAGCCCGGTCATCCCGCCGCCGCACCCGCGCCCGGGCCGAACCCGGCACTTTCGCCCGGATCAGGCCCGCGATCTACCCGCAGACCTATCGCCGCGATCCGGTAACGCAGGCGCGTGGCCAGGGCAGGGTCATCTGCGGCAAGTGCCGGCAGCCAAGGGCCGAAGCGGTCAGCCAGCCAGGTGGCCTCGGCCGCGCGCAGATCGGCCAGCAGCGCGGGGGCGATCCGCCCGGCGGCCCAGTCGATCAGGTCGAGCGTGAAACCCGCCAGCGCCGCCTGCCAGTCCGGCCCCGCCGCCGCGACGGGCGCCACCACCGGGTCAAGTGCGGCAAAGACCTGCAGCCGCTCGATCCCGCTGCGGGCGGTCAGACGGGGGAGTGCCGCCGGTCCACTCGCTGCGCCACTTGCCGGTCCACTCGCTGCGCCACTTGCCGCGCCGCTTGCCGCGCCGCTTGCCGCGCCGCTTGCCGCGCCGCTTGCCGCGCCACTTGCCGCGCCACTTGCCGGTCCACTTGCTGCGCCGCTCGCCGGGCCGCCAACCGGCGCCACGTCCACCCCGTGCCAGACGCAGATCCGGTCCGACACCAGCACCCGACCGGCCGCCACCAGCGCGCCCCAGTGCAGCGCGATGTCCTCATGCACTGCCGTCGTGGCGCAGCCGATGCCATTTTCGCGCAGGAAGGCGGTCCGGTAGACCTTGTTCCAGGGATAGTTCGCCGTCTGCGCCAGGATCGGCAGCGCGCCGGGCCGGGCCGGGGCCAGCGCTCCCATCGCATGGCCCGCGCGGGCCCATAGAGCCTCGTCCCATTGCGGCTGGCCCCAGCGCGCCTCGGGCGCGACGCGGCTGTCGGCATGCTTGAACAGACACAGATCGAACGCCCCGTTCGCGGCCACATCGCAGGCCAGATCGGCGATCAGCGCGGGCAGCTCGGGGGCGGGCAGGTCATCGGCGTCCAGATAGATCAGGTAAGGCTGCGTCACGGCGGCCAGCCCGGCATTGCGCGCCACCCCGCCGCCCTGCGGCGTGGCGTGACGGATCAGCCGGACCTGCGCCCCCGCCACCCGGGGCGGCGGCAGGGCGGGGTCCGATCCGTCGTCGACCACCACCACCTCGGCAAACAGCCGCAGCGCCGCGACCCGGTCGAGCAGCCGCGCCAGCCCCGCCGCGTCGTTCCAGACCGGCACCACCAGCGCCAGCGGCAGACGCGGCATCGGCGCGGGCCGCGTCATCCAGAGGCGGGCCAGAAGTCGCGCGCGCGACAGGCGATGGCCACGGCCGGTCATCGCTGGCCCACCCTCCGGGCGCGCAGCAGAGTCCCGGCGTGCCGCACGGCAGCACGTCCGGCGTGCCGCACGGCGTCAGGCCCGGTGTGGCGCACGGCATTGGGCCCGGCGTGCCGCACGGCATTGGGTCCGGCGTGCCGCACGGCATCGGGTCCGGCGTGCCGCACGGCATCGGGTCCGGCGTGCCGCACGGCGTCAGGTCCGGCGTGCCGCACGGCGTCAGGTCCGGCGTGCCGCACGGCATTGGACCCGGCATGCCGCACGGCAAATCCCGGCGGGCGACCGCGGCTCATGCCCGCACCAGCCGCAGATCGTGCAGCGCCCAGGCGATGTC
>Ga0105045_10006528_pt1 | contig 10322 bp, 11 predicted proteins | sample MAT02_FD_78089 | JGI IMG/M metagenome (GOLD analysis project Ga0105045, IMG submission 78089) | Freshwater microbial communities from Lake Fryxell liftoff mats and glacier meltwater in Antarctica - MAT-02 (megahit assembly) | ecosystem: Environmental > Aquatic > Freshwater > Ice > Liftoff...
CGAAGGTGATTTTTTTTCAGGAGTAATTATTGATGTGTATGATAAAGTTGCCGTTATCCAATTGCTAATAAGAGGAACCGAGCATATACGCCAAGCCATTTTCGAAGGACTTAAAAGTATTGGGTTAGAATATATTTACCTCAAAACCAAACAAAGCACCCAACTACTTGAGGCTGTTGAAGAAAGCGGCTGGGTAGGTGTACCTCACCTAATGCCAGTTTGTGCCAAAGAAAATGGAATTACTATTTTGGTGGATGTCGAAAAAGGACAAAAAACAGGATTTTTTATCGATCAACGAGAGAATCGACAATTGTTGGGGCTGTATTCAAAAGGGAAAAAGGTGCTGAATACGTTCAGTTATTCGGGTGGATTTAGTCTACAGGCTTTGGCCAATGGAGCCGAATTGGTTCATTCGGTTGATAGCTCTAAAGATGCAATTAAAATGTGTAACCAAAATGTGGAGGCCAACTTTACCAACCCCCCTCATAAAAGCTTTGTTGACGATTGTTTTGATTACCTAAATGAGACAACAATAGATTACGATATTATGGTGCTCGACCCACCTGCATTTGCAAAAAATGCGCGCTCAGTGCCTAATGCATCTCGCGGGTATAAAAACTTAAATCTTTCTGCTTTTAAAAAAATAAAAAGGGGTGGAATTATTTTCACTTTCTCATGCTCGCAGCATATTGATAGAGACCTGTTCCGAAAAATCGTGTTTAGTGCAGCCTCTGATGCCAAGCGTGATGTGCGCATTATTCAACAGCTTACCCAACCTCAAGATCATCCCATTAATATTTTTCATCCCGAAGGCGAGTACCTTAAGGGATTGTTATTGTATGTTGATTAGCATGTTACAAAAGCTATATAGCCCAAATCCTAGCAACAATATGGTATTGGAATACTTTTTGGTTAACAATAGTTTCATCCAAAATTAGTTACATATTGCACGATGGTAAAAGAATTTGCTTGTTTTATATTAATGATAGTGAGTGCACCTTCTTTCGCCCAATCAAGCAATAACGAGGATTTTTTTCGGAGAAAAGCCACCAAGCAAGAAGTAAAAGTAATAACTCTGTTGGCAGATTCTTTTCTTACACAACTTAAGTTATTGTACAAGCTAGAAGTAACACAAAATAGCCCACGAAAGTATCAACCCGAGCGTATTGCCATTGTGCGATCCTACCTGTTGTTGTACCAAAACTTAGAGCAAGCTTGTGGAGTAGTTAGCTACAGCAAAAATGATATTTCAGTGATGTTTGGAATACCTGACTCAGTGAGCCGCGTTGATAAAATTACCCAAACATTTACGTGGCACTATACTGCCTTACAAAAAAATTATGTGCGAATCAATAACCTGCGGTATGTATTTTATTTTAAGCAAAATGAATTGGTGAAGGTGGGACGGGAATAGCTGTTTGACAAACCCAAATTTATACAATAATGAACTGTTTATAACGGAAAATTAATTTGGATTTCGTTTTTTTAATTTTAATGCTGAAATACCATTTCGAAATGCAAGTTAAAATTTAAAATCCCCTTCAAGTGGCTAAGCTGTTTCGCAAAAAATAGTGGTACAACATTAAAACTCTACCCTGAAAGTATGGTGTACTTTAGTGGTTTTTGCTCCCAATGCGTTAAATAGAGAATGCATTTTGGGGTTAAAATCGCCAATCCATGCAAGTTCCGATGCCCTTATGTTTGGGTAAGTCATTATCGCATCATGAAATTTAATAATCATGCCAGCCTCTAGTCCTAAATTTTGGTATTTGGGTATTACACCAAACACAATTCCACGCACACGGTCTATGCGGCCAAAAGTTTTGTACCACACAAATTTAAGTTTACCCCACAAGTTCATTTTGCCTTTTAGGTGTTTAAAAATTTGGTTTACATCAATTACATTAATGTAAAAACCTGCAGGTTCGCCATGCGCGTATGCAAACCATATTATATCTTCTAGCAAAATGGGTTTAATACTACGAAGCACGGTTTCTACCCGCTCTTGTGTCATAGGCGAAAAATCTGCCCTATGCGACCACGCTTTGTTGTAAATAGCCATAAAATCAGTAGCGAAACGAGGTAGCTCGGTCAATTTAAAATGTTCAAAACAATAATTAGTGTTCGTAAGCACACGTTGCGCAATGCGGCTAAAACGTTCATAGTTAAAATCCGCAGCAGTTATCTCGGATGTTGATTGTTCAATTAAAGTTTCAAAGCCATAATCTGTAAATAGTTTTTCGTAGTACGGTGGGTTGTAATTTTCGAGGTAAGAAGGATGTTGAAATCCCTTTACCATAAGCCCCCAAAAACGATCCCTTTCACCAAAATTTATTGGGCCATCCATTGCATCAATTCCTTTTTGTTGTAACCATTTTTTGGCTGTATCAAACAATAAGAAAGCTGCTTCGGAGTTCTCGATGCTTTCAAAAAAACCACAACCACCAATTTTTCTGCCTATTTGGGTAAAATATTTTTCATTATAAAATGCTGCTATACGGCCTATTGTTTCGTTTTTGTTATTTTTTAGCAGCCATCTTTTGGCTTTGCCATTGGTAAAATAGGGATTTTGATTTTTGTCAAAAACAGCTTCTATGTCATTATTAAGTGGGCATACCCACTGATTGTCATTTTTGTACAATAGGTGAGGAAACTGTAAAAAATCCTTTTGCTGTCTGTTACACTTAACCTCAATGATCTCCATGTTTCCTTTTGTTGAAAGAGTTTCTAATTGCCGCAAGAAAAGACTAATTTGCGAAACTCAAAAATAGTTTATTCAACCATCAATTATTACATTATTTATGTTACAAATAGGCGACAAACTTCCCGAATTTAATTTAATTGGCTACGATGATAAAAAGCATTCAATTTATGAGTATGCCGATAAGTATGCTTTGGCAGTTATTTTTACTTGCAATAGTTCTGCAATTTCTAAGGCTTACGGCAAGCGTTTAATAAAACTTTTCGAAAAATACGAAGATGATAACTTAGGTATTATTGGTATCAATTCAAATGATGATGCTCAAAGTCCTGAAGATAGCTTAGCGCAAATGAAGCTAGCAGCATTTCATTTTAAGCTTGATGAAATTCATTTTATGTATCTTAAAGATGCTGAACAGAAAGTTGCTAAGCAATTTGGAGCAGCAGTAAACCCAGAAGTATTTTTGTTTAACTCCAAGCGCGAGTTGGTTTACAAAGGAGCAATAGACGATAATTGGGAAAGTGAAAATGGTGTTACAGGGGCATATCTTGAAGATGCTATTGAGGAAGCTTTGGACGGTATGGAAATTGACTTTCCTGAAATTCCATCCATAGGAACACCCATTATTTGGAAAAAATAAGCCCAACGATAAACCATTAGCATCACAAATCTCATTTTAATTGAATTCTACTCTTCATCATAAAATAATTGTAATAACAGGAGCTTCATCTGGTATTGGCGAAGCTACCGCCTATGCATTTGCTAAGTATAAATGCAAACTGATTTTAGCTGCACGTAATATTGTATTATTGGAAAAAGTAAAACATAAATGCCAGCAGCTTGGCTCTATGGCTACCATAGTGCAATGCGATGTGAGCAACGAAATGGACTGTATGCAACTAATGCAGAATGCAGAAATGACTTATGGCAAAATTGATGTATTGATAAACAATGCGGGCATCAGCATGCGAGCCACTTTGGAAGATTGCGAATTAGCGGTATTAAAACAAGTAATGGATGTAAATTTTTGGGGCACTGTGTATTGTACTAAATTTGCACTTCCACAATTATTGCATCAAAAAGGATCAATCATTGCTGTTTCTTCAGTATCGGGCTTGTTAGGTTTGCCTGCACGCACAGGTTACTCGGCATCTAAACATGCTGTTGATGGTTTTATGCAATCGCTACGTATCGAAAACTTAAAACGCAATTTACATGTTGGTGTTGTTTACCCAGGTTATACAGCTTCCAATATTCGAAATGCTGCATTAAATAAAATTGGTAAACCGCAAGCAGAATCACCTTTAGACGAGTCGAAACTGATGCCTGCTTACGAGGTCGCCAATACCATTGTTGAAATGGTAAAAAAAAGAAAAAGACAGAAAATACTAACTTTTCAAGGGCATTTAGTCAATTTTATCAACACCTTTTTTCCGAGATGGGTAGATTCATTGGTTTATAATTTTGTGTCAAAAGAAAAAGACAGTCCGTTTACTTAAACTAAACTGCTTGTAGCAGAAAAATATGGAGCAAGAATTAAAGAATTATATAGCTAAAGCACTACAGGAGCTTTATTCAATTACTACAATCGAAGTTACCATTGAGCCTACCAAATCAGATTTTGTGGGCGATTATACTTTTGTGGTATTTTCTATTTTAAAACAAAGTAAAAAGAGTCCTGAGCAAACTGCAACCCAAATTGGCGAATTTGTGAAGGATAAACTCACTCTGGTTGCGGATTTTAACGTGATAAAAGGATTTTTAAATATCACTATTAAAACAAGTTATTGGGTTGATTTTCTTCAACAGAACTACACTAATGTTCACTATGGTTATGCTATATCCAATAGCAAGCAAAAAATATTGGTAGAGTATTCTTCGCCTAATACAAATAAACCGCTGCATTTGGGTCATGTTCGAAATAATTTATTAGGATTTTCGATTGCTCAAATTTTGAAGGCTAGTGGATACCAAGTTGGTACCTGTAATTTGGTAAATGATAGAGGTATTCATATTTGCAAAAGCATGTATGCTTGGATGCAATTTGGCAATGGTGAAACGCCTGAATCCACCGGCATAAAAGGGGATCATTTGGTGGGAAAATATTATGTAGCTTTTGATAAACAATATAAGGCAGAGCAACAGCAATTGGTGGCTAAAGGCATGACTGAAGCTGAGGCCGAAAAAAAAGCGCCTAGCATATTGGCTGCCCAACAATTATTACAAAAATGGGAGGCTGGCGATGCCGAAACGGTGGCTGTTTGGAAAACAATGAATAGCTGGGTTTACAAAGGATTCGATAGTACCTACGAAAAATTAGGCGTTTCATTTGATCAATATTATTACGAAAGCAATACCTACTTGCTCGGCAAAGAAATCGTACAAGAGGGGTTGGCTGCATCTATTTTTTTTACAAAACAAGATGGATCTGTTTGGATTGATTTGACAAGCGATGGATTGGACGAAAAACTATTGCTAAGGGGCGATGGCACTTCTGTATATATCACTCAAGACATTGGTACTGCCGAATTAAAATACAATGATTTTGGATGCGAACGCTCAATTTATGTAGTAGGCAATGAGCAAGATTATCATTTTAAAGTATTGCAGCTTATTTGTAAAAAATTGAACAAACCATATGCAGATGGAATTTACCATCTAAGGTATGGAATGGTAGAATTGCCTAATGGCAAAATGAAAAGTAGGGAAGGTACAGTGGTAGATGCCGATGATTTGATTGATGGAATGATTGATGCAGCTGCCGACACCACCAAGGCTCTAGGAAAAACTGAAGGGTTAACCGATATAGAACTTAAACAGCTCTATTACACAATTGGCATGGGTGCATTAAAATACTTTTTGCTAAAAGTTGACCCACGTAAAAAAATGCTTTTTAATCCGGAAGAGTCTATAGATTTTCAAGGCAACACAGGTCCGTTTATTCAATATACCTACGCTCGTATTCATTCAATTTTACGCAATACACCATTTACTGAAATGGTTTTTAATTTAACTATTCAATTTAATGAAGCCGAAAAAAAATTGGTACAATTGGCGTATCGGTATCCAGAGATTATAGATAATGCTGCAAGTGAATTAAGTCCTGGTTTATTGGCAAATTACATTTATGAGTTAGCAAAAGCCTTTAGTAGCTTTTACCACGAGTGTCCCATTATGAAAGAACAGGATTTACAAAAGCGAGAAATCAGACTTCAATTATGCGCTATTGCAGGTAATATAATCAAATCTGGATTTGAATTGTTAGGTATCCAAGTGCCCAAAAAAATGTAGAATGAATAAAAAAGCTATTGCTCTTATTGGATTGATTTGCATTGTGTGGAGCTGCAATCCTACAAGCAAGCTTGTAAAACAAGGTGATGCCAAGCGCAATGATGGTTTGCATGATGAAGCAAGCACATTTTATTACAATGCTCTTTTACAAAAGCCAAATAATACTGATGCAAAACAAGGCCTCTCCATTTCTGCTCAAACAGTGTTAAACGAAAAATTTACCACCTTCAATAAACTAGTAGTTGAAAATAATGTAGACGAAGCAATGAAGGTTTATAAAAATGCCGAAAAATATAGTCAAGTCTCTGTTTCGGTTGGCGTTCCTTTGCAATGGCCTAGCGAGTACGATGAAGTTTATATAGACATTAGGGCAGAGTATATTTCTAAATTATACGATGCAGCTTTAATGGATATGAATGAAAAGCGCTACGAACGAGCAGAGCAAATCTTTGAAAGAATTGCCGTATTGGATTCTACCTATAAAGGAATTACTGTGTTGCGCATCAATACTATTTTGGAGCCTTTATTTCAGCACGGATTATTGGAATTACAACAAGGTAAATTTAAACAGGCTTTTCAAACGTTTTCTAAAATAGTGCAGCAAGATGAGGGGTTTAAAAATGCCAAACTGTTAAAGGAAGAAGCCAATCAAAAGGCAACAACTACAATTGGTGTATTGCCTGTTTATATTACAAATCCAAGTCAAAATTATGCGGGTCAGCAACTGTCTTCACTTTTATCAAATCGGTTATCCCAAAAGGCTGCTGCATACGTTAAAATTGCGGCATTTGAACAATTGCACAATCAGCTCGATAATAGAGGTTTACAAAATATAGTTACTAAAGAACAAGCAATAATAGCTGGAAAAATGCTTGCATTAAAATATGTGCTATGGTTAAATATAAAGGATATACAATACACAGCAATACAACCTACTATTATTCAAAATCAGGCGTATGAAGCGTTTACGGAAAATATTTTAAACCCATACACCGGCACATACTCGTCTATTACCAAGTTTAGAAAGGTAAACTATGATGATAGCTATGAGCAACGAAAGATTGAACTAAAAGTGGCTTATCAGTTTATTTCGGTAGATGATGGAAAAGTTGTATTGAGCGAAGAAAAATTGTTTACCCAACAGGATGAAGTGCATCAATTTATTTACCTAGGTAAAATCACCAATTTATACCAGGATCTCCCTACTGGCAACCAATTGCCAGCAATTGACCAAGCCTGGAGAGATTTGTTTACCAACATAAGGCGAAAACCCCTCACTCAAGAGCAATTAAGCAACGAGGCTTATCAACAGCTATCACGACAAATATCCCTTTCTCTTTTGGGATACTTCAAATAAAGTAAACTTTTTGGCGTAAAATATCAAATATTTGCAATCATTTTGGACAAAAATGACATATTGTCAACTTTTTTCAATTGAATAACAATTGAAAACAAACAATCAAACTAAAATAACATAAATGATGACTGTAATAAAATTTAAACCAACCACTAAGGAATTATTTAAAGATTCTATCATTCCAATACACATGACTAGCTTATTCAACTCCTTCTTAAATGAATCAGCAGGTAAATTTGAGCGCAATGTATTTTTACTCCACGAACTGATATTGGAGAAACAGAAAAAACCTTTGACTTACATGTTTCGCTTTCAGGATTAAAAAAAGAGCAAATCAGCATTGATATTGAAGGCGATTTGTTAACAATTAGTGGTGAACGCAAAATGCAAAACGATAACAAAATCAACAGATACCATTTAATAGAAAGTTTTAACGGTAAGTTTTCCCGTAGGTTTAATTTGCCAGAAAACGTTGACAAAGAAAATATTGATGCTTCATTTATAGATGGTGTTTTACTGCTAGCCATGCCAAAGGTTGAAGCAAAAAAAAAACAAAACAACGATTGCAATTAAGTAAAAGATATCCAGATTTTTCCGATGTTTTCATAAGGTAAAGATAAAGCCTGGCTAGATTTAGCTGTACTTTGTCTTTTGTAAAGTTGACTATTTTATTCTGATTGTGCCTAAAGGAATAACAACTAAATAATGTATAAATATTCATAAAAGGTATTTGATTATATCAAAAATAGACCTACTTTTGCCGTCATTTTAATTATCCCAAGATAAATGGCAGCTAAAAAAACAACAAAAGATGAAGTTGTCCTACACGACTATGAATCTGTGATTATTTTCACACCCGTACTCTCAGACGAGCAATTGAAAGATGCTTTGTCTAAGTACCGTAACATGATAACTGAAAACGGTGGAGAGATGGTTCATGAAGAAAACTGGGGTTTGACTAAATTGGCGTATCCAATTAATAAGAAAACCACGGGCTTTTACCATATTTATGAGTACAAAGCCGATGCCAGCTTTATTTCTAAATTTGAACTAGCCTTCAGACGTGATGAGCGTATCATGCGTTTCCTATCTACATCACTGGATAAACATGCAGTGATTTACAACCAGCGCAAGAGCAATGGCGAATTTAATCAACCTAAAAAAGACAAACAACAAGAAGGTAAGTAATCATGGCAACAAAACCACAACACAATCCAGCTATGGTGTTCAATACTACACCTGAAGCTCCCCAAAAGAAAAAATACTGCCGATTTAAAAAATCGGGTATCAAGTATATTGACTACAAAGACGGTAATTTCTTGTTAAAGTTTGTAAATGAACAAGGAAAATTATTGCCTCGCAGGCTTACTGGTACTTCTTTAAAATACCAACGCAAGGTTGCAATTGCCGTTAAGCGCGCTCGCCACTTGGCTATTCTTCCATATGTAGCCGATCAATTAAAATAATATAAGGAGGAACACACACATGAAAATTATTTTAAAAGAGAATCTTAAAAACTTAGGTCAACAAGGTGATATCCTTACCGTAAAAGATGGTTATGCTAACAACTTCTTGTTCCCTAAAGGTTTTGCTATCATGGCTACGCCTTCTAATGTTAAAATCTTAGAAGAAAACAACCGTCAAGGTGCTTTAAAACGCGAAAAACTAAAAACAGATGCGCAAACAACTGCCGAAAAATTGAAAGACTTAACCATCATCATTGGAACAAAAGCGGGTGCCAATGATAAAATATTTGGTTCCGTAACTCCATTGCAAGTTGCGCAAGCATTGAAAGTGCAAGGGTATGAAATTGACAGACGTAAAATTGAGTTGAGCGACATTAAAGTTCTTGGATCATATGAGGCTACTCTAAACCTTCACAGGGATGTTGTAGTAAACATTAAAGTTGAAGTAGTTGCCGAGTAATTCACCAGATTGATTACACTTAAAACCTGACCATTTTTGGTTGGGTTTTTTTATGTTTGCATAAGAGTAATGTGTATCCATGGCTTTCTTTGGAACTCAACAATGATTAGCACAAACAATCCGCTTTTTACCTCTTTGCCATCATCTTGGCAATATATTTTCCAATAATATCAAATTCAATATTCACCATACTGCCTAGAATTATTTGCTGCATATTTGTATTCTCATAAGTAAATGGAATAATTGCTACTTTGAAAACAGTTGCTTCAATGCTTACTATGGTAAGACTTATTCCATTGATACAAATAGAGCCTTTGGGTACAACCAATACCCCATCTTTTTCAGTATTTAACCGAAAAGCGAATTCCCAGCTTCCATTTTTATCAGCAACGTCAATACATTTAGCAGTTGTATCTACATGACCTTGCACAATATGTCCATCAAAACGGCCATTTGCTGGCATACAACGCTCTAAGTTTATTTTTTGACCAATTGCCCAGCTATTTAAATTTGTTTTGACTAATGTTTCTTCAATGGCTGTAACTGTGTAGCTATCCACTTCAATTTTAACAACAGTTAAGCATACTCCATTATGAGCAATGCTTTGATCTATTTGAAACTCTTGTGTGATAGGCGAGGAGAGGGTAAAATGTTTATTGGTTCCTTCCTGCTGGATATTCTTGATGATTCCTATGGTTTCTATGATTCCTGTAAACACAATTATTTTTTGTTTTAAAATTGATAAGGGATATTGGTTATCGCATAATTTGAACTGTACCTTTTAATTTTTCAATGGTAAGTTCATCTAAAAATTGCTTGAAAACATTACAAGTAAAAAAATATACTCCATCTGATAAAGTATTACCGTTTGATAAATTTTTTCCGTCCCAATTAATATCTAAATTGCTTGTTTCAAATACCAAAGAACCCCATCTGTTGTAAATTTTCAATTCGATTTTGGCAATAAAACGATAAGGGAAAGGGCGAAGCAAATCATTTACCTGATCTTCATTTGGTGTAAATACATTGGGTATTTCGTAAAAAGGA
>Ga0105045_10006529_pt1 | contig 10322 bp, 8 predicted proteins | sample MAT02_FD_78089 | JGI IMG/M metagenome (GOLD analysis project Ga0105045, IMG submission 78089) | Freshwater microbial communities from Lake Fryxell liftoff mats and glacier meltwater in Antarctica - MAT-02 (megahit assembly) | ecosystem: Environmental > Aquatic > Freshwater > Ice > Liftoff...
CCACCGGACACCGTGAGGAGTTGATATGGGCGCCATGGGACGACCCTTCCGAACGAGCTGTCCGCCGCACTTTGCATCGTTCTCTTGAGGATCGGCAACTGGACACCTCGGTTCGCAGCGCGGGCACCCACCGAGAGTGTGCGGGTGTGGCGAACGGCGTGGCTCGCTCGCTGTTCGGCGAGTACCCGCAGCGCCCGGTCGACGACCGAGGGGTAGCAGCTTGTGAGAGGTGGTGGTAGCTACCTTGACCGGGAGCCGCAGTCTGCCCAGAGTGGGGTATGACCAGAATTTTCACCAACACCGGACGTATTGGCGTCGCCACAACCGTGATTGCATGCTTGTTGTTCGCTGGGTGCGGGAGCGACAACGACGACGGTGCAGCCACCGAACCAGACGTCTCGGCACCGGCTGCGACCGACGCCTCAGCTGACACCGCTGTGCCCGCCGAGACGGTCGAGATCATGGCCGCCGACTACGCGTTCTCCAACGTCCCGGCTTCGATCGCTCCAGGCACCAAGTTGTCGTTGACCAATTCGTCAGCCGTCGAGCTGCATGAGATGGTCGTGTTCCGAATTCCTGATACCGAAACCCGCTCGATCGAGGAGCTCGTTGCGCTGCCCGAAACAGAACAAGATGCGATCTTCGGTGACGGCCCGCCTGCCGTCGTGCAGTTGGCCATGCCTGGCTCTGACGAACCTATCCCGGCCTTGGGCGACGGCACCCTCACTGAACCGGGGCGGTATGCGATGGTCTGCTTCATCCCGCAGGGTGTCGATCCTCAGGAATACATGGACGCCGCCGAGAGTAGTGGCGACGGTCCGCCAGCCGTGGACGGCGGTCCGCCGCACGTCGCTCTCGGCATGTACGCAGAGTTCACTGTCGAGGGCTGAGGCACTGAACTCGTGCTGCGTCACGAACGCAGCACGAGCGCAATGGCCTTGGCGCTTCGCGTCGAGTACGGACAACCCCGCACCACAGAGCCACGAGCAGCCTAAACCTCGATCCACCGACTCGGCTCCGGTGGTCGGCTGATGAACCGGGTCGGGTGACAGAGGTTGCTTGAGACGTGCCCGGCGGTCGGTTCGGGCGTGACGAAGCAGGTTTCGGTGGGGTCGGGTTGGTGGCGCTGGGTCGGTTCTGCGGCGCACCGGCTCGCGAGCCCCGGGTCAGGTCGGGACGGGTTCGAGCGCGTCGAGGATCGCGGTGAACGTGTCGGCCCCATGGCCAACGCGACGGCAACCGCAGGCTCGGCTGCCCGGCGCGGTTGACGAGACGTCCAGGCAAGCCGATGAGCCGGGTACGGATGGTGCGAGCAACGATCAGCCGGTTGGTGTCATGCCCGCCGAGACGGGTCGTCCAGCAGCACATGTTGTGGGCGAGGCTCAGGATCGCCACGGCCGACGCTGTGATCCACACATCGTTTGCGCTGAGGCCGACACGCGCTCACCGCTAGCGGCGTTTGCGGGCCTTCCTGTCGCGGCCCGGACTGCATCACTCCGAGGTGGGACCACAAGATGCACCGCGAACGACAGATGAACCGAACACTCGCAGCGCTCTGGGCTTTTGGCCTCTTCGGCGATGGGTCCGCAGAAGCGGGAGCGGACGCCATCGGAGCGTCGTGTGCCTGACCATTGTCTGCGACATCCCCGCTGAGAATCGATTAAAGTCGCCGATGACGACGAGCTGTCCGGCTTCGACGAGTAAACGATCGACGGCGACGTGATCTCCTTCCCGCACACTGAGATGCTTTCGGGCAACAAGGGCAGGGCCTCGCGCGCCAACTTGTCGAGTTCGCGTTCGCCGCCGCCCGCAATCGGCAACTGGCCGTGCTGGCGAAGTGTTGGTACCCACACCTTTCGTGCCTTGAGCGCTGAGTACCATTTGCACCGTGCCGATCCGCCTGCTGCTGGCCGAGGACAACGTTCTGCTCCGGGATGGGCTGGCCCGACTGTTCGCCCAAGCGGACGACATCGAGCTCATCGGGTCGTGTGGCACGTACGACCAGCTCGTCGCACTCGTCGACGCCGATCCGCCGGACGTGGTGTTGACCGACATCCGGATGCCACCGACGTTCACCGATGAAGGCATAAGCGCCGCACGCTGGATGCGCGAGGCGCACCCGTCGATCGGCGTGGTCGTGCTGTCGCAGTATGCGACTCCGGGCTACGCTCATGCGCTGTTCGAGAACGGCTCGGACAGGCGGGCCTACCTGCTCAAGGATCGGGTCGCTGATGTCGACGAAGTGCTGTTCGCGATCGAAGCCGTGGCGGCCGGCCGATCTGTCGTCGATCCGAAGATCGTGGAGGAGCTGGTGTCCGCTCGCGCCCGCCGGCCCCGATCTCCGATCGACCAACTCACGGCTCGCGAACGCGAGATCCTGGCCGAGATCGCATCCGGCAAGTCCAACATCGCAATAGCGAACACCGTCTTCCTGTCGTCGCGTGCGATCGAGAAGCACTCCAACTCGATCTTCACAAAGCTCGGTCTCGTGGTCGAGCCAGACGTCAATCGACGCGTCAAGGCGGTGCTGCTGTACCTCGCAGCCGAGCGTGGAGCGGTCGAATTCGAGTCGGGTTCGCGCCCGGCGGGTTCGCTGTGAACGAACACGCCGTGAGTGCATGCGCCTCCGAGGTCGGAGATCGCGATGTCACGGTCCTGGTCGTCGACGATCAACCACCATTCCGCGAGGCGGCCCGCTCCGTCGTCGATCGACTGGATGGTTTCGAAGTCGTTGCCGAGGCCGACTCGGGTGAGGCTGCGATCACCATCGTCGAATCGTTGCATCCCCAGCTCGTCCTGATGGACATCAAGATGGGCGGAGTTGACGGGTCAGCCGGCATGGACGGGATCGAGGCGACCGCCGAAATCACCGCTCGTCACCCGAACACGATGGTCGTCCTCGTGTCGACGTACGAGCTCAGTGATCTGCCTCCCAGCGCGCGCACATCGGGTGCTCGGGCATACATCAACAAGGACGACTTCGGCGGTCGGCTGCTGCGCCGCCTGTGGGAGACCTCCGGCGATCCCGACTTTCGGCCGACCGCCTGAACGCTCCCCGGCTGGTCGCCCGCCGGCCGTGGACGATCAGGGCCGCACCCGCCTCAGCCGGGCGGTCAATCGAGTGGAATCTCCCCGCGGATCAAGGTGCCCTTGCCGAGCGACGAGTCGACGTTGAGCTTGCCGCGGACGGTACCGAGGCGGTCGATCATGTTGACGAAGCCGTGGCCGCCGCCGGAGGGATCCGCTGTGAAACCCTGCCCGTCATCGCGTACCTCGAAGACCAGCCGACCGGCCTGCTCGCTCACCACGATGGCCACTTCGGCTTCGGCGCCTGCGTGCTTGCTCGCGTTCTGCAGCGCTTCGAGACAACAGAAATACACGGTCGCCTCGATTTCGGCCGAGTGGCGGCCCACACCCGCCGTGTCGACGGTCGTGTCGAGCGTGCAGCGACCGGCCGCAGCCGGCAGTGCCTCTCGTAAACCACCGGATGACAGCAGAGGCGGATAGATGCCGTGAGCAAGGGCGCGTAGCTCGACGATCGCATCCTTGAGGTTGTTCCTCAACTCTTCGATGACTTTCACCGCCTCGCCGGGATCGTCTTCGATCAGCTCCTCGGCCATGCGCAACTTGACCGCCATCGCGACGAGGTGCTGCTGCGCGCCGTCGTGCAGGTCTCGTTCCAGCCTGCGACGTTCGGCGTCGCCTGCGCTGACGATCCGTAGTCGCGACTGCTGCAATTCGAGGTTCGTCTCCTGCAGCACATCGAGCGATGCCTGCAGCGCCGAGTCGAGTTGCACGTTGTGCAGCGCGAGACCGACCTGGCGCGCCAGTTCGGTGACGACACGATCGTCCTCCTCCGACACCGGTCCACCCGTCGCGCTGCGGGTGAGCACGATCAGACCCAGCAGCGAACCGCCGTGAGAGATAGGGGCCACTCGGGTGTTGGCACTGGTCGTCGGCGCGAGTTGGGGAATCCACACGTCGAGCCAGGTGCCTCCGGAGATGCCGGCACGAGCCACCACCTGGCTCTCCTTCGCACCGAGCTCGAGCGGTTCCGTGTTGCGATGGGGCACGCCGGCGGCCAGCTCGTAGCGACCATCCGATCCGGTGAAGATCTCCGCCGAAGAAAGCGACATCGACTTGCGCAACGACTCGACGAGCTGGAGTAACAACTCATCGAGAGGGATCGCTCGCGTCAGGCGACTACCCCACGTGCGCAGCGCATCTTCCGGTGCCACGAGCTCGCCGTAGACCAACTGGTTGACCGCATCGCCGAGTCGTGAACGCAAGGGCAGGAACACCATTGCTGCCACCAGTGCGGCCGCCATCGAGAGCAGCAGCAGCGTCCGCTCGCCACCGGAGATCGATCGGCCGTACGCGACCACGACAGCGACATATGCGCTGATGATCAACGCCGTCAGCCCGGCGAGCGAGACGGTTCCGGTCAACAGCCGATCCACACGTGCGATCATCCGCGCATGTGTCCCCGCCGCAAGGGCCAGTGGGATCAGCATCGTCGATGCAAGCACGACCCCGGTGGGGTGTGGCGGCCAGTCGATCACGAGGCGAAGTACGACGACGACCAGCATCAGCTCGGTGATCACGGCGACGGCCCAACCGACCCATTGCACTCGGCGCCGCGCGGTCGCATCCGCTGCGCGATAGCGCAAGTTCGATCCGCTCAGACCTGCCGCAAGCGCAACGACCCACAGCAGCACGAACGGCCACGGCTCGGGGCCAGTGGCATCGCGAGGGGCGAGCAGCCCGACGATGACACCGACGACGTACCCTGCACCGACGACGGCTTTGCGTGATGCGCCCAGGAGCCGCCCGTCCGGCAATGAGACGAGCATGTGCAGCCCGATAGCGGCAGCCACTCCGAGCGCCACGCAAGCGATCAGGGGCTGTTCGGCGGCGTCCGCGAGCATGGCGACGGTACCAGTGGCGGCACCGCCCAGCATGATCGGTCCGAGCCGGTCGGTGCGGCGACGGATCCCGACGACCCCACCGGCGACGGCCCACACCACGACGAGCACGAACCGGACGACCTCGACCGGCTCAGGCGCGTCGGCCATCACGAACGCCACCGCGCCGGCCGCAATCGCGCACGACGCAGCGAGCAGGCACACGGCCGGCCGGGACGCGCTCGCGGTGCCATCCAGCATCGCTTCGGCCTGCGCGCAAGCAGCGCGACTCGCCGGCAGTGAGGGACGGGAGAGGACCACTCAGCCAATCGCGTTCGCGTGTTCGAGCGGGTCGGTCCCGCCGGTCGCCGAGCCATCGTCGACGACGCGGCCGTCGCTCATCCGCACCAGTCGCGAGGCCGCTTCGGCGACGGACCGGTCGTGGGTGATGAGGACGATCGTATGGCCGCTGTCGGCGTGCAAGCGGCGGAACAGCTCGAGAATCTCCTCGCCGCCATCGGAGTCGAGCGCGCCGGTCGGCTCGTCTGCGAGCAACACTGTCGGCCGGTTCGCGAGTGCGCGCGCAATCGCGAGTCTCTGGCGCTGGCCGCCGGACAACGTCGTCGGTGCGGCTTTGGCCTTGTCACCCAGGCCGAGCAGGTCCATCAGGTCGCGGGCGCGCGTCTCGGCCAGCTTGCGCTTCACGCCGGCGATCAGTGCCGGCATCACGATGTTCTCCTGCACCGTCATCCCTTCGAGCAGGTTGAAGAACTGGAACACAATGCCGATGTGTGTCCGCCGCATCCGGGCGAGGTAGTTCGCATCCTTGCCGGAGAATGACTCGCCGGCGACGGACACGACACCCTCGTCGGGCACATCGAGGCCCGCGATGATGTTGAGCAGCGTGCTCTTTCCGCATCCCGAAGGGCCCATCACGGCAACGAACTCGCCAGACGTCACGACCAGATCCGCACCACGCAGTGCTCGTACGGGCGCGACCTCTGCTTCGAACGTCCGGTAGACACCATGCACCTCGACCGCCAATGCACTCATTGCTGCTCCTTGTTCGCTCGACAGATCCCCTACAGGGTCATTTGAACCCAGCCGATGTGCCCGTGGCAAGGGCGCTGACCCGCCGTTGGGGTGGGGTTGACACCACCGGGTGTGCGCACTGGATCCCATGTTCGAACCGCCTCACTCCAGTGAGCCGATGCGGTACGGGCGAACCGGGGTGTCGCGTCCCTTGACGATCTCGGTATCGAGATGCTCGGCACCGCAGGGTCGGTCTGTGAGCGCATCCCAGGTCGCTTCGCTCAAGACTGTCTGACCGGCCGATGCGAACTGCTGGAGGCGCTGGCACAGGTTCACCACGTCTCCGACGACGGTGTACTCGGCGCGCTCTTCCGAACCCAGCAGTGCAGCGGCGACCTCACCCGTCGACAGGCCGATCCCGATCGGGAACGCCGGTAGGCGGTCGAGCTCCCACTGCAGGTCGACCGAGCGCTGGGCTCGATGCATCGCAGCCGCAGCGGCGAGAGCACGGTCAGCGTGATCGGTGCTCGGCACCGGCGCGCCGAACACCGCCATCACCGCATCACCGACGTATTGCATGACCGTGCCGCCCTCGGCGATGATCGCCCCGTTCATCTGCGCGCGGTGCGTATTGAGCTGACGGGCCAGTGTCGAGAGATCGGCGTGCTCGGAGATCGTCGAGTACCCGCGGATGTCACTCATCAGCACCGTCACGTGCAACATTTCGGACTCACCGAGTTCGCGGCCTGAAGCGAGCAGCTTCTCGGCCACACCCCCCGGCAGCAGGCGTGACAACGACTCACCCTGCTCCTCGCGGCTGACGATCGCATCGTGCAACATCCTCAGCCGGCGCAAAGCGCCCTTCGCTCCCGCCGACGCGCTCTCCGCAAGCATCGAGAACAATCGATCGACCTCGTTGCTCACGGCGGCAGGTGTCATCTCACGCGCCGCAGCAATCGCCTTGATCGGCTTCCCCGCGGCGAGCATGGCCAGGAGCTGCTCCTGGTCCTTGTCAAGATCGCCCTTGCGCATCGCTGGCCGAATCATCGCGTCCACGATCGAAGGGTCGAGAACGGAACCGCCAGTCGCAACCTCGCGGATTGCGGCGATCAGCTGGTCACCTTCGGCGATGTGGTCCTTCAACAGATACGCATAGCCCGCCGCACCTTCGGAGAGCAGCGTGATTGCGTAGTCCGGGTCATCGAACTGGGACAGGATGACGATGCCAGTGCCGGGATGACGCTTGCGGATCTCCTTGCATCCATCGATGCCTTCCGATTGGAAGCTGGGCGGCATCCGGATGTCGGATACGACGACGTTCGGCGCGGTGCGCCCCGCGCCTTCGGTGAGTGAGTCGTAGTCGTCGGCGACCCCGACGATTTCGATGTCGGGATGACGGGACAGCATGGCCCGCACCCCCTCGCGGACGATGATGTTGTCGTCGGCGAGGAAGACGGTGATGCTTGCGTCGGTGCGAATGGGGTCCATCTCAGCCGGGCTCGTTCTCTCTGCGACGCCCGGGGGCCAGTCGTTCGAGAGCGTCACGATCGATCGCAGATACAGCGACGGCGACGAGCTTGCACGGGGTCACCGCTCGAATTTTCGCCGAGCTACGACCGCCTTCCAGCATCGAGCGTTCGCCGAGAACGGGACCAACACCGAGCACCGCGAGCTCGTTGCCGTAGACCCGATGACGTGGAAACGGACTTGCGCGGACGAGCTGACCCTCGGCTCGGCCGTCGGCGTGGATCGTCATTGCCAATGTCGACCATGCGATCGGGGCGTGGTTCTGCGCGCGAAGGGATGGCGAACGGTATGCGGCGTCGAGAGGCCGGTCCGTCTACCCGCAGTCTGCAGGAAACGGACCGGATTCTGCCCGACCTCGGGTGCACCCTGCTTGTCCGGCGGTGCGACGGCCGTCCCCGAAATGCCCTTGCCGATCGAAATCATGGTCGAACCGGTCACGCCTCCGCCGCCATACCCGGAACGGGTGATGTTGCCGTCGCCATCGCCATCGATCCATGCCGCAAGTGATTGGCAAATTGGAATCGATCGACCTGACCGAGCTCCTCGAGGCTGCAGCCGGCACCGAAGATCTGGATGGGCAGTGCCACGTCGTCGTGCGCGAGGCCAGATTCGAACGGGAGCTTGGTCGGTCTCTTGACGGCCTCCGACGGGATCCAGGACATGGAAGTGATCGACGCTGTGTGACGCATAGCGACAGAGTGCTCCGCTATTGCATCCGACACCAGGGTGCAGCCCGTCTGCGTAGGTGTGGCTGGCACCACTCCGCGTTGACTTGACGACCCAGCGCGCCACTCGATCGTGCCATCACGAGTCGCAAGTGGTGCCATCACGGTGCTGCGCCCTCATGACGAACCGTACGAACGTACGATGTCCGCCGTGGTGTACCGACTGCGTTCGTCACTGGTTGGACGTCAGCCGTCCGGTGGTGATCGTCAACCTGGACAGGGTGCGGAACATCCCGTGCGGCGCCGCCGTCGGTCCGGGTCGCGCCATCCGCCTGGTTGCGCCCGCCACTCAACTCCATGTCGAGTGACTCTTCGGATCGACTGACCGGGAGGGAGCCCGCCTCCGATTCGCTCAGCCGTCGAATGATTCGGTCAACGGCGGGTGCAGGTGGCGGGCCAGCGCCCACGCGATCCTGGCCGACTCGTCGTGGCCGGTGACGGCCGCCCGGAACTCGGTCCGCTCGATCGCGAGCACGGAAACCGGCTCGATCGTGGTGACGGTGGCTGTGCGCTGGAGATTCGCGAGCAGACCGATCTCGCCGAATCCCGCCGGTCGGCCGATGCTTCGTACTCGGACGTCGTCGACGAATACATCGACCGTTCCACGAGCAATGACGAAGTAGCGATCGCCGGGTTCGCCCTGGCGGATGACCGTGGTGCCGGTGTCGAACTCGATCATCTGGCTGCCACGCGCCAGGCTTTCCAACACTGGGCCCGGAAGTGACCCGAGCAGGTTGTTGACCCGGAGCAGCCGAATCTGAACCACGGGAGCATCGGCGTGCTCCTCCACGTGACGCAGCCCCGGTGCGGTCAGCGCGATCAGCAACACAAAGAACACCCCTACCCCGATCAGGGCAGCGCGCGTACCACCCTGCGCGATGAGCACCTGCACCATCACCGAGCCGCAGAGCATGCCGGCCCCGGACAGCACCTCGAGGATCGCGAACACGGAAGCCAATGCGTCCTGCGGTGCACACCGCTGAAGCAGCATCCGCCCACTGACATCCAGCAACGAGCGTGCGATGCCTGCGACGGGCAGCATCAGTAATGTCGTGAACAGCACGGGGGACGCACCCAGTGTGATCATCGAGGCGGCGACCGATGTGAGGCAAGCGATCATCACGATCGACAGTTGGCGGCGACCAACGATCACCACCGACGCAGCGCCGCCAACGACTGCACCGACCCCGACCAGCGAAGCGAGCACACCCGAACCTGCATTGCCCAGATCGAGCACGGTGAACGCGAGGTCGACCACCAGCAGATCGAGCGCGCCGACAAACGCGTATTGTCCGCCGAGCACGGCAAGCAAGTGAAGCGTCCCTCGCTGGCGTGTCATTGTGCGCGTGGCCCCCACGAGCGGGGCAGTCCGGCTCACCAGCACGCGAGTCCACGCAGGTCGCGATGCAAAAGAGGGAGGCGCCGTTGGCGAACCGGTGGCGGACGGCATGACGCCAGGGCGGTCACCCTCGACACGATCGAGACCGAAGGTCAACAGTGCACCGATCGCGTTGAGGGCTGCACAGGACGCGAAGACGAGAGCCGGACCTTCAGCAAACAGCAGAGCGCTAGCGAGAAGCGGACCGACAAGCACGCTGACGCTGTCGGCATTACCAATGAGCAGGTTGGCGGCGACGAGGTCACCGGGGGAGACCACGAGACCTGGCACCACCACGGCGATCGACGGGCGGATGAATGTGATGCCCGTGATCGCAACACCGATCGGGACGATCACCGCCCACGCCGGTCCACCCACAACCGCAAGGACTGCCGCGCATGTCAGCGATGCCGCCTCGACGACATACACGAGGAACAACACGCGTTCCGGCCTGGCACCGTCGGCCGCATAGCCTGCAAACGGCGCGGCGACCGACGCCGGGATCAACAGCCCGACGGATGTCATGCCGGCGAGCGTCGACCCGCCGGCTTGGTACGCGTACACGAGGACCGCGACCCAGAGCGTCCACTCCCCAATCACCGAGCCGACATATGCCCCGAGCACCCGAACCAGTCGGCCGGTTTTCAGCACAGGGCGCACGGGAGGCCGACTATCCGCCACTCGCTCAACGACCGTCCCGCGTGAGGTTCGACGCCTGATTCGTCGCCGCACGCCATGCCGGCAACAACGCGAGGA
>Ga0105045_10006531_pt1 | contig 10321 bp, 13 predicted proteins | sample MAT02_FD_78089 | JGI IMG/M metagenome (GOLD analysis project Ga0105045, IMG submission 78089) | Freshwater microbial communities from Lake Fryxell liftoff mats and glacier meltwater in Antarctica - MAT-02 (megahit assembly) | ecosystem: Environmental > Aquatic > Freshwater > Ice > Liftoff...
CTGAATCCGATCTGCAATGTTCCTTTCTTTTTGTACCACCGGTTCAATTCGGTATAGCTGTAAGCTTCCATATTGTTGATTATATCCGACACCTCGTCCCAATGACAAGTGAACTCCTTGTTGTTGCCATCACTACTTCGAATGTGAATACCGATATTATCAATATCTGTTAAATGGGCCGATCCATCAGTCTCAAGATATTTAAGGTTTTCTTCCGCGCGGTCACGCAAATACTTAAGTTTCGGAGATTGCGCTGCCAACGGGAACACCATGGCCAGCAGTTGAAATAGAAGCGCGGAAAATAGAATTCTTGTTTTCATAATTTTGACTTTGTTGTTTGTTTTCAGAGTGGTTAATAAATTGAGACGTTTTTTTAACAACCAATTATTTTTATAACAGGTCAGCTAATTGTTACTGATTTGCGGTTGCGACAACGCAACACCTGTTGATGTTTAAAATCGGGTGCGGTTAGCATACGGGAAAAATTACCCCCAGCTACATGTACAATTGAATTATCATGTATCAAACCCCTTTCGGGACTGCTTTTATTCATGTAAATACTATTTTTTAGTTAAAGACGTGGCTCAAATCACTAGATTTTATTTTAAATATCCAAATCTGTGACCGATGTATTTAACCAGTAATGGGAACATATCAGACCTAAATCGTCTGTTTCCAGCAACAGATTGTAGTAGACGGCCATGAAAGCCATCACGCAGAAAATAGACCCCTAAAATTTATTCCCCCTTTTAAACTAAAAAAGAAGGGGATTCAGGCTGGAAGGAATTGGGCCATGGCGACCTCATAAAAAACTATTCTCCTTTTGTTATTTGCCTCACTCTCTCTTTATAATTTCGCTCTAATGCTTTCATCGACTCTAGGCTCGACTTTAGATTCGTCAGATTTTTTTTACCTCCTCTTCTAAATTTTATTATGGCAAAAACTAAAAACAACACTGAGCCGCCTAGCGATAGCCAGCCAAATCGCAACTTATCCTCGCCTCTTGCAATTTGTAAATCAATCAACTCAATCAACTCATTTTTAGCCTTATCTTCAGCATGCGTGTTTACCGCGTAAAACGCTTTGTAAATATTTACATTCCCTCCAGATCCAACTCGCATGAGTAGAGGCTCATCATTAAACTCTCTAAATATTTTTGATCTTACAATATCCATTACCCGTCCAGTCTTAGTGCCGTAGGCTGAATATTTTAAAATGGCAATCTCCACTTCTTTATTTGTAGGCTCACTGTTTTTAGCGAGTAGTTCAGCCTCTTGAATCGTCAGGTTATTTAGGTCTACTTGAACATTAGCTGTGTCCCTGGTTATAGGTCCGTACAATTTCTTTTTAACATCATCAATGAATTTATTCTCCCAAAACCCAACCGCATTTATTCTTGCTTTTTTAAAGTAGCCGATCCGCTCGATTTCGCCCTGCGCAGTTGTCGCTTTTTGAACCCAGAAAAGATACCTTATGTTTCGTGGGATTTCCTCATCTGTCGATACCATGGCCGTAAATACATCAGAATAATTATAGCTAAGTAACAAAACCGCCATTGCATTCCGATTATATCTTACTACGCTATTATGGGGGCTGATCATATCCAACATGCCAACTATCCTCTCTATAATATGCGAAGTAGTGTCTTTCCCTTTTTTTAACCTCCTTGCCTCTTCAGCCCCCCTTATCAATACATTTAAGGAGTCAACTTCAACATTAACAAAAAAGTCATATCCCCTTATCAGAACTACTTTCTCTTCCCAATTAGAAGGCTTATATTTTGTAAGGAATTTCCTGTAATCCACCCTGGCAGATGGCCGGGTATACTCTAGACCATTTACCATTGCCGAGTCATATTCCATAACAGCCGAATTTGAAACGGGGACACGGAATAACACCTGCGCGCAAACAGGTGGACTTAAGAATATAACCAACAGTAAACTTCGAAACACCAGCACCACCTTTTAACCGTTTTTTTTAAATGTACACAATATTCCCTACTCTTATTCCATTTGTACTCACAAATTGAATTTCCCCCTCCGACACTTTCCACTCTTGGACAATCGTATGTACCTCCTTTCTTGGTTGTGGTGAACCAAAAAATTATAATCGCAAAGCTATGGACAAAACCACCAACCCAGCCCCTACCCAAAAAGAATTTAGAGAATACTTTTCTACGCTCAGCTTTGAGGCATGGGAAGAATCTGCTCCAACTGACCGCTCACGCCTCATAACCTCCGTCCAAAAGCTTTACAAGTGCGATTATCAGAAATTTGTCCAAGATTTCGATTGGCAGGCTTTCGATTTCCCCTTGGATCTAGGCTTGTTCTCTAACGGAGACTGGCAGATGATTGCGGATTGGGTTTCTGATGTTAAATCTGAAATGCACGATGACCATGCCGAGCGCGCAATTTATGGCGAGCCCGACCAAGAATAGCCACGCCCATTTACTCCTAAAAAATTAACCGCAATCCAATGAGAAGATTTGTCCACCTGATCCATCAACGTCTCAATGGATACAAAGCGGCTACCTCCATTCGGTGTTTTTTCAAAAAAAAACACCTTAAGGTGTTTTTAACATCGCCTGTTATTTGTTCCACAGGAAATCAACTAGAAATCCCAACGGTTTTTGACAACTTTTTTTTAAATGCTGTTTTCTCACCGTCCGCAAACACAATCACAAACACAATGCTCCACGAATAACTCGGGACAACCGGCAGAGAGCTTTCTTTCTGTCTCCCTATTAAATAAATATACTTAATCCCTACCGTTATGCTAGTCGTTAAAAGAGATGGTTCCCGTTCAGTTGTGAAGTTTGATGAAATCAGTAGCCGTATCGAAGCGCTGATGGAAGGCCTGAACCGTGATTACGTAAACGCTGCCCTGCTAACTCAAAAGGTTATAGGGGGGATGATTGACGGCATCACCACAATAGAGTTGGATAACCTCGCTGCCGAGACTGCCGCCATGATGATCACAAAACACCCACATTGGGGTCTACTGGCCAGTCGTATCGCTGCCTCCTCTTTACATAAGCAGACATCCAAATCTTTCTATAATGCCATGAAGTCGTTATACGAAAATGTGGATACTAAAACAGGTATGAATGCCCCTATGATTTCCAGGGAGACTTTTGATATCGTCAGGGAAAATGCTCAACTCCTCGATGAGTCTATCAACCACCAAGCCGACTACAGCTATGAATACTTTGGCTTTAAAACCTTGCAGAAATCTTACCTGCTGAAATCTGACGACAAGATCATCGAAAGACCCCAGTACATGATCATGCGAGTGGCGATCGGTATACATGGAGACAATATCCCCGCAGTACTTGAAACCTACAACCTGATGAGTGAGAAGTTCTTTACTCATGCAACCCCTACCCTTTTTAATGCCGGCACTCCTAAGCCCCAAATGTCCAGTTGCTTTTTGCTGACCATGAAGGAGGATTCGATCGAAGGGATTTATGATACGCTTAAGCAATGCGCCAAGATATCTCAATCCGCAGGAGGTATCGGCCTCTCTATCCACAACGTAAGGGCAAAGGGCTCTTATATCAAAGGAACGGGGGGAACTTCAAACGGTATCGTTCCAATGCTCCGCAACTTCGACATGACCGCCCGCTATTGTGATCAGGGAGGGGGCAAGCGCAAGGGTTCTTTCGCTATCTACTTAGAGCCATGGCATGCTGATATTTTTGACTTTTTGGAACTAAAGAAAAACCACGGTAAAGAGGAAATGAGGGCACGTGACCTATTCTATGCTATCTGGATTTCTGACCTTTTCATGAAACGTGTGGAGGAAAATGGAACGTGGTCATTGTTCTGCCCTAATGAAGCACCAGGATTGGCTGATGTGTGGGGAGCGGAATTTGAAGCGCTCTACACGAAGTACGAACGTGAAGGGAAAGCCCGTAAGGAAATTAAGGCGCAAGACCTTTGGTTTGAAATGCTGACAGCACAGATCGAAACTGGCAACCCATACTTCCTTTACAAGGATGCCGCCAACGGTAAAAGCAATCAGCAGAATCTGGGTACTATCAAGTCCTCCAACTTATGTACTGAAATACTGGAATATTCCGCACCTGACGAGGTGGCTGTTTGTAACCTCGCCTCTTTATCCCTGCCTAGCTTTGTTGTGGATGGAAAATTTGATCACCATCTACTCTATAAGATCACGAAGATTGTAACCAAAAACCTCAATAAAGTTATAGATAGAAACTACTATCCCGTAGAGGAGGCAAAGAGGTCAAACTTAAGGCATCGCCCGATCGGGTTAGGCGTTCAGGGTTTAGCTGATCTTTTCGCTATCCTTAAAATGCCTTTCGATTCCGTGGAGGCAAGGGCGCTAAATAAAGAACTTCACGAGACAATCTATTTCTCAGCTATGGAGACCTCAATGGAGCTCGCCCAGATTGAAGGAGCCTACTCTACCTACGCAGGATCCCCGTTGTCAAAAGGGATATTCCAATTCGATATGTGGGGTGTAACGCCTGATTCAGGAAGATGGGATTGGGAGGGCCTTAAATACAAGGTACTGGCTAACGGGGTCCGCAACTCTCTCCTTGTAGCACCTATGCCCACGGCCTCCACTTCGCAGATCCTTGGCAACAATGAATGCTTTGAGCCTTTCACTTCAAATATCTACACGCGGAGAACTTTAGCGGGAGAATTTATCCTTGTGAATAAACACTTGATGAAAGCACTAGAGGAAAGAAACCTTTGGAATGAAACTATGAGGTTGACTATTATGGCTAACAACGGCTCGATACAATCTATCTCATCTATTCCGCAAGATTTGAAAGACATCTACAAAACCGTGTGGGAGATTTCTCAAAAGTCCCTTATCGATATGAGCGCAGACCGTGGGGCGTATATCTGTCAATCACAATCTTTGAACCTGTTTATCAACGATGCCAATACAGGTAAGCTTACCTCCATGCACTTCTATGCTTGGAAGAAAGGGCTAAAAACAGGAATGTATTACCTGCGCACACAGGCGGCAGCAGATGCTATCAAGTTTACGGTTGACAAGTCAGCCACCTTCAAGGAAAGTGAAAAACAACAAGGGCTCGCGGCTGTAGCTTGCTCTTTAGAAAACCCTGATGCTTGTGAGGCGTGCGGTAGTTAGAAATTGATAATATCCTATGCTCACAATGCAGGGGATATTATTTTATTAAATTAGATGTTGTTATGGCACATAAAAATAAATTTTTAAATATGGATTTTCCGCTCACCAAAATTTTTTCTAACTCCTTGCGCGATGGTTCGATGTCGCACCTGGCCGACAGCAACGGGAAGTTGTTATGTAAAAAGGTTTTAACCGCCACTATTGAAATGGAAGCTACATTCCATGCTCCAGAGGAGGCTAAAAAAACTTTTAAGCCCACAAATGCCCTTCATTGTAAAGCCTGCCGGTTGGCGCTGGAAAAAGAAAGTCAGACTTAACCTTTAAAGGCAGAATCATTTTTTCACTTCTTCGCATGCCCCGTGGGACGGTCGTGGTGGGTATGCTGTCTTGTTATCAAGTCATTGAGGTATAAATTTTATTTTTGTTCTTATGGAAATTACCCTTAAAAAAATCGAACACTCGCCATTGCTGTCTGAAGAGACGAATGCTTTCACTGCGGAGGTACACTTTAACGGACAATTTATTGCGCGCGCCAAAAACTCCGGAACGGGGGGTTGTACCGATATATTCCATGAGCAGGGGCATATAGATACTCTACAAAAACTTGAAGTCCACTATCGGACCCTGCCTCCTTTTAATCATCCTCTGGCAAGTTCCACCATCCCAATGAGCCTCGACTTTCATATCGAAATGCTAATCGAAGCTGATTTCAGGAAAAGACAAACGTTAAAATTACTTGCTAGATTGGACAGGGATTCCCTTTCGAAAGTTGTAATACTGAATAAGGCGCAATACGATAACTTAGTGGTTGCTTCGAATATTTCCATTTCTATTTACTCAATTAAATATCCTGTCCGTTTTGATAAAATGACCAAATATCAGCGCAAGAAAATATTTGCACTAGCCCAAAGCAATCTCAAGCCCGGAGAGTTCATCTATAATAAGAATCTTAAATAGTCACTTTTAAACAATATCATCAAGCATGCCTGTTTAAAAACCAATTTATTCCGAAACGGTGTGGACGACCGGTGGAGGTTTTTCCTTTGTTTTTTTAGTAACCTTTCACAACCCTTGCTATGGAAATTTTAACAGATACTATTGCGGTTACAGGACATCGCCCTCATAAGTTGGGAAACGAATATTCGATGGATGGCCTCGTTAGTAAAAAGGTCTATGCGGAGCTTTTAAACCAGGTTCTTTTGCTGAAACCTTGTATGATGATTTCGGGAATGGCATTGGGCGTAGATATGATCTTCGCACAGGTCGCTATCGACTTAAAAATACCTTTTACTGCGGCAGTCCCCTTTTTGGGGCAGGAGTCTAAATGGCCACAGGCGAGCAAGGATGTGTATAACGCCATTTTATCGAAAGCCGAAAAAATTGTTACCGTGAGCCCTGGCCATTACGCAAGTTTCAAAATGCAAAAACGCAACGAGTGGATGGTAAATAATTGCGGTACACTTTTAGCGGTATGGGATGGCTCTGCGGGAGGAACCGCCAACTGCGTGGTTTATGCCGCAAAGAAAAATAAAAACATTATCCGCATCAACCCAACTGATTTTTTGCCCACTAATCCTATACAGTGCTAGAAACTGTAACGGTGAGTATTTGTGCAGTACGGATATTCATTGCTCGTCTGCCCAATGCCCTAACTAAAGATGATAGAGATAAAATGATTAATTAACCACTTCTGCCCGTATTGCACAAATACTTTTGTTGTGCGTTCGGGCGGTGCAAAAACAAAGACTAATGGAATATACATTTAGATTTTACAAAAACGACAAGCACATGACAACAAAAACCTTTGTCACAGAAACGATTGAAGATTCTTATAAAAAAGCTGATAGTATTTTAAGGCAAAATAAATCTTATGATGATTGGGATTGCATACCACCGAAGACAAATGATGGTGCTGTCGGAATGGGGGAAGGCAAAAAGGGAACACAACGTAGCCCTTTTGGTATCGGTTCGTAGCCTGACGCACAACGTGCAAGTGTTTGCGCCCGTTGACCTTGTAAAATTTTAAACTTAAAAAAGAAAAAAGCGTGGGTTTTAGAAGTATTAATTTTTAACTAAATAAAAAATGAAAACAACAATCGCAGAATTGGCAAGAAGAAAAAAGCTTTTTAAAGAAACGTGTGAACAAGATTGCAAAAGAATGACACACAAGAATAATGTTGCGTGGGCTAAACTATCACTTTATTTAAAGTCAGAATATGATGAGGGTAAAGCTGAATTTCGTTTACTCTTGAATTCCGATAAGTCTTTCTATATTCATCCTGTAGTGAGAAATGGTAAAACGTTTGATGGCAAGTTGTAACTTGCTATACAATGGGATTTCATCCAAACGTTTGTCACTAAAATTGCAGCCTAAAAGATGCCCATGCAGCTAATTAAAATCAAAGACGGATATTTGCCGAATTGTTACCGTAGCTGTTGTGTGCTGGTGGATTATTCAACACTAAATTTAATTTGAAAACAAAATGAAAGTAATATAAAATGAAAAACAAGTGAAGGAGGTAATTATTGATAGTTACAACCTTTGTGGTTTATCGCATAGGTGGTAATTCAATTCCATCCTCTGATACATACTTAATGAAGTTTTCTCAAAATGGCTTATAATTAGATTATAAAAAAACAACCATGACTAAATTTGAAGCAAAAAACAAATTAAAAAAAGCAAAAAACCTTTTAGCTTTTCAAGAATTATTTTTCTCTGATGATGGTAATGGAGATATTACCGCAGACTTTGAGATAGTATATAAGTCTCAAATGGGTGATGGTTACACCGATAACCCAAGTGCTAAGGCTTATGACGGTTTAGGGCGCTGCACAAATTCTTTTATGAAACTAGAAGATGGATACCTTAAATATCCGTTTTAAGTTGGTGCTATGCAATATAGGATTGATAAGGTTAAGAACTCTAAACAGTTAAATGAAAATGTTGGTGTTAACCCATATATTTATGATAACCCAAAATTTATTGAAGCATTGGAGAAGGCAATAGAACCATCTTCATTTATTTGTAGCTATGTGGCCTCTGCAATAAAAATGTTAGAAGGTAATAAAATTACAATATATGGGTTTAGCATAAGTGAAAACCCAGAAGCAAAATATTTTGTAGAAGAAAATGGAGAAGATAGTGAGGAGGGACATCATTTTGCGGTAATGAATAGTAGATATATTATAGACCCTTGGGTTTATGATAATTTTAATAGAAGTGTTTTTGATTTACAAAACAAGAATGACGAAGAGATAGTTAGATATTTGTATGGTAATAGTGATAACTGGACTAATATTACAAATGGTGCTGAAGATTTTAAATCGATGTTTCCAAAAACATACAACACTTTTTTAAATCAATACGTAAGATGATTGTTAAGGTGAAGAACTTTAAGGGTTTGTGAATGATATTTCTATAAACTTAATTTTAAACAATAGCGCCAATGGCACAAAATTCAAAAATAGAATGGACACACCACACGGCTAATTTATGGCATGGCTGCACTAAGGTACACGAGGGATGCAATAATTGCTATGCTGAAACATTATCTAAAAGATGGGGTAACGATGTCTGGGGCAATGACAAACCACGAAAAGAAATCAAATCGGTTTGGAATGAATTGATTAAGTACCAAAAACTAGCGAAGGAAGTAAATGAAATTCATCGTGTATTCGTTGGCTCAATGATGGATATTTTCGAAAAACCTATGCCGTTAATTGATAGCAAGGGATTTCAATTAGGCTACAGCACCGAAGATGTTAGACAACAATTTTGGAAGGTGGTTGAGCAGAGTCCGAACCTGATGTTTCTCTTACTTACTAAAAGACCTAGCAACATTAACAAATACACTCCGGAACACTGGAAAGTAAGCCCACCTTCAAATGTGATGTTTGGAACTTCACCCGTCAGTCAGGAAACATTTGATAAACTTGTTAAACAGCTTTTACAAGTGAAAGGCAAACGGTTTTTAAGTATTGAACCCCAACTTGAAAACGTAACAGTGTCATCTGAGTATAAAAATGATCTTGACTGGATTATCCAAGGAGGTGAAAGTGGACACCATAAAAGACCGTTTAATTTGGAATGGGCTTACGGCCTTAAGGAACAATGTAGTTTGTTAAGTATACCATACTTTTTCAAACAGATTGATAAAATACAGGCGATACCTTCGGATCTGCAGGTGAGAATGTTTCCTGCCAATATTTGAGGTTACGAGCACTTTTCTAAAATACAACTGTTATAGCGGTGCGCTAATTTTGAATAAAATTAAAAATATCAGAGCGGTATGTAATCCCAAAATTCTGCGGTGTTTCCCTATTTGATCGATTTCATTATTTCTAACTACATTTGAAGTCTATCACGTCCAAAGCACACCATGATCGAAAATGCACCCATTTACGGCAGGCAGTCTAAGTCTGAAGATGTCCATGATTTCAAAAAACGAAAGATGGCTCTAAAAGAATTAGGGTACCCCACAAAGGAAACCAAACTCTTCGTAAAAGAATACCTTGAAAAAGTGAAAGACCGGTTTGCTCCCCACTTGTCCAAAGACTCCCTTTTGATAACGGTCCCCTCCGGCTCAGGTAAAAACCTAGTGACCGCATACCTAGCGCAGGCATTGGCAAAAGAATATAATTGCAAGTTGCTACCCGCAGGATCTATCGCCAAGCTCCACACCCTAGAGGCCAAGCATGCGCTGGGGCTGGAAAAAAGAATATGCGACCCAATCAGCTACACTGTAAATGGCGAGGACGTAAAAAAACACATTGCCAATGGAACAAAGATTTTTATAGTCGATGATGTAATTGGCACAGGAGAAAGCTCGGTGAGGCTTAAGATGGCTCTAAACAAAGAAAACATCCCCGTCACCGGCTTAGTAAGCCTTATCACCGTGGAGCCACGATATCCTACCCCCAATGACCTAAAGCGCCTGATGGATAAAATAGCATTGCACGTACCATTTAAAACAAAAAGTAAAAAGGAAGCCTTTATCAAAGACACCATCGCTGTTTTTTACCGCTATACAAGACAACGCGTAAATAGGATAGAGCGAGTGATTGGTTCGCAAAAGGCCGCAGAAAAAGCGTTCGAAACGATCACTAGGGCTGCACGCTTTGAAAGAACAAACATCATTCCTCCACTAAAAAAGAAGATATCCACCGCCATACTGCAAAACCTAAACATAAA
>Ga0105045_10006532_pt1 | contig 10321 bp, 4 predicted proteins | sample MAT02_FD_78089 | JGI IMG/M metagenome (GOLD analysis project Ga0105045, IMG submission 78089) | Freshwater microbial communities from Lake Fryxell liftoff mats and glacier meltwater in Antarctica - MAT-02 (megahit assembly) | ecosystem: Environmental > Aquatic > Freshwater > Ice > Liftoff...
AGCACACCGTATATTAATTTAGCCATCCATTGAATCAAGCGTTTTTCAGGAATTTTTATTACTTCTTCATACCCTGCGGCAAAAGCGTTTTCTATTTCCATCTCCAAAGGTTGAATTGCATCGTCGATAACGTTAATGGAACAAGGAATTTTCATTTCCTGATAATGAAGATTACTCCCTTCTAGCATTTTAAACGTTTTATCTCTTAATGAATACCGATCTAATAGCCATTCAGGAAAAACCGAGATTTTCTCCTTGCTGGAATATAATTTTTGCCCAGTTAAGAAACATGTTTCTGGAGTGAAATCAAATTTTTCAAAAGGGTTGTAAAGCTGTATTTCCATGGAGTCAAAATTACCATAAAGATACGAACTACAGGATAAAAATCGCAAATATCCGCTTAACAAAACAAACTATCGTTGTTGAAAAGAATCCAAATGTTGGCACGGTAAAGCTTTATTTTCTATATACCGGTCTCTGCTTAAATTAACATGAATAAAAGAGGCAATACAATTGAGTTTTTTTTCAATAAAGTAAGAACCTTGAGGCAAATGACTCGTATGATTACATCTTGAAAAGAACGATACAACAAGCAATAAACCAAAAAGTAGGTTGTATTTATTAAAAATTCTCATTTGCCACAAAAGTAATATAAACAGATTAGTATTATCTTTCCAAAACTCCTACTTTTGAGAGCATTATCATAATAACGCTCATCGATTCAAAATATGTTTAAATTGCGGGATACTAAAGTTAGGAATTGTTTAATTTTCAACAAAAGCGGAAAAATATTTTAGATAAAAAGTTAATAAGTTGTTTCTAAGCAGTCAAATCAAGGGTAAACAACAATCTGACTTTCTGTCACTCATTTAGCTTTGGCGTGATTTTCGACAATCAAGCGCATGAGCTCAAAACAAAAAACTTCTGGTAGAGAAAAAGTGTCATTCAAATGGGCGTTTAAAGAATTCATTTGGCCACGAAAAAAAATTGTTGGTTTGGGTCTCTTTCTGATCGTCGTGCGAAGCTTGTCGGGACTGGTTTTGCCTTTCGCAAGTAAGACTTTGTTGGATACTGTGATTCCGAATAAAGATTCTGCTTTACTTTGGAATTTGGTGATTGTTGTCGTTGCAGCCATTTTTATTCAAGCATTTTCTTCGTTTTCATTGACGCGTTTGCTCAGCGTTGAAGCTCAAAGGTTGATTTCTAATTTGCGCACGCAAGTACAACGAAAATTGCTTTCGCTTCCAATTCGTTTCTTTGATGATAATAAATCTGGCGCGTTGGTTTCTCGTGTAATGTCGGACGTTGAAGGCGTGAGGAATATCATTGGAACTGGTTTGGTGCAATTGGTCGGCGGAACTTTTACTGCCATTGTTGCACTTATTTTGTTGATTCAAATAAATCCTTGGATGACTTTATTTGTCCTAGTTCCCGTTGCATTGTTTGCGTTTATCGCCTTGAAAGCATTTGGCTACATTCGCCCGATTTTCAGGGATCGTGGAAAAATTAACGCTGAAGTTACTGGTCGTTTGACGGAAACGTTGAATGGTGTTCGAGTGATTAAAGCATTTAATGCGGAAGAACAAGAAAATCTGACTTTTGAAACTGGCGTAGAACAGTTATTTCAGAACGTAAAGAAAAGTTTGACCGCAACTGCTGCAATGTCGAGTTCGGCAACCTTGCTTTTGGGAATCGCTTCGGCAGGAATTATGGGAATCGGCGGATATTTCATGATAGGAAACGGAATGACAACTGGAGAATTTTTGCAATTTACTTTGCTTTTAGGATTCATGATTGCTCCAATTGTTCAGATGAGTAATATTGGTAGTCAATTGACGGAAGCCATGGCAGGATTGGATAGAACGCAAGAATTGATGAACATGAAAGAAGAAGACGATCCAGCTGTTCGGACGATTCTTTTGGGCGAAATAAAAGGCGATGTTATTTTTGAAGATGTGCGCTTTGCGTATGACGATAACAAAGAAGTTTTGCATGGAATTTCTTTTGAAGCTAAAGCAGGAAGTGTAACAGCGCTCGTTGGTTCATCAGGTTCTGGAAAATCAACCATTGCGGGATTAGCAGCAACTTTTTTGACACCAGATAGCGGGAAAGTTACTTTAGATGGAAATGATTTATCACAAGTGAGTTTGCCAACTTTCCGCCGAAATTTGGGAGTTGTTTTGCAAGATGACTTTTTGTTTCAAGGAACAATTCGCGAGAATATTTTATTCCCAAGACCAAACGCAACGGAAGAGGAATTGGTTCGAGCAGTGAAAGGTGCGTATGTCGCTGAATTCACCGATCGTTTTGAAGAAGGATTAGATACAGTTATTGGAGAAAGAGGTGTGAAACTTTCCGGTGGACAAAAGCAAAGAATTAGCATTGCACGCGCTTTATTGGCAAATCCAAGAATCATTATTTTGGATGAAGCAACTTCGAATTTAGATACGGAAAGTGAATCATTCATTCAGAAAAGTTTGCAGACTTTAATCAAAGACAGAACGACTTTCGTAATTGCCCACCGTTTGAGTACCATTCAACAAGCAGATCAAATTTTGGTTATTGAAGAAGGGAAAATTGTGGAACAAGGGAAACATGCTGAGCTGCTGGAATCAAAAGGAAGATATTGGGAATTGTTTACGTATCAGAGTAGGATTTGATTTCTTGTCAATGTATCACTCCTTCCATTTTTCTGGACTTTCTTTTGTTCCTAAAACGGCAAGAATGGCGATTGTTTATTCTCCAATTTAAAATGTAAACCATAAGGAAAAGTATCAAGAAAGGCAACACGAATCATTGAACATTGAACTTGAATTTTTTTCGGATGTTTTTCTAAGTAGCTTTTTGTTGCTCTTAAATCTTTAATAAATTCTCGAGCAAGTTCAATCCGAATATCTTTGTAATATTTAATCGCTTTTGTGGTATCAAGCTACGTATTGCTTGACGTAATTATTTTATAATCCATTTTCACTTTCAATGCGATTAAGCATTTCATCAAAATCAACAGACTTAGTTTTGCCCTTTTCTAATTCGGATAAACGTTTTAGCGTTAGGTCTTGTTGCCAAGGTGGAATAACATTGTGCTAGCTTTCAGTGAAACTAATGAACTCTAGCGTTTTTATGAAATCCAAAAAAGCCTTTGCCTTTGGGTTCGAAATGTCTTTTATGTGAACGTATTGTTCCATAATTCCTTTTTCATAAAAATAGTGAAAATTGAAATTAGTTGTACATAAATTAAGGATTGATTACTCTTAGAATTGAAATCCGAGGCTATTGATTTGTCAATTTCTAATCAAACAGAAATCTAAATTGCCTTTTTGATTGAATTTAAGCCCAGACCTTTGCTCCTTCCGAGCAATTTTGGCAAATATCTATCTGATTTCGATGTGTGAGGATTGATTGTCGGAATCCTTCGTATTCTTTGCTTCGCCAAATGGATTTGAATGAAATGGTTTCTAAATCTCCCAATTGGTATTTGGCATCTTTGTCGAAACAACATGGCACAACTTTTCCATCCCAAGTAAAAACACAGCTCGACCACATGCGCCAGCAACGATTTCCTGTTTTATATTTCAAGGAAAATGTACCGTCGGAATTTTTCTTGTAGCGCGCATAAGCTTCATTTTCGGGCATCAAGGCGTTTCCATTTTTGTAATCGTACAATTGAGCTGTTTTTATTCGAACTTCATCAATTCCCATTTCTTTTCCAAGCTTGAAAACATCTGGAATTTCATGTTCATTTTGCTTCACTGCCAAAAATTGAAAAATCAAATGTGGAGTTGAAGAATTTAGTTCTTTTTTCGCAGCGATGATCTGTTTCGTTCCTTCTAATACTTTATTTAAAACCCCATGAATACGATAGTTTTCATACGTTTTTTGAGTCAAACCATCAATGGAAATAATCAAACGATCTAACCCAGATTCAACGATTTTTTTGGCTTTTTCGGCATCGATAAAATGCGCATTTGTTGATGTTGCAGTATAAATTTTGTGCTTTTTGGCTGCTTTGATTAATTCTAAAAATTGTGGATGAAGAAAGGGTTCTCCTTGGAAATAGTAGTTGATATAAAAAACACTACGTGACAATTGTTTCAAAAGATTTTCGTGTAAATCCAAAGACATTTTTCCCGTATTTCGAGTGAATTGTTTCAATCCACTCGGACATTCTGGACATCCCAAATTACAAGCTGTTGTGGGTTCTACACTCAACGAAAAAGGTAAGCCACTGTGCTTGTTTCGTTTAGTGATTTTCGAAATCATGTAAGAAAAACGAAGACGCACCAAATTCCAAATTCGGAAAAAATTCAAATGTCGGATGATATTTAGGGAATCACGGAATTGCTTCATGCTTCGAAATTACAATTTTTAATTAAATATGTAACTTTTCATTGCCATAGCGGTCTTATAATTAGTTTTGCTTATAAAACACATCTATGAAATACATTATTCTCCTAATTTCCCTTTTGGCTTTTACAGCTTTTGGTCAAAAACGCTACACCGTAATCGATACACTTTCTAATGAAATCATGCCTTTTGTGAAGGTTATTCCAAGCTCCGGAAATCCAATGTTTACATCTATTGATGGGTATTTCACCATTGGAGATGATGTGGAATCCGTTGTGTTAAGATTTCAAGGATATTTGGATAAAGAAGTAACACTTTCAAACTTAACGAGCGATAAAATATATTTAAATGTTAAACAATTAGTCATTCAAGAAATGATTGTCGTTGCTAGTGAAAATCCAGCACATCGCATCATGAATATTGTAATTGAGAATAGAAAACAGAATCACCCGCTCGCAAAAGATGCATTTACATATAACAGTTATAGCAAATTTATTTTTGATGTTGACAGTGCTTTTCAACAGAAAGTGAACGAATTGCCTAAAAATGATACCAGTGACATTAAAGGTTTTTTAGAAAAACAGCATATTTTCTTGCTCGAAAGTGCATCTGAGCGTACTTATATTCCGCCAGCAAGAGATCGTGAAAACATCACAGCATATAAAGTTTCTGGACTTACGCATCCTGCATTTTCGACTTTTGCGCAAAGTATGCAATCGTTCAATTTTTACGACAATCAATTCGATTTGTTTGGATCTTCGTATGTCAATCCGATTGCGTTTGGAGGAATTAATAAATATTTATTTATTCTGGAGGACACGACTGTTGTTGGTCGCGACACTACGTTTACCATTTCCTTTCGACCAAGAGCGGGAAAAACATTTAATGGCCTAAAAGGGCAATTATTCATCAATACAAATGGATATGCGATTGAAAAAGTTATTGCCGAACCTGCCAAAGATTCTTCCATTCTATTTGGGGTGAAAATCGTGCAGGATTATCAATTTATAGATGGAAAAAAATGGTTTCCTGTAAATTTAAGTACAACTGTTGATGCAAAATCGTTTGTACTAACGAATGAAAGTAGCGGAGATGGACATTTGGTCGGAAGAGGAAATACATATATAAAAGACATTAAGATAAATCCCGAAGGATTGAAAAAATCAGGATTCAACAATATTGCGCTCGCAACAGATATTGGCGCTGAAAATGCAAAAAATGATGATTGGTCCAAATATCGCAATGATGCATTGACAGATAAAGAGAAACGCACATACGTTGTCTTGGACAGCGTTGCGAAAGAAGCAGATATTGATAGATATTTAAACGCACTTTTAGCACTTTCCAGTGGGAAAATTAGGGTTAAGAAATTCAATTTACTTTTGGATAAGTTCATCGATTTTAACGAATACGAAGGTTGGCGACTAGGTGCTGGCATAGAAACATCTGAATTGCTGATGAAAAATATTTCAATCGGTGGTTACTTCGGTTACGGAATACGAGATAAAGATTGGAAATATGGAGGTTATTCCACTTTCCATATAAATCGTCGTAAAGGAATTGCGCTCACACTTCGCTATCAACAAGATTTATTATTCCGAGGTGGAAATGTGTTTACCACAGAAGGTTTTAGTTTGTCGAACACGGAAGCGTATGCCCGCATTTATCGTGCGCAGATGGAACGACAAAGATTGGCAGAAATGCAATTTTCGTTTGCACCATTGGGAAATTTAACCTTCAATCTTTTTGCAAATTATCAACGAATAGAAACAACACAAGGTTATCAGTTTTCGCCAATCGATAATTCTTTGGTTAGTGGAAATACTTTTGATTTGGCTGAAACAAGCATTGAAATGCGTTGGAATATCCGCGAACGAATCACACTAGCTGGTTACCAACGGATTTCAAAAGGAACAAAGTTTCCGAAAATTGCGTTGAAAATCACCAAAGGCTGGGCTGGAATTGGGGAAGCAAATACAGATTATGTCAGAGCCAACTTGCGCTTAAGCGAAGAGTTTTCATCTTTGCGCTTTGGAGCAATAAATATTACTTTGCAAGGATCACAAACTTTTGGCAATGTTCCTTTGTTTCTTAAACAAAATGCCTTTGGAACACGTCAAGATTGGAATATTAGTACGTCAAACACTTTTGAAACTGTCTATCCGGGAGAATTTTATCATGACAGACAAGCTGCATTTTTTGTGCGTTATGACATTCCAGCGATTCGAACTAAGGCAAAATGGAATGAGCCGCAATTCATCATTCATCACGGAATTGGGTTTGGAGATTTTGTGAATAAATCTGAACATAATATTGCATTTAGCTCTATGGATAAAGGTTTGTATGAGGCTGGTTTAATTTTGAGCGGAATCGTAAAAATTAACTTCTTGAGTTTAGGCGTTGGGGCTTTTTATCGATATGGATATTATTCTGAGCCTCAGTTTGGTAAAAATCTTGTTCCGAAAATCAGTCTAAAATTATCATTGTAAAACTTCAGTAAATAAAAAAGCCATTTGATATCTCAAATGGCTTTTTTATAATTATAAAATCTATTAAAGTTTACGAGCAACTTCTACTTCTTCGTAAGCCTCAATAACATCACCAACTTTGATATCATTAAACTTATCAATATTCAAACCACCTTCGTAATTGTTTTTCACCTCTTTCACGTCGTCTTTGAAACGTTTCAATGAACCAAGCATTCCAGAGTGAATTACAATTCCATCGCGAATTACACGCACTCTTGAAGTACGTTTGATAATTCCATCTTGAACATAAATCCCGGCAATTGTACCAACTTTGGTAATATCATAAACTTCACGAACTTCAGCCGTACCAACAACTTTCTCTTCAATATCTGGAGATAACATTCCTTCCATCGCAGCTTTGATTTCATCAATCGCTTTGTAGATAATAGAATATAATCGAATGTCAATTTGCTCAGAATCGGCAAGTTTACGTGCTTGAACAACTGGTCTAACTTGGAATCCAATAATAATTGCATCAGAAGCAGACGCCAAGTTGACATCGGCCTCTGAAATCGCACCAACACCTTTGTGAACGATGTTAATTTGAATTTGTTCCGTTGATAATTTCAACAAGGAATCTGACAATGCCTCAACAGAACCATCCACATCACCTTTCACGATAATGTTCAACTCTTTAAAGTCTCCAATCGCTAAACGACGACCAATTTCATCCAAAGTAATATGTTTCGTTGTACGCAAACCTTGCTCACGATACAATTGTTCACGTTTCGTTGCAATTGTTTTCGCTTCACGTTCATCATCCATGATGTTGAACTTATCACCCGCATTTGGCGCGCCGTTAATTCCTAAAACCGATACAGGTTGAGATGGCCCAGCTTCTTTCATTGCAACACCGTGCTCATCATGCATTGCCCTTACCTTACCGTAGTTTCGCCCAACCAGAACAACATCACCAATGCGAATCGTTCCTGACTCAACAAGCATGTTTGTAACATATCCTTTTCCTTTATCCAAAGAAGATTCAATAACAACTCCTACTGCATTCTTGTTAGGATTCGCTTTAAGATTTAACATTTCGGCTTCAAGAATAACTTTTTCAAGCAGTAAATCAATGTTTATATTCTGTTTAGCTGAAATTTCTTGTGCTTGGTATTTTCCGCCCCATTCTTCCAATAAAATATTCATGGCAGAAAGTTGCTCACGGATTCTGTCAGGGTTCGCTCCGTCCTTATCAATTTTATTTATTGCGAAAACCATGGGCACACCTGCAGCTTGCGCATGCGAAATTGCCTCTTTGGTTTGTGGCATCACGTCATCATCTGCCGCAACAATAATAATTGCAACATCCGTTACTTGTGCACCACGAGCACGCATCGCCGTAAAGGCTTCGTGACCTGGAGTATCTAGGAAAGTTAATTTCTTACCATCCTTAAGCGTAACCGAGTAAGCTCCAATGTGTTGTGTGATTCCACCGGCTTCACCTTCAATTACGTTTTCGTTACGAATTTTATCTAACAATGAAGTTTTACCATGATCTACGTGCCCCATCACCGTAATAATTGGAGGACGATCAACTAAATCTTCTTCTTTGTCAATAACAACTGGAATAGCATCCTGTAGTTCAGCACTTACGAATTCAGCTTGGAAACCAAAATCTTCGGCAATAATTTGAATCGTTTCAGCATCTAAACGCTGATTAATTGATGCAAAAATACCTAATGACATACATGCACCGATAACTTGAGTCGGTTGAATATTCATCATGGATGCAAGCTCAGAAACTGTTACGAACTCCGTAAGCTTCAATATTCTTGAGCCTAATTCAGCTGCAATATCTTCTTCTTCACGTCGCATTGCACGATCATCTCTTTTCGTACGTCTATTTTTTGAACCTTTCGATTTCCCACCTTTGTTCGACAAACGAGCCAAAGTATCTTTGATCTCTTTTTGAATATCCTGCGGTGTGATTTCAGCTTTAGGAGTTCTGATTCCAACACCTGCAACAGGTTTCTTGAAGCCCCCTTTATTTGGTGCATTGTTTGCTGCTCCTTGTTTTTGCTGAGAAGCTTGTTTGTTAACGTCAATTTTCTTGATGCGTTTACGCTTCTTGCGATCTGCAGCACTTACGTGAGGAGTACGAGGTTTTTCAACCGGCAATTCTATTTTTCCTATAACTGTTGGTCCAGTCAAAACTTTACGCTCAAAACGTATTGTTTCTATTGCTTCTGGAGCATCAGGTTTAGTTTCTTTTTCTGATTCAGCAGTTTTCGCTTTCACTTCTTCCGTTTGTTTAACCACAACAGGAGGAGTTTGCTTCGCTTTTTCCGCTTGAACCGCTTTTTCTTCTTTCGATTTTTTGTCAGGACGCATTTTTGAATTGATGGCATCCAAATCAATCTTACCAATAACCTGCACTTTCATGTCACTTTCAACCACTTCCTTTTTCTCAGAAACAGGCTCTGCTTTCGCTACCTCTGGGGTAGTTTCTTCTACAACAGGCTTAGGCGTTTCTTCCACGGGAGTGGGAGCTGGAGCTGGGGCTGGAGCAGATGTCGGCTCCGGAGTCGGCAGAGTTTCAATTTTCACCTCAACTTTTTCCTCCACAGGCTCACGCTCTTCCAGACGTTCTTCTTCACGCGTGTCTTTCAAAGAAATAGTTTCTCTTCTTTCACGACGAATTGTTGTGGTTTTTGATTTCTCCTTTAAATCGTGATCGGCGGCAAATTCTTGTCGCAATAGGTCATAATGCTGCTCCTCCAACTTTGTGTTTGGATTAGCATCAATCTTCAGCCCCTTTGAGTCTAAAAACTCAACGAGTGTTGAAAGTCCTACGTTTAATTCCCCTGCTGCCTTGCCGAGTCTAATTGGTTTTCCCGCCATAAATCTGTGCGTCCTTTTTTACTAATTTTCTTTATTTTGCTTAAATATACATTTTGTGAGTCAATTATTCAAACTCAGCACTCAATATTTTAAACACTTCTTGTATTGTCTCCTCTTCCAAATCTGTACGTTGTGCAAGATCACTCACACTTATTTCCAATACAGATTTTGCTGTGTCACAGCCAATTGCTTTTAATTCGTCAATAATCCAGCTATCGATTTCATCTGCAAATTCTTCTAAATCAACGTCTTCAACATCTACTTCACCTTCACGGTAAACATCTAATTCGTAGCCGGTTAACTTGCCTGCCAATTTAATATTATGTCCACCTTTACCAATTGCCAAAGAAACTTGGTCTGGGCGAAGATAAACGCGAGCTCTACCAGTTTCTTCCACTATTTCAATCGAAGATATTTTTGCTGGAGATAAAGCACGTTGGATAAATAATTGTGTATTTGATGTGTAATTAATTACATCAATATTTTCGTTTCGCAACTCACGAACAATTCCGTGAATCCGAGAACCTTTCATTCCAACACACGCCCCAACTGGATCAACTCTGTCATCATAAGACTCAACAGCAACTTTTGCTCTTTCACCTGGTTCA
>Ga0105045_10006533_pt1 | contig 10321 bp, 7 predicted proteins | sample MAT02_FD_78089 | JGI IMG/M metagenome (GOLD analysis project Ga0105045, IMG submission 78089) | Freshwater microbial communities from Lake Fryxell liftoff mats and glacier meltwater in Antarctica - MAT-02 (megahit assembly) | ecosystem: Environmental > Aquatic > Freshwater > Ice > Liftoff...
CGAATTATCATTGTGTTTATGGTTATTAATAAAGGGAATAGATACTTCAAATCACACAATATCAAATAAAAATTAAACGACAAAACAGACTATACAAAAAGCCCGAACCACTAACATTTTGTAGTATAGCCGATAAGCCCCCAAAATTAAAATCACTCAAAAAAAAATGCAAAAGCCCCGAACCATCAGAGATCGGGGCTTTTGGCTATACGCTGTTCAGCGACACCGGGCCTTAGGGGGGTTTGTAAAATTTATAGGTTGCCCACTGGATGATTTCAAAAGGTTTTTGTGTAACCAAAAAGTGTTTCGTATCCGTTTGCAATGCTGTTTACACATAAGGCCCTTTACCCAAACTGATTGACATTGGTTGCTTTGTTGTTTTCGTAAATAGTTGTTTTATCATAGACCTGTTGCATTAGCTGACTTTAGCTATTGGCGGCGATGCCCGACCGCGATGGTGCGGACTGGCTTTGTTTTTTGTACGCTGCCTGGTCACCTCGTTAATGTTCCATCGCTACCTCCCAATAATTTATCCATCGGCGATACAATACCATATTGCGTATGCTGTTGCAAATGCAGGTACACCATCGTTGTTTCAAGCCTACTGTGACCAAGCAATGTTTTTATAACATGAATGTTGCTGCCATTATCCAGCATGTGCGTAGCAAAGCTATGGCGAAGGATATGTGAAGTATATTCTTTTGGCGTGAACCCTGCTTTTTTCATGGCACCCGTTACTAACATTTGCATGCTTCGGGGATGGAAAGCTTTTCCCGTTTGTGGGCTGGTAAATAAAAACTCTTTGGGTCTTTTTGCAGCTACATAATATTGCCTTAATTTATCCAATAAATTATCAGCCAATAAAGTATACCTGTCTTTTGCGCCTTTGCCCACGCTAAATGGCGGGGCAGGCTCTGCACAACTTTTATTTACTTAGCGGCGCTCTCAATATCCTGGATACACAATGCAGCTACTTCGCTTATGCGCAAACCGCTGACTTAAAGCAAGCCGATTACACAATATTCTTTTAAAGTAAGCGGTGCCGCAAACAGTTGCGTTACCTCTTGCTGGCTCATGATATTGGGCAGTATAAACTGCTTTTGCGGGTAGAGGGCACTCGGCAACACATAGGGCATTTTTATTACCTGCTTATAAAAGAAAGCGCAGGCACTGGCTACACTGCGGCACTTGGCACGCCCTACCTTATGCACCGTTTTTATATACACAATGTATCGTTGTATATCTTCTTGGGTAATGATAGCTACTGTTTTGCTGTTGTAATATTTAAACAGCAAAATCATTTCTGCCGTGTAGTTTTTTACAGTGTCTTTGCCCTTGTCTTGTATCATCAATACCTGGCGAAGTTTTTCAATCCAGCTTTGTGCATCGGCATTGAGTGTTTTAGCCGAAATTTCATTCTTTTGCATTTTTTGTTATTTTTGATGAACAACAAAAGTGATGCTTTATTATTTGGGGACAATTGAAAATCGAGGAAGCCCACCGCAGGTGTTGCTTGAACAGCGGTTTGGCAAAAGTGACGGTTCCGAAGTCTGCAGACCCATTTTTAGTAAATTAAACATTTTTTATCCGCATCAACATCTGTGGTAAAAACGCCACCTTCGCCGTGCCGCAAAACATAGGCTGCTATACAAAGCAGGGTTTATTACCGGGCGGCCGTTTAATCTCTAAAGTTTTAGTATGACAAAAATCCTAACAACCTTCCTTTGCAGTTTTATTTTATTTCGATGTTTCGGGCAGACACAAATAAAAGTATCCGCTTACTTGTTGACGCAATATAACAAAACAATTTCTGACAGGACAATTGGAAATAACCCCTGGGATGTTGGGCTTGGAGTTCAAACTTTTTTATAACAAATCAAAATACAAACCGACCTTAGATTTGACAGGGAACATTTATCTTAAAGACGACAAAATTTTTAGAACAAATACCCATGGCTAACCAATAAATGATGTTCGTGGAATGGTAAATCTTTCATTGAAAATCGAAAGGCAATCAGCAAATGGCGAACAAAATAATCATGGTCGAGACTTCTAATCTTGTTGACTATTTTCGTAAGACTGACAAAGCAAATTCTGTTTTGATTTCCTTGTTTGACAAAGGGGATAACTTTACAATTTTGGCCATTCCACATTACGAACTTTACTCTGGTAACACAAGTAAGCAAATCCCATTTTGGGAAGGTTTACTGAAAGAAATGGATAATTTAGTTTTAGATCAAAAAGTAGCTCAAACGGCTGTAATATAAACAATGCGTTAAAGAAAAAGGGGAAGCAAATAAAAGGGCAGATCTATTCACAGCGGCAAACGCTATTACTTGCGACTTTCCATTTGCACCTCTGAATTAAAAACATTTTGAACAAATAGATTGACTTTCCATAGAGTAAGGCATACGCCCAATTAAGTAAGCAAGGGTAATTTAACTCCCATCTCCGCACAGAACCGTAGTTGATTTCCTCAATCCGATCTATCAGATATCAATCCTGGTTTAGTTCAGTTAGGTCAGCAACTGAAGCCCGGGTAAAAAATTACAATAGAAAAAATGATCCTCTTTCCGGCGATACCATTACCCCCATTATTTATCAGCGGGGCGATCGTTTTTTATACAGCTCCGGCAATACACCCGTTTACCGGCAACCATCAATCTTGTTTTATAAAATAAAGGGGCTGTTCATAATTTGCAATCTGCAGTAATGTGTTGTAAATATATTTACAGACCAATGCGGCTCCTTCCTTGTTAATGAGTTCAATGTCATCCTCGGGTGTGTGATACTGTGGATTTCCGCCGGTATGCAGTCCAATGACTGAAATATTTTTTTTATAGAAAGAAACGTGGTCGGATCCGCCGATACTTCCCGCATTTACTACAGGACTAAGTCCGCTGCCGACCCCCAATTTTTTCATTAATACTTCGCCACCTGGAAACGTACCTGCGCCTCCCATATAAATTTGCTTTTCTGCGTTCAGTCTGCCTACCATGTCCATGTTAATCATCAGCTTAACAGATGAATCCGCTACCGGAAAATGTTCCGTAAAATATTTTGAGCCCTCTAGCCCCTCCTCTTCACCACTAAAAGAAACAAAAACAATACTGCGTTTGAATGTTGATTTTCGCTTACCCATTTCTTTGGCAATGGTAAGCAAGGCAGAAAAACCCGAGGCATTGTCATCAGCCCCATTATGAATTGCAAATGTGTCTTTCTTTTTAGAACCGGTTCCCTTTCCTCCCCAGCCTAAATGATCGTAATGTGCACCAATCACAATAAATTCACTTTTCAGTATAGGATCACTTCCTTCAAGATAACCAATTACATTGTTGGTTTCTACGGTATCTGATTGAATAGAATTTACATTGGGTTTTATAGATAATTTAAACTGTTGAAAATAACTACCATTCAACGGCTTCAAGTTTGATTTTTTGAACTGCTTTTTAATATAAGCTGCTGCTTTGTTATTGCCGTCAGTACCGGGGAAACGGCCTTCCAACTGATCGGAAGCAAGGAATTTTTCGTAAGTAAAAAACTGCCTGGCGGTAATTCCCTCCTGTGCAGAAAGCGGCTTTATCACAAAGAATAGGACCGTCAACAATACAATTTTTCGAATGTCCATGTGTTTTTTTGCGAAAGTACATATTTAATGAGCTATTTTTTATGTTAGTAAATGTTGTCAGTAAGTTAAGCTTGCCGGCCTTAAGCCGAATACGTTTCTCATCGGTAATCAGTGTTCTTTACCAACCACTTATTGATGCGACATCCGATTATAAGTCTGTTAAAAGACAAACTGTCGACTGCTAAACATTTGTTAACAACGGGGATCGGTTTAAAAGAGAAGAGGAAGTCTTAAAAGAGTTCGACATACTAGAATTTAAAACACTTTAAGCAGTGTACAATTGTAAGCAAGGTGTAACTTTCCTCCTCCTCACAAAACCGCAAGTAAACAGTTTTTTCATTAGCTATTGTAACATTCAACTCATCAGGATATCTCAATAAATTGCTAAAACTGTATTTATGAATTAGCCCACACCTGTTGGATTAAAGTGCCTTTATTTTCTGAACTACATTTCCCTTTAATCCGCTTATTCCTTATCTTCAAAAAAAAATCGTTATGCATCAACCTCAACGTTTACAAATTGGCAAAGGCCAGATCAGTGGATATATTTCCATCTTTTTGTCCATACTCGCTTTGTCAAGTATTGTATGTTTTGTATTTCCCGAAAAATTAACCACACCCGAATTTAGGGATATATATACGGCAGCATCCATGCAAGTATTAGTAAAAGTAGTTATCGTGGCGGCTTTTATTTTTGCGTTGGTAAGTTTTTTATTGAGCAAAAAGGTCAAGTGGGCACTAACTGGTTCGGGTATTGCTGCTGCCGCCATTGCACTGGGCGCATTTACGGTGCAAGGATCAGCCGTTCAAAAATCGGACTGGTATTTCGGACTCGACTGGATGCTGCTGGATTTATTATTGATGACATTGATTTTTATTCCCATTGAATTGTTTCTTCCAAAAAACAAAGAGCAAACAAAATTTCATACAGAGTGGCGTACTGACCTTGTTTATTTTGTAATCAGCCATTTGTTCATTCAATTCTTTGGCATCATCACCCAAAAACCAGCCGTTGTCTTTTTTGGATGGATCGGGCTCGACCACGTACAAGCCTGGATACAACAGTTGCCATTTGCCGCGGCATTGCTCCTCGCTTTTTTTACCACTGATTTTTTTCAGTATTGGGCACACCGCATTTTTCACAACCAGGTGTACCTGTGGCGCTTTCATTCCGTACACCACTCCACGCAACACATGGATTGGCTTGCCGGCAGCCGCACCCATTTTATTGATATATTTTTCACAAGGGCAATGACGTTTATTCCGTTGTATGTGTTGGGTTTTTCACATGCCGTGTTTAATACTTACATTATTTTTATTGCAGTTCATGCCGTGCTGATACATGCCAATACCCGTATTAATTTTGGGTTTTTAAAATACCTGATCACCACACCTCAGTACCACCACTGGCACCATTGCGAAGACCCTAAGTATTATGGCAAAAACTTCGCTTCCATCTTCCCGTTTATTGATAAAATATTTGGTACTTATTACCTGCCCGGGAATGTTTGGCCGGAAGGGACAGGCGTACACGAGTCGCAATATCCAAAAGGTTTTATCAGGCAAACAATGTATCCTTTTACAAAAAGCCCTTTTGATAATAATTTAGAAATGGAGGAACGAAGCGATAGGTAGTTCAGACTTTACAGGCATTACCTGTTCCTATGCGCTGACCGGTTCACAAGATCGCATGACCGTGGGCAAATCATCGTAGTAAGTTGAACCTATTCGTTTCACAATTCGCTGTAAATTTAATTTCAGCAGCAAGTCGCCGCAGCATTTGCGCCGTTTACTACAAACCTATTTTAACTACCAAAACTATTTTTTAGATTTAAGGAATCAATATTAATAATTATGACATCACGTAGATCATTCTTAAAAGAAAGTGCGGTAGTAATGGCAGGCACTTTATTGAGTGCAAAAAATGCCAACGCTTTCTTTACATTCAAGCCTAAGCATGTAATTATTTTGGGTGCAGGCTTTGCTGGTTTGGCTGCTGCCAATGCACTCGTAAAAAAAGGTATTAAAGTAACCGTGCTGGAAGCCCGCAACCGCATTGGTGGCAGGGTTCATTCTTACAAGATTCCTGATGAAGATTTAGTAGTAGAATTAGGTGCAGAATGGGTAGGCGATTCGCATAACCGGATAAAAGAATTGTGCCAGGAGTTTAAATTAGAGTTGTTGAACAATCAATTTGAAACGCACCTGATTTATAAAGAGCAATATTCTGCTAAAGGGCAGTGGAATTATTCTGATGACTGGAATTCCAAATGGAAAACTATTTTGGGAAAATATGAACACATGACGCTGGCGCAAAAAAAACAAATAGATAGTTATGATTGGTGGCGTTACTTGATAAACAATGGCTGCGATGGGCGTGATCTTGACATCAGGGAATTATTAGATAGTACTGATTTTGGAGAAAGTATTCGTCATGTATCAGCTTATGCGGCGCTGGCAGAATATGCGGAGAGCAGCGAGAAAAATGAAATGGATTTTAAGATAAAAGGCGGCAATGGAAAGCTGGCAGAAAAAATGACGGAAGCGGTTGGAGAAAAAAATGTTTTGCTCAATCATTTTGTAAGCAAGGTAGACCAACGGGGCGCTCAGGTGAAAGTAACCTGTAAAAACGGCGCCACATTTACAGCAGATAAAGTGATCTGTACCTTACCTACTTTTTCTATTGATAAGGTAGAATGGTTACCTGCCTTACCCGCTGAAAAAGTGAATGCCATCAAGTCTTTACAATATGCCCGTATCAATAAACATCCGGTGTTGTTCAACGAAAAGTTCTGGCCAGAAGATTTTGATATGGTAACCGATTTGCAGGCACATTATTTTTACAATGCAACCAAAAATCAACCAGGGTCAAAAGGAGTTTTAATGTCGTACACAATTGGAGATAAAGCCGCGGTAATTGCCAACCAGGGGGAGGCCTTTCATACGTCCATCATCAACCAGGCTTTGCAACCTGCTTTTGGAGATGTGCAACAAAAAATATTAAGTCACACAAATTACTATTGGGGCAACGATGAATTCTCAAGAGGTGCTTACGCCCTGTACCAGCCGGGGCAGTGGTTTACCATTCTGCCGGTTTTAAAAAAATCTTTTATGCATACGCATTTCGCTGGTGAACATTTGGCAGACTGGCAGGGCTTTATGGAAGGCGCGTTGAATACCGGTGAAGATGCAGCGAAAGCGGTTGAAGGCTAACGCAATTAAAATGGAGGTGACAGCGCAACGTTACTCAATATTTAAATTTTGTTCGGCATTAAACAACATCAATGCTACTGTTATTCTGCTTTCTTACATTTTGCGGAAAATATAAGAAAGCAAATGAATATTCTTATGGTCGACTACCTGCTTTTTAATATAGACCATACGAAATTGAAAATACCTGATTCGGTAATCTGGAGCGTTCTCATGATACATTATAAAATGTTGACTTTGTCTTTAACTTGTGTATGCGCTTGCAGACTACGCATTGCAGCTTTGTTGGCAGCGCTTTTATCTGACCCTGGCATTCTAAAACACCAGGTTTAATTTTAATTTACTACACATTGAAACGATGATAACTATTCGAAAGGCAGCTTTTAACGATTCGGAAATTATAGTGAAATATTTATTTTTAGCAATGGAAGAGATTGTCTATAAACTCATTGGTGAAGTAAATCTTGAAAAAGGCAAAAATTTATATTGCACTTCGTGAAAAAAATAAAAACCAGTATTCCTACCAGAATTGTTGGGTTGTAGAAGATGATATGAAAATTGTAGCTGCCATCAATTTGTATAATGGCACACAGCTTATTGAATTAAGACAACCGGAGATTGACTATGTGAGAAGCACAATTAACAAGAACTTTGAACCACAAGATGAAACCCAGACGGGAGAATATTATATTGATTCTCTGGGCGTAAATCCAAAACTACAAGGAAATGGAATGGGTACAAAACTTTTAAAATTTATAATTGATGAATATATAATTAAGCGCAATCAAACTTTAGGATTACTTGTAGACGAAGAAAATCCAAATGCAAAAAGATTGTATTTAAAACTGGGTTTTAAAAGTGTAGGAAAGAAAGTTCTTCTTGGAAAGAACATGGAGCACCTTCAAATCAAAAGCTAACCATTTTCCAGTTAAAACTTAATCAAGTCAAGTGAGCAATGGAGTTTACTTAAAGCCATAGAAAGAATTAAAACTGATTAATTTAAATAATTTTATACAAGCCATCGCAAGCATGTTTTTTTTAACAAAGCCATGAAGCCTTTTAACTGCTAACAATTTACCGTCACTTACAATGGGTTAGCTATTCGTCCACTTTTAAAAATTCAATAAATTTTTCGTCATACACCTACCGTTGCTGGCGGGCAAAATGATTTACCATCCGCTTACACAATTAACGGCCATGCTAAAATATTTTTTAAATCTTTAAGTTACACTTCTATGAATCATCTTAAAAAAAATTTGAACACCCAATTATTAAAGAAATGGTTACTGTTTTTCAATTGTTTTTTGGTTATGAAATTTTGATTTGATTTTTTTTACTTTTGCCTTTAAGTTTCTGTTAGTCAGTAAAGCCCAATGTCATTTAGTTAGGCGGTTGTTTCGTCGGAACATTGTGTGGGCTGTAAATACACACCAATGGATTAGGCGTTTTGTTAGGAATGCTAAATACTATAAAATATGATCCACATAGCCTTCCTAACGAAACGTAAATTAAAAATGACCAACGCTAAAGCTATCCATATAATACCCCAATCGGGCAGGGCTAGATGCTTAACTAAATAACATTGCGGTAAAGCCCCTTGGTAATAAACAGCTTCCATAACAATCCGGATAATTCTTCGGGTCATTTTATTCCGATAGCCTTCGGATTTAGAATACACCAGAAGTTAAAAACGGATGTTACCCCAGCTTCAAAAGATCTTCCCCTGACATGTAACCATTCTTCGTTTTCGGCTGCTTTTTTTCCTATCCCGTTTATGCTTTCTCTTTTGAGACATAAATATTTTTTATGCAAACTATATTAAACATTAATAAACACTTATCGGTTATTTCCCTCAGATTTGCACCACCAAAAGTAAAACCATGATAAAAAAGGCTTAAAAAAAGTTTTCAAATAAATTAAAATAGCTCCATCGAAATACTACAAGCGTTTACATACTATGTCACAAAATATTACATCACTCGTTGCAGTTCTTTCCCCTCTGGCTTTTGTGGCCATCGCCATTGCTTCCTGGTTTCAACCGGGTTTTAAACCCAAACAAATCATAACGATGGGCAAAGCTGTCACCGTTGTAAGTTTAGTCATTGTTTTATATTTAAGCATCAATGTCTACCAGTATGCGCTCATTCAATCTGAATTAATAGGTATTGCAGATTTAGGTTTTAGCATACGGCTTGACTCCCTAAGTATCATTATGCTTGGTATGATTTCCCTACTTGGATTTATTATTGTAAAATACAGTGTGAACTACCTGGATGGTGACCAACGACAAGGCGCATTTATGGGCCGGCTTGCTGCAACCATTGCTGCCGTGCAATTGCTTGTAATCTCCGGAAACCTTGGTGTATTGTTGATATCATGGATTTTAACAAGCATCTCCTTACACCGGTTACTGCTATTCTACAGCGACAGGCCGGGTGCTCAATTGGCAGCAAAAAAGAAATTCATCCTTGCCAGATTGGCCGATGCTTGTCTATTAATCGCCATCGTTTTACTCTATCTTCAATTTGGTTCCGGAAATCTTGAAGTCATTTTTAGCACTATTAAAAGCAGCGGTTTATCTTCATCTAAGCTGGAATTGGCAGCATTGTTTTTAGCACTGGCAGCTATGCTTAAATCAGCTCAATTTCCTACCCATGGGTGGTTGATAGAGATTATGGAAACCCCTACTCCCGTATCTGCCTTGTTGCACGCAGGTCTTTTAAATGCGGGCCCGTTCTTACTGATCCGAATGTCGTTTGTAATGGAAACAAGCACCTATACTCCCATATTCTTAATCATGGTAGGTGGGTCAACAGCACTCTTTGCCTCGGTAGCATACCTTACGCAAACGTCGGTAAAAACTGCACTTGGATACTCCAGTGTGGGTCACATGGGCTTTAGTCTAATGACCTGCGGTTTAGGCGTATATTCGGCTGCGTTACTACACCTGGTAGCTCATTCATTTTACAAGGCGCATGCATTCTTATCATCGGGAAGTGTAATTGATTTGGTGAGAGCTGCTAAAGTGACCAGGGTAAAACAATCTTTTCATCCATTTAAAATTGCATTGGGTGTTGCAATGGCTTTAGCGCTTTACACCACTTTTGCCTGGTTTTGGGGAATTGATCCAATAAAAGATCTATCGCTTTTGCTTATCGGGACTATCGTTATAATGGGACTTTCTAAATTATTTACGTCGGCCATTTCAAGCAAATTGAATTTTAAATTGCTGGCCCAGGCAACAGGGCTCGCACTATTGGTAACTGTTGCATTCTTCTCTTTAGAATCCGGAACCCACGCACTCGTTGCTTCGCAAATACCGGATTTAACCGTGCCGCAATGGGGAAAAATAATTGCAGTTGGGTTTATATTAATCGCTTTTGCCATGGCGGTTTTTATCCAGCTAATAGCACCTCAACTATCCCAAAAAACATTTTACAGGGCACTTGCAATTCACATCAGAAACGGATTTTATGCAAATGC
>Ga0105045_10006535_pt1 | contig 10320 bp, 11 predicted proteins | sample MAT02_FD_78089 | JGI IMG/M metagenome (GOLD analysis project Ga0105045, IMG submission 78089) | Freshwater microbial communities from Lake Fryxell liftoff mats and glacier meltwater in Antarctica - MAT-02 (megahit assembly) | ecosystem: Environmental > Aquatic > Freshwater > Ice > Liftoff...
ATCAGGCTGCCTTTCAAAATTACCTGGAAGCATACGGGGAGGATTGGGTGGAATATAAAGTCGAAGGGGACACAACCCAGGTAAAGCTAAAGACCTATGCTGAGTATGCCCCGCTTTTTCAGGAAGATGAACGCTTCCTGATGATTCTGGCGGAAGAAATATCGGATGGCTATAAAGGGAAACCCCTGCATCTCAACGTTACCAACCTGGACAAACTTTTCCTTCCCCAAGGCGGAGAAAGCGTGGTCGAGGTCCTTCAAAATAACATCAACGCCGTATTGGAGCGGAGAAGAGAAACCGGCCAATCCATGATAGTGCACATCAACCATCCCAATTTCGGATGGGCCATCACGCTGCAAGATATTGTCAAGCTCAAAGGGGAACGATTCTTCGAAGTGTACAACGGGCATCCCCGGGTTAACAACCTCGGGGATGATATCCGGATGGGCTATGAACGGATGTGGGATTATGTCAATATCGCCTACATGCAAAAGGAGCAGCCGCTACTGTATGGCCTGGCGACAGACGACAGCCACAATTACCACCATCTGGGCGCTACATTCAGCAATTCAGGGCGTGGCTGGGTGATGGTACGTGCAGACTCCCTTCAACCAGGCTCTTTGATAGAAGCCTTGGAGGCTGGCGAGTTTTATGCCTCCACCGGTGTTACATTGGACGATTTTTCGTTTGAAAACAACGAACTTACCGTCAAGGTAGCGCCTGAAGAGGGGATTTCGTACACCATCGAATTTATCGGATGCAAAAAAGGAGAAAAAGAAACGATAGTCCTCAAAGAAGAAAAGGGAACTGTGGCTTCATTTAAGCTGGACCCTGAACTGCTATTTGTCCGTGCAAAAATCACCTCCACCAAACCCCAGGAAAACCCGGTTGAAAACATGAAATACCAAATGGCCTGGGTGCAGCCCGTGATTCCGGAGTAAAAACTTCCTATTCTTACCACGCTGTTAATTCGCCAGTAGATTTAAAATTTCCTACCTTAATTTTTTAAGGTCATTTGAAACTACAGCCCAAATAATGTCGGGGGAAATTGTATCATAACCGTGAATTATCCTCCAGTCGATTGAACGATAATTTTAATATATCGGCGGAATCGTCTCTTTCCGTCATACACAGAAATTACTTCCTAATGGAAGATGTATTACTTTTTGACAGTGATGGCAACGGACTGGGAGGGAGAATAATAGCAACAGTATTTCTTCCCAGATAAATCCATTTCACCAAGTAGTGTTAACCTATAAATTTTGATTTTTATGAAATCAAAATATCCACTATTTTTTGGAGAAAATCGAAAACCAGATATCTGTAATTCTTCAATTAATGGCCGTACTGACTCGATTATCCCTTTCTGTTTTGCTATTTGAATTACCATCAAACCTGAGTCAGATTATTGGTCAAACTATCAATACAATCATCTGGTTAAATTATTTCCGATATCGATTCTGTTTTCAAATCTAGGATGTCAGATTAACTGTTTTGGGGTTTTGGCGGGAACGGGTTGGCCGTATTGGGGGGGACGCGGCCAAAACGGGGGGATTTGCGCTATTTTTACCCTAGGTTGAAACCCAAGGCTATCAAATCGGCCACTCCGCTGGAGTTTTAGAGGAAGGTTGTTTTACGAAAGATTGAGAACCGTTCCATAGTTACTACAGAAGAAGAAGGTAATTTTCAGAGGCCAAATAGTTGATTGATTCGGAAATTCAGGCTTTTGGATATCAATCAAATTAAATACATTGCACAAGATTAAACCAACGACTTCTATCCATATGAAACTACTATTTCCAAAGACTTTATTTTTACTGCTTTTTTATTTCCTAACCTTACCGGAAAAATCGGTTTCCCAAAGTACCCATACGTTTACCAAGGCATTGGTTATCCAAAACCAACACCGATACGGAAGGGAGGTCATCTTTACGGATCACCTTGCCTACCAGTTAGCCGCAGGGACTTTTCAAGCTCCCAAGGAAGGAATTGCCGTTTCCCCTGATAAGGCGGATACTTGGCAAAAGCTTGACGCTGATGAAACCGGCAAGTTCAGGGGACGCTTTAGGGCCGGATACCTGTACCTTACCTACGATTCGGATAGAAAGCAGCAGGCATTGTTGCGGGTGAGTGGTAGCAGTATGCTCTTTGTCAACGGTGTGCCCAGGGCCGGGGATATCTATGGAGACGGCTGGCTTTACCTTCCTGTGACCCTGGAAAAAGGCACCAATGAAATCCTGGCCCGATTCACCGGGCTTTGGTCTGGGGTTTCGGCGGAATTACACTTGGACCAAAAGCCGGTAATCTTCAAAACAGAAGATGCCACCCTACCCGATATTGTATTGGGACAGGATAATGGGGATTTGATGGGGGCCATAGTAGTGGTCAACTCCAGCTATAAATCCATCACCAACGCAAAAATGGAGGTAAGCCTAAACGGCAGTTCTACTGTAACGGACCTCCCAACCATTCCTGCCATGAGTATCCGGAAAGTGGGGTTCCACATAAACGCAAAAGACATTATTGCTAAAGGAGAATATAAGGCTGTGCTTAATCTACAGGTAGGAAACAAGGCTGCCGACAGCCAGGAAATCACACTGTTTGGCAGGGAAAACACGGAGCATTACAAGCAAACTTTTATCAGTGAAATTGACGGCAGCGTCCAATACTACGGCGTGGCTCCGCAAATAGGCGGGGGAACACCAGGATCTGCCTTGTTTTTGTCGGTGCATGGAGCTGGGGTAGAAGCCATCGGTCAGGCCAGGGCCTATAAACCCAAAGACTGGGGTACGTTGGTAGCCCCAACCAACCGCAGGCCCAGGGGATTCAACTGGGAAGATTGGGGCCGAATGGACGCCATGGAGGTGTTGGAGATTGCCAAGCAAAAGTTTAGACCTGATCCAGCCCGCATCTACCTTACTGGGCATTCCATGGGTGGGCATGGCACCTGGTACCTGGGGGCGACCTTTGCCGGACAATGGGCGGCTATTGCACCCTGCGCCGGCTATCCTACCCTGATGGGTTATGGCTCAGCGGATGGTAAAATCCCGGAAGATTCGGACAACGAAACCGAAAAAACCTTACTGCGCGCCAGCAACCCAAGCAATGCCATCCAACTGGCCAAAAATTACAAGGCCGCTGGCGTATATATCTATCATGGAGACAGTGACCGGGTGGTGTCGGTGGACTATGCCCGGCAAATGCGGGGTATACTGGCCGAATTTCATCCGGACTTCAGCTATTACGAATACCCGGGGGGTAGTCACTGGTTTGGGGATGAGAGTGTAGACTGGGCTCCCCTATTTGACTATTTCAAATGGCATACCCTGCTTGACGAAAAATCCACTCATACCATCGACTTTTCCACGGCCAACACAGCCGTTTCCTCTTCCAATAAATGGATTCATATCCTGCAACAGGAAACCCCCCTTGCATACAGCCGAGTCCAGATCAAACGGGATTTGGCACAGCATCAGGTAACCGGCACGACTGAAAATATCTCCATTTTGGGAATTAATACACTTGACTTTACTACAGGGGAAGGCATCTCAATGGAATTGGACGGCCAGACGATAAGCTGGACAAGGGGTGACACGGAAACACTATTCTTGCATCGGAAAGGCGAAAGCTGGGAAATAGGCACAAAACCGGACCCTGCGGCCAAGGGTACGCTGCGGAATGGTACCTTTAAAGAACCGTTTAACCACCGGATGATATTTGTCTATGGCACCTCCGGCAACAAAGCTGAAAACGAATGGGCTTATAACAAAGCCCGTTTTGATGCGGAAACCTGGTATTATAGAGGAAATGGGGCCGTTGATATCATTTCTGATAAGGAATTTAATTTGGTGAAATACGGTGATCGGGGGATAATCATTTATGGTAATGCCGATACCAACAGAGCCTGGAAGCCACTTTTGGACCATAGCCCGATTCAAGTTACTCGGAATGCAGTCACCATGGGAAATGATGTTTTGAGTCAGGATGATTTGGGAGCCTATTTTATGGTTCCCCGAAAAGACAATGACACCCTTACTATTGCGGTAGTAAGCGGAACGGGTTTAAAAGGCCTACAGACCGCAAATGCCAACCAATATTTTGCAGGAGGAAGCGGCTTTCCGGATTATGTCATCTTCACCGCTGACTTGCCGATACACGGAATCGATGCGATAAAAGCCACCGGTTTCTACCAGAACGACTGGAGTTTACCTGCTGCTGAATAAATTTTGTGTATCAAGTTACCTAGATATTGCTTAAAGCATGTCAGAGATGCGTACTTTAAGCAATATTATTATTTTTTTGTCTTTTGAATTCAAAACCAACTAGCGCCACTTTTCAGCCAGAAAATAGGCGTAGCGTTTTGGATACCAAAAAATTTGGGTAATTTGCATTGACTGATCTATTTTATACGTTCCATTGAAAGACCCACTACGCACATATCGGTATTTTCTATTAAAAATGGGGGGGTTCCAGCATAGGGCAAGCTGTCCAAATTGTCGGTTGTGGATAGTAGGCGCATTTTTCTTCATGCTTATCGTAAGCTGCAAGCAAGAAAATCCCTCTGAAAGTAACTTGGAAATAGTCTCTGTGGATCTCTCCAAATCCCGAATCGGGAAACTATCTGAGTTTTTCGAACCCCAAATAGAATACATCTGGCTGGAGGATCATGAGGATGACGCACAGCTCAATGCGGGTTTGCAACAAATCCTTTTTCACCAGAATAGGATTTATACTTTGGATATTTTCGGCTGCAAATGCATTCAAATCTTCGACAAATCTGGCAAGTATTTGTCAAAAATAAATGCCTATGGAGAGGGGCCTGGCCAGTACTTGGACTTCGATGCAGCAGCCATCGTAGACGGGGAGCTAGCCTTGCTGGGTGTTTATCCCCGAAAAATAATGTGGTTTAGCTTGGATGGTGATTTTCTGCGTGAGCTATCGTTTCGTGACCGGGTTGGTCCGGGTGTCTATTCGGAACATGACGAAAGGTATTACATGTACACTTCCAACCGAGAACCGGGTAAATACTTTGTTAAAAGCTTCGACAAATTATTTCAGGATACTTTAAACTATTTCCCCTACAATCCCGAAAACCTTTACGGCGAGTTTTCAGGGAGAGATTATTTTCAGAAAAGTCAGAAAAATCTCTACTTTGGAATGACGTATTTGGATACAGTTTACCAGGTTGGTAAAGGAAATTTTGTTCCAAAACTTGTATTTGACTTTGGAAAGTATGCACAAGACCTAGAAGAAATAAAAAAACTAGATGATAGCCCCATGGAAAGCCTAGATTATATCAACTATAGAGCCAAGCTGTATTTCCTAAGTCGATACCTCATTTCTGAAAAACAGCTTTATACTATCCTTATTTATGAGAAAAAAATCATCAACGTATTTTTTGACAGGGAACAGCTTAAAACTCATGTAATAAAGGACAGAATACGAGACGATATAGATGGCGGATACGATCCATATATCATCATTTACAGTTTCGAGCCCGGAAAAGTAGGCCTGAAAGTTCCGGGTAGAGACCTTTATAAAGAACTGATGGAGAAAAAGGAAGCCATGGGAAATACTGAATTTGATGACTGGACCAAAAACAAGGGGAGAAATTTCACAAACATGGTGCTTGCTGCCAAGGATTCGGAAAACCCTGTATTGATGGTATACACCCAAAAATAGTGGCATACCAAAGCCCCTTACTTTGGTTTAATTCCAAAAACATGTAGCACCACTACAACATAGGAAGGATTGCATAAGGCCTGTTCAGACAACCTTCGACCCTTAAGAGACAGATATATTTTTCTTTACATTGATGGTTAAATTATCGTGTGAATTCCATATAATGGAATGTTGATTAACCAGTCCTCCTTTCTGTAGTGCGATAACGAGGTGCGAATATTCGTGATAGTTTTATACTTTTCTACAAATACCTTTAAGCTCTTTGCTTTTAAGTTTTCTTCTTATACCTAGCTGATTAAAAACTCAATTTACACTTTTTCAAAGGAAAAAATGTTTATGAACACATTTATTCAAAGGAATAATGGTACTACTTTACATTTTATTAAACTTGAAAACGAAGGTGCTTATCGGATGATGCATTACCTATCGGCTATTGGAGATGCCAAAAGGACTAAATTCGTGCCATTTCACTTATCGGCTACTGTTCAACTGGCCCTACAAATTCCCTAAAATTCTCCTTGGAAACCACCTCCACAGTGGCATTGTATGTGTTTACAAAAATAGACGGGATATTTACCTTGGCTTTTGGATTCCATTTAAATTCAAAGGCAGTAATTTTTCCATCTGACTCTTCCACATAGTCAATTTCCTGTTGCTGCCTGTTTCTCCAAAAGTAGGTGTTGCAGTACCTTTTGAAATAATGGTTTCGCTTTAGCCTCTCAGACATCAGGAAATTTTCCCATAGAATGCCTATATCATTTCGCAATCCAACTGGATTAAAATTTTGTATGATTGCGTTGCGGATACCATTGTCGTAGAAATAAATTTTCCGGTTGGTTTTGATCTCGTTGCGGAGATTACGGCTAAATGAAGTGATCGGAAAAACGATATAGGACAGTTCCAGTAAATGGATATAGCTTGAAACAGTGTTCTTGTCCACCCCCGTTAGCTGAGCGACTTCATTGTAGCTTACTTCGCTACCTACCTGAAAGGCCAATGCCTGCAGAATTTTTTCCAGTGCTTCGGGCTTTTTGATATTGCCCAAAGAGAGAATGTCTTTAAACAAATAACTTTGGGTAATTTCGTTTAGGATTTCTCTTTCCTCCCCTCTATTATTAAGTACATCCGGATAATATCCGTAAATCAAGCGATTCTCCAAATCTCTGACTGCATCTAAATACCCGACCGATTTCTCATATTCCCCGTAGGAAATTGGATACAGGAAATATTCAAATTTTCGTCCCGTAAGCGGTTCATTGGTATAATTTCGCAACTCAAAAGCCGATGAACCACTCACAATCAACTGAACATTCTTGAATTGGTCGTGGATGATTTTTGCCGTAATGCCAATATTTTCTATCCGTTGTGCCTCATCTATAAAAACAATCCTTGAATCCCCGATAATGGTTTCAATCTCTTTGGTATTCGGATTGGTCAGCCTTTGCCTTGCCAATGGGTCATCTCCATCCAGAAAAAGAAACTCCCTGCCCTTTAAAACGGCTCGGATAAGCGTAGTTTTCCCGACCTGTCTCGCACCGATCAATATAATGGTTTTCCCCTTGAACAGCTTTTCTGTTATACGACTTTTCAGGCTTCTCTCAATCATAGCAATTAATGTATTCACCAAAAATACTGCTTCTTTGTGAATTAATTCACCAAAAAGCTGTCATTTTGGTGAATTGGATAAAAAAAATAAAAAGTAAACTTATTTTGCTCCTGGCAAATGGGTAAGTAAACCATATAAAGATTTAGAAAACTAAAATTGCCATTTAAAGAAGTTAATGGTTTACTTCTTCTAATTTCATTCTTCCTTTTTAATGGCTTCGCAAAACTCCAACAAGGAATAATTTCTCACGCCTTCCTTTAGTGGATATCCTTCTTCGACCCGGGAAATAATGGCTCCGTTAGCTGCCTTCGTATCCTCCATGCTTATCAGGAATCCCTTGCTAATTTTGGGAGAGAGGGTGTTTTTGATTTCAATGGCCCATTTGACTTTTCCAGATTTCACAATCAACAAATCACACTCCGCCCCCTGATGTGTCCTGTAGAAGTAATACTGGTAATCAAACCCAAGCACATTGATTACCTGCTCTATGACATAGGTTTCCCAAGAAGCTCCTATTAGCAACTGATTAACCAATTCATCGTAAGACTTAACACCTGTCAGCGTGTGCAACAGGCCTGTGTCCCGAATATACACTTTGGGAGATTTGACCAGTCTTTTCTTAACATTTTGATGAAAAGGCTGTAAAATACGGACCATAAAGGAACCTTCCAGGAATTCCAGGTATCGGGTTACCGTAGGCCTGGTAATCCCCAGTGCCCTGGCAAAATTATCCCCATTCCACAAACTCCCCTGCACATGTGCCAACATGATCCAAAACCGTTCAACCAGCTTTGGATCCGTATTCAGTCCCAATAAACCAAGGTCTCTTTCGATATAGGTTTTGATGAAATTTCCCCGCCACAAATTGCTGGCTCGCTCAGTGGAAGCCAAGAATGACAGCGGGTAGCCACCCCTCATCCATAGATGCTTCATTTCCTTGGCCAACACTTCTTCTAGCGTAAAAGGAGTAAGTTCGATATATCCAATTCTCCCTGCCAAAGAGTCTGCGCTACTACGAATGAGGTCAGGTGAGGCAGACCCCAAAAGTATAAATCTTCCGGGGATTCGGTTTTCATCAATGGAACTGCGAAGCTCAGCAAACAGCTCAGGCATCAATTGAATTTCATCCAGAATCACTGTCTTATCCAAATGATTGGTTAGAAACAATTCAACATCACTCAGTTTGGCCCTGTCGCTTGCTTTTTCAAGATCCAGGTATATTCTATTTTTTGCCCATGAAAGATTTTTTACCAACGTAGTTTTGCCAACCTGTCGGGGACCCACAATCCCAACTGCCGGGAATATTTCCATATATTCCTGAAAAAGAGTCTGAATATTCCGTTTCGTTACCATCAATCCATGCAGCTATGTTGGTAGAGGTAAATAGGAAAAAGCAATTTAAGAAATCATTTTACCATGAAAATCGAAAATAACACTTTCGATTTTCATGGTAAAATGATCTCTATTTTTTTTTATTATCAGCCATGTCCTCTGGATTGGTTTACTTTATTCAATGTTGCCATGCTGTTCGGTATTTTGAAATGCCGAACCCGGATAAACAGGGTTTGCAACCCTGAATACATGAACTCACCTATAGACCAAAGCCAGAAATCATTAATCTAAAGAAGAATTTGGAATGAGCATATTTGTCGATTTAGCCTCATATTTATGACAATTAAGGATATCCATAATGGAAATAAAATTTCAGACCAAAGAAGAAAGTAATGGGGAACAGCGGAAAGCTTTTTTAAAGCTGGCTCCGAAAGACCGCTTTTACGCCTTCTTAACCCTTTGCGAAAACCTGAAAAAATTCCCTGTCAAATCACCCAATTCAGTTTCTACAGAAAATTTTATAATTGAAATAATAACCCATGGAAAAAATTGATTTATGATAGTTGATTTCAGATTTATGATTGAAAAATAATTCTAATCGAGAAAATAGGAATGGCAAGGAATTACAAATCAGAACCAAAATATTCGCATAGTCCATAATTAAAATGGTAGCGAATTTACCAAATAATCGGGTGGGCTGGACCTTTACCGACCATATTGTTTGTTCATCTACATCTGTTGCCGCTAACTATAGCGCTGTCTGTAGAGCCAAAAGTGATAGGGATTTTATCAGTAAAATGGGGACTGTAATTGAAGAGGCAGATGAAACGTTGTTCTGGTTGGAAATGATTGAAGAAGCTAAATGAATGGCTGAGGATTTAGAATTAATAAAATTAAAGAACGAAGCCAATGAATTAGTATCAATTTTTGTATCCTCAGCAAAAACAGTCAAAAAAAGGATGAACTTATGATTGGTGATTTATGATTAAAATTCATTAATCCTAAATCTGAAATCTAAAATCATAATTCAAAACTCAACCGCACAAACCCCATCTCATCCTCAATGTTCTCAAAAATCCAGATCTTGCCGTCTTTGGCAAAAGAAAAGTACGGTATATTGGTAAGTTGAGGGATGGAAAACTCATTGAACAGATTAAGTTCTTTATCCAATATCATAAGATAGACTGCAGTGGAAACAGGTCTTGGAAACCGTCCTGAAGGGTGCTCCCCAACATAGGACAACTCATAGTAAACCGAAAATAGCGTTCGGTTTCAGCATCCCATAATAAGGGACCAAAAGTAACTTCCTCCCACAACGCCACATAGGATCGCTGAAACACAGTCTCATTCTCGGTTTCTAATCTATAAACCCCCTTTTTCTCATTTGCTGTCAAGGAAACATTGCATTCCTTTTTCGCTAATTGCCGGGTTTGGGGATCAAAAAAATATAGTGTGCTTGAAACCGAACTTCCAAATACCATTTATTTTGACTAAAATGGGGCTGCATAGTGACATACGGTGCATACGAGCGACGACTATTCCCATTTATATGTGCCAGATTAAAATCCCCATGCCTGAAAGCCTCCGCTAAAGGAATGGTTGAAAACTCTTCAAGGGTACGATCGTGAAATCCTACCTCATAGGTATTAGACGAATTGTTTGATACCTGTCCAAAAATCAGTTCTTTTTGTGTCATAAAC
>Ga0105045_10006537_pt1 | contig 10320 bp, 5 predicted proteins | sample MAT02_FD_78089 | JGI IMG/M metagenome (GOLD analysis project Ga0105045, IMG submission 78089) | Freshwater microbial communities from Lake Fryxell liftoff mats and glacier meltwater in Antarctica - MAT-02 (megahit assembly) | ecosystem: Environmental > Aquatic > Freshwater > Ice > Liftoff...
CGGCGCCGTCGGTGGTCTTCGCGTTCGTGTCGCCGCACCACCACGAGCACTTCGAGGCGCTGCCCGCCACCATCGCCGAGGCCCTCGAGTGCCCCACGATCTTCGGCTGCGCTGCCGCGGGCGTCATCGGCCCGGGCCGCGAGATCGAGCGGAGTCCCGCGCTCACCCTCGTCGGCGCTGTGATGCCGGCCGTGGCGCTGCGCACCTTCCACATCGAGCCCGGCAGCCTGCCCACCGCCGATGCTCCAGCGTCGGATTGGCACGAGCGCCTCGGGGTCGCGCCGGACGACGCCGAGACCATGCTGCTCGTCGTCGACCCCCACACCGCACCGGCCGTGCCGCTCGTGGGCGGCCTCGACCGCGCGTACCCCTCCGCCACCAAGGTGGGCGGCCTGCTCTCGGCAAGCGGTCCACCGCGCGGCGGCGCGATGTTCTGCGGCCTGCAGACCCACGCCCAGGGTGCCATCGGCCTCGCCGTCGCCGGCAACGTCATCGTCGACACCCTCGTCGCCCAGGGCTGCCGCCCCGTCGGTGCGCCGATGTTCGTGACCCGCGCCGAGGCGAACGTCGCCTACGAGCTCGACGGTCGCAGCAGCGCCCGCGTCCTCCAGGAGACCTACGAGCAGTCCACGCCGCGCGACCGCGAGCTCATGCGCACCGCGCTGTTCCTCGGCTTCGCCGGCCAGCCCGATCGCGAGGTCTACGGTCAGGGTGACTTCCTGGTCCGCAACGTCCTCGGTCTCGACGCGCGCAGCGGAGCGCTCGCGGTCGGCGCGAAGATCCGCACCGGCGACGTGGTGCAGTTCCACGTCCGCGACGCCGAGACCTCGGCCGCCGATCTCGACGCCCACCTCCAGCGCTACCGCGCCCGCGACGTCCGCCCCGCCGGGGCGCTGATGTTCTCGTGCGTCGGCCGCGGCGTCGGGCTGTACGGCCATCCCAACCACGACGTCGACGAGCTCGTCGAGAAGCTCGGCCGCCAACCCGGTGACCTGGCCGTCGGCGGGTTCTTCGGCAACGGCGAGATCGGGCCGGTCGGCCGGCAGACGCATCTGCACGGCTACACCAGCGCGATCGCGCTGTTCCGTCGCAGTCACTCCGATTGAGCGGGCGCGGCCGTGTCCGCGACGATCGCCGCGCGCGACGCCAACAGATCGCGGATCTCGCTCAGCAGCAGCTGATCCTTGGTGGCGGGCGGATCGGCCTGGACGGCCTCTGGCGGGGCCTTCTTCAGCTTGTTCATCGCCCGCACCATCATGAACACCGCGAACGCCATGATGGTGAAGTCGAGCACTATCTGCAGGAACTTGCCGTAGCGGAGCATCACCGCCGGCTTCTCGCCGACCGCCTGCTTGAGTTGCACGGCGAGATCCGAGAAGTCGACGCCGCCGAGGATCAGCCCGAGCGGCGGCATCACGATGTCCTCGACCGCCGACGCGACGATCTTGCCGAAGGCACCGCCGATGATGACGCCCACCGCCATGTCGACGACGTTGCCCTTGACCGCGAACTCCTTGAACTCCTGCAGCAGACCCATCGGCGCGAGACCTCGTGTGCGCGGACGCTACACCGCTTGGCCGCCCGCCGCGCGGGGAAACCTGCCCCCGCGCCGCTGGGGCGATTGTCCGCAGGCGGCCCGCAAGCGACCAACGTCTGGGGTTCAGGGGGGGGTCAGGGGGCGTTCAGGGTCGCGCGAGGACGCGCGCAGACCGTGCCGGCACCGCGACGCTGGGCCCGTCGAACGAGTCGTCCGTGAGTTCGTCGACCATCGTCTCGGCCGGCAGACCGCCCACCTGCGCCGGCGCGTCGGACCGATTGACGGCGACCCACAGGATGTCGCCGCTGTGCTCGACCGAGTACGCGAAGGTCTCGGTGTCGGCGAAGAGCGTCGTGCGGGTGCCCCGACGCGTGGCCGGGTGCTCGGCCCGGATCGCGGTGAGTCGGCGGATGTGCTCGAGCAGCGCCGTCTGCCCGCCGCTGTAGCCGTCCCATTGCATCGCGCGGCGGTTGTCCGGATCGCCCGCGCCGGCCATGCCGACCTCGTCGCCGTAGTAGAGCAGCGGCGCGCCCTTGGTGGTGAGCAGGATCGTGAACGCGGTGCCGAGCCGCTCGAACGCAGAGGCACCGGCCGGCAGCCCGGGCTGGTTCGACCACGCCCGATCCTTGCCGTCCGCCCACTGGTTGTTCCACAGCGGCGTGTCCTGGGCGAGGTGGATGACCCGCGGGATGTCGTGGTTGCCGATGAACGTGCTCATGATCGCCGGCCCGTAGTAGGTGTCGTTGGCGTCCATGAAGTCGGCGAGATCCTGCATCGATCCCTGCCGCATGAGCAGGTTGTAGGCGGTCTGCATGCGCAACGGGAAGTCGAACTGGCCGTCGAGCATCTCCGGGTTCACGTAGCGCGCGATCGTGGCCTGATCGCCGGTGAAGGTCTCGCCGACCATGTAGAAGTATTCGCCGGTCTCGGGCTGGACCTCGGCGGCGACGCGCTCGCGGAGCTCGAGCAGCCACTCGTCCTCGATGTGCTTGACGGCGTCGAGCCGGAAGCCGTCGACGCCGGTGTCGGCCACCCACTGCAGGGCGTTGTCGATCGAGAAGGTCCGCGCCGCGGGTTTGGTGAAGTCGAAATCGGGCAGGTACTCGGTGAACCAGCAGCGGCGGGCTTCGTCGCCGTCCCAGCTGCAGCCCGAGCCGCACACACAGTTGCCGCCCGAGCCGTTGTCGTTGGGCCAGAACCAATCGGGGTTTTCGGCGTACACCGGCGAGCTGTCGTGCACGTGATTCATCGCGTAGTCGAACAGGATCTTGATCCCGCGCGCGTGGGCAGCGTCCACGAGCTGCTGCAGCTCGGCGAGGGTGCCAAAGTGCTCCTCGGTGCGATCGAGCTCGCCCGGCCAGTAGCCGTGGTACGCGGAGTAATTCTGGCCGTCGTTGCCGGCCCCGATGGCGTTGGTATTGTCGAAGGGCACGCTGAGCCACAGCGTGTTGACCCCGAGATCCTCGAAGTACCCCGATTCGATGCGCGCGGTCACGCCGGCCCAGTCGCCGCCCTGCCAGTCGGACGCCGCCGGTACGCCGATGCCGCCGTCGTTGCTCGGATCGCCGTTCTCGAAGCGATCGACGAATACGAAGTAGATCACGCTGTCGCGCCAGTCGAACGTGCCGAGCACCGTGGGCTCGCAGGTGAATTCCTCGCAGGTCAGAGGTGCGAGCACGGAGTTCTCGCCGCCTTGGCCGTCGGGCATCGTGGTGTCGTTGGCCGGGTCGGTGACCCAGGTGGTGTCGTCGATGCGGAATTTGTAGAGCACCTCGCGATCGAACGGCACCGGCACGCTGGCGCGCCAGGTGCCGCCATCGTTGGTCATCGGCACACCGGTCTCCCAACCATCGGCCGCGAAGTCGCCGAACAGCGCGACGGTGCCGTAGCCATCGTCGGCGAGGCTGAACTCGTGGGCGCAGCGCTTGTTGTCGTCGTCGCACTCGGTGGGGCCGGTGTCGTCGGTGTCCCCGGTGTCGGCGCTGGTGGCCGAGCCCACGCTGCTGCTGTAGCCGCCGCCGCCCGGACCCATGCCGTCGGTCGGATCGAATCCGTCGGTCTCCGGCGGATCGAGCGACGTCGCCGACTGCAGCTCGTCGGCGCCACAGCCACTCGCCATCAGCGTTGCGGTGAGCATGCCGCCCAACAAGAAAGCGAGGCGGGGATGCGTGGGGATGATCGGGCTACGCACAGGCATGTTCCTCGGAGACGAGCACTCGCACGCCCCATGGCGGCAGCTCGATTGTCGCACCGGTCGCGCCGATCTCGAGGCGCTCGCCGGACATCACGTCTGTATACCATCCGGCGGCGACCGTGGCGGGGATCGTGAGCGAGGTGGCGTCGCTCGACGCCGACAGCACCACCAACGCCGGCGCATCGCCAGGCAGCTCGCGTACGAACGCGAAGTGGTCGGCGCTCGCCCCCACGCGTCGCCACCCGCCCCGCCGCATCGTCTTCATGCAGCGGCGCAGCTGGCCGAGGCGGGCGACGTCGCCGAACAGCGCGAGCGCCGACGCATCGAGCGCCGCGGGATCGGGCATCACCCTGCGATTGTCGGGATCGGCGGCGCCCGGCACCCCGAACTCGTCGCCGTAGTACAGCACCGGGATGCCCGGCAACGTGAGCACGAGCGCGAAGCCCAGCCGCACCCGCGCCAGCACCTCGGCGTCGACCACCGCGGGCGGCGGGTCGTCCCACGGATCGCGGCCGTCGTCGCCCGCAACGACCGAGGCGATGCGGGCGGTGTCGTGATTGCCGAGCATCCGCGCGAGCACGGCGCCCGAACCGGCCAGCGCGTCGTCCTCGGCCTCGAGCACCCGCACCAACGCATCGAAGCCGACCCGTCCGGTGAGTACATCGCGGATCGCCCACATCGTGGGAAAGTCGAACGTGCTGTCGAGGCCGTCGGGCCCCAGATGATAGCGCAGCGCCGCGATCCCGGCTTCGCCCGGGCCGGTGAACACCTCGCCCAGCAGCAGCGATCCCGACGCCGGTCCGACCGCGTCGCGCACCGCCCGATAGATCCGTCGCGTCGCCGCCCGCGGCATCATCGGCACCGCGTCGACGCGGAAGCCATCGATGCCAAAGCGGCCCTGCCACCACAGCGCGTCGTCGATCGCGGCGAGCAGCGCATCGGGGTGCTCGAGTCGCAGATCGGGCAGGTATGGCGTGAACCAGCAGCGTTGGATCTCGGTCGACCACGGACAGTCGGGCATGCCGCATACACACACCGGATCGCGGACGTTGAACCAACCCTCTTCTGCGGTGGCGTCCACGCGCGCGTTGGTGATGTCGTAGTGGTTGGGCACCAGATCGAGCACGACGCGGATGCCCCGGTCGTGGGCCGCGGCGACCAGGGCGTCGAGTTCGGCCTCGCCGCCGATGCGCGGGTCGACGGCGCGGGTGTCGACCGGCCAATAGCCGTGATAGCCCTCGTAGAGGTGATCGTCCTCGCGGCCGACGCGGAGCTCGTCCGGGTTGAGATAGACCGGCGAGAGCCACAGCGTGGACGCGCCGACCGCCTCGAGGGCGCCGCGCTCGAGCTCGGCACGCACGCCCGACAAGGTCCCGCCGGCCCGGACCCCCGGCGACGGCGGCGGCGCGAGCACGGCCCCCTCGTCGCCCCGGAAGCGGTCGATCATCACGTGATAGATGACGTCGTCGGCGCGCTCGGGCGCGATCGGATCCGAGAACACCGCGAAGGGGGTGTCTGGTCCGACGACGCCCTCGCGGTCGCGCGTGCGGGCCTCGAGCGCGTGGCGGCCCCGCGGAAGATCGAGCTGCGGGAGCGCCGCCGCGCCGTCGTCGTCTGCCACGGATACTTCGGCGAGGACGTCGTCACCGCGCCGCAGCTCGATCGTCTCGGGCGGCGCCGCACCCTGGGCCGCGATCGGCCGCAGCCGCAGCGCACCGTCGTCGTCGAGCTCGGCGCCGACCCGCGGGCTGGTGCAGTCGTCGACGACGAGCCACGACACCTCGACGCCGTCGCTCGCACGGAAGCCACCGAGGCCGTTGTGCGGATCGAGAGCGGCCTCGCCCTCCTCGACGATGAGGTAGCCGTACTCGCCCGGTGGCAGCGTGGGCTCGGCGAGCCACCACGTGGCGTCGAACCGTGACATCGGCGTGGCCATGGACCACTGCGACCACTGCCCGAGCACCGAAGGTACGACGCCACCGCGGCGCGGCGCGGCCCAGATCGACGCCGGACAACCATCCTCGCCGCTGGGCTCCTCGGCGTCGCCGCAGGCCAGCACGAGGCCGCCGAGCGCAAACGTGATCAGGCGCGTGATCACGCGCGCGCTCACGCGTCGGAGACGTCGGGTCGACATCGCCGGCCATGGTAGTGGTGAAGGCGGTCGCTGTCTCCGGTCCGCGGCCGGCCCGGAGATCTCACGCGGCGCGTGCGGTCGACGGCGCCTCGGCGTTGACCGCACGCGCGCGCGGATCCATCACCCGGTGCCACAGCGGCGGTACCAGCGCCATCAACACCATGGTCGCGTAGCCGGCTGGCAGCTGGGGCACCTCGTCGTAGTGACGCAACACGTCGTAGGGCCGGCTGGCGAGGAAGTGATGATCCGAGTGGCGCTGCAGGTTGAACAGCAACCAGTTGGTCACCTGGTGGCTCGAGTTCCACGAGTGCCTCGGCAGAACCCGCTCGTACTTGCCGGGCGACAGCTCGCGGCGGCGCAGGCCGTAGTGCTCGACATAGTTGATCACCTCGAGCAACACCACGCCGACGATCGACTGCAGCGCCCACAGCAACATCGCGACCGCACCCAGGGTCACCCCCAGCGTCGCGTAGATCACGAGCTGCACCGCCGCGTAGCGGAGCATGCGGTTTCTCGGACTGATCACGGGCGCGCCGACGCGGCGCATCCGTTCGGCCTCGATCGACCACGCGCCGACCAGGCCACCGACGATCGTGCGCGGCAAGAACTGGTACACGCTCTCCCCCAGCCGTGAGCTCGCCGGATCGCGGGGCGTGGCGACGTGGCGATGGTGACCGTGGACGTGCTCGATGCAAAAGTGTGTGTACGTGACCGCCGACATCAGCACCTCGGCGAGGGCGCGCTCGGGTCGCGAAGGCCGATGCATCAGCTCGTGCGCGACGGTGATGCCGATGCCGCCCGCCATGAGGCCCACCGACGCGGCGGCCAGGAAGTCCGCGGCGCCCAAGCCACCAAGAGCGGCCTGCGCCGCGACGCGTGCGATCCACCAGCTTTGCACGCCGAGCTGCACGATCGCCCAGAGCACCAGCGGTACGTCGAAGAACCGCGCGTGGGCGGTGCCGGGCGCGCCGTTCTTGGTGTCGCGGCCCACCCACGCGTCGAGCACCGGCACGACGCCGAACACGAACGCGATCGCGGCGCCGCTCCACCACGCACCCATCGAGATGCCGGCGACGACGAGGACAGGGATCGCGAAGACGAGGAAGAAGGGGCCGACACGCATGGCTGACGCGTAATCTACTTTCGAGTAGATTACCTGTCAAGCACGAAAGACGCAGCCGCGCTCGCCGCTCTCATGGGTCCTTGCACCGGCCGCGTTGCGGTCACGTCACCGCACCCGGGCGCACATGTAACCAGCAGCTTCGCGCACGTCTCGCCACCGCCGGTGGTCTCTTCCATTTCGATGCGAAACGAAGGATCCTCCGCTACCTTGCCATCGATGCACGCGTCATCGCCCCCGATGACCGCGACTCCGTCGCTCCGATCCGTACCCCCCGGGAGCCCCCATGCCGCGCACCACACCGCGCCCTCCAACCTGCACCTCCTGCACGCCGCTGGGCCTCGTCGCAGCACTGACGCTGTTCGCCGCCACCGGCTGCGGTGACGACAGTGCCGCCAACGACGGTGACGACATCGGCGATGGCACCGCGTCCGACACCGACGATCCTTCGGCCGGCTCCGTCGACGACAGCGGCGACAGCGGCGTCGACGACAGCAGTGGCGACGACGCCGGCGAAGGGGGCGTCGAGATCGAGCCCGCACCCGGCGGCATCCGTCGCATGGTCCGCCGCGAGTTCATCGCCACCATCGACATGCTGCTCGGGGCCGAGGCCGCCGCTGCCGCCTCGCCACCGGTCGACACCCCGCAAGAGGGCTTCGATGCCGTCGGCGCGGCGGTGCTCGCCCTCGACTCGGTGGCCGTCGAGCAATACGAGACGACCGCCGCCGCCATCGCCGACGCGACGCTCGCGAATCCGGCTCGCCTGGCCCAGACGGCGCCGTGCGTGACCGCCTCGCCCGGCCCGGCCTGCTACACCGAGGTGGCCCGCGACTTCGGTCGCCTCGCGTTTCGCCGCCCGCTCGAGGACGTCGAGATCGAGCTGCTCAGCGACGTCGGCGTGCACGGCCAGGACTGGGGCGAGGGCGACTTCGAGACCGGCCTGCGCTACGAGCTCATGGCCATCTTGCAGATGCCGAGCTTCCTCTACCTCGTCCAGCTCGGCGAGCCCGACGAGGCGAGTGGGTACCGCCGCCTGGACCCGTACGAGTTGGCGACCCGCATGTCGATCTTCCTGCTCGGCCGCGGGCCCGACGGCGCGATGCTCGACCTCGCCGAGGCGGGCGGCCTCGACGACGCGGCAGCGATCCGCGAGACGGCACAGGCGATGCTCGCCACGCCCCAAGCGCGCGCCGCCCTCGCCGGCTTCTTCGACGAGTACCTGCGCCTCGACGAGCTCGAGACCACGGCCAAGAACGCCGAACTGTTCCCCGACTTCAACCAGTCGCTCGCCCGCTCGATGCGGCAAGAGACCCTGCTGCTCGTCCACGACATCGTGTGGCAGCAAGATGGCGACTATCGCGAGCTGTTCACCGCCGACTACACGTACATCGACGACGAGCTCGCGACGCTCTACGGCGTCGCGGCGCCGGACCAGGCGGGGATCTTCGAGCGGCGCGACTGGCCCGCCGACCAAAGCCGGGCCGGCTATCTCTCGCAGGCCAGCTTCTTGACGAAACAGTCGAGTTCGCTGCGCAACTCGCCGACCCGTCGCGGCCGCTTCGTGCAGCAATCGGTGCTGTGCACGGATATCCCGCCGCCACCGGTGGGCACCGTCACCACGTTGCCGACGCTGCCCGACGACGCGACCTTGCGTGATCAGCTGCTGCTGCACATGGAGGTCGAGAGCTGCGCCACCTGCCACGCACCCATGGATCCGATCGGGTTCGCCTTCGAGAATTTCGACGCCATCGGCGCCTACCGCCTCACCGAGCCCAACGGCACCCCCGTGAGCTCCCAGGGCGAGATCCCGGGCTACGGTGAGTGGCAGAACGCCCAGCAGCTCGCCGACATCATCGCCGCCGATCCGCGCATGAGCGTCTGCTTCGTCAACAACCTCATCCGTGGCGAACTCGGCCACCGCGAGACGCCCGGCGAAGCCGACGCGATCGCGGAGCTCGACGCGCGCTTCGGTGACGCCGGGTTCAGCGTGCAGACGCTGCTCACGGAGTTCCCCAACAGTCCCCTGTTCCAGCTGGTCGACGAGCCCAAGTAGGAGTTCCCACCATGACCAGATTTTCGCTCAGTCGACGCACCATGCTCCGTGGCCTGATGGGAGGCGCCTCCGTCTCCGTCGGTCTGCCCATCCTCGAGTGCATGCTCGACGCCAACGGCACCGCGTTCGCCGGTGGCGGCGGCGATCTGCCGCTGCGCTTCCTCATGTACTACTGGGCCGATGGCGTGAACATCGCTCAGTTCGAGCCGGCTCAAACCGGCGCGAACTGGGCGCTGTCCCCACAGATGGCCTCGCTCGCGCCGGTGAAGGACTACCTCAACGTGGTCACCGGCCTACTGAATCGCTGCGCCGACCGCATCACGCACCACGAGGGCATGACCGTGTTCAACGGCTACTCGTTCATCCAAGGCGGCGGCCTCAACACCGACTCCGGCGGCCCCACCGTCGACCAGGTGATCGCCGACGCCATCGGCGGCCAGACGGCGGTGCGCTCGGTGCAGGTCCGCGTCTCCAAGCGCGAGAGCACCGACGGCGACGGCGGCAGCACGGTCACCGCGTTGTCGCACCGCGGCTCGCCCGGCAGCCTCACGCCGCAGATCCCCCAGGTGAACCCTGTCGACGTCTTCAACTTCCTGTTCGGCACCTTCCGCCCGGGCCTCGACGACCGCAGCGAGCGCACCAACGTCCTCGACGCGGTCAAGGCCGACGTCGAGCGGCTCACGCCGCGGATGGGCACCATCGATCGGCAGCGGCTCGAGTCCCACCTGACCAACGTCGACGAGCTGCAGGCCAAGATCAACTCGATGCCGCCGTCGTGCCAGCTGCCGCCGGTGCCCACCGAGACCAACACCGACGCCGGCGGTGAGGAGCCGATCTCGTCGGTGGTGCAGGCCCACGCCTCGCTCATCGCCTACGCGTTCTCCTGCGACATCACCCGGGTCGCCTCGTTCCTGTTCAAGAAATTCGTCTCGTCGACCGTGTTCGACGAGATCAATGCGAGCAACGGCCACCACAGCTCGAGCCACAACGGCCCCGACGACCAGAACTACCTCGCCGGCATCGAGTATTCGATGGAGCAGTTCTCGCAGGTGCTGCAGATCCTGCAGGAGACCGAGGAGGTCGGCGGCACCAACCTGCTCGACTCGACCATCGTGTACGCGAGCACCGATTGCTCGACCGGCGCATCGCACTCGATCGAGCGCCAGCCGATCATCTTGGCCGGGACCGGCCGCGGCTACCTCGCGTACCCGGGCGTGCATCACCAGGGCACGGCGTGGAACGGCAACCACTACAACCCCAACGCGAACGGCAACACGTCCGA
>Ga0105045_10006538_pt1 | contig 10318 bp, 8 predicted proteins | sample MAT02_FD_78089 | JGI IMG/M metagenome (GOLD analysis project Ga0105045, IMG submission 78089) | Freshwater microbial communities from Lake Fryxell liftoff mats and glacier meltwater in Antarctica - MAT-02 (megahit assembly) | ecosystem: Environmental > Aquatic > Freshwater > Ice > Liftoff...
ATGTCCAACTGCGCAGAACGCTCATCGTGCTCGGCACCATCACCGGTGCGGCTCTTGCCCTGTTGGTGATCGCTTCGCCCTATGCACGTGATCGTGTGCAGGAAGCATGGCGCGCAGCATTTGCAGGATCGGTCGAGGACGATGCACAGACCAGTTCGGCAGTGCGCAGGCTCACATGGTCGGCGGCGCAGGAACTATTCGCCGGAGCACCCTTGACCGGCACCGGTACCGGCGATATCAAGAACGAGCTGTTGCACATCTATGGCGAGCGTGGTCAAACCTGGGCCCAGGAGCATCGCTTGAACGCACACAGCCAATTCCTGCAAAGCGCTGCTTGTCTGGGCGTGTTCGGAATAGCATTCCTGCTCTTTGCGCTGATCATGCCTTTGTTCGGCCATTGGAAACGCGATGCATTGGCTTGGGTTTTCCTTGTTGCTTGCGCACTTAATTGGAGCGTAGAGAGCATGTTGGAAGTACAGGCCGGTGTGGTCTGGACGGTTGTGATGGCGTTCTTGCTCTTTCGTACATCGCCAGTGGCTAGCGAACACGACCAATGAAGTTGCCGATCACCATTGCCTACATCACCGTAGATGATCCGCGCGATCGTCGAACATGGTCCGGCATCAACAGTTTCCTGCTTCGCGCTCTGGAACGGCGAGTGCAGCGCGTGGTCACCATCGGCCCGCTGCGACCGCAGCCTGTGCTGTTCTTCAGCCGTATGCTCAACAAGCTGTTGCTCCTGTTTTCTGGTAAGCGCTTCAACTACCGCGACTCCTTTCGGTTGTCCAGATCCTATGCGCGAATTATCGAGCGCCGGCTGGAAGGTGTTGATCTCATTGTCGCGCCTGCAGGACTTGCTACAACTGCCTCACTTCGTACGAATGTGCCCATCATCCACATCAACGATCGCTGCTTGGCTGGTGCCTTGGATTACCACCGGATCTTGCGCGATCTGGCTACATTTTCGCGGCGCGAAGGTCTTGCCTTGGAACGCGCTACGCTGGAGAACGCAGCGCTTACCGTGTACAGTTCCGAATGGGCCGCCGGCGGAGCGATACAGCATTATGCGGACCTCGCGGAGAAGATCCGGATGATCCCTTTTGGGGCCAATCTTGAAGAGGCTCCGGCACCGCCTGATGCACGTTCATTCCCGCCTGCCAAGCTGAAGCTGCTGATGCTGGGGGTGAATTGGGAGGACAAGGGCGGCCCCATCGCATACCAAGCCTTACAAGCGGTGAAAAGCGCTGGAGTGCCAGCGGAATTGGTGGTTTGCGGCTGCACTCCGCCTCCAGAGTTCAATGACCCTGATCTGCTGCGCGAAGGTTTTCTGAACAAGAACAAGCCCGAAGAGCTGGCGAAATTGGTGCATCACCTGCGTACTGCGGACTTCCTGATACTACCCACGCGTTTCGAGGCTTACGGTATCGTGTTCTGCGAAGCGGCAGCGTATGGCCTTCCGGTATTGGCTTCGCGCACAGGCGGCGTACCTACCATTGTGCAAGAGGGACGCACGGGTTTCCTGTTCGAGCTTGAAGAAGATGGAAGCGCTTACGCAAAGCGCATCCTGGAACTGGTAAACGACCCGGCACGTTGGCAAGCCATGCGCAGAGCCGCGCGGGTGCGCTACGAAGGCACACTCACGTGGGATGCCTTCGTTGATGCCTTGCTGCGAGAGGCTCAGGAGGCCGGGGCGATCAGCAGCGCACGGTAGGCACTGCGGAAGCGTGCCGGATCGAACTCCGACCTGGCGGTGGCCAATGCATCGGCTTTCATTCGCTGCAAGCGGGCACGGTCCTTATCCAAGGATGTGACCGCGTTCGCGAATTCGTCCAACACTATTCGGTTGTCGATGCTGGACGCCACCACCGCGTGATCGCTTTTCAGCCGTAGGGGCACATCGCCCACAGGTGTGGAAAGTACCGCCAACCCCTGCGCCATGGCTTCCATGATCACCATGGGGAAACCTTCGCGGGTAGAGGTAAGGACAAGCAGGTCATGCGCTGCGTAGATCGCATCCATGCGCTCGGCCTCAGTGACCAAGCCCATGAAACGCACATGAGGATGAGTGCCCCGCTCTCGGGATCCGACCACTGTGAAGCGGTAACGACCTGGTGATGCCTTTTCCAGTAGATCCGTCAGTTCCAGGAAGAGGTCCAAACGCTTCTCCGGCGAATCGCGTCCCACGAACAGGAGTCCGAGCTTGTCGTGTTCACGGATCTCACCGAAACGCTTGACCGCATTGGAGATCAGGTGAAGCTTTCCGAATTGCGAGCGCGGAATGTGCTGCACGAATAGAAAGCGCTCGAATTCCGCTTTCGCTTGGCTGCTGACGAAGACATAGCCGTTCACCCTTGGGAAGTGGCGCAGCCATTGCTTGTGCTGCACATTGCCATCGGGTTGGTGGAGGAAGGCGTGTTGCAAGTGGTATGTGCGTACGGTAGGTTCCAATACCGGCAAGAGCTCGAAAAAACTGTTCGTGAGGGAAGAGAAAAGCACGGGATGTTCCTGCCTGTTGATCAATGCGGCCAAGCGTCGGTGGGTTCTCTTGCGTGTAAGCGGGTGGTGGAGCAAGCGAGGGATCTCCAGCAGGCTGCCGCATTCTGAGTAGATCTTCGCGAAGGCACGATCGCGTGAGAAGCCGCATATCGCGATCAAGGGCTTTTCGTCGGCAACGGAGGAAAGGATGTCCGCATGTACCTGCTCTGCGCCACCTGTGCTCAGGTAGGGGAAGAAAAAGACGACCTTACCCTGCCACGTTCGCTCGATCTTGCGCAAGGCGATTTCTTCACGGAACATAGCAACAGGGGAGTAGGTAAGGCGGCGGTAGGCATCACGTATGAGAGCCGGGAAGAGGTTCAAGCGGAAATGGCGGGCTAGGGTGCGCACTTGTGCTTTCAGAACGGCAAAGTGTATCGGTGATATGCGCATCTTCGTCCACTCACCTAGCAGGAATCGCCAACGTGTTCGCATCAAGCGACGTTCGTAGCTTACGTCCAGCTTCTGTAGACCCATCATGCTTGCCCCGTGTTGCCTGTACCGCAGCAGCACTTCGGGGATCTTGCCCAAGCGCATTCCATGCGAACGCATGCGCAGCCACAAGTCCCAATCCTCACTGCCTTGCTGGCGTGGGTCGTAGCGCAGTTTGCCCAACGCACTGCGGCGCAACATGACCGTTGGGTGTGCAATGCAGTTGGTGCGCGGTAGCATCGCGGCAATGGAGGCCTTGTCGCTTGTGGCGCGGTCCACGGACCAACTGCCGCACAATTCACCGTCGCTGTTGATGAACTCCACGAAAGCCGCTATCAACGCGATCTCGGGATGTGCTTCCAAGTAAGCGACCTGCCGCTCCAAGCGCTGAGGAAGCATCAGGTCATCGCTGTCCATCCGCGCCACGTATAGCCCGCGAGCAAGTTCAAGACCTTCGTTCAGCGTAGCGATGAGCCCTTGGTTCTCTGTATGACGGATGATGTGTAAACGCTTGTCCGTGCATACCTCGAGGATGGCGCCGCTGCCGTCGGTGCTGCCATCGTCCAGAGCGAGGATCTCGAAGTCGGTGAAGGTCTGTGCCAGGATACTTTCTAGTGTGGCCTGGAGGTAGGGCGCTGCGTTGTATACCGGCAACAGTACGCTGACCATTGGTGTATCCGTTGCGGCCTTCATGTATGGCCCAGCCTTATGTATTCGGCCACATACCGTTCGGCTATATGTTGCCAGGTGAAGCGTTCACGCCATGCCTTTCGTCCAGCTTCGCCCAAGGACTTCATCCGCTGCTTTTCAGCAAGTAATTCACCGAGCATGCGGGCACCAGCGGCTACATCGGATCGCTCGCGTTGCTCATCGTCCCGCCTTCCGGGTATGGTCCGACCACCCTTGGACCAGGTCACGATCTCTTCGGCATTGCCAGCACGTGAGGCTAGGAAGGGAACTCCGCTGGCCATGGCCTCAAATAGTACGATCGGGGAGCACTCCACCTGGCTGGGAAAGAGGAAGAGGTCGGCCTGCTTCAAGGCATCCACGGTACGGGCGCGGTCGGTCTCGATGAAAAGGATACGCTTGCGTTTCAGCCTTGCCATTCCCTTCAGGATCGCATAGCTGTAATGGCTGTTGAAGAAATGCTCCAAGGTCTTCACGCCATTACCCACAAGCACCAGCACCGCCTTGCCTGTTGCAGCGCGGATGAACATGCGGATCGCTTCACGATGCCCTTTGATGCCGGTGTAGCTGCCGATATGCAGCACCATGGTCCGATCACTCCCGATGCCGTGCGCAGCGCGGAAGTCGTGCTCGATCGGGCGGTCGAACTCCTCAGCCGCGGCACCGTTGGGGATCACCGTGTGGTTGGTGAGCCCGTGTGCTTGAGCGAAGGCGATGTCCTGGTAGTTGTTGGAAAGGAATACGTTGAGGTCCATGGCTGCAAGCCAGCGTGGCATATGCGCGTAGTAGCCCGTCCAGCGCGGATCATGCAATGCCGAAAACCCCGTTGGCACAAAGACCTTCTTAGCGCGGATATCGTGAAGGTGTGGTAGGAGCGCATCGGTGGCCCACTGTTGCGCCGCGAAACAGGTCACCACATCGAAGTCTCCGGTGGTCATGGCTTGCACGTACGGTCGAACATCGCCGCTGATGCCTACCACCACGTTGCCCTTTATTGGGAAGGAGCGGATGTGTACACCGTTTATCATATCCGATCCGCGGCCGTCATGGGCGGAAGTGAAGACCGTTACGCGATGCCCCATGCGCACCATGCGTTCGCTTAGTTGCTTCACCACCTCGGGCATGCCGCCCAAGGCGGGTGCGTAGCTCTCCACGCAATGGGCTATGTTCAGCGGGCGATCCATTCGGGTGGTAGAATGTCGGAGGCAGGGGTCTGAACGCCTCTGAACCACTGGGCAGGTGCGATCACCACTTTTTCTGGTGACGGGTCCAGCCAAGCGCCCCACCAACTGAAGCTGCTATTGGCGGTCACATGGTGCTTGCAATGCCGCATGAGGTGCAGGTCCCAATGGCTATCGCGGCCTGTGTTGTGTGAGACCACGGTATGTGGATGGGATAGCGGCAGGTTCGCCTGGACCCACTCGGGCTCATCGGAGAAGAGGTAGAAATGCTCCACGGCGTGCTTCACGGCCATTTCTTCGACGGTGCCCTGATAGTAATCGGGTGTGCAAACGCCGTGATACCTATTGCTTTCCATGTTGCTCACGTAGTCGCCGCGTCGGACATGTACGCTGGCCGATGTTGCGCTCCTGATGGCGTTCAACAAAGCTGCATTGCGCCCGCTTATGGTCTCACGCGGCACGAAGAGCGACCTACGCAGCTCCTCAGCGATATTCGCGAAATAACCTTCGTTCTGCCAGAAACCTTCGATATAGATAGGCGCTTCTTGAGCGAAGAGCGCAGGATCAAAGGCGCTGCCTTTCTGTACGTAGCAACGTTCGGGAAAGAGGCCGGGAAGCAAGCGTGCTGACCGCCGATATCCAGCGCTGTCCAACTCGCGGCGTGCAGCCCTTACCTGAGCGGACGTTGCGAACGTAACCGGGGCTTGGAAAACATCGAGTTCGAAGTTCCGTGGGGTCCAGTTCATCCCGGGCGGACGACTGTCCAGGAATGTGCGGTCCAGCAGCAAGGGCACTTCCAAGTGTCGCGAAAGCGCGAGGCCAGTTGCATACTGGAACATCTGGTTGCCCAGGCCTCCCATCAGTCTTGCGATCACGAGGCTCATGCGATCAACGGATGAAGAGCCATTGGGTGAACGGATGTCCGGCACCACGACGGGCACCGCGCAGGTAGCGGGCAATGGACCGCTGTTGAGAAGGAGAGAAGTGCTGGTGCCCCTCCCAGTTGCGCAGATCGCTCAGCACAGCATCACGCTGAATATCGATGTTCATTGGAGCGCCGCGCAGGCTGTTGTCCGGTGCATCGGTGTAGCGAACCAACAGATCGGTGCAGTAGGAGAAGTCCGTGAACGCAGCGATACGTAACCACAGGGCATAATCCTCCAAGGCCCGCAATTCGGCCTGCTCCGGAAAGCCTCCGACACGCAGCAGCAAGTCGCGCTTCACCAACACCGAACTGCAGATGACGGGGTTCACTGGCAGCAACTCGGCAAGGGTGAACGGGCCTTTCATAGCCTGGAAATAGGGGAGACCTTCGTGTTGGTCCGGTAGGACACGTTCGGCATTGGTGCAACAAGCCTGTGTGCTTTCTTCTGCCATGCTCTGCAACTGCGCCTCCAGCTTAGCAGGTAGCCAAGCGTCATCATCGTCCAAGAACGCGATCCAGTCGCCCGTGGCCTGTGCGACCCCCCTGTTCCGAGGTATGGACGGCCTTCCAGCACGCGGCCCCGTGACCCACTTCACACGTGTATCGCCGATCGCTGTCATGCGCTCCGCACTGTCGTCGGTGCTGCCATCGTCGCACACCATCACTTCGTGAACGGGGTGGCTTTGCAACAACGCACTGCGCACCGCACGTTCCAGGGTATCGGCCCTGTTGTAGGTGGGAATGACCACACTTATTCTGTCCGACCCCCTTGGTAGGTTCGCTGGTATATGGCCCGTTCGCTCCATCAATATGAACCTCGGTAGCGGACCGAAAGCAACAATTCGCGGAGCAGGCGCTTGGGACCATATGTGTGTACCGGTTTCTCCGGAGCGACCGGCAATACCAGGTCACGGTGGCACACTTCAGCAAGGTCATGGACCTGTCTTGCAGGGAAGGGTTTTTCCCATTCGAAGCCCTCCATGAGCCATGGGAGCAGGTCATTCACAGTGCGTGTGTAGCCCTTTGTCAAGGACTCGAAGAGCATGGCCTGCACCGGCTTGAAGTGATCGATGGGAGTCTCGTCCTTCTTCATGAAGTGCAGTTTGCCGTCTCGGTACTTCACGTAGTTGAGGTGCGCCCCGATGTTGTACATGTACTCGTAATAACACAAGGGGTACTCGAAATAGCCTCGCTTGGCCACGCGGAAACACTCGCTGAGGAAGTGTGGCACATCGGGCACGTGCTCCAGCACATGGGAGCAGATCACATAGTCGAAGGCACCATCCGGAAAGGGAAAGGTGATACCATCGTAGAACACCACCTGCTTGTCGGTCTGCAATGGGCGAGCATGGCCGAATTGCTTTTCATACTCGCGGGGGTCGTCGAAGGCCATTTCCAGAAGCACATCGGAACGCAGATGCGGGTCGGCACCCGGCCCGATCTCTAACACTCTGTGACCGGGCACTATGCCTGTGATGCGCTCGGGGAAGAACATCAGGCGATGCCTTGGATATGGGTTTCCATCTGGTTCAGAAGCAGGCCGCTGCGCGAGTTCACGATGCGGCCATCACCGGTCAAGGTACTTATATCGCTGATGTTGAGCTGCGCATTCCCAGGAAGGTACTGCAATACGCGGCCTTGATCGCTAAGGCCCACCACCAACTTATACTGGTTGTCAGTCAGGTGGAGGCCATCGTTGATGAACAGAGCTTGGTAACGTCCAGGCTGTATGGCTTGCGAAAGGCTCCAAGTTGTGCGTATCGGAAGGTCGAGCAGGGTGCTGATGCCCAACGCTATCACGAATCCTTCCAAGGGCTTTTCCACCGTGAATCCGATGCGGGCCTGCCAGGGTGAACCGATCGGCACCTCGGGAAGCGGACTGCCATCGGGAGTTTCGATCCGCAGATCGGTCGCATAGGCTGCGGGGCGTGGTTCCGCAGGTTCGTCGAAGGTAAAATCCGCCTCGGCACCTGCGCTCTGGTGTAGGTAGTGTTTCACTACATCGTCCATGGGGCCGGCGGTGACCAGGCTTCCTTTGTGCAGCAGCAGACCCTTATTACAAAGCCGCTGCACAGCATCCATCTGGTGGCTCACGAACAGCACGGTGCGCCCTTCGCCGGACACGTCCTGCATCTTGCCCAAGCACTTGCGTTGAAAGGCGGCGTCGCCCACGGCAAGCACTTCATCCACGATCAGTATCTCGGGCTCCAAGTGCGCGGCCACGGCGAAGGCCAGGCGCACGTACATGCCGCTGCTGTAGCGTTTTACAGGTGTGTCCAGGAAGCGTTCCACCTCGGAGAAAGCCACGATCTCGTCGAACTTGGCGCGGATCTCGGCCTTGCTCATGCCCAGGATGGCACCGTTCAAGTAGATGTTCTCGCGACCGGTGAGTTCGGCATGGAAACCGGTTCCCACTTCCAGTAGGCTGGCCACGCGACCATCAATGGTGATCCGTCCCTTGGTGGGTTCCGTGATGCGGCTTAGGATCTTCAGCAGGGTGCCTTTTCCCGCACCATTTCGCCCGATGATGCCCACACGATCGCCGGCATTCACGGTGAAGCTCACATCGTCCAGCGCCAGGAACTCATCCACTTTGCTCGCATGGTCGCGGCTGCGGAAGAGGGTGCGTGCCTTGTCGCTGAGCACATCGCGCAGCGCCGTGTAGCGCGGTGCTTCCTGCCTCCGCAGCAGGTAGCGTTTGCTCAGGTGTTCAACGGTGATGATCGGCGCGGACATGGCTCAGATGATGTCGGCGAAGCCGCGTTCGGTCTTGCGGAAGTAGCGGATCCCGGCAACGAGCAGCAAGAGGCTGATGCCGATGGACGTGAGGAAACCGGGCAGGTACAAGGTGGTCTCTCCACCAAGAATGCACCAGCGGAAACCATCGATCACGCCCACCATGGGGTTGAGCGCGTAAACGATCTTGAGCGCTTCGGGGATCCGTGCGCTGGTGTAGATGTCAGCGCTTGAGAAAGCCACTGGCGATACGTATAGGCCGAACTGCACGATGAACGGTATGATGTAGCGGAAGTCACGGTACTTCACATTCAGCGCAGCGATCAATAGGCCGCTGCCTAAGGCGGTGATGAGCGCGAGCAATAAGAAAAACGGCAGCAGCAGGATGCGCACGCTGGGCATGAACTGGTAGGCCACCATCAGCACAACGAGTATCGCAAAGGCGATGAAGAAGTCGATGAGGCACACGATGATGGTGCTGGCCGGCACGATCAAGCGTGGGAAGTACACTTTGGTGAGCAGGTTGCTATTGGCGATCAAGCTGTTCGCCGCTTCGCTGAAGGCCGTGCTGAAGAATGTCCACGGAAGGGTGGCGGCACCCACCAGGAGCAAACGTGGGACATTATCCGGTAAGTTGCTTTCGAAGAGCCAGCCCAGAAAGGCCATGACGGCCAATGTGAGCAAGGGGCGCAGAGCACTCCACACGATCCCGATGGCGGTCTGTTTGTACCGCACCAGGATATCGCGCCAAGCCAGGAACCAGAACAGCCCGCGAAAGTTCCACAGGTCGCGCCAGTAATGGCGATCGGCGGAACCGGCTTCAAGGACGATCTGGTGTTTGCTCATGTGTTCGCCAGCGTGGACACAGGCGCGAAACTACCGTTTCCCAAGGCGTTGTGCGATGGTCATGGCACTACGCCTTGGCCAGCAGCCGTGCCAATGCAGTGCTTAACTGGTCCAATGGAACGTGGAACTGGCCGTTAGCGCCACTGGTCCCGCAGACCAACCCGTTGTACCCGTGGCCCATGCCATTGGCCAGCGCATAGTAGTGCGGCGGAATGATCTCGGCTGGGAAAAGCTCCAAGATGTCCATGGCAGCGCCGCGCCGAAAGATCATGTTCGTTGCGCCAGCGCCATGCACGGTGATCAGGTACCGCGTGTTGCCCAGCAGTCCCATTTGTTCGTGCAGGCCGAGCTGGCCGGTGTCACATACGGAGAAGCCATGGGCCTCCAGCATCCTGGTCACTTCTGGTAGATTCCCGATCAAGCGTTGCGCAGTATTGGACCGACTTCGCATCAAGAACAGCTTGTTCGCTCTGGTCCCTTCATCGGCGAAGGGCACTTCCAAGAGATCAAGCACGCGGTTGAAGTAGGTCCTGGAATAGGGCATGCTTTTGCAGTAGACCACTTCCTTGGTTCGAACGAACTGGTCGCCTTGGTCCACCACTTTCAGCCCTGATCGAGCAAGGGCGGGAAGCACCGCTTGAAAGAATGGCTGTCGATACAAGCGCGTACCGATCAGTACGGGTGCATCCAGCATACCGGCTTGTTCCAACAGCGGGATCTTGGTGAGCACATCGTTGAAGAAGTGGAAGTAGTTGTGCTCGTTGACGTCCCGGAAGCTGATCACACGATCGAATTCCAGCGCGGGCCGGGTGCCGCTTCGGGCGGCCAGAAAACCCAAAGCGGATGGTTTTGCAGCTTGATAGGCATAGGGCAGCGAGGCCTCCAAGAAACGAAAGCCCGGCAGCAGTACGAAGCCAGTCCCGGGGTCGATCCATAGATCACCGCGCAAGGTGTGGATGTACTCTTCCTGTGTCCA
>Ga0105045_10006539_pt1 | contig 10318 bp, 4 predicted proteins | sample MAT02_FD_78089 | JGI IMG/M metagenome (GOLD analysis project Ga0105045, IMG submission 78089) | Freshwater microbial communities from Lake Fryxell liftoff mats and glacier meltwater in Antarctica - MAT-02 (megahit assembly) | ecosystem: Environmental > Aquatic > Freshwater > Ice > Liftoff...
GATCGAAACATGCCGCAGATAAACAGGCTTCGTTCCTCGCCGGTGACGTCTGCCTCGGCCTTTCCTGCAGGCTCAAGCGCACAGAGCTGGTCCACGAGCTGTTCCATTTGCGCGGGAACATAGCGCTCGCTGGGACGACGCAGGCTCGCGCTCAGCGAATTGGCCGCCACTATCACTTCAAAAGACTCGTCATAGCGCGCGGCTGCATCAAGCGCGTTGCCATAGGCGAACAGGATTTCAAGGGCATCGTCATCGCGCGCAAGCCCCGCCTGACATCGCGCTTCGAGTGCAGCTATGGCCCGCCCGGTATCCCCGCCGAGGATGGTGAGCGCCGCGAGCCGCGCCTGAGCCCGTCCGTTCTGCGGCGCTATTTTCAGGGCCCGGTCATAGGCCTTGCGCGCGGCTGCTGCATCGCCCTGATCCTCGTGCAACTCCCCCAGGTTGAGCCATGCTGGCAGAAAATCGGCGTTTAGTGCGATGGCCTGTTGCAGTTCGGAGGCGCACTCCGCCATCTTGCCAAGATGATTAGACAGGATGATCGCACGGTTGACGTGCGCAGCTTCGGCCCCTGCAAGCCCATGTGCCAGCGCCGATCCATAGGCCGCGAGCGCGCCGGTATAGTCACCCAGATGACGGCGGGCATAGCCCAGATTGAACCAGCTGTCGGCATGGTCGGGGCGTAGCACGACGGCCCTGGCCAGTGCGGCGTGTGCGGCGGCGTAATCTCGGTTGGCCAGCGCTGCGGCGGCTGTGGCGTTCAGTTTTGGCCAATCGTCAATCACATCATCTTACCCCGGACAGTCGATGGCCAACGCGCCATCGCCTTCGTCGACCTTCAAGGTCATGCCATCGCGGATCTGCCCTTTCAGGATAAGGTCCGCCAGTGGGTCTTGCAGATATTTCTGGACCGCGCGTTTGAGCGGGCGCGCGCCATAGACGGGGTCGTAGCCGACCCGGCCTAGCCATGCGCGTGCGCCATCGGTCAGATCGAGCGTTATCTTGCGCGCCCCCAGCAATTTCTGCACGCGGGCGACCTGGATATCGACGATGCCGCCCATATGCTGTTGGCCCAGACGGTGGAACAATATAATTTCGTCGAGCCGGTTGAGGAATTCAGGGCGGAAATGGCTGCGCACCTGCGCCATGACGGCGTCCTCGGCCTTTTCAACAGGATCATCGTCGGCAAGCGCGGCGATATGCTGACTGCCCAGGTTGGACGTCAGGATGATCAGCGTGTTGGTGAAATCAACGACGCGGCCCTGCCCATCGGTCAGGCGACCATCGTCGAGCACTTGCAGCAGGATGTTGAACACATCGCTGTGCGCCTTTTCCACCTCGTCGAACAGGATGACCTGATAGGGGCGCCGCCGCACGGCTTCGGTCAACGTCCCGCCCTCTTCATAACCGACATAGCCCGGCGGCGCGCCGATCAACCGCGCGACGCTGTGTTTTTCCATAAACTCCGACATGTCGATACGGACCATTGCGGCATCGTCGTCAAACAAGAAACCTGCCAGTGCCTTGGTCAGCTCGGTTTTGCCGACGCCGGTGGGGCCAAGGAACAGGAAACTGCCGAGCGGACGACCGGGATCCTGGAGCCCGGCGCGCGAACGGCGCACGGCGGTGGCGACGGCGCGCACGGCCTCGGCCTGGCCGATCACGCGTTTGCCCAGCGTCTCTTCCATCGTCAGCAGCTTTTCGCGCTCACCCTCCAGCATCCGATCAACGGGGATGCCGGTCCATTTGCTGACCACGGCAGCGATGTCGTCGGCGGTTACTTCCTCGCGCAGCATGGCGGTGCCGGCGGCGGCCTGCGCCTCAGCCAGGTCGCGTTCAAGGCTTGGGATCGCGCCATAACTCAGCTCGCCCGCGCGGGTCAGGTCGCCTGACCGCTGCGCTTGGTCCAGCGCGCTGCGTGCGGCATCCAACGCTTCCTTGATCTTGGCCTCGGCGTGGATCTTGTCTTTTTCGGCCTGCCAAGTTTGCGTCAGTTCGGCAGACTGCTGTTCCAGATTGGCCAGTTCGCTGCGTAATTTTACCAGCCGTTCCTGAGAAGCAGCGTCATTTTCACGGCCAAGCGCGGATTCTTCAATCTTGAGCTGGATGATGCGCCGGTCGAGCGTTTCGATGGCCTCGGGTTTGGATTCCACCTCCATGCGGATCCGGCTGGCGGCTTCGTCCATCAGGTCGATGGCCTTGTCGGGCAGGAACCGGTCGGAAATATAGCGGTGCGACAGCGTCGATGCCGCCACAATAGCGGCGTCGGTAATGCGCACGCCGTGGTGCAGTTCGTATTTTTCTTTCAGCCCGCGCAGAATCGAAATGCTGTCCTCGACCGTCGGCTCGCCGACGAACACAGGTTGGAACCGGCGCTGGAGCGCTGGGTCTTTTTCAACATGCTTGCGATATTCATCGAGCGTAGTCGCGCCGATGCAGTGCAGTTCGCCGCGCGCGAGGGCGGGCTTCAACAGGTTGGAGGCATCCATCGCGCCCTCGCCCTTGCCGGCACCGACCAGCGTGTGCATTTCGTCGATGAACAGGATGATCTCGCCCTCGGCCGATTTCACCTCGTCGAGCACGCCCTTCAGCCGTTCTTCAAACTCGCCGCGATATTTGGCTCCCGCGATCAGCGCGCCCATGTCGAGCGACATCAGGCGGCGATCTTTTAAACTGTCGGGCACGTCGCCATTGGCGATGCGCAGCGCCAGCCCCTCTGCAATCGCGGTTTTGCCGACGCCAGGCTCGCCGATCAGGACCGGGTTATTCTTGGTCCGGCGGGCCAGGATCTGGACAGTGCGGCGGATTTCCTCGTCGCGCCCGATAACGGGATCGAGCTTGCCGGCGCGCGCGACTTCGGTCAGATCGCGGGCAAAGCGATTGAGTGCTTCGTAACGGTCCTCGGCGCTGGCGCTGTCCGCGCTGCGCCCACCGCGCAGGACATTGATGGCCTCGTTCAGCGCCTCTGCCTTCACTCCGGCGTCGGCAAAAACTTTGCCAAGCGCGGTCCCGCTTGCCAGCGTCATGGCGATCAGCAACCGTTCGACCGTGACAAAACCGTCGCTGGCTTTGGCTGCCACCTGTTCGGCGTTGTCGAGCAGTCGGACGGCATCATTATCAAGCCCCGGGGCCGCTTGCGCCCCCGATCCAGTGACAGCGGGCAGCTTTCCGACCAGCACATCGACCTCACGCCGCACCGCCGCTGCATCGCCGCCCGCGCGGGTGATCAAGCCCGCTGCCATCCCCTCACCATCGTCGAACAGCGCCTTGGCAACATGTTCGGGCGCAATCCGCTGGTGATTGAGGCGGATGGCAATGGTCTGGGCCGCTTGCAGGAAACCCTTGGCGCGGTCGGTGAATTTTTCGAGGTTCATGGGGAAATACCCTTTCACCTTGCAACATAGTGCTGCTGCTTGCCGTCACAAGATGCTGAGGCCGATCCGGCGAGCGCTGTCACAAAACTGTGCGTCAACGTCTTCGCTTAGTCTTGGTTCTGACATGGAATCGGTCACACGGGGGCCTTACCGGCCTTTGCGGAAGCTCGCACGACCATCGAAACAGCGGGCATAATAGGGGTAATAAACATGAATCTGACCCGCCATCTTGCGTTCCTGCTGACCAGCAGCACGATGATCCTGCCGATGCTGGCACACGCCGAAACCGCCACCGCCACCGCCGAAACGGAAGCCGAAGTCGCCGAGGACGGCGAAATCGTCGTTTATGGCCGCGGTGAAACGCGTCAGGTACAACAACTCGACAATCGCGCGCTGACCATTCTGGCCGCCGGGACCAGCCCGTTGAAAGCCATTGAAAAGCTGCCATCGGTCAATTTTCAATCAGCCGACCCATTCGGCAATTATGAATGGTCGACCCGCGTCACCATCCGCGGGTTCAGCCAGAATCAGCTGGGCTTTACGTTGGACGGCATTCCGCTTGGTGACATGACCTATGGCAACAACAACGGCCTGCATGTCAGCCGTGCGATTGCACCCGAAAATATCCGCATCACGCGGGTGTCGCAGGGCGCAGGGTCAATTGGAACCAATTCGACCAACAATCTGGGCGGCACACTGGAATTTTTCTCGGCCGATCCGTTTGATGCGTTCGGGCTTGATGCGGCGGCCACCTATGGTTCTGAAAACACCATTCGCGGTTTCGGGCGGCTGAACATCGGTTCGCCCGATGGTGCGCGCGCGTTCGTTTCCGGCGTCTATCACGATGCTGAAAAATGGAAGGGAAGCGGCAACCAGCGCAACTGGATGGTCAATGCCAAGGCGGTTGTGCCCGTCGGCAACGCTGAAATCGACGCCTATTTCAGCCGCAGTGACCGCGCCGAACAGGATTATCAGGATCTCAGCCTCGAACAGATTGGGCGCCTTGGGTATGACTGGGATAACTTTTTCCCGGACTATGCAACGGCTGTGCGTGTCGCCGACATCGCTGCCAATCGCTCCGCAGCGAACCTTTCCGGCGGCTCTGGCGCGACGCCGCTCAATCCGGCGGCGGGCACAGTTTTCCCGGGTCTGATCACCAATGTCGACGATGCCTATTATGACGCCTCGGGCCTGCGCAAGGATACGCTGGCGGCGGTGGGCCTGACCCTGCCGATCAGCGACACCGCGTCGTTCAAGGTCAAGGCCTATTATCATGAAAATGACGGCCAGGGCACGTGGGGCACCCCTTATGTTCCCAGTCCGAACGGCGTGCCGCTGTCGGTGCGGACCACCGAATATGACCTGAAACGCACCGGCGTGTTTGCCAATCTGGCGGCAGAGGTGGGCGATCATAATGTGTCAGTGGGGGCATGGTTTGAAAATAATGACTTCAATCAGGCACGGCGCTTCTATGGTTATGCCAGCCGCACCAATCCGGGGTACAGCCACCGCGATTTTGCCGAAAATCCGTTCTTTACCCAGTGGGAAATCGACTACAACACCAAGACATTCCAATATCATGTGCAGGACAAAATCGCCCTCGGCGATCTGACGATCAATCTGGGGTGGAAGGGTTTTGATGTTCGTAACGATGCCGATGCGGTGGTGCAGGGCGGGCGCGCGACTGGCAATATCCGCGTGCGCGACTGGTTCCAGCCGCACGCCGGGATAGCTTATAAAATGAATGATCGCGCCGAAATTTTCGGCGGCTTTACCCAGGCGACCCGCGCGTTTGTATCATCGACCACCAGCGGTCCTTTCTCGACCACACAGGCGGGTTTTGACGCGATCCGGACCACGTTGAAACCAGAAGAGTCCGACACATTCGAACTTGGTGCGCGCTATAATGACCCGGTGGTCAATGCAGTGGTTGGCGTTTACCTCGTCAATTTCCGCAACCGCCTGCTGGGCATCACCACGGGGGCCGGGATCGTCGGCAACCCGTCGGTGCTCCAGAATGTCGGTTCGGTGCGTTCTGTCGGGTTCGAGGCGGCAGGCGACGTTCGGCTCGGTAGCGGCGTGACGCTGTTCGCGTCGTACAGCTATACCGATGCCACCTACCGCGACGATGTCGTCAATGCCGCGGGCGTTGTGGTTGCCGCAACCGATGGCAAAACAGTGGTCGATACGCCAAAGCATCTGCTGCGCGGCGAACTGGCCTATGACAGCGACACATTATTTGCCCGTGTCGGGGCGAACTATATGACCAAGCGTTTTTTCAACTATCTGAACGATCGGTCGGTGCCGGGGCGGATGCTGGTTGAGGCAACACTGGGGTATCGCCTTGATGTCGGTGCACGGTCGCCGGTGGAGATTCAGCTCAACGCCACCAACCTGTTCGACAAACGCTATGTTGCGACGGTCGGGTCGAACGGCTTTGGCAACAGCGGCGATAACCAGACGCTGCTTGCGGGTTCCCCGCAGCAGTTCTTTGTCACCCTGCGCGCTGGTTTCTAGATGCGGCGGCGCAGTCTGCTTGGCGGGCTGGCGGGGGCTTCGGCCCTCGCCGGTCTCGCGTCGCGCGCAGGCGCGGCCCCGCATCGCAGCGATTCGGCGATCACCCGCATTGCTTTTGGCAGCTGCTGTCATCAGGACAAGGACCAGCCGATCTGGGACCGGGTCAACGCATGGAACCCTGAACTGTTCGTGTTTCTGGGCGACAATATCTATGGCGATACCGAGGATATGGCGGTGATGCGCGGCAAATATGCCAAGCTGGCCGCCAAGCCGGGGTTTCGCGAACTGAGCCGCCGCACTCAAGTCATCGCGACTTGGGACGACCATGATTTTGGCGTCAACGACGGCGGCAGCGAATATCCGAAAAAGGCGGAATCAGCCGCCGCCTTCCTCGATTTCTGGGGTGTGCCCGCAGGCCACCCGCGGCGCAGCCATGCGGGCATTTACGGCGCCTATTATTTCGGGCCGCCGGGCCGCCGGGTACAGGTGATCCTGCCCGACAACCGCACCTTTCGCAGTCCGCTGCTTGGCTATAGCGTTGAACCGGCGGATCGCGGGCAATATGTCGTCAACAGCGATCCGGCGGCATCGATGCTCGGCGCGGAACAATGGGACTGGCTGGAAGCAGAGCTGCGCCAGCCCGCCGATCTGCGCATCCTCGCCTCGTCGACACAGGTGCTGCCCGACGCGCCGGGGTATGAGGCATGGATTAATTTTCAGGCCGACCGTCAACGCCTGCTCGACCTGATCGACTTTGCGCAGGTTGAAAATCTGGTGATCATTTCGGGCGACACCCATTATGCCGAACTGTCGCGGCTGGATGAACGCGTGCCCTATCCGCTGTACGAGCTGACGGCATCGGGGTTGACCGAGGTGTGGCCGGTGTTCGGCCCGAACCGCCACCGCATTGCCCAGGCCCCGTTGGAGCCGAATTATGGCCGCATCACCATCGACTGGACGGGCAGCAACCCGGCCGTGCTGATGGAGGTTGAAACCCTGTCGGGCACGGTAGCGATAAGCCAGCGGATCAGCCTGTCGGCGCTGCGCCAGTCAAATCGCTGACGCAGCGTAAGCGCCTTACTTCGGTTCCGCATCCCGTGCCAGTTGATCGAGCAGGCGCACGCCAAAACCGGTCATGCCCTTGGGCACTAGCGGTGTCGTGCTGCTCGCCTGATTGACACCCGCAATGTCGAGGTTCGCCCAAGGCAGTTTTTCATCGACAAAAAAACCGATGAAATGCGCGCCCAGACTTGCGCCCGGACCTTCGCCCGGGGCGATGTTGCGGATATCGGCGATGTCCGATTTCATTCGCTCGGCATATTTGGGATGCAGCGGCATGCGCCACAGCCGCTCGCCGGTGGCTTCGCCTGCGGTCATCAGCTGGGTTGCCAGCGCTTCGTCGCGCGCGAACAGCCCGGCAAACTGATCATCCAGCGCGCCGACGATCGATCCGGTCAGCGTCGCGATGTTGACCAGCGCACGCGGGCCATATTGCTTGGCGACATATTCATTGGCGTCGGCCAGCACCAATCGCCCCTCGGCGTCGGTATTCAGCACTTCGATGGTCTTACCCGACATGGTGCGGACAACGTCGCCGGGGCGCTGGGCGTTGCCGTCGGGCATATTTTCGGCCAGCGCCGCCACCGCGACGACATGCACCGGCGCACGCGATCTGGCGAGTGACAGCGCCGCCCCCATCACCGACGCTGCGCCCGACATGTCGCCCTTCATATCCCACATGCCGGCCGTGGGCTTGATCGAGATGCCGCCGCTGTCAAAAGTGATGCCTTTCCCGATCATTGCCAGTGGCGCGGTCGCGCTGCCCGGACCGCGATAGCGCACGATCATGATCCGCGAACCATAGGGGCTGCCCTGACCGACACCGACGATGCTGCCCATGTTGAGCTTGCGCATCGCTGGTTCGTCGAGCACTTCGATAGTGACCCCGGGGGAGTTGCCAAATGCCGAGCGCACCTCGGCGATAAAACTGGCGGGATAGATGACATTGGAGGGTTCATTGGCCAGGTCGCGCGACAGGCGGACGCCATCGATCACCGGGATGAAACGGTTTCGATAGGCGGAGTCCGCAGCTTCGCTGTCGACGCCAACGATGGTAACCGCGTCGGCAGGCGGGATGGTACGGTCAGTCGTTTTATAGCGATCAAAACGATATTGGCCGAGCGCAAAGCCATAGGCGACCTCAGCGCCCCGGACGCCAACAAGCCCACCGGTGATAATGACTGCGGTTGCCTCACTGCGCAGCTCTTGCGCGGCTTTCCCGCCCGCTTCGGCGCGCGTCAGCATCGTCGCGGCGGGGCCCGTGCCGACCAACAGGATGCGCGCGTGATTGCCGATTCCGCGCAGTGACAAGGTGCTGCCGGGCTTGCCATCATATTTGGCGTTGGCGATCGCGGCCGTTATTGCGGCGCGATCGGCATCGGTCAGGCTGATGCCGGGCAGGGCGGGCAGCGCGGCACCTTCGGTCAGAATCACCAGCGCCCCGCCCGCCGGAGCACTGGCGGAAAAATTCAGCGGGCGTTCGGCGCTGTGATTGAGGACCGACGGAGCAACACCTGATCCCGTGTACGTCTGCGCCATAACTGCGGGGGTCAGCGCCGTCAGCGACAGGCACGCGGCCAACAGGGCAATACGGATCGACATCGACAATTTCCTCCAGAGCTTTCTTGTGACGTTGTAACATGGCTTAGACATCTAGGTAGCTGAACGCCGGGCCTGCGCAAGATACTCTCGACAAATAACGGTCGCTGGCCAATGAGATGTCCGCAATTGGCCATCCACCGGCCAAGAATTTGCACGTCAAGGGTAAGGCCGAATCATATGCTGCGCAAATCGCTGATCGGACTGTTGATTTTGCTGATGGTGGTGGCGGGCAGTCTGGCCTTCTGGGAACCGTTCAGCACGCAGCCCGGCAGGCCGACCGCGTTCACGCCCAAAAATGTTGAAATTGCACGCGACAAATGGGGTGTGCCGCACATCTTTGGCGATACCGACGCTGACGTCGCGTACGGGGTCGCCTATGCCCATGCCGAGGATGATTTTGCGACACTGCAAGAGGTGCTGGCGATGACGCGCGGGCGCGCCGGGGCGATGTTGGGTGCAGACGGAGCCAAGGTCGATTTTGCTGCGCACCTGGTTGATATTCGCAGCACCGTCGACCGCGACTGGGGCACGCTTCCTGCCGATGTGCGGGTGTTGTTCGATGCCTATGCCGCCGGGCTCAACCGTTTCGCCGACAAACATCCCGGCGAGGTGCGCCTGTCGCGGTTGTTCCCGGTGACGGGTCAGGACGTGGTGGCAGGCTTTGTCCTGCGTTCGCCGTTCTTTTTTGGATTGGATGCAACGCTGGGGTCGCTGGTCGAGGACAAGCCGCGCGGGCGCGAAGGCGGCCCGGCGCTGGCGCCGACAGTGGGCGCACCCAAGGGCCGCGCGACCGCGGTAGGCAATGATCCAGCCGACAATGGCTCCAACGCCTTTGCCGTGGCGCCAGCGCGGTCGGTGGACGGCGCGACGCGGCTGGTGTCCAACTCGCACCAGCCCTGGGAGGGCGGAGTCGCATGGTACGAACTGGTGGTTCACAGCAAGGAAGGATGGGATTTCGCGGGCGCGACCTTCCCGGGATCGCCCTATCCGTTCCTCGGCCATAACAAATATCTGGGCTGGACCAACACAGTCAACCGCCCCGACCTGATCGACATTTATCGACTGACGCTGGATGCCGGGGGCAAGAATTACCGATTCGGCGGCAAATGGGTGCCGCTGGACAGCAAGCGGGTGTGGCTTAAGGCCAAATATGGCCCCTTTGTCATTCCGGTGCCGCGGACCATCCACCGTTCCGTCCACGGTCCTGTTATCATCAATGACCGCGGGGCCTTTGCGATCCGTTATGCGGGCATCGACCAGCTGAAAATGGTCGAACAATATTACCGGCTGAACAAGGCAAGGAATTTTGCCGAATGGCGCGCGGCGATGGCGGGGCAGGGCGTGCCGGCGACCAATTTCGTCTATGCCGATGCGGCAGGCAATATCGCGATGTTCTATAACGCGATGTTCCCGGATCGCGCGCCGGGGTATGATTGGCGCGGCGAACTTCCTGGCGATGATCCACGCGCCCTGTGGCAAAAAACGCTGCCGTTCGACCGCGTGCCTGCGCTCGTCAACCCCGGATCAGGCTATGTCATGAACGCGAACAACGGCCCATGGGTCGCGGCGGGACCGGGCGACGAGCTTGACCCGGCGGCCTTCTCGCCGCTGCTGGGCATCGAGGATGATGACACTAATCGATCGGTCCGCGCGATCGAACTGTTCGAGGCAGCCGGCCAGATTGATGCGGCGCAGCTGAAAGCGATCAAGTTCGACACGGGTTACGCCCGCGCCAGCTATGCCCGGGTCTGGATGGACAAGTTGCTCGC
>Ga0105045_10006540_pt1 | contig 10318 bp, 11 predicted proteins | sample MAT02_FD_78089 | JGI IMG/M metagenome (GOLD analysis project Ga0105045, IMG submission 78089) | Freshwater microbial communities from Lake Fryxell liftoff mats and glacier meltwater in Antarctica - MAT-02 (megahit assembly) | ecosystem: Environmental > Aquatic > Freshwater > Ice > Liftoff...
ATCGTAGACGACGATCCAGCCAAGCGCGATAAAGTCACCGCTGCCCTGAGAGACCCCGCCCAGAAGAACAACCGCGATTATGTGGACATCATCATCGCCCTCGGCATGGCCAAGGAAGGCTTCGACTGGATCTGGTGTGAACATGCCCTAACGATCGGCTACCGTTCCAGCCTGACCGAAATCGTCCAGATCATCGGACGCGCCACCCGCGATGCCCCCGGAAAGACCCGCGCTCGGTTCACCAACCTGATTGCCGAGCCGGATGCCTCCGAATCTGCCGTCAACGAAGCAATAAATGACACACTCAAAGCGATCGCAGCCAGCCTGCTGATGGAACAAGTCCTGGCCCCGCGCTTCGACTTCAAACCCAAGCACCCAAACAATAAACCGACCCCCGGCTTCGATTATGGGGAAGACGGATACAATCCCGGCAAATGTAACGTGGGTATAAATCCTGAGAACGGCCTCATCCAAATGGAAATCAAAGGGCTAGCCGAACCCAAAAGCCCAGAAGCCGATCGCATCTGCCGCGAAGACTTAACCGAACTAGTTACAGCTTTTGTCCAAGACAAGCAAACGATCGAGCGTGGCCTGTTCGATGAGGAACTGGTACCCGAAGAATTGACGCAGGTTCGTATGGGCAAAATCGTCAAAGAGAAGTTCCCGAATCTGGACGTGGAGGATCAAGAAGCCATTCGTCAGCACGCGATCGCTGCCCTCAATCTAGTCCAACAGGCAAAAAGAAGCGTGAATGAAGCGACTGGGGAATATGTTACAAATCCTGGTGATGGCGAGGCGACGAAAAACACGGCTCTCATTGATGGGATACGGAAATTTGCCCTATCGGTAACAGACCTCGACATTGACCTAATCGATCGTATCAATCCCTTTGGCGAAGCCTATGCCATCCTCGCTAAGTCCATGAGCGAAGAACGGCTAAGACAGGTCGCAGAGGTGATCACAGCCAAGCGGATAACACTCCCTCTAGACGAAGCTCGGGAGTTAGCAAAACGGGCGCTTCGTTTTAAACAAGAGAAAGGACGGTTGCCCTCGCTAACAGCGGCGGACCCTTGGGAAAAACGGATGGCGGAGGGGCTTGCCTTCTTACAACGCAAAGTGAAAGAGGATAACAATGCCTAAACAAACTACGCCTAAGCAAACTATGCCTAAACAAACTACAGATGCCGATCGGGAGTTACTTGAGGCATTGGGCCTAGACACAGTGCCTGATCAATCCAGTATACGCTCCGCCAAAGAAGAACGGATCCTCGCAGGTTTTGAGGAAATCGAACGGTTTGTTCAGGAGCATGGTAGACCGCCCGAACATGGAGAAGACCGCGATATCTTCGAGCGACTTTACGCGGTGAGACTCGATCGCCTGCGGGAATCTGAGGAATGTCGCGAAGTCTTAATGCCGCTAGACTCGCGGGGACTTCTAGACGCTAGTGATCATGCCAACCTAGCCACGGAAGATCTCACAGATGAGGATCTGCTGGCATCCCTTGGAATCGAGACGGACCCAGAGAACGACCTTACTCAGCTTGTACATGTGCGATCGCGTCAGGAAATCAAAGCAGCAGAGGAAATCGCGCAACGGACTCCCTGCCCGGACTTCGATGACTTCAAACCTATCTTTGAAAAAGTTCAGCACCAGTTGAAGACCGGGGAGCGGCAAACTTTGAAATACCAGGACAATGCGGAAGTCAATCAAGGTGACCTATTTATCCTCGATGGTCAGAAAGTAATGGTAGTCGAAATGGGCGAAACGTTTATTAGCGATTACGATCGTCAAGACCGCAGGCTGAGAGTGGTTTATGACAACGCTACCGAAAGTGACTTATTACAACGATCGCTCCAGCGTGCCTTAAATCGAGACAAGGCCAGTCGGCGCATCACCACCCCGAATTTGGGTCCCCTTTTTTCAAGCACTGAAGCAGAGGACGACTTGCAAACTGGTTATATTTACGTTCTCAGGAGCAAATCAGAACATCCCTTCATTGCAGAGAACAGGTCTGTGATTCACAAGATCGGCGTGACCGGAGGAGACGTAAAAAGCCGAGTTGCTAATGCGAAGAAAGACCCGACCTATTTACTGGCGGATGTAGAAATCGTCGCAACATTCAAACTAGTGAATATCAACCGGAAAAGACTTGAAGCACTACTTCAAAAGTTTTTTGGCAGCGCTCGATTGGAGGTGGAATTGAACGATCGCTTCGGCAAGCCAGTAAAGCCAAAGGAGTGGTTCCTCGTTCCTCTAGAGGTGATTGAGGAGGTCATTGAAAAAATCAAGGAAGGAACCATTGAACAATTCCGATATGATCCGAAGGCAGCAAGTCTTACAGGAGCGCTCAGTGTTTCCTTTAGCAAATAGTAACGAGCCGGGGATACTTTTAACCCATGCCGATCGTCCGGTGCAAATTGTTTTTTTCTGAGAAAGCTCATCGTGACGACGAAGAGACGAGGATTTGACTCAGCTTTACGTGGCTCAGACTAAAACGAAACTTCGGTTATCATGAGCTAAAGTTTTAACTCCTGTGTAGAGGCTTCCTGAATGGCTCCGGCCCGGTCTAATTCGTTAAAAATTTCTCCAAAAGCGATCGCCTGGATAGACATTGCTGCGATCGCCGCTTGGGGAATTTTGTTGTTGGAATATTGGTTTACGGAAAAACTAAGTCTGCTGATTCATCCCAACTATAATTCGCTGTCATTTATCTCAGGAATCTTATTGCTGACGATCGCCGCTTATCGGGCTTGGACGGTGGTGAATCAATCGCGATCGAAGCAGCCATTACCCATTGTGCCGCACTTGAGTTTGTTGCCCAATGGTGTGGGAAGTTTTTTGGTGTTGGGGGTCGCGATCGCCGCCATGTTTATCACGCCGCAGCCCTTCAATAGTACAACCGCCATCCAGCGCGGGGTTGGCGAAATAATTACCAATACCCAAGTCAAACCTCAATCCTTTCGCGCTACGACGAAGCCTGAAAATCGTAGTCTAGTGGACTGGATCCGCACATTACAGGTCATGCCCGAGCCTGAGACTTACATCGGCCAAAAAGTAAACGTGAAGGGATTTGTGGTCCATCCTGATAATTTCTCGCCGCAATATTTTAGAATCACGCGCTTTATTATTACCTGTTGCGCAGCGGATGCTTACCCTATTAGTCTGCCCGTGCGCCTTAGTGAAGGCGATCGATCTTTATACAAGCCTGATAGTTGGCTTGACGTAGAGGGAACAATCATCGTCGAGACCCTAGCCGACCAGCGACAGATTGTAATTCAAGCCAGTCAGCTCAAACCTGTTCCCCAACCCGATCGGCCCTATGACTATTGATCTCACTGGAGATGTCGTAGGTGCTCACTTTCCTACGAAGTGTAAACTTTATTAAAATCTACTTCCTATCGAAGAAGCTTCACGATATATTCAAATCAACGAATTCATATCTGCATTAAGGCCGGGATCGACCCAAGGATCAACCTTCTTGCATAGCACAACAAAGCTTTGGACTGATTCGAATACCTTTACCACCCCTCTAGGAGGATACGGCTATGGCATTTGCTAACAGCTCGACTACTGCAAACCAGTTTCAACTGGTGACTACTATCAAGAGTACTTTGGTCTGGTCATTTGTTTTGACCGTTTGTATGCTTGTGATCGGGTTTCCGATTTTGATGCTTATGGTTGCAGTCGGGTCTTTGACGGCTGTGACGCTTCACGCGATTATGCCCACTAGTGCAATGCTAATGACTGCGATCGGATTTATTGGCGTTCATATTTTAGGGATTTTGGCAGCATCAGCCTTCTTGACCCTGAAAGGAATTCATCCTCAAGAAGTCGAATCGCTTCGTTGGTTGAATGGTCAAGCAAATCCTGAAACCCTCTCCGTTTATGCCTCTTGCCCATTGACTTGCGATCTCAAAGGTTAATAGTCGGTACTGAATGAAATGGTTTTAAGGCTCAACACTATGTTGAGTCTTTTTTATGGCAATTTTTTTATAAAGATGCTTATTGCTCAGATTTTATTGCCTAGGATTGCATTTATGAGAAAGTCTAGCTCCAGAAAGGCGACGATCGTAGCTCTCAGCCACTAGCATAATGAACAGTTGTACGGTTATTTTGTATATCATCCTGCCATGAACTCATTCCCCATCCCGGTTTGCATTACAGTCGGGACTCGGCCCGAAGCGATCAAAATGGCTCCGGTCATTCAAGCCTTTAAACGATCGCCCCAATTTCACACCACGGTCATTCTCACGGGACAACACCGAGAAATGGTGGATCAAGTGATGCAATTGTTTGATCTAAAAGCCGATTACGACTTGGCCATCATGCAGCCAAAGCAAACACTCACCGACATCACCTGCAACGCATTACGGGGACTTGATGAGTTATTTGAAAAACTAAAACCTGCGATCGTCTTGGTTCAAGGGGACACAACCACTGCCTTTGCTGCTGCCCTCGCCGCGTTTTATCAAAAAATTCCGATCGGGCACGTCGAAGCGGGATTACGCACTGACAATATTTTTAATCCCTTTCCCGAAGAAGCGAACCGTCGTTTAGTGTCTCAAATTGCACAATTGCACTTTGCCCCGACGAGTCTTTCTGTTGAAAATTTAAAGAAATCCGGCGTTCTCAGCGGTATTCATCAAACAGGTAATACTGTAATTGACGCGTTATTGCAGGTCGCCGATCGGAATCCACCCTGTGAAATTCCAGGACTGGACTGGAGTAAATACCGAGTTATTTTGTCCACGGTCCACCGCCGCGAAAACTGGGGCGAACCGTTAAGTGACATTGCGAACGGAATGCTCAACGTATTGGAAGCTTTTCCTGACACCGCAATTCTATTACCGCTGCACCGAAACCCCACCGTCCGCGAACCCTTAACGGCGATGTTGGGCGGTCATCCTCGCGTCTTTTTGACGGAACCGTTGGACTATGTGGAACTGGTCGGGGCGATGAAACGATCGTACCTATTGCTCACGGACTCCGGCGGTATCCAAGAAGAAGCACCGAGTTTGGGCAAACCTGTGTTGGTGCTGCGGGAAACCACCGAACGCCCGGAAGCGATGATGGCAGGCACGGCCAAATTGATTGGGACGGACACCGATCGGATTTTTACTGAAGCCAGTGCGCTATTAAGTGATCAGAAATCTTATGACGCAATGGCGGGTGCAATTAGTCCATTTGGGGATGGAAAGTCCGCCGATCGGATTATCAAACTTGTGGCCGATTATTTCTCGTCAGGAATCTAGCAAATTGTGTTTTGACTCGCGCAACTCGTTCCAGAGCTGCTTAATTTTTTGATAAGCTTCCTCGGGCGGAATCTTCCCAGCGGTTTCCAAATTGCACAAAATTGAAATCCGCTGGGCAAATTCTTGAAGATTGGCATCAAAGACTAAATGCTCAGGCGAAAATTCTCCCCGAAACGGAGCATGAGGCGCTAAAAACTTTTCCTTACTCAAATCAGAATCTCGACTCATTTTAACCAACCTCTTTTGTAAAAGCACTGAAGCCTAGTCTATCTTGTGATTCTTCCACTGTCGTTGCCCATACTAAACCTAGTTTCGTCGTCCTAGACTTAATCCTCTGGACTCTAGATCCCATGCAAATCCTCAATCCGATCGCTGTCTCTGTCATTATTCCCATTTATAACGGTCAATCTGATCTACCTGATTTACTTCGATCGCTGTATGCCCAGACTTACGATCGCGATCGAGTCGAATATCTAATTATCGATAATGGTAGCCAAGACAATACCTGGAGCGCACTCAAACAGGCTGAGATTCAAGCCCAAGCCGATCGTTTCCCCTTAAGAATCCTCCAAGAATCCAAAATCCAAGGCTCCTACGCCGCCCGAAATCAAGGAATTCACGCAGCAACCGCCGAAATTCTTGCCTTCACCGATGCCGACTGTCGCCCTGAACCGGATTGGCTGACGAATCTGATGCAACCGTTTGACTCGAATTTAATGATCAATTCAGACATTAACCCCGCAAATCTAGGTTGGGTGGCGGGCGAGGTGAGCGCATTACCTAGCAAAAATTGGCTGGAACGTTATGCCGATCGGGCCGAGACTCTCTCGCAAAAACACACCCTAGCCAATCCCTTTTCACCCTACGGCCAAACCGCTAATCTCGCCGTCCGCAAAATTTGTTTTAATGAAGTCGGATTATTTCGGCCTTATCTAACCACAGGCGGCGATGCTGATCAATGTTGGCGAATTTTATGCGAAACCGATCGGCAATGGCACTTTGCGGCAAATGCTGTTGTGCGTCATCGTCATCGATCGACGCTTAACGAGCTAATGAGTCAATGGCAGCGGTATGGCCGATCGAATCGATTTCTTCACGATCTCCATGGAATCGAACTAATGAAATTGCCCAAATTATCCTATTATGCCTATCGTCTCAGTCGTTGGGCCTTTAAAGAGTTGCCGATCGCACTGGTTAAGCGAAATTTATTAGATGCACTCTCGACTCCCGTGGGGCTGCTATGTTTACGATCGCGGTGGCGCGGCCAACTGAATGCGACCTTGCCCGAGTCTGCCCGTGAGATTCCCGCACTGACCGTACCTCAACCCGAATACGGGGAACCGCAAATCTCGTCCAAGCCATTGCGGTAAAGTAAACACAATATAATCTCTATTCCCCAAACGAAGGCTATAAGTAATGAGCGATCAACTTCTTCTCGTCGATGACGAACCCGCATTACGATCGGCGGTCCAAGCCTATCTTGAAGAAAGTGGCTTCACGGTCCAGACTGCCACCAATGGCAACGAAGGCTGGGAGATGGTCCAACGTTTTACGCCCGACTTGGTGATTAGTGATCTGATGATGCCTCAGGCGGATGGCTATCAATTTTTGAAAAAGCTTCGGGATGATGTGCGGTTTCAAGCATTGCCTGTGATTTTTTTGACGGCGCGGGGCATGACGGGCGATCGGATTACGGGCTATGACGCGGGCTGTGATGCTTACATTTCCAAGCCGTTCGATCCAGATGAGTTGGTCGCCATTATCAAAAGTATTCTCACGCGCCAACGAGCAGCCCAAGCTGGATCCGGTGATGTCGAGAATCCAGATGTCGCTGAACTCGCTCGCCAAATTAAAGAAATTAAAGCCCTACTCACGCAGAAAAATGTTTTCCAGCCCAGCGGCCCACCCGTCAACATCGACTTCACTCCCCGTGAACAAAGCGTGCTAGAACTGGTTGTCGATGGCCTAATGAATAAAGAAATTGCTCGTCGCCTAGAAACGAGTGTCCGAAATGTCGAAAAATATGTCAGCCGATTGTTTACAAAAACAGGCACCAATAGCCGGACTGAGCTAGTTCGATTTGCGCTAGAACATGGACTGATCCCGCCCCGATCGATCTAATACTTGTTAAGACTTAGTGTTATTTATCTAATGGATTCTAATTGATAGATAGGATCCATTAGATAAACGTGAACTAATTCATTACTTTTTGTGAAGTGTCAATCCACACATTAAGTAGACTCTTGTACTACAGTAAGAAATATTAATAGAAATCGCGATAAAAAATACGTTTGGACGAGTCAATTCACTTGGAGGCACCTCCCATGGCGGTTGTTTCGGCAGGTACACTCATGCGTGAAAGACCGTTGTATGAACGGAGACCGCCATCACAAGATTCTGATGCATTACGGAGAGTATTTTCGTCTATTGATGAAAATAGTTGTCCGACGATTTATAATTTCCATATGCACACCACGCATTCTGATGGGCAATTGAGTCCCGATCGGCTAGTGGAGCAGGCATTAGAAATTGGCCTAACCGGATTTTCGATTACGGATCATCATTCAGTTTCTGGGTCTAGAGTCGCACAGCAGTATCTCCAAGACTGGAGTTCAAAGCCTGAAAATTTAGACAAAAAAACGCCCCATCTTTGGTTTGGAACGGAAATTACGTCTCAATTGTTAGATATTGAGGTGCATATTTTAGGCTATGCCTTTGATCCAGAGCATCCCGCGATCGCTAGCTATCTTCAAGGCACGTCTCCCAAGGGCGATCGGGCGCAGGCACACCGAGTCGTCGCCGCCATTCAAAAAAGTGGTGGAATTGCCGTTTTAGCCCATCCCGCTCGTTATCGTAAGCCCTATGAACAGCTCATTCCAGCAGCGGTGATGATTGGAATTGATGGAGTAGAGACGTTCTATGCCTATGGGAATCCAAAACCTTGGAAAGCGAGTATTGACGAAACTCAACATGTGGGGGAATTAAGCGCTCACTACAAACTACTGAATACTTGTGGGACTGATACGCATGGCAAAAGTCTACTTCAACGGGTATGAGACTGTCATAAATGGTTATTTATAACCAGAGCTAAAGCCCCGAGAAATCCGGGACTAACCATTAGAAACGATACGCTACAAAAATCAATATTCCACTGGTAATAACTAACAGCGCGACTAACCCAATGGACTGACCAAGATGTTTAGAAGAGTCACGTTCCATGGGAGGCTCGCTGCAAATTATTGCATAAATTTGGATAACCAAAACCTTAGCAGTTGTGTCAGGGGATCAGTGATTTTGTTCACTAAAGTTGGTGTGATTAAGGTCTAGTTCAATACTTGAAACTAATGTTAATCTTTCGTTATTAAAAATCTTAAATATAGAAGTAGTTACTCATTATTTGTCGTGCTTTGTATTGAATTTTGGCCACTGCTTGTTTGACGAGACAGGGGGACGACGTTTTATGATTAGTAAGTATTTTTGGCTTCTTAACTGGAAGCTGGATGGAGGACCGATCGCCTTTTAGAGATGACTAATAGAGATGACTAAGCCAACGCTTTCGCCTACCCATTACGAATTATTAGAAGTCCCTGCCACGGCCACGGGAGATGAGATTAAACAATCTTTTCGGCGATTGGCAAAAATCTTTCACCCCGATCGCCACAGCAACAGCACCCAACAAACCCAGTTTCTCGAAAAATTTCAAATCCTCAGCGCCGCCTACGAAGTCCTCAGCGACAGTCATCAACGCCGGGTTTACGATCAAATGTTGCGCTATGGTCCAGGGCAAAGCACCGAAACCCGCACCGATCGTACAGAAGCCGCCAGACGGCAGTACAGCGCCAGACGCAAGCAGGAAACCGCAGAACCGGACGACCTTCTAGAACAATGGATGAAACGAGTTTACAAACCTGTAGTGCGGTTGATGGGCGAGATACTGAAACCACTCCGATCGCAGATTAAGGCACTGTCGGCGGATCCCTTTGATGATGAACTAATGGATGCGTTCATGACCTATATCGAAGAATGCCGAACCAAAATCGATAAATCCCAAATGGTGGCCTGTACTGTGCCAAATCCCCCGATCGCCGCCGCCGTGTCCGCAAATCTTTATTACTGTATGCACCAATTGGCCGACGCGCTGAACGAGTTAGACTTTTTCACCCAAAACTATGACGAAACCTATTTACATGACGGAGTAGAAATGTTCCGCATTGCCGAGGACTTGAGAAAAGTAGCCATGAATGAAGCAAGAAGCTTGAAGGAGCAGTACTAATTTTACTCGACCCAAATTTTATTGCTATTGACTTATTACTGTTAAAAGGGGAACACTCTCAAGAGAATTGTGAAAGCAGTGTAAAAAGTGTCTACGCATACTTTGCATTCTCTTAGGTTAATGCTAGGTTAAGTGTAGTTTAAGTCCACACATTTCAAGCCTTCGAGTGAAGGGAGATTTCTTAGATGGAGTAAAAACTGGAAGCTAGGTTCCGATCGGAAGCCAATAAGCCTTCAGTGAAGCAATGTTCTCACTATTCTCAAACAGGAGCGTCTGTAAAGATGTCGGATCAATCCAACTTTTTCAATCCTCGTAGTCGTTATCGCGGTCACTTTAAACCCGAAAATTTGGCCTTTAATGCCAATCTTCAAGAATTTGCGGGTAGGGTGATGACAATCTCAAATCTTGAGACAGGCGGTAAAATTTCCCCGGAAGATTCTTACCGAGAGATTAAAGCCCTCTGGAAAGAACTCAAGCGAAGTAAGAAAAGTTTAGGTATTGGTCAGACAAGTCCCCATTTTGGAGATGCTGAGGCGGGTTAAAAATGGCAAAAAATTAAAGCCCGTATTTAGCCGATCGTCTCTTGGTATCAAAAAATCCCTCCAGAACTTAAAAACTCTGGAGGGATTTTTAATATTTTTAACGTTGGGGAGCCGCGATCGAGGTTTTGGCTAAAACACCTTCGTAATAGCGAGCAAGTTGTTGAGTGGCCGCGCTCCAGTTCCAACGCTCCGATTCTTCGCGAGCATTTTGGCGCAGTTGCGATCGTTGTTGCGGGTTGGCTAGGAGTTG
>Ga0105045_10006541_pt1 | contig 10317 bp, 2 predicted proteins | sample MAT02_FD_78089 | JGI IMG/M metagenome (GOLD analysis project Ga0105045, IMG submission 78089) | Freshwater microbial communities from Lake Fryxell liftoff mats and glacier meltwater in Antarctica - MAT-02 (megahit assembly) | ecosystem: Environmental > Aquatic > Freshwater > Ice > Liftoff...
TGCAATATTCAAAGAAACTGTAATCTTTGCAATGCTTTGATTTTGACCAGTAGGAATAGTTAACGTAGAATTTACCGTTGGCGTTCCCGTTGCAGAAATGGTTATAGGCACATCGGCCGAATTAACAATCGGGGAACAATCAAGCGTATTGCCCGTTGTAAATCGGAATGTTGGACTTAATTCGCCAGCACAAGAAGCATTTTTAGGCAAAACTCGCCAAAAATAATTCGTCTGATTCTGTAATCCATTGACGAAAAATTGATTTGTATTAACAGTACCCGACGTGATTAGTGTTGAAAAAGTGCTGTCTGACGAAAATTCATAATCATAAGCCGTTGCGTTTGAATCGGTATTCCAAGACACATTTACAGTAGTAGTGACACCATTAGCCATATCTACTGGACTAACTGGAATAATCGATTGAAAACTTCCGCTTTTAATTTCAACATAAATATTCACCGTTTTGGTAGTAGCACCAGAAGTTCCCGTTACGACCATTTGATAAATTCCAGGCGTTACTAAATCGGTATCAGACAAAAGTAATTGCACCGTTCCGTTTGCATTTAAACTAGTTGGTGATAAGGTTGCCGTCGAACCTACTGGATTTCCAGAAACAGAAAACGTTGTTGCAGCACTAAACCCACCTAATGTTGAATAAATCAAATCATAAGTAGCTTCTTGCCCTTGACAAACTGTTTTGTTTTGACCATCTATTGTTCCGTCATACGAAAGTAGAAAAGTACTTGGCGAAGAGGAAATCGTAAAATTGGTATTGGAAACATCTAAAAAAATATGATTATTACCCCGAACCATAATTCGGTTTTGATTGCCTGTGCTCGCTGGCATAGAAACCGTTTCCAATCCATCGTTTGGCACTTTCGATGCTAATAAAATTGGAAAAGTAGTTCCGCCATTGGTAGAAAGATAAATATCAACAAATTCAGAATCTACCCCATTGGCAGTTGTTCCAGCAACATTCCAAGTCACATTTTGATTACTTCCAGCTAACCAAGAAACGTTGGTATTGGGAGAACTTACCACAAAAGGCCCCGCACTTGCCGTTGTTGTAACGGTCATGTTTGCTCTAGCAGTTTGCCCACCATTAATCAATTCATTATCTCGAACAGTTAAAGTAAAATTCATTGTTCTTGCTACACTAGGCACAACTTCCCATGTATTAGCAGTTGCTCCGGTTAAAACGGTTGGCAAATTCGGCATATACCGGTCTGGATTTAACAAAGGTGATAATGACCTAAAACTTGGTCCCCCTGTACTTGTTGCCACTGGAGGTTGCGTAGAAATCTGATTATTAGTTTGTTCCCAACAATACGTCAAGGTATCACCATCTGCGTCTGTTGCATTTCCAGGCAAGACAAAAGCGGTACTTCTTGGAATGATATAATTTGGTATCGGTTCAACAACTGGAGCAGTATTATTATTTGCGATATTAACTGAACAATTCCCAGCTACTGCAACAAAAGCATCCATTTCTGTTAAACTCACAATATGGAAATGATCATCGGAATTATTTTGCACATTAGGCGAACAAATTCCTGCATAACCCATAATCGTTGAAGCACTTCCTGGTTCCATTGCTGTAGACAAATTTCTTTGGCAACTATTATTTTGTGTATGATTAGCTCCAAATTGATGTCCCATTTCATGAGCAACATAATCCACATCAAAAGTGTCTCCAACCGGGCTGCCTTGACCCGTAACTCCTCTTGCTTTTCCTGAACCACATGGCGAATTTAACTGTGCTATTCCGCCGCCACCGGTACTAAATACATGTCCAATATCATAATTAGCCGAGCCAATACCAGCATTTATTATAGGTTGAATTTCATTTATTAAGGAACTGCCGTTACTATTGGTTAAAGCATCCGGTTTTTCTGGCAGAAAAAAGATAACGTTGGCATTATTGGGAACAATGACCATTGTTAAAGACATATCGCGTTCAAATATTCCATTCACTCGGGTCATGGTTACGTTCATGGCAGATAAAACAGCATTATCTCTCTCAGCAACCGTACCACTAGCAACTCCAGCCGAATTAATTTGAAATTGTGCATACTCTTCTGTGCAAGCAAGCCCTAATCGGTACGTACGAAAAATTCCCGTATTCGACTCGATATCATACGCATTTCTGGGAGAAAAATGAGTTGAACTTTTTTCAGTTGCTTCTACATCTGTAGTTAAACATTCAAAAGAAGAAGAGGAAATGGCATTCTTCTTTTTATAAACCATATAAGTAGTTAAATCGGAAGTATAGGGATCAATGATTACTGTTCCTTTTGGGGATAAAATCATGGCGTGCAAACCAAAAAGCGTCATGCTAAAACGGATTACGGCTGACTTATCGTCGACACCAACGCCAATATAGGATTTAATTTCTGGAAATTGAGCTTGTAATTCAGGGTGCATCACAGACGCTTCATAAATTCGATAAAGCGTTGTATTTCCATCCACATCTGGAAAATAAACATACTGAGTTGAAATCCCAACAGAAGCTACTCTTTTTGGAGCATTTAGGAGTTGGTTTTTGAAAATTGTGACATCGAGTGAAAACACTTCAAATTCAGAAACAATACTTGTTCGTTTTACTTTGGATTGGTTTTCAACGGTCGTAGCTGCTATTTTTTGCCAAGGGTTTTGTCGTTGAGCAGTCATTTTTAAAGAAAAAATAACCACCGCTATAAATAGTAGGATTTGCTTCATTTTTAATATTTGGAAAATTAGTTCTTCAAAAATGAGAAAAAAAATCGTAAAAATTTAAGTAAATCGCAAAAAAATATGATTATTTGATGCATAATCGATGAAATACATGCTAAAACAAAAAATCCCGTCCGAAAATACGGAAGGGATTTATCAATTTATTTTTTAGGTCATTGTTATAAAATGATTTTCTTGGTCACGGTTATTCCGTTTGCTAACGTAATTTTTACTATAATCGTTTGCTGAGCAATGGAAGTCGGAATAGAAGCAGTAATTGCATTCACGTTATCTTTAAAAGCAATTTGTCGACCTAAAACATCATAAAGGGTAATTGATTTGATATCTTCTAAAGCAGATTGTGCACTTACCAAACCATTTTTGGCAACAAGCACTACCGTGTTTTGATAATCTGAATTTCCTAATGATAACGAACTATCGGTATAGCGAAGCACAAAGCGATCGTCAAACGTTCCTACTGCCGTGGTAAATGTATAGGGAGTTGCTCTTAAATCATGAATCACATTTAAATACTTATCTTCTAAATAGATGTTTTGTGAATTATTTGAAAACAATCCATCCACAGCAGAAATAGCAATAATATAATTCCCTGCAAGCTGAATAAACATACCCATTGGCACTTGGTCGTAAGGGTCAAATGGAACTGGTCTACCTTGAATTGCTTGTTGCTGGGTGTGAATCAAAGAATAAAAATCAAAAGAGTTCACTTCAATTAAGGCGTCAAACAGTCGGTCTTTTTCTATTGTTGCACCGGGCACATAGCCAATAACCGTTTTTGCAACTTGATTATTTGGAGCCATTAAATCCATCCAAATTCTACTTTTTTCAATTGCAGTTGTAGTGCTATTTCTAAAGAACTCTGAATTGTCATATAAAAAACCGTTGATGGCATCACTACGATATTCGTTTTTAAACGTAATGTTTGCTGTCGCCGTTGGAGAACTAAAGGGTTCACCAGCATCTAACATTCTAATAAAAAATCCTTGTCCAGAAGCTATTTTTCCATTAAAGATAGCAGGGACGGAAGTTGCTGTTCCATTATACGTGATATAATCTGTTGGCGAATAATTGAAAGCAAAATTTTGATAAAACGGGCTTGGAATGGCAGCCGGTGGTGTTCCGTGCATCCATAATTTTACATGACCATCAATATTGGTATTATCTACTAAAAATAAATCAGCGTCTATTGAAGAGGGATATGGATTTCCAACTAAATTCCAGCAATCATTAATTCCAACAGTTGTTCCTCTTGCAATTGTTTTATTAAATTGACCATTAAAGGGTTGCCCACCTTGAAAAACAACCGGTGTGCTTAGCGGAACTGATGGTGAGGCATTTGAAACCCTTGCAATATAGCCTTGCCCTTGTTGCATTAATCCTGTTGCTGCGAGCCAATTTCCTTGCGTTGCATTTGGATTTATTGCTACAGGATTCCAAAAATACCTTTTATTGTTAGGTAAATTAATAACTGCATAATTTTCAATCGGCGAAGACCAATAAACGTAATCTAAATTTTTAGCGAAAGCAGTTCTCTTTACTTGAAATTTTGTTCCAGTAAAGGTTCCTGCATTGGTGTTTGTTTCATTTACCTGAATTAATTGTCCGTTGTTTTCAATAACCATATCACCATTTAACTGCAATCTGTTATTTACTTGAATGTAATCATTGCCTTGAATAGTTGCCAATCGCGTACTATTAACCGTTAAATTGCCTTGTGCAATCAAATTATTAGAAATTGCGGTATCAAAATTATTGTTTAAAACTACATTATAAAACACTTCGGTTCCAATTGGATCTGATGAAGTGATAATTTGCGGCGTTACACCATCAAAATGTACTGTTCCATTACCTTGGTCAAAAGCTGTTTCGTCTGTAGAATTTGTCCAATTTCCAAATAAATGTATCGTTCCATCGGCGGTAGCATTGTTTCCGTCATTCATATCTAATACACCCGTGCCGTTGATTAATACATTCCCGCGAACTTCTAGTACGTTCGCTACATCTGAGCTGACCACAACTTTTTCTCCCGTGATGGTTAGATTATTAGCTTTTGCAATAAAATTTGAATAAACAGCAAAAGGTGCGGTGGCATCTACAATGGCTTCTCTATCAAAAGTGGTATCGGGAATGAGCACATTGACCGTTTCATCGGGAACAATTAGTGTTTCCCAGTTTACACAATTAAACCAGTTGGTGTCTTGTCGCCCACTCCATTTTCCATTTACAAAGAGATTACTCGCCAGATTTACTGGTAAGCAACTACCAAAATAATTGAAGCCGTTAGCCACATAATTAGCATTATTCGTATAAGAAACCCAATTACTTTGATCATTAATTAACGTAATCCAATCAAATTTACCGTTTGTTGTCGTAGAAAAATCAGGATTCACAGGGTCATCAAATTTTACAAAACCATCTCCGGTTGGTGCAATCGTACTAAAACATTCCATTCCAGGAAAAAGCGTTGACCATGCTGTCGATTGAAGAGTGCCGCCTGGAGCCGGATTCCAACCACTTTCTGTCCATGCATACAGTACATTCCCTGTATAAGTTGAGCTATGGCCAATATTATTCGTCCAAGTCCCTCCTTGCATGAAATAAATGTCGTCATTACTATTTAAATTGAACCCACCAACGGAAGCTCCAGAAATTGCAGATTTTGTCCAATTAGTATCTATTGCTCCGCAAGTATAAACATTATAGTGAGAGCCAGAGGTTATATTTGCAGTAGTTGCTCTAATCGTAATTATAGTACCTCTTGGCAAAAGAGTTCCGCTTCTAGTAATAGTGATAACACCTTCTGTTCCTCCCCAAAATCCAGCATTTACTCTTTCATACCCATTATCCGTAATAAATAAGTTAGTTCCTGGTAATAAATCTCTAAAGCAGACAAAAGTAATCTCGTCCGTTCCTAATGCCACGTTCGTGTTTACAGCCAACACCGCTAAATCACCAGGGTTTAAAACCGTAATCGTAGAAATATCGAACAACGCACTTGCTCCCGAAATTGAACCTGAAGAAGCGGTCAAAATAAAATCGATTCCGGTAACGGAATGAATAATGCCTGTAAAAGTGACAATTCCTGCAACAGCATTGATAGGTATAATTGGGTTCATGGTTCCAGTACTCGTTAAAGAAACGGCACCTGTAAAAGTTAGATCTACATTGCCGCAATTATCCGTAGCGGTAACCACAACGCTTGCCATAGCAGTATTCACTCCAGTAGTAATGGGTTGTGTAGTAAAGCGTAATCTAGTTGCTACCACAGCGATTACATTTCTAGTATTTGCTGAAGTTTGTGGTGAAAAAGTTGTTTTACCCGAACCACTAGCTGCAAAAGTGACATTTGGATTTGAAATGGTAAATCCAAAGTCGTCTCCATCAATTGCACCTGTTCCTAAAGCACATTTCAATGTTAATCGAAGGCCTAAAAGTACTTGCGAATTATCCGCCGCTACCACACTAATGGTGTTAAACTGTATTTGATTGGGCGCTACTAGGCCATAAGCAACAATCGTATTCGTGTTAAGATTGACCAAAACAATTTGTTCTATACTTTCATCCCAGTTCCCTATTTGATCCCCTGCTGCTTGCGTAATTACTAAATCCGTCATCGTCGTAGGCAACGCATCAGCATCAACGGTTGCACCACCATCGCGAAGATTAAATCGCCAAACTTCTATTCCGTCCGTAACAGTGGAAATAGTTCCAATGCTTGTGCTTGGAATGGTTAGTTGTTCAGAAGGAGTGACTCTTAAAATATCCGAAGAAACACTTCCTGTGGCTATTCCTGTGAAATTAATCACATACGGATTTTCATCGCTATCTGTATTTGCAAAAGAAATACTTCCTGTAAAAGTTCCCGCCGTTAACGGATTAAAACGGATTGTAAAAGTAGCAGTTCCATTGCTTCCCAACACGATGTCTGTTACAATTGGAGCAAGCAAGCTATAAGTACTTCCCGTTAAAATAGGAATAGCAAAAACAGTTAAATTAGCATTTCCTAGATTCTCAATAGTAAAAGTTGCATCTATAAACGTATTTGCAAGAGTAGAACCAAAATTATACGTTCCTGCGGAAGCAATTGAGGTTGCTCCTTGTCTTATATTTATTTCTTGTTCTCTTCTTCCAGCAGTAAAATCAAAAGTTCCGGCTGTAGGAAGTGCGGCAGCTCCAGCATAAACAAGCGTATTCGCTGCTAAAGCAGTTCCCACTGTCGACCAACTACTACCATTCCAAAATTGAGAAAGACTATTTGATTCCGTACCGTTGATGTCCGCAGGTAAATAAGTTCCAGTCACGGTATAGGTTGGCGAATTTATCGTACCATCTCTTGTAACTGCCCAAAACCTAGATATAAAATCTGTAGAAGCATTCATAGTTGGATGTTTGCTATCGTCAACCGACATGCCAATAAAGGAAGTAGCAACCATTCCTGTTCCAGCCGTCAGATTAAAAGTGGCAGGCGAATAATCTCTCGTTCCTGTTTTATCCCCAATGGGAAAAGTAAAACTTCCCGTGGCAATAAATCCTTTTCTTAAATTTCCACCAAATGCACGATCAGCAATAAAATAATTGGTAGCCGATGCACCGTTTAAAACAGTAGCCGCATTTAATGTAAACCTAGAAGCATCTAAATCTACTATTCCCGCAGTTAAATTCATGGTAGTCACTACAGTTAATGGTGAACCCATCACACACGCTATCGCACCACTAGTTCTATCGACCGTAAAGTTTGCTAACGTTTGCTGAGCGGGAGTTCCACTAAAAGAAAGTGTTCCAATAGTTCCTGTTCCTACTATAGTTAATGTAGAAGTAACGGAACCCCTAAACGCTCCAACTCCTGCAATAACGTTGGCAACACCCGTTGTTCCTATGGTTAATGTTCTCGAATTAATATCCAATATGTCTCCAGCACTGCTAAAAGCAATGGCGTTTCCGCCGTTTGGAGCAGATACGGTAAGGTTTGTAGTTCCAATAAGTTGTACAAGCGTATTTCCCGAAACCGGTTCAAAAACAATGTAAGGAATGGTTAAAGCTGGTGTAGATGAAATGGTTTGATTTCCATTTCTGGTAAAAAATACCGCTCGGTTATTGCCATTAAAAACGCCTATATTTGTGAAGTTTCCTCCGATTTTTAAATCATCATTAGGATTGACTCCCAATACCAAATTTCCTCTTAAGTCAATATTTCCAGCAACAATTAAGGGTCCGCCAACAGATACTGAACCCGTACTCATATCTAAAGCACTTCCAGGTGCAATAAACAAATTACCCGCCATTGCTTTTATGCCTACCACATTTGGGATTGTTGTATTTACATAATCTAAAGCAGTATTTGCTTGAACAATCACATTATTGGGGTAACCTGGCGTTGTACCGATGGTTCCTATGCCTAAAGCACGCCATTCTTGCCCTCTGCCATAAGTGCCGCCAGTGCTATAAGTCAATGTAGATGCATTACCATATAGGGGAGAATTAGAAGAAACAAAACCATTCACATTAATTCGCAATGTTCCATTTACTGTCAAGGCATTTGCAGTAGCTACATTTATTTCTCCGTTCACAGTTAATTGCCCGTTTACCGGACCAACCACCATGTTTAATTGCGTTGGTGAATTGGCAATAATTGTCACGTTAAACGGCGGATTTGCCACTGGCCAGAACCGTTGACCCGTATTTATAACATAAGATGTACTATTATTATGCCCCATAACCAAGGTACTAGCACTGCCGTAAACCAAATTCGTGGTTCCATTGACAAAACCGCCAGCGTTAATTGTTAACGCACCATCAATAGTAGTTGTCCCGTTGTTTGTATACGTATTGCCTAGCGTAAATAAATTTCTGGCAGCCCCTGCATTTACAAGGGTGGTTGTTCCTGCATTTCTGGTTACATTTCCATCCAAGCTTACATTGTTATTGATAATAACATTTTGAGCTGCTGTTGGCACTACGCCCCCAACCCATGTTGAACCAACATACCAATTTCCATTAACAGCACTCGTGATTCCTGATGAGGTCACTGTGCCATTTACGATTATATCATTACCAGCTCCGTCTCCAATACCACCAGAACCAGTCGCAGCTTCTGCATACATATACATCCGATAAGTAACTGCTGTGGTAGAATTTGCTTGTGCAAAAGTAAATGTGAAATTTTGTGTAGCAGTATTATCAGTAATGTTATACTGCGTATCTAAATTTGCAGCATAACTATCTACCGAGCTACGAAGCACAACAGCACTTGGACCAGTACCCGATCTTTGCAATTGAATGAAAATAGAAGAAACGGAGAATTGAAATCCCGAATTTGGTGTAATCGTAAATTCCATATAGTCATTTCCGGTAACTGCATTGGCAATATTGGTTACTGCCCAACCTTCAGCATTAAATCTATCTGCGTTTGCTAACGCTGTCAAACCAGCACCACGAGAAATCGTAGAAGAAGTTAAATTGGCATTATTAAAATTTGAAGTTCCTGTTGCTTCACTACCTGTAAATCCAACAAAGTCAAACGTTAAGATTTGCCCCCACGAAAAAGCACACACAAAAAGAGCGATAAAAAGTATTTTTGTTTTCATTTTTAGAAATGATGTTTTTAAGTGCTTTGAAACCACATTCAATAGCGGGTACAAATTTACAGCTAAATTGCAGAATTTCAATACCTTTGCGTTACTAAATTATTAACAAAAAAACACTAAATTTCTTGTATTGACTTCACATTCAACCAGTTTATATTCGGCGATTGTTCAAAAAATGGAGTATTACTGTTCCTATCAAGAGCGTTGCCATGTAGAAGTGACTCAAAAATTGTATGTTTTTGAGTTAACGGCTTCCCAACGCGATGAAGTGATTGTGCATTTGATTGATAGTAATTTTTTGAACGAAGAACGCTTTGCCAAGTTGTTTTCGATTAGTAAATTTCATCAAAAAAAATGGGGAAACAAACGCATTGCCAACGAATTGAAGCAACGACACATTTCTGATTATCTAATTCGGATGGGTTTAAAAGAAATTCCACCAGAAGAATATGAAACTACTTTTACGGATTTGGCAGAAAAAACATGGACAGCGATTAGGGAAAAAGACAACCTTAAAAAACGAAAGAAATTTTGTGATACGTTGTTGCGAAAAGGTTGGGAAAGTGATTTAATTTATGCAAAAGTGAAAGAACTGGAAACGGCTTAAATAATTCATAAAAAAAGCAGGGATTGTCACAACCAGTTATTATTTTTTATATATTTGATTTTCCAAAAGCAAAAAAATTAATTTTCGTCTTGTTATTTTTTATAAAAGTAACAACTTCTAAATTGTATAAAACAATTACTTTTTTAAAAGAAAAATTGTTTTATATTGCTTGTATAAGTGATTTTTAAGTGCGATTCCTCCTGCGTCGGAATGACAAAAGAGGAGAAGTTTGAATGATTTTTAAGTGCGATTCCTCCCGCGTCGGAATGACAAAAGATACGGAAATACAAAATTTTTAATGTGATTTGTCATTCCGACAAAGGAGGAATCGCATTAGCTGATAAAACGCACTTACATTATAAGTAAAAACTTTTTCATAAGTGTCCTTAAAAA
>Ga0105045_10006542_pt1 | contig 10316 bp, 16 predicted proteins | sample MAT02_FD_78089 | JGI IMG/M metagenome (GOLD analysis project Ga0105045, IMG submission 78089) | Freshwater microbial communities from Lake Fryxell liftoff mats and glacier meltwater in Antarctica - MAT-02 (megahit assembly) | ecosystem: Environmental > Aquatic > Freshwater > Ice > Liftoff...
CTGAATTCAATCAAAAAAAGCTTGAGCTTATAGCATGGATCAACCGGCTTACTGACGAAGCATATCATTGAATTTCTTGAAGACATGAAAAGCTCAAAATCTAACAACGATTGGTGGGGTGAACTCTCAATAAGCCAGAAGCATCTCTTGCAGAAGGGGCTCGACGATATTGACAAAGGGAAAGTCTTGTCGTCATCAGAATTTTGGAACAAATTAAAGAATGGCTGAGAAAAAAGGATGGGAAGTCGTGTATTGGATGCAATCGTTGAACAATGCCTTAGAAATTATGGGCAATCTGCCAAGAATATTCTCACAAAAAGAAGTAGACAATTTTTATTTGACGATCGCAGATTTTGAAAAGAATATAAGCTGATATCCAAAATTATACCCTGAATCGTCAAAACGCCGGATTAGAAGAGCTGTCATTGTGAATGAGGTATGAAAGATTATTGCTTTGTTTGAATGCTCAAAGTTGCCAATGCATTAGAGTGTGAATCCTCTAAGGATTTCGGATATATGTTGCGGAATTTTGATCTATCTCAATCATGAATGCGCCTTTTAAAGCCAACAACTTCATCGCTTCAATATTTCCGGAAATAACTTCTATTAAAGCATTGGTGGATATATTACCCAGATTAATTTTTACCAATTTATTGGGAGTACCACGAATAAGAAAGCTATTCCTGAAATCAGCATCCTTGGTCAGAACAATCAAATCATTTTTATCTGCATATATGCAAATATCTTTATCCTTCGTGTTCCACTTGTCCAGAATTTCATTTACATGAATGCATTCATGCCCCAAATATTCAATATGTCTCACTATCCGGAATGAAATATGAACATCACAAAGGAACTTCATTAAGCTACTTTTTGAATGTTATTTCCAGAGAGTGAAAGCTTGGCATATTGCAAACAAGCAAGTATATCTGCCTTTTCCAATTCCGGATGGTCGCTCAATATATTGCCGATATCCATGCCCGAGCCAAGCATGTCGATTACAACCTCTATGGGCCATCGCATTCCGCGCACACAAGGCTTGCCATGGCATACTTCAGGGTCTATGGTAATTCGGTTCAGTAAATTCATGTGGTAATTTTTTATAACCATATCAAAAATACGAATTTTATTAGTGGGGTTTACTTCGTGCTTCACTTCTCCGCATTTGTCTCCCATGCGGACTCCCGGAGGTCGTCGGTGAGAACGCTGTGTTAGTGACAATGCAGAGACGTATTGTTGAGAAAGCAACTTTAATTTGGATTTACAGCCTACATTTGAATGAGGATGGAAACATAATTCTCCCGACTATTGCAGAATAACCAAAGAATTTTACATCGCCATCCACTTGAGGTGTCTTAACGGCAACCACATTCTCCATCGTCACGTTCTAAGTTGGTTTCCGGATTTCTCAGGATCCTTTCTCTGTTTCATAGCCCAAAGCCATTTTTAAACAAGAAGGGGCTTTGGTTTTTTCCCCTATATGGTTTACTTGCACACACCGAAGTTTGCGGGATGCGATTACGGGATTCCTCACTTCGTTCGGAAAGACAGTGCCCCGCGGTGGGTTTTTTTTCCAGATGGTTTAATTGCATTCACCGAAGTTTGCGGGTTGCGATTACGGGATTCCTCACTTCTTTCGGAAAGACAGGGCCCCGCGGTGGGTTATGGGAGGAGGAAAAAGGGCGGCGCAGCTGGAGTTTGGACCGCCTCAAGATGATAAGCCGTGCGGGCTTCCAGGTCAACTGCGGCAATACCCGCAATTTCAAGACCCCACTTGGCAGCACCAGCCACGCCCGACCAATAATAGCCAACACCTGGCGTATGTTTTCCTGCTTTGCGCACATAACTTGGATCAAAAGCAATCATCAAGCGCTTACTTTCCTGGTGCTCCAAAAGGTTTTGGTTGAAAGTGAGAAAGTCGAAGCTATTTGTGAAACTACTTCGATAACTCTGCTCACAGCGATTTCCATACCGCTCCAACTGTAAGAAATTCATACGGCCTTTAATGCTCAAGAACAATCCAAAGATTTCCGTAATGAAATTAAACTGGGGACGATTTATCTCGGGCATTTTGTCAAGGAGCAGTTTTACGATATCTTTATAGCTGGATTTCTCTCTGAGCGTCATGACTTTTAGTCGTTGTAGTGAACAACTAAAATACTGATAATCAGGGATATATTCTATTTTTTCTTCAACTATTTTCGATTTATTTCAATCATTTTCAGCGGGTTAGGCATTAAACTAGCGGAGTATTGACGAAGAAGTTGGACTTGCTATTTGAATTCAAGGATTGTTATGTTAGCGTTACGAAAGATAAGATGACTTTGAGAAACTTGATGAATAGATTTGGCTCAGCTTCCTCTTTTCTTAAATGAACTTGGCTCTAAAGCATAAGAAAAGATGATCCATTAATTATACAGTTGCTATTTTCATTACGTATATTGTCAGCGAGAACAGTTAAAATAGATGAAAATTAAAGTCTTGATTGCATTTGCTCTTCCATTTCTACTTCCTTCAATGGGGCTTGGTCAGGGAAACATTCGCAAAGCCAAGCCATCCGTGAGTCAGGTAGACTTGATGAGCTATTTTGCGGATATCCAGTGGAACGATGGTCAGCGTGAATACCTCGATGGCTCCTTCTGCGAGCTGGTTCTAAGAATTGATGAGAAGGGTAATCCTACGGTAGATGAAAACCAAGAGGTTTACTTTGACGATCAAGGGGTCACAGATAGCCTCCGCTCTCGTGTTGCTATACTCCCACCCTTTATCCCAAGAAATGAAGCAGGAACCAATGTGTCAACCCGTTACCGCTTGCTCATTCATTATCCTAAAGAAGGTAGCCAGATAGAGCTCGCCGGCTTTAGTCGTCCCGTTCCTTTTCACGCTATGAGCGAATTCGAGTATGAAAAAATTGAGATTTCAAACAGGGCCTGGGCTTTATGGTATGCCCCGTACGTAAACACATTTGAGGGCTCAATTTCCAATCATTTCGCGACGGGAGGGGGAATTAAAATGATGATGGGTTATACCTTCTCTACCGCCACAACTTTGGCAGGAGGACTGAACCTAAATGTAAACCGAGTTACGGAAGAAATATTTGCGTCAGATGATCACGATCGACATCGAGCTCCTGCTTGCATGGGGTTCAACTTTGCTTTGGATCAAAGAATAGGAAGATTCCACCTCTCGGCAGAGGGCTTATTCCAATATATACCTGTGACAAAAACGCGGGAACTGGAAGACGAAGACATCGATGGAACCACCTACAGAGGTTTTGCGCCTGGTCTATTTTTGAGTTATGCTTTCAATGTTTTCAAAAAAGGGGAGGAGCCTTATTTTACCCTTACCAATATGATGTCAATAGCCACCACCATACAGCCCTACTTTGGCTACCGTGAGATGCAAATGAATTTTTCTGATTTAAGAGGAGGGATGTGGGAGTTCGGGGTCATTTTCCGAATGGATAACCGCTACGTCGATTCTTACAAAGTAAATCCATCAAGTCTTAGAAGAAGATAAAAATTGAGCCATGATAAGTAGGGTAAATCAGAAATTCTTGAACCACCACTTTCTTTTTAGTCAGCATCTTACCTGCAAAAGGTGGTTGGTGTTTTTTGTATTTTACTTGGCCTTTATCGCCAATTCTCAAGGGCAGGATATGGGTAATTTAGATAAAGATTTAGGCAATGTTCACCCCATGACCGATTTTGAGTCCGTGGCATATGCCCCAAATCGCTTGTTGCTTTTTATGGGTCTTTCGGGTCACCTATTCTCGGGAGATATCAGTGAGACCTTTCAGTTTGGCGGTGGTGTGAATTTGAGAATGGATTACCATATCAAAGACACATGGATTATTGGCACAGATATGCGCATCGCTTTTAATCAACTGGCCGATGGCATAGTGCCCGATACCATTACCAATAATGTTAATACTGGTCAACTAGGCATTTACTTGAGTATTGGGAAGCAAATGGGTCGATTCTCATTATTGCTTGACGGCGGCTACAATCAATTTTCTTACGGGGAGCAGGTAGAGGAAGACGAAGAACGTTCCATTGTTTTTTCAGAACCTGCATATGGTTTAGGTATCCGGGGGGTTTACGAAATATTTAATACCAAGGCTAAAAGTGATGTGCAGATTCATGGAGATGGCAACCGAACTTTTTCGATTTATCAAGGGATGTCATTTACGTTGGGCTACCAGCAGATGTTTTCAGAAGTTGAAGAGCTGCGGGGAGGCATTTTAGAATTTGGGTTGCTGTATTATTTTTGCAATCACCGAATTAACTCATACACTCTGAGGTAGAATCCTGTATGCCATAGGAGTACGGTGAAGACAGTCAGGCTGAGAAGGAACTCTTTGGTAACCCATTAGCCTGCCATCTTGCAGATCATTGTTTCCTCAAAGCCTTTCGGCAAATGCGCATTGATGGTATGCCTCGGCTTCATAAAGTCTTCCTGCTTGTCGTCGGCTATTTGATCGATGTATTCTTAGGTGACAGGCATGGTGATTGGAGCGGAAGGGAAAGACAATTGATTTCGTTTTTTTTATGTGGGGGTGAAGTCAAATTCAAAACCAAAAATTAACCCACACGTTTTTGTTCCCCCTTTTTTAGTTTCTTTCCCAAATATAGGATGGCCAAGTCTGACAAAGTAAAAAGCCACTTAAACCCTAAACTTCGTTTAGTCATATGGAAATTCCACTTCATCAATTTGAGCAGCACATCGGCGAAACCACGCTTAAAAGAGGGCGTGCCTATTTCAAAAACAGACAAGTAGAGAATCCCGAGAACGTAGGGCCGAATAAATTTGAAATTACGGTAAAGGGATCGAAGGATTACCTCATTCGTTTTACCCTCAAAGACCATGCGCTGACCTATTACAAAAAAAAACAGGATCAGACCAGGTTTACGACAACCACCGCATGGTAACATAACGCCATTGCGTTATGCCTGCGGCTCCCTGCTCCCCTCGGGTTACTCCGCTTCCTTCTGCTCTTCCGTATTACAATGTTATGAAAGAACTTGTAGAAAAATTAACGATCGTCGAAAAAGAAACTTCCGCAGAAAAAGGGAAATACGATTTATTTGCACTCTTTTTACGGGAAGACTCTTCCAACAAATGGGATATTCTTGTTTCTGCCGATTGGATGATGAGAGAAAAGAAGAAGTCTTAAAATATCTGTCTCAAAAAATTCAAAAAGCATTTACGCCAGACGAACTTTTTCAAATATCACGTATTGTAATTATCGAAAATGACAATCCATCCCTACCCGGCTTACAACGCGCTTTTAATGGTGAACATGGTGCAATTGAGATAAAAGACGCTACCTTCTTTGGTCTTCAAATAAAACACGCTTTTTTAATAACCTCAAGAAGAAGTGAAGCTGCTTGATAAATCTTTTTCGCCTGCATACACCAAGGTGATCAAACCAAAATCTAAACTCCCTTAAAAAAGCATTTACGGGGGGGCAGATTTTCGGAAGGGGCTAACTGTCATTGGGTGTGTAGTCATTCCGGTGATACTGACCCCGGGGTCAGTATCACCGGAATATCCAGTCGGGAGAGGCGGGCTGCATGGTCCGGAAAGTTTGTGTGGCGTCTTCGGGTTTAGCGAATTAAAATTTCGAGATAAATTGGTTCATTCAGGAATCAACTTTCCGGATTGTCCAAATTGCTCTTGTGCACTGTTGTGACGAGTTGTGACTAAGCAGCTTTATCGGTGTGAGATTTCTTTTTCTTATCCTTCAGCTTTTGAATATATTCACTAAGTCCTTTTTCATCCTCAGGAGTTAAATGTCTGCTTTGAATAAAATCCACATCGAGTTCGACATTTTTATTTTTCGTTTTCATTTTATTGGGATTTAAAATATTTGTCAACCAGTGTTTGAGATGCGTCTGTATCAATAACCATTAATTGCTTACCATAATGCTTCGCATTTAATGTTTGAATATAATGGTCCACCAGGTTTGTTTTTGCATGAAAGGAAACAAAGCCTACAGCTTCTCGTTGAAATGAAAGTCGGCAAGCGAAAGCAACCAGATTTCCAGCAACTCCTTCATATAATTTATCCTTTCCCTTATTGAATGGTGCATTCTCAATAAGATGAATAAGTACATGATCTGCTTTTATACTCAGGCTTGTTATCCCTTGAGTTATGTTGGGGTTGTTAAAGATCGTTAGCTTATATACTTCGCGATCAGGAAAGCTTAATTCTTTTTTCCAATTGAAGAGCCAACCGCTTTTTTTTTGAACAGTCTTCAAATCAGACTTTGTTAAAAGTGAGACTTCTGTAGGAAAACAATCTCCTGAAATCCTGTTAATGACAGAATTCGTTAGTCTATCTATAACAAAGTCATTGTGATATTTGACCGATTCTTCCACCCAGAAAAGGTACAACATATACCCGAATCTTGAAAGGAACCGCATGGAAGCCAAAAGGCAAACGCATTGCCGGTTCTTTCTGTTGTTTCCATGGTATATTGGGTGGGGTGCCAACAGCCGTACAGAGATTAAAAAACAAAAAAGCTCCAGAATTATGTCCGCTACACGGTGTACATATGTGGCGTCCCAGAGCTTTAAAAAGCTGTGAATAGATGGAAATGGGTGATGATAGTTTGTGGGGCAAGGGCCTAACTGTCAATGGGTGTGTAGACATTCCGGTGATACTGACCCCGGGGTCAGTATCACCGGAAAATCCAGTAGGTGCAGGCGGGCTGAATATTCCGGAAAGTTCGTGTGGCGCCTTTAGGATCCAACCCATCATCATTCAGACCATCTTCTCCCGGCGAACAACAAAAACCAGATCATGAGCCGGATGGTTTGGATTATTGGGAAATGGGGGTAACTTTGGAGGTGTGGGGGTGAAATGAGCCAAACAGCCTATCCGAACAAAATTGCAGTTGATCTGCCATATCCAGAGCAGAGATGCTAAAAAATCTGCAAAATGAACATTAAACTTTTAATTATTGTATTGGCAATACCAACATTACTTGATGCGCAAAGCACCATTTATATTATTGATCTTCAATTAGACAGTTTGCAAAAGGAGCGCATTGAATTAAACAAAGGTATCCAACTGATTGAAAATGAAATAAAGCTACTGAACGCCAAAAAAATTATTGCAATTAAAGATCAGGAATTTGCAAGAGGTGTTTCACTCTTTACTAAACAAGACGTTAAGATTTACCTGGAAAGAGCCAGCTATTCTAAAGTAACAGGCACTCTTGCGAAGAATACCATGATCATGGCTTATGATAAAGCCTTGGGTTATTACATGATTGAGCACGACTCTTTAATGGGTTTCGTCAGTTTCATGGATGTTGAGACCTTAGATCAACGGTCGGAACGTGCAGAGGAGGATAAACTCCGTACAGGAAGAATCGCATTGGCACAAAAACGAAGTCTAGAGCAGAAGCAGGAAGATGAGGCGAAGCGACAAAAAAGAAGGGAACAACTTACGGACAAATATGGTGAAACTTTAGCTCAAAGGATTATAAACGGTGAGATATGGCTAGGTATGACCGCACAGATGGTAATTGACAGTTGGGGATATCCGGCAAAGAACAATAAATCTGTTGGCAGTTGGGGAGTTAACGAACAATGGATATTTCCTTCTGCATATTTATACCTAAAAAACGGGATTTTAAATTCTTGGCAAACAAAATCATAGGTATAAGATGCTGCAAAAGATTAAAATCGGACCAAGTGAATTATCATGGTTAAAACAAGCCATAAGCGATTGTAATTCATCACTACCACTTTATACTGGTGGCCATTTTTCCCAATCTCTTTTCGTTCTTGAGCAAGGTTTTGAGAAAATGCTAAAGTTTACTGGATTGATGTATGGTACAATTGATATAAAAGCTGCCAGAAAAATGTCACATAAAGGCATGGATAATATTGTTGCTGGATTACTGTCAGTAAAATGGAACTTGATAAGTCATGATCCGGTGCAATATGAAAATGAAATGAAAGAATGGGTGCAGGCGAGAGAAGTGGAGATAAAGGAAATAATTAATCAATTTGATCAACCGAAAGTATTGTACGACTTATTTTCGAAAATTATTAATAAAATAAAATATGGATATAGAAAAACTCCATTTTCAATAGAAGAGAGGTCTTCAGATGATAAGTTAACCAGTGCTGCCGTATCATTATATGAAAGGTTGGGCAAGAAAAAGTCAGATGAAGAAATTTTTCAATTACTGGAAGGATACAAGAAAAAGCGCAACGAGTTTGAATTGAACTCATTCAGAATCATGAATCTCTTTACCGTAAACTGTTTTTGCTTTCTAATTCTAAGTCATGAGTTTCCAAAACTGAGATATCCAAATGATAAAACAAACCTTAGCCCATCAGAACATTATACAAAAGAGAATTACGCAGTTCAGTTGTTTCCAATCATGCATCAAACACTGTCAGAATATTTGGTGTATCAAGAAAGATTCCTGTACTAATATTAGTTCAGTGTAAACTTCTGAGCAATTGAATCACGTTGGTTTCTGAAGTCTACAAATATGGTATATTTCGGTTTTATCTTTAAAAGCCTTTTTTCCGGTTCTTTCTGGCTTTCATACGGTTGGTCTCCATTTACACTTTTGTGGTTTATTCTGCCCGGCAATTTATCGTTTTAAGTTGGAAGTATCGGAATGAGCAATGGAAATTCGTGCGGAGAAAAACGTGTCAGACCGGAAAGATTGTTCTGGTCATCATTTCTTGTTTTGGGTTGAAAACGGTTTATCATCCAAATTGTTTTGGATTCAAAACAAAATATTTCTAATTTCGTTTTGACTTTGAAACAAACAATGGAAGCACTCCTTCAATTCCAAAATAACTTACTGGCCCAACTTCCCCGCGATTGGCACCGCTATCTTTTTACCAGTTTGCCAGACAATGAGCGGCTCATGGGAATTAAAGGCTTGCGGGGGGTAGGCAAAACCACGCTGATGTTGCAGTACCTCGCGCAAAAACATCCCCGGCCTGATAAGGGATTATACGTGACCGCTGATCATCCCTACTTCTACGATACCACGCTCTTCGACCTGGCAGGCAGCTGGTACAGCCTAGGTGGAGACCTGCTCCTCGTTGATGAAGTGCACAAATACCCCAATTGGTCGAGGGAATTGAAGCTGATTTACGACGGGCATCCCGGACTTCAGATAATCTTCACGAGTTCATCAGCCCTGGACTTGTACCGTGGCGAATCAGATTTGAGCCGTCGACTCCGTGTGCACACCCTTCATGGTTTGTCTTTTAGGGAATATCTTTCACTCATCCACGACATTCAGGTCGATCCGGTGAGTCTGGTGCATCTGCTTGAGGATCATATGTCCCTTGCCGGGAAATGGACCAGGAATTTTAAACCTTTGGAATATTTTGGGCAATACCTCTCACAGGGTTATTTTCCTTTCGCCAACGAAGTTGCACAGGGCGGATTGTCGCCTCGTTTTATCCAAATTCTGAACACGGTCTTGGAAAGCGACCTGAGCCATATCGAAGATTTCAACGCGGCCAATGTTCAAAAAATCAAAAAACTACTCGGGGTGATTGCCGGTAGTGTACCTTTTACACCCAATATCTCGAAGATTGCAGAACGGCTCGGCCTTGGAAGGGTTTCCGTGCTGAATTATCTGAAAAATCTTTCGGACGCGTCCGTAGTAAATTTGCTCAACCGCCCTCAAAAGGGCATGTCTCATTTGCAAAAGCCAGACAAAATCTATTTTGAAAATACCTGTTTCAGCATTGCCCTGAGCAGCAAAGCTGAAATTGGCACCTTGAGAGAAACCTTTGCGCTCAATCAGCTGAAAAACGCAGGACACCAGGTAGAGCTTGGCGAAAGAGGAGATTTTTTGATAGACGGACTTTATACTTTTGAGATAGGAGGCAAGGGAAAAAACTTTTCACAGGTCAAAGGTCTTGACAATGCCTACCTTGCGGTCGATGATATCGAAGTGGGCTTTGGTAAGAAGCTGCCTCTTTGGATGCTTGGAATGCTCTACTGATTCATGCGATTTTTTGGGATAATTAACCTTGCCGGTAATTTTATTAACGCGAAATAAATAGGAAAATCCGATAACTACAAACAGTATTAAAATAATATTTTCCAGCATTCGCAGATATGTTATCCTAACTTTTTGAGTCACAGAAATATTAAAACAAAAAAAACCGCAGCCTTTTCAGAACCGCGGTTTTTAAATAAAAATTAAATGATTTAATTCTTTTTCAAATTCTCCATTTCCTGGTTGAAAGTTTCCTTAAACTTTTCGTAATCGTAGTCGATTTTCAAGCGCTCATCGGAGCCGAGACGGGAATTC